>Ga0070681_10006544_pt1 | contig 11344 bp, 11 predicted proteins | sample KBSC83BmetaG_FD_65650 | JGI IMG/M metagenome (GOLD analysis project Ga0070681, IMG submission 65650) | Corn rhizosphere microbial communities from Kellogg Biological Station, Michigan, USA - KBS C8-3B metaG | ecosystem: Host-associated > Plants > Roots > Rhizosphere | place: USA: Michigan...
CCTTCTCCAGATCCCGGTCCGTGATCTTCCGGGTCGCCCCCCGTGTCGAGCTGTTGTAGTCCCGGACCCAGCTCTTCGAGAACTCGATGTAAGGATCCAGGATGGCCACGCTCTCGTATTGCGAGACAGTGGCGCCGGGCTTCACGTAGACGACGCGTTGCTTGGTCTGCTTGCGCAACTCCAGGCCGTCCTGGGAAGTCTTGGGCAACGGCTCACCTGCGCGCAGCACCGCGACCGGCACGAGTGCAACGGCAAGGCAGAAGAAAATGATCGGCGCGAGGCGCCGTATTTTACTCGGTTGTAACAAGGTCGCTCACCCTCCCGGCCAGTCCGCAACGTGCCGCTCGAGTCGTTGAGGTTGGTTCGGTACCGCCCGCGGCGCCATCGGCACAAAGTCCAACACCCGCACGGGTCCAGTAGTCTTTTGGCCCATTGTCAGCCGTGTCGAATGCGGCGACGGTTGGCTCATGTTGATTTCAATCAGACCCCTCGCAGCCACCGCGGCGGTGGCCTTGACAGGCTGCTGGCACGCACCGGTCGCCACTGTCCAACCGAGCGGACCGCCGCGTGTCATCGAGGAGTCCATTCCAATCGAATCCACCTGGATTCCCGTCGAGGTGCAGGCGGTGGATGCCGAACAGCGCAACCTCGACCTGCTCGCTCCGGGTGAGGCGGCGCCGATCAGGTTTTCAGGCGGTCTTGCAGCCAGGAATCTCGAGAACGTTCAACCGGGCGCCCGGTTGCGGGCCATCCTCCAACGCAACCTCACCGTCTATGTGTCGACCGACCGCCGGCTGCAGCTCGCAGGCGCCTCTTCCGGCACGATCGTCTCCGGAGCGAGGGTGCTGGAGGTGAATCCGAGCTACCGGCTGTTGACGTTGCAGTTCGCCGATGGGCTGAAGGAGACGCTCAAAGTCCACCGCGGCATCAAGCTGGCGGAAATGGAGCCGGGCGATGACGTGGCCATCCGCACCACGCGTGTGATCGATGTGCGACCGGGCTCGCGCTAGTGCGTACTAACCAGGCAATCGCTCTGGCACTGCTGGGTGCGCTGCCCCTGCCGGGCATTTGTCAGATCACCCCGCAGCAACAGGAAGCCGTCCGCACTGCGATCGGCTCGCGTATCGAGGCCCTCCAGATTCTGGGCGGTGATTACGGGCTCTCGGGAGGTCAATTCAGGTCGACCGGAAAGTTTGTACCGAGCAGTGAGGCGGACGCGGACCTGCATTTCAGCAAGCTGGGCGGCTCCGGAGATTTCGGCAGTCCCAAACCGCTGGGCGGCCTGGATATCGGCTGGCAACTCCACCTGCAAGGCAACATGGGAAAATTCAAAGCGACCAACCGTCTGCATGTACCGGGCCTGGAAGGCGACCTCAGTACGATCACCGGGTACGCCCTGGAATTCGGCGGCGGTGCACGTTTCTGGATCAGCGATCGGGTGAGTATCGCTCCGATCGTGATGGGACTTTATGGGCAGACGACGCAGACCTATACGCCGGGCGGCGTTGCAACGGGCGCCAACCCGGCGCAGACGGTGCCATCCGACCTTGCCAACCTCGTCGACTGGAAGGTCGACACCTTGACGGGTGTGGCCTCGATCGACGTCCAATACGAGCTCCTCTGGCATCGGGCCGTCGTCACCCTTGCGGTGAAACCCACATTTTTCGACACCCGGACGCTGCACACGAGCAATCCCCAGATCGGCGCCAATGGAAATTCCGGCTCGTTGGAAACCAGGTTCGAGCTCGATGTGCCGCTCGGTCTGCAGTTGTTCAACCACGAGTTACGCAGCGGCGGCTACCTGAGTCACACCGAGCTGTTTGGCGGCCTCGAGGACGGACTCGGCGTTCGCGCCATCAACGAGCTCCACGGCCGGCTCACCCTGGACTTCCTGCAGCAGCTGCGGAACGTCAAATGGGTGGGCCTCGGCGCCTCGTATCTGTGGGGACCGGGACTCAAGGGCTGGACGGCTGGCGCAGACGTCTCCTTCCAGTTCTGACGCCTGCCGCCGCCGGTCGACTCTGTCAGTGCTCGTCCGGGACCGTGACAGTGACAGCCACAGGTTGCAGTCGCGCTTTCTTCGAGAGATAAACCTCCTCCCGGTCGACTGCGACTTCGGCGGGCGCCGCTATCCCGAGTGTGACCTGGTTGCCGCGTACCTGCAGGAGTTTCACCTGGATGTTGGAGCCGATGCGAATCGATTCGTTCGGACGTCGGGAAAGAACCAGCATGGTAGCTCCTTTTTTCACGCGCAGTCGGATGTTGACTTTGGCGGGGCATGCCGTCAGGTCGACTTGGGAGTCCAGATTTCTCCAGAAGCGCACTACTGCACATTGACCGAAAGTCCACTGGCGGCCGTTGGCCGGCCGATCCGGGATCATCGTGTGCACGCGCGTTGGATCGATCACCCGGGTTGTTACGGGTTGTAATCAACAATGGTACCTTGGTCCAATGGAGCCCGGCGCGGGCTGGCCGTACACAACCTCCGGCCTGCAACCCAGGCGAGCTCGAGGGAATAGAGCTTGAGAAACCAACCGGAAATCGCTGGCGGGAAGCGCACAGCCAGGCACCGTGACGGTACGAGCAGGGGTACTACGCGCCCACGGATACTCATCGCCAGCTCCGACCTGCGCACTCGCAAATACCTGGCGCGGTTGTTGTCGGGCCGCTGGAGCATTGCGACTGCGGGCAACAGCTCGGGCGCATTGAAATGGGCAGATGCGTGTCCTCCGGACCTCGTGCTGTGCGCGGTGAAAACCGGCAACGAAGGAATACAACTGCTGCGCGAGCTGCGGGCGCGCCCGGATACGCGTAATGTTCCAGTCATATTCCTGTCCCACGCGCATCCGAAATTGCTGAGCGCGCAGGCACTCGAGGAAGGCGCGGCGGATTACGTGAGAAGGCCCGTACCAAGGCGGGAGCTCGAGGCCCGGATCAACCGCCATCTGACGCAGGCCAGGACAGTCTCCAGTGCACACCAGGCTCTGGCGCAGGCAGAACGGTCGCTGCGCGCAAGGGATGAGTTCATCTTGCAGCTCTCCCATGAGATCAGAAATCCCTTGAACGCCGTCATGGAGTGGGTCGCGCTATTGCAATCGGGACGATTGAAAGCGCCTGCACGCAGCCACGCCTACGAGCTGCTCGCCTCCAGTGCCCGCTTGCAACAACGCCTGATGGACGATCTGCGTGACGCGCGTGAAATCGACCACGGAGCGCTCAGCCTCAACTGCGAATTGCTGACCGGCCTCGGCTCCGTTGTCAAAGCTGTCGCTGACGCGTGCCGTCCTGGCGCCACACTCAAGGGGATCCGCTTGCATACCTTCGTTGCTGCCAGGACCGGACCCGTCAAGGTGGACATCCAGAGACTGCAGCAAGCGCTCTGGAATCTGCTATCAAACGCAATCAAGTTCACGCCTGCCGGAGGCTCGGTCACGGTGCGGTGTCTGACTGCGCAAAATGCAGTGGAAATAAGGGTTACCGACACCGGGGCGGGCATTACACCGCAGGCGATGCCTCATATCTTCGACCGGTTCCGACGGGGTACCGATCTCGTGGACGGCCTGGGCCTCGGGCTGGCGATAGTGAAGGGAATCGTGCAACTCCACGGAGGTAGCATCCGGGCGGTCAGTGAGGGCGCCGGGCGAGGCGCCAGTTTCATTGTACGGCTCCCGTTGGTCTCTGTCTCGTCACGACCTGATACAACTGCCCCGCGCCGCAGTACTCCCGGGTCCCATGACACCCCTTCCCTCCAGATTCTGCTGGCGGAGGACCATATTGAATCAGCCAAGGCGATCCAACGGCTGCTTGCCGGGCATGGTCACCGGGTCCGGCACGCGAGTGCTGTAACAGAAGCGGTCGAGCTCGCTCGAGAGAGCCCGCCCGATGTGCTCATCTGCGACCTCAATCTGAAAGACGGCAGTGGTGTTGAGCTGCTGACACAAGTTCGGCGCACGTGCTCCAATACCGATCATCGCGGCTTGGCGGCGATCGCCATGAGTGGATATCTGGACGAAGCCAGCAAGGCGCGCACGCGTGCCGCCGGATTCAGCCGGCACCTGGAAAAGCCGGTCGACTCGCAGACGCTGCTGGAGGCAGTCCAGCAGGTCTTTGCGGAAGCACGGCAGCCTGCCCCGAGCTACCGATCCCGTACGCGCCTGCCGGACGCAGGAGGCGCGACGCTCACCCCTCTCTGAAAGCCGTCCCCTCATAGGTGGGCCGACGCAGGGGTGGGACAGCGACGATTCCCACACATGCGGCCAGTTGCACGAGCTCCGCCACCGTACGTGCGCCGGTCTTGTGCATGACCCGGGCACGATGCACCTTGATGGTCTTTTCCACGGTCCCGAGGGCCGCCGCAATCTGCTTGTTCAAGCGTCCCGCGATGACGAGCTCAAACACCTCCCGCTCGCGCGGTGTGAGCTTCTCCAGCCGTCGGGCGATGATTTGTTTTCGCGTGCGGACCCGGCGCCCCGCCTGGTCCATGCGTATCGCTTCCTCCACGGTAGCAAAGAGCTCGTCTTCCTCCACGGGCTTGGTGAGGAAGTCGACGGCGCCGGCCTTCATGGCCTTGACGCTCGTGGGCACGTTGCCGACACCGGTCAAAAAGATGATGGGGTGCAGACAACCGCGCTCCACCAGGCACTCCTGCAACTGCAGCCCGGACAGCCCGGACATGGCGACGTCGAGAATGATGCAACCCGGGGCCTCGCTGTCATAGCTGGCCAGGAACTCGGCAGCGGACTCGAATGTCACGGTTTCATAGTTCGCGGTGCGTAGCAGCCGGGCCGTGGAAGTCCTGACATCTGCATCGTCATCTACGATAAAGACCGTGGGTCGTTCGCCACTCACTGTTCCTCTCCCTCGAAAATGGGCACTGCCATGTGAAAGACGACACCGACGTGGGGTTTGTCCGCGGCCCACAGGTAACCGTCGTGGGCCGCGAGAATGAGACGGCAACGGGCCAGATCCAGCACCACCGCATCGGGCGTGCTGCTGAAAAAGCCCTGGAGCATGCGCTGCAGATGTTCCGAGCCGACGCCATACCCCCTGGCTTCCACGCAAACCCGTACCATGCTCCCGGAAGCGCCCACTCTGATACCGACCACGCGTTGAATGTTTGCCCGGCCCCGCTTCGTTGCCTCACACGCGTTATGCAGTAGCGCCACCAGGACACGTTGCATTTGCAATCGATGTGCCACGATCTGCGGCAGACGATCGTCGATTTTCATCCGAAACACCACGCGCGTCGCCGCCGGCATGCCACGCACCAGCATCACGGCGCCGCGGACCGCGTCATCGAGATACAATCGGTGGCGCGCAGCGCCGGGCTTCGGCAGCAGGGTCCGGAGTCGCCTGACGGTCTCGCCAACGCGCTTGTCCTGGCTGGCGATGTCTTCCAGGATAGTCTGCACTTCTTCACGATCGAGGTGCGGGGACTCGAGCAGATGCTGTGCGGCCCGCGCGTTGCTCAGGATGGACGTCAATGGTTGTGTCAATTCGTGCGTGAGCGCCCTGAGGAGATCATAGAGTACGGACTTCCTGGCAATCGGCATAACCCATGACGATATGTTGCATTCGCGGAAAAATAACACAACGGCCAGAAGTTTCCCAAACTATCACCCTCGTGAATTCGCCGCCTGGTTGCTTGCGTCGAGTTGACAAACGATTAAACCGCTACGCGCGGGGCTGTTAGGACTTTGGTCATTACAACCAGCCCGTGCCTCGCGGAGCTTTCGCATACGCGAGGCCAGGGCCTCTATTGGTAATAAGTCTAATGGAGCGTGAGCCGCGGCGAACGCTTCAATTCACCCCCGTTGGAGGAAGGCAGCAGCGACGGACATCATGGCGAAGGCCGCGCACAACGTAGGGTTATGCCTGTCGGTCAGGCTCGACAGGCAGCGTCATGTGAAGCTCGGCACCGCGTCGGCCCTCCGCAGTCCAGATCCGGCCACCGTGCTCTGCGACGATCGCCTCGGCAACTGCCAACCCCAGGGCCGTAGCATCCGACTGAGCGCGAGCCAGCGCGCCGGAGAACTGAATGGAGTCCGCCTTGCGCGCCTGCACCGAGGTATGGCGGATGACGATATGAATCGTCGACGCCTCGCTCTGCGTCGCCAGCGTAATCCACAGTCTGCGTTGCCGCGCCGGCGCGGTCCGCATGGCCTCCACCGCGCTCAGAATGAGGTTGAGAAACACCTGCCGAAGCTGTACCTGGACCCCGTTCACCGGCGATGGATTGCGTGCGAGGGAGAGCCGCACGCGCGTGCCCTGCAGATCACCACGGTCCGTCAAAAACCGGACCACCTCGAGAATGAGCTCGCTCACATCCAGGCGCGTGCGCTTCGGTTCACTACTAGGGAGCACGGCCCGCAGGCGCTGTATGATCTTACCGGCGCGGCGCTGGTACGCCATCACCTCTTCAATGGATTGCCCGATTTCCTGCAGATCCGGACGCCGTCGCCCGAGCAGCCGCCGCGCGACCTGCGCCGTCGCGACGGTGGCCATGAGCGGCTGACTGATCTCGTGTATCAGCCAGGACGCCAGGTGCTCGATCGTCAGGGTGTGTCCCGTTCTATATAACTCCTGCGCCAGCTGCTGGCTGCGGCGCAGGTGCTCGATACTCTCGACAGGTGCCGACGTCCCTATCCAACTCCCGCGCCGTCCGGTGACATGCCGCGATTCCGGGGTGGCGGTCCTACCCCGGGGCCTTGACTTCCGAGTCATAACATGCGGCTCCGGCGCACCCGAGAAACGGGTGCCCATAACACTCACCAATGATTCTGCGTTTTTATCGAATTCGCTGCGATCGAGCTTGGGTCATGCCAACACACGGCGAGTGTGTCGGTTTTGCGAGCATCTGCCAATGGATGTTTTACTTATTAGGGGACAAACTTTACGCGGCGCGAGGCCGCAAACGTGTACCCCGTTTCGTGTTGGCCCGCAGAGCGCCGCTGGACCAAGGACTAATTGCCGCTGCGGCGATTACAACCGAGGCTGCTAGCCGGACAGTTGAATCCGGCCAGGAGATGAGTCATGAAGAGCGCAGTAGTTGTTTTGGCTTTTGCGGCAATCTCGAGCGGATGCACGGACCTTAAACCGCTCGAGACCGATATCTCGGCTCTCAAATCGCAGGTCGCGCGAGTTCAATCCGACGTCGAATCGGCTCGCAAGAGCTCGGACGAAGCGGCGAGCACGGCGCGCTCGGCCGCCCAGGCCGCGGGCGGAGCACAAAGCACCGCCGAGCAGGCGCTCGCATCCGCACAGAGCGCGCAGGCGAGCTCCCGATCCGTGGAGCAGAAGATCGACAGCGCCTTCAAACACTCCGTCTCCAAGTAACAGCGGCGACTAGCCCTGCGGCGCAGCTTCCGTGTCGATCAACCAGCGTCCATCGGGAGCTGCGCACAGCGGGTAGACCGATTGTTGTTCCTGCGATTTTGCCCGGGTGACCACCAGCAGTTTCTTGCAGCGCCGCCCGTCTTCGCTGGTGAAGACATCCAGAATCTCGAGCCTGCCGGAATTGCCGGTTTTGTCGTTGCGCCATTCACGGGAGGCTCCCTTGGAGTCCTCCCGTAACAGATCCTCGGCCGCGGCGCGCATCATCCGCACGTCTTCCTCCTTGAACTGGCCTATCGGGGCGTTCTTCAGAAAGCCAAGGTTTGTGGCGCCCCCAACCCCGGCCTGAGCCAACATCAGGGCCAGGAGGAGCGCACGGCGAGCCTGTGAGCGCATTGTGGATCTCCCTCAACTCGCGGCCATGACACTGTGGCGCACACCGAAGCAGAAGTAGACGGCCAGTCCCACGGCCATCCACAACCCGAACCCGATCCAGCTCGACAGTGGAATCTGCGCCATCATGAAAGCGGAAAACAGCAGCCCCAGCGTCGGGATGAGGGACAGGTTCCGCCTCACCGCCACGATCATCACGAATACGAAAAAGGCGGCGTAAAAATACATGGGGATCCTGGGATGGGCGAACCAATCGCGTCCGTACACCGCGGCCACCACGACGATCCCGGCCAGCACCACCGGCAGGAAATATCTCGAGTTGATATACGGTGTACGAAATTTCCCCGCAGGTCGCTGCGGGTCGTTCTGCAGCCGTAGCACTCCGCCGCACACCAGGACGAACGCGAGCAGGGTTCCCATGGACGTGAGGTTGAGAATCTCGCGGGTTGGAATGAACAGTGCGGGGATGATCACCGCGACGGCGGTTACGATCGTGGCGTAAGTCGGTGTATGGTATCGCGGGTGGATTCTGGCAAAGCGTTTTGGCAGCAAGCCATCGCGGCTCATGGCCAGCCAGATCCGGGGCTGACCGAGCTGGAAGACCAACAGTACACTGGTCATGGCGACTACGGCACTGAAGGCGATGACCGACGCGAGCCACTTGCGCCCCACGGAGTTGAAAACGAGCGCCAGGGGATCTCCGACGCCCAGTTGGTCGTACTTCATGACGCCCGTGAGCACCAACGCTATGACTATGTAGAGGCTCGTCGAGATCGCGAGCGACCAGAGAATACCCCTCGGCAGATCCCGCTCCGGTGCGCGGCACTCCTCTGCCGTCGTCGAGATCGCGTCGAAGCCGATGTATGCGAAGAAAACGGCGGGGACCCCGTCCAGAATACCCCGGATGCCGTGCGGCATGAACGGGCTCCAGTTGGATACCTGCACGTAGCGCGCGCCCACGACGATCACCAGGAGGATGACTACCAGCTTGATCGCCACCATCACGTTGTTGACGTAGATGCTCTCCGTGATCCCGATATAGACGAGCGCCGTTACCAGCAGGGTGACGATGATCGCCGGAATATCGAGTGCGAACTGCAAATGGCTGCCCGCAATGAGGGGCGCACCGCGCGCCCAGCCGGGAAGTTGGAGGTCGAATGAGGCGAGAAACGTGACCAGGTAGTTCGACCATGACTCGGCGACTATTACATTCCCGACGGCATACTCCATGATGAGCGCCCACCCGATGATCCACGCGGTGAGCTCTCCGAAGGCTACGTAAGCGTACGTGTATGCACTGCCGGCGACCGGCACGATAGAGGCGAATTCAGCATAGGCGAACGCCGTGCAGGCACAGGCGATCCCGGTGAAGACAAACAGGAAGATAACGGCCGGTCCGCCGTGCGCGCTGGCCACCCCCAGCGTCGAAAACACGCCGGCGCCGATGATGGCGGCGATCCCGAGTGCGGTGAGGTCGCGAACCGTCAGGCCTTTTCTCAGGCCAACTTGATGGGCGCTCTCACGCGCGTGGTCCAGGACTTCCGCGATGGACTTACGCCGGAAAATTTCCAACCTTCCCTCAGAGACAGTACACGTGATATTTTCCGTTGGTTTCCGCCGTTCCCTCCACCTCCTTGGCGAATCCCGGAAACTCTTCGCCCCACTCCTGCAGCAGCCGCAGGTAAGTCAACCACGGGCCATCGCGCGGTCCCACATCCTCTCCGGGCATGACTATGGGTATTCCCGGAGGGTACGGAATGACAGCAACAGCGGCCGTGCGGCCCGCCAGCTTCTCCAGCGGCACGAGCTCACCCTGGCCGGACATGAGCGACTGGAAGGCTCGGCGCGGAGTCATACGCGGGTCGGGCAGACGAGCGTACGCCTGCGCCTGCCAGAATCCCTGGCGCGTCGCGCGCATGCGCGCCCACATGCGATCTCCCAGGTCTCTCAGGCCCAGCTTTGCGTAGCGCTCCGGAGAGGCATCGACAATCGCGGGCATGACATGCTCGAGTGGCGCATTGCGGTCGTAGTCGGTCTTGAAATCGAGCAAGGCTGCAATGAGACTGCCCCACTTCCCCTTGGTGACACCCATGGAGAACAGGAACAGTAACATGTGGTCCGTCGTCCGTGAGGGCACCACTCCGGTTCGCGCCAGGTAGGCGCTGACCAGGTCACCCGGAATGCCCCGGTCCGCTAACATCCCGTCTTCGCGCATTCCCGGACAGATGACACCGAGCTTGATGGGATCGAGCATGCACCAGTTCTCGGGCAACTGGTCGAATCCATGCCAGCGCTCGCCCGGCCGGAGCACCCAGCAGCCGGGCTCGTTCGCGAGCAGCTCGGGGGAGGCCTCGTGAAACGGGATCTTGCGGTCGCTCCGCGGGTCCGTCACGACCTCCGCGTTCCAGGGGGTGAAAAACCAGTCAGCGTTGGCGGCCAGCTCCCGCTGCACGCGCGACAGCGCCAGGCGACAGGCCACCGCCTCGTCGATACATTCCTGCGTCAGTGCGCGGCCTCCCGGCCCATCCATCATCGCCGCTGCGATGTCATTCGAGGCGATCAACAGATAAAGCGGCGAAGTCGTCGCCTGGGAGCAGTAGGCCTCGTTGAATCTGCCATGCTCGATGCTGCCGAGGCCATCGCGTATGTGAATGAACGATGTCTGAGAAAGCGCTGCGAGGAGTTTGTGGGTCGAATGCGTGGCAAACACGGTCGGACCTTCGCGAGGGTGATCACCCGGATCGCCACGCATGGCGTAGCGGTTACGATACATCTCGTTGAAGCGCGCGTAGCCGTACCAGGCCTCGTCGAAATGGATGCGATCGACACTGGCGGCCAGGAGATCCTGGGTCAGCTCCGCCTGGTAGCACATACCGTCGTAAGTGCAGTTGGTGATCACCGCATAGGCAGGGCGGCTCGTGGCGGACACGGCGCTCACGAGTGCGTTTGTACTGACGTTTCTGGCTATGACCTCCGGCGCGAACTGCTCCGGCGGAATCGGGCCAATGATACCGTAGCGATTGCGCGTCGGGCTGAAGAAGACCGGCACGCCCCCCGTCATCGCCAGGCCCTGCTCGATCGACTTGTGACAGTTCCGATCGGCCAGCACGATGTCTCCTTCACCTACACAAGCTGACATGATCGTGCGGTTGGACGCGGACGTGCCTCCAAGGACCGTGTAGCTGCGTTGCGCGCCAAAGATGCGCGCCGCATTGCGCTCACTGGCTCCAACCGGGCCGCTGTGACCCAGGAGCGAGCCTAACGCCCCGCGCTCGATACCCATGTCGCTGCGGAAGAGGTTCTCGCCATAGAAGTCGAAGAACAGCCGGCCAACGGGCGATTTCAGAAAGGCGACGCCGCCCTGGTGGCCCGGAGCGGCCCACGAATACTCCCGCTCGCGGTTGTAGCGCATCAGCGCCGCGGCGTAAGGAGGCAGCAGTTGCTCCAGGTAGCGCTCGATGGCGGCCTGCGCCCGCCCCGCGAGGAAAGCCGCGGTGTCCTCCAACAGCCAGACCAACTCGTCGATGAGCCTCGCCACCTCGATAGTGATGGTGCCCGCAACCGTGCGGTCAGCCATCAGGAATACCGGCACACCGGCATTGCGCTGCCTCACCAGGCG
>Ga0070681_10006545_pt1 | contig 11342 bp, 14 predicted proteins | sample KBSC83BmetaG_FD_65650 | JGI IMG/M metagenome (GOLD analysis project Ga0070681, IMG submission 65650) | Corn rhizosphere microbial communities from Kellogg Biological Station, Michigan, USA - KBS C8-3B metaG | ecosystem: Host-associated > Plants > Roots > Rhizosphere | place: USA: Michigan...
GCGCCGGCTGCTGGCCGGCGGCTCCCGGGCGGCGGCCGGCTTTCACCACATCCTGCTCGGGGGCGGTCCGGTCGACCCCGGGCTGCTGGCGGCGGCCCGCGACACCGGGGCCGTCGTGTCGACGACGTACGGGATGACCGAGACGTGGGGCGGCGTCGCGCACAACGGCCATCCGTTGGACGGCGTGGATCTGCGCGTCGATCCGGCCGCCGGCGGCGCCGGCGAAGGTGCCGTCGGAGAGATCCTCGTGCGGGCGCCGATGCTGATGCGGGGATACCGCCTCTGGCCCGAGGGGACCGCCGCCGCCGTCGACGCCGGCGGCTGGTACCGGACCGGCGATCTCGGCCGGTTCGACCCCGAGGCCGGCGGGCGGCTGCGGGTCCTCGACCGCCTCGGCGACGTCGTCAACACCGGCGGCGTCAAGGTGAGCCCGACCGAGGTCGAACGGGTGCTGGCCGGGCACCCGGCCGTGGTCGACGTCTGCGTGGCCGGCCGGCCCGATCCCGACTGGGGGGAGCGGGTCGTGGCCTTCGTCGTGCCGGCGGAGCCGGGCGCCGCGCCGCCGCTGGAAGACCTGCGGGACTTCGCCCGGCAGGAGCTCCCGGCGGCGAAGCTGCCCCGGGAGGTGGTCGTCGTGCCGGCGATCCCCCGGACCGCGGCCGGCAAGGCGCTCCGCCGCCTCCTGCCCGGGCCGGCCCCACGCTGACGGACGGGAGGCGCCGATAGTGTCGTCGGCCATGGGCGACCTCCGGCTGCGGCCGGTGACCAGAGACGACCTCGACTACCTCGTGGCCAAGCAGACGCCGGAGATCACCGGGCCCTACAACTGGTTCGGGTTCCGCTCCGAGGCCGAGATCCGCGCCCGCTTCGAGGAGGACGGGTTCCTCGGCGACTTCTACGGCAAGCTGATCGTCGAGTTCGACGGCGCCGAGGCCCCGGTCGCCATCGGCGAGGTCAGCTGGCACGCCGTCGACTACGGGCCGCCCCCCGCCTCCCGGTGCTGGAACATCGGCATCACCCTCGATCCGCCGTGGCGGGGGCGGGGCCACGGCGGCCGCGCCCAGCGGCTCCTGGCCGAGCACCTGTTCGCCACCACCGTGGTGGAGCGGGTGGAGGCGACCACCGACGTCGGGAACACCGCCGAGCGCCGGGCCCTCGAACGGGCCGGCTTCACCTACGAGGGCACGCTGCGGCGGGCGCAGTTCCGGGCCGGGGCGTGGCACGACATGGCGCTCTACAGCCTCGTCCGCGGCGAAACGGGCGGTTTGCCGGAATAACGGTCACACCCCCCTGGCAGAATCTCGCCGAACATCAGTTCGGAGCGTGCGTTCCCCCGGGAACGCCGAGAGGAGAGGGCCAGATGACGTCGATCCTGGTTGTTGCCACCGCTGCCGTGCTCGTGTTCCTCGGGGCGTCCTGCCGGCGGGCCCGGCTCGACCTCGAGGAGCAGCTCTGCGACTGCCTGGAGCCCCGGGTCCCGGCGGCCGTCGGGTACGACGGCGCCGACGCCGGTGCCGTGGGCCGGCCCCGCCCGGCGCTGACCGGCATCGCCGGCGGGCGAACGGGCTGCAGCGACCCGGCCGGTCACCGGCGCCGCCATCTCCGGGTCGTGAGGGCGGGATGACCGCCGAAGCCGCGCCGGGGGCCCACGGGCGGCGAAGCCGCTCATGCGCCCGGGGGCCACCGGCCCGCCGGGCCGGGCGGAGCCGCCCCCCACGCAACCGGCGTTCCTGACCGCCGGCATCGCGTGGTGAGGAACGCCAGTTCCGCACCGGCCGCCCCGGCCCCGCAACCGGCGTTCCTGACCCCCGGCATCGCGCGGTGAGGAACGCCGGTTCCGCACCGGCTGCCCCGGCCCCGCAACCGGCGTTCCTGACCGCCGGCATCGCGCGGTGAGGAACGCCGGTCGGGGGTTACCGGTCGGGCTCGGCCAGCGCCAGGGCCCGGCGGAAATGGTCGGCGAGTTCGGCCGGGGTGGTCCGGGCGTTGCGGCCGCTGGTCGAGGGCATGACGTAGGCCGGCGCGCCGCCGAACGGCGCCGGCTGCGGGCCGGCGACGGCCCGCCGGTCGACGGCCGCCCGCCATCCGGCCAGACCCACGAACAGGACGACGCCGGGCCGCAGCCATTCGACCAGCCGGCGCACCCGGTCGGCCCCGGCCCGGTACTCGTCCGAGGTCAGCCCGTCGGCGTTCGGCGTGGCCCGCTTGACCAGGTCGGTCATGCCCAGGCGATCGGCGGCCAGGCCGGCCAACGGCCGGCGGGGCAGGGTGACCGCGCCGGCGGCGACAGCCACCGTCCAGAACCGGTTGGTGGGACCGGCGTAGCCGAAGCCGGCGTCGGCGGAGATCAGGCTGGGGTTGAGGCCGCAGACGAGCATCCGCATCCCGGGGCCGACGAAGTCGGGCAGGGTCCGTTCGCGGCGGGCCTCGACGACCTGCCGTCCGCCGGCGCGCCCGGTCCGTTCGACGCCGAACCCGGCGCCGGCCACGAGTTCGGCCAGCGGCGGGGCCCCGGCCGGGTAGCCACCCGGCACGGAGCACGTCACGGCGGCGCCGACGGGGGTGACGATGTGGAGCCGGGCCAGGGCAGCGGGGAGCCCGGCCCACCCGCCCGGCTCGGCCGGCGGGTCGAAGTGCAGTCCGGGGAGCGGGCCCGGGCCTCCGCCGGGGGGAGTAGGCGGGGCTCCGTCCACCGGGTCGGGGCGGGGCACCGTTAGGCTCCCGTCCCATGCCGGCCTGGGGCTCCATCCGCGAGGGGCGCCGATACGCCCCCGCCGAGACCGACCCGGTGGTGCGGATCGTCGCCCCGCCGGCGGCGGAGGCGGCGCCGCTCGCGGAGGCCGGTGCCGAACCGGCCCCGGCGGCCACGCCGCTCCTGGCCCGGCCGCTGGCCACTCCCCTGCTGGCCTACGCCGCTTCCAGGGTGATCACCACCGTGGCCGTGGGCCTGGCGGCCATGGCCTCGCACCAGTCGTTCCAGCGGGTTCTCACCGTGTGGGACGGGCGCTGGTACGTCCGCATCGCCACCGTGGGTTATCCGCACAGCGTGCCGCAGGGCGACTTCTACGCCGGCACCGGCCGGCAGGTGCAGAGCGCCATCGCCTTCTTCCCGCTGTACCCGGTGCTGGTGCGGGGCCTCGATCGGGTCTTCCCGGGCGGCGCCGACGTCGCCGGCGCGGTCCTGTCGCTCCTGATCGGCGTCCTGGCCACCGTGCTCGTGTGGATCGTGGCCGAGAAGGTCACGGACCGGACGGTGGCCGACCGGGCGGCGGTGCTCTTCGCCTTCTCCCCCGGCGCCTTCGTCCTCACTCTGGTCTACGCCGAGGGCCTCCTCGTGCTGCTGTCGGCCGCCGCCCTGCTGGCGCTGCTGGAGCGGCGCTGGCTGGCGGCCGGCGTCCTGGCCGCCCTGGCCGGCGCCACCCGGCCCAACGCCACCGCCGTGATGCTGGCCTGCGCCTGGGCCGCCGGCGTCGCCCTGTGGCGGAACCGGGAGTGGCGGGCCGTCGTCGCCCCCGTCCTCTCCCCGATCGGGATGCTGGCCTTCTTCGCCTTCCTGTGGTGGCACACCGGCGAGCCGCTGATCTGGTTCCGGGTCGAGTCCCAGGGCTGGGGAGAGGGCATCGACTTCGGGCGCAGCAACCTCGGCGTCTTCGCCGACGTCGTCACCCGTCCGCTGCACAATCCGAACCACCTCGTCCTGGCGGCCAGCATGATCATCGCCGCCGTGTTCATGGTGATCCTCGTGCGGGCCAAGCTCCCGGCCATCCTGAACATCTACGCCCTGGCCGGCCTCGGCCTCGTGCTGATCTCGCACATCAACGCCCGGCCCCGGTTCATCTTCGTGGCCTTCCCGCTGGTGATCGCCCTGGCCAAGACGACGGCCCGCCGCCAGTCGGCCTTCGTGGTCCTGACCGCGGTCTTCGCCGCCTGCACCGTGATGCTCACCGTCTTCTACGGGCTCCACAAACTCAACTACTACCCGTAAGCCGTCACGCCTGGGCGGGCGCGGGCTCCTCCGCCCGCCGGCGGCCGTCCCGCCGGCGGAGCACCACGGTCAGCAGCCAGGCCGGGAGCCCGACGACCGCCGCCAGCGGCACGACGACGCCGAGCACCACCAGCGTCCCGCCCAGCACGGCCAGGGCGGCGCCGGCCGAGCGGTGCCAGGCCCGGGCGAGCGTGGACGCCGCCGGCTTCGGCCCGGGCGCCGGTTCGGGCTTGGCCACGGCGCCGTCCTCGAGCAGCGTCAGGTTCACCGTCGAGTACGACGTGTGGCCGTCGAGGTATTTCTGCCGGCCCTGGAGCTGCTCGATCTGCTCCTGGATCGTCGACAGCTGCTGCTGGATCTGGATTGTCTCGGGAATCGTCCTGGCCTTGGCCATGAGCCCGACGAAGACCGCCTCCTGGGCCTGCCAGTTGGCGATCCGGGCCTGGAGGTCGACGTACTCGGCGGTGACGTCGTCGCCGCTCTCGGACTCCGCCGTCACCTTGCCGAGGCCCCGGATGTGCCCGATGACGCCCTCGAGCTTGTCGGACGGGACCTGAAGCGTCACCGTCGCCTGGTCGCCCCCGGTCTGCGACGCCTGCACCCATCCGCCGACGGCGGCGGCCGCCTCGACGGCCTGCTGGTAACCGTCGCCAAGGCCGCCCTTCTTCAGGCTCACGGTGAGCGTGGCGTTCTTGATGACCTTCGACGTGCCGGCGGCGACGGCGTCGGGAACGGGCGGCCCCCCGAGACCGGCGGGCGTCGGGCCGACCCCGGGCGGGACCGGCGCCCCGACGGTGGGAGCCCCAGCGGGCGAACCGGCGGCCAGCGGGTCGCCCGCCGACCCCGTCGAGGACGCGGCGGCGTCCGACGGGACCGGCGGCGTGGCGGCCACCGTCCCGGCTCCCACCTGGAGGCCCTTCCCGGCCTCGGGAGCGCCGAACGTAGGCGCGGGGGCCGGCGCCACGGCCGTGGACGACCCCGACCTCGCCGATTTCTGCGCCGAACCGCCGGTCCCGCCCGTCCCCCCGGACAGGGCGGCGACGACGGCCCCGGCGGCCAGCAGCCCGGCCAGCCCGACGGCGACGGCACGGCCGCGGGGCGACCGGAATACGTTCTGCGGACGGGCGGGCATGCGGCCTCCTCTGGTCCGCCGCCCCCGGGCGGGAACGGCGCTCGTCCCCGTCTCAGACGACGGCCGATGCCCCGCGGTTCCCGACCGGTCCACCGCCGGGACGTGAACCGCAGATAGCGTGGTTCGCACGGCTTGTCCAGCGAACGGAGACACGGATGAACAAGACCGAACTCGTCAGTGCGATCGCCAAGAAGACCGGCCAGACCGCGACGTCGGTCAACGAGACGCTCTCCGCCTTCGAGGCCGTCGTCACCGAAGCCGTCGCCGGCGGCGACAAGGTCCAGCTTCCGGGATTCCTGACCTTTGACCGGGCCGAGCGGGCGGCCCGCACCGGCCGCAACCCCGCCACCGGCAAGGAGATCTCGATCCCGGCCTCCACCGTGCCGAGGGTGAAGGCCGGGAAGTCGTTCAAGGACGCCGTGGGCGGCTGAGCCCCGGCGTCACTTCAACCGGTCGAGCACCTTCTGCATCTCGGCCTTCTCGAACGCCCGCAGCGTGAGCGTGCGGACGTTCCCCTGCCCGCCGACGGCGAGGCAGAAGGCTGTGACCGTCTCGTCGTCGGCGGCCTCGACGATGCTCACGCAGTCGTAGGGCCCCATCGTCCAGTAGATGTTCTTCATCTTCCCACCGAGCTTACGGAGCGCGGCCGTTGCGGCGTTGGCCCGCGTCAGAGTGTCGCCCGACGAGGAGATGCCCTGCTCCGTCCAGTTGAGCAACACGATGTAGGTGGCCATACCCTCTCCTCCCTCGCCTTCTATGTCCGACACGCTAGGTGACCACGACGCCACGGGGCTCGCTTCCTTGGTGCGGGCCGGGGAGGTTACGCCCACAGAGCTCGTCGACGCCGCCATCGACCGCATCGAGGCCGTCGACCCCCAGCTCAACGCCGTCATCCACCGCCGCTTCGACCGGGCCCGGGACGAGGCCGCCCGGATGGCGCCCGGCGTGGCGGCCCGGGCGCCGTTCGCCGGCGTCCCCTTCCTGGTCAAGGACATCACCTGCCACCAGGCCGACGAGCCGTTCCACGAAGGGATGCGGTTCCTGCGGGACCGGAAGTGGCGGGCCGGCCACGACTCGTTCCTGGCCGCCCGCTTCCGGGCCGCCGGGCTGATCACCGTCGGCCGGACGAACACGCCCGAACTCGGCATCGTGCCGACCACGGAGCCGGCGGCCTACGGCGCCACCCGCAACCCCTGGGACCGCGCCCGCTCCCCGGGCGGGTCGAGCGGCGGCTCGGCGGCGGCGGTGGCGGCGGGCCTCGTGCCGGCGGCCCACGCCAACGACGGCGGCGGATCGATCCGCATCCCGGCCAGCGCCTGCGGCCTCGTGGGCCTCAAGCCGTCCCGGGGCCGCACGTCGCTCGGGCCCGACGCCTCCTTCACCGCCTTCGTCGTCTGCGAGCACGTCCTCACCCGGACGGTCCGGGACTGCGCCGCCTTTCTCGACGCCGTCGCCGGCCCGATGCCCGGCGACCCCTACACGGCGCCGGCGCCCGTCCGCCCCTGGCGGGACGAGGTCGGCGCCGACCCCGGGCCGCTCCGCGTCGGCCTGCTGACGGCCGCCCCCGGCGGCCTCGCCGTCGTCGACCCCGACTGCGTGACCGCCGCCCAGGAGGCCGCCCGCCTGCTCGAGACCCTCGGCCACCGCGTCGAGGTCTCCCACCCGGCGGCGCTCGACCTGCCCGACTGGGCGCCGCACTTCATCAGCCTGTGGTCGGCCGGCGTGGCCCTCGGCCTCGACGGCTGGAGCGCGGCCACCGGCGACCCGATCGGCGCCGACGACGTCGAGCCGCTCACCTGGGCGCTGGCGGAGCTGGCCCGGGCGCTCCCCACGCCGGCGCTGCTGCGCTCGCTCGACTGGCTGATGAAGACCACCCGGCTGGTGGCCGAATGGTGGGAACCGCCTGACCGCACAACGGGTTTCGACCTGCTGCTGACGCCGACGCTGGCCGAGCCGCCGGTCCTCCTCGGGACCTTCGACTCGCCGCCGGGCAACCCGCTGGCCGGCTTCATGCGGGCGGCCGCCTTCACGCCGTTCACGCCCCCGTTCAACGTCACCGGCCAGCCGGCGATCTCGCTGCCGCTGGCCTGGACGGCCGACGGGCTGCCGATCGGCGTGCAGCTGGTGGCGGCCTACGGGCGGGAGGACGTGCTGCTCCGGGTCGCCGCCCAGCTGGAGGACGCCGCCCCCTGGTTCAACCGCTGCCCGCCGATCAGCTTCGGCGGCTGACGCCGGCGCCGGTCAGGGATCCTCGGGCGCCACGAGCTGGTAGCCCACACCCGGACTGGTCCGCAGCAGCGCCGGCCGGTTGGGGTCCTCCTCCAGCTTGCGCCGCAGGCGATTGGCGTAGACCCGCAGGTAGTGGGTCTCGTCTCCGTGGCCCGGGCCCCAGACCTTCTCCAGCACCATCCGGTGGGTCACGACCTTGCCGGCGTGGCGGGCCAGGAAGGCCAGCAGGTCGAACTCCCGGGCCGTGAGGTCCACGCTCTCGCCCCGCAGATCGACCCGGCGGCGGGCGAGGTCGAGTCGGAGCGGCCCGACCTCGAGGACGGGCGCCTCGTCGGCCACCGCCCGCCGGGCCCCGTGGCGCAGCGCCACCCGCAGCCGGGCCTCGAGCTCGGCCATCCCGAACGGCTTGGTGACGAAGTCGTCGGCGCCGGCGTCGAGCGCCTCGACCTTGCGGGCCTCGGTCCCGTGGGCCGACAGCACGACGATCGGCACGTCGGTCCACGTCCGGAACCGCCGGCAGACCTCCACGCCGTCGAGGTCCGGCAGACCGAGGTCGAGGACGACGACGTCGGGATTGTCGATCACCGCCCGCGACAGCCCGGCCGCTCCGGCCCGGGCGGTGTCGACGTCGTAGCCCCGGGCCCGCAGGCCGGTGCCGAGCACGCGGAGGATCGCCTCCTCGTCGTCGATGATGAGAACCCGGGCCATCCCCGCCCCTCGCCTCAAGCCTCGGCGGGCGTCGCCACATCGGCGTCGTCGGGGAGGGCCGTCTCCGGTGCCACCGGCAGCCGCACGACGAACGTCGCACCGCCACGGGGCGTCGAGTCGACCCGTATGCGGCCGCCGTGGGCCTCGACGATTGCCTTCACGATCGCCAGTCCCATGCCCGTCCCCACCGGCGCCCGGCTCTGCGCCCGCAACCGGTAGAACTGGTCGAAGATCCGTTCCCGCTCCTCTTCGGCGATACCGGGGCCGTGATCGACGACCGCCACCTCGACCTCGTCTCCGCCGGCGACGGCCGTAGCCCGTACGGCCACGGCGGTGCCGGGCGGCGTGTGGCGAGCGGCGTTCTCCAGCAGATTGCTCAGCGACTGTTCGATCAGGAGATAGTCGACGTCGGCCAGCGGCAGGCCGTCGGCCACGTCAACCGTCAGGCGGTGCTCCCCGAGGATCGGACCGAGCCGGGCCGCCACCCCGGCGACGAGCTCGTCGAGCGGCGTGGCCGACCGGTGCGGCACCAGCGCCCCGGCCTGGATGCGGCTCATGTCGAGCAGGTTCGTCACCAGCCGGGTGAGGCGGTCGGTCTCCTGCTCCGTGGTCCGCAAGAGCGTGGCCCGGTCCTCGTCGGACAGGCGCAGGTCGGGATCGGCGAGGTCGGAGATCGACGCCTTGATCGACGCCAGCGGTGTGCGCAGGTCATGCGAGACCGAACCCATCAGTGCCGTCCGGAGCCGGTCGACCTCCTCCAGCAGGCGCACGCGGTTGGTCTCCTCGACGAGCCGCTCCCGCTCGGCCCACAGCGCCTGCGCCTCGACCCGGCGGGCCTCCGCCTCCCGCTGGGCCCGCTGCAGCCGGGCCACGACCACGCCGACCGTGCACCCCACGCAGCCGTAGACGACGAGGCTGACCCAGTCCTCCCAGGCGGTGACGTAGAAGGTGTAGTAGGGCGGGATGAAGACGAAGTCGAAGGTCAGGAAGCCGGCCACCACCCCGAAGGGCACGGCCGGGAATCCGCCCACGGCCACGCCGAGCGCCATGGGCACCACGAGAACGAGGGCGGCGGTGGCGGTGGTGATCCCCGACCGGACGGGCACCAGACCGGCCGCGGCCACGGCCAACCCGATCAGCGTCACCGCCCAGCCGGCGAGCATGCGGCGGAAGTGACCGTTGAGCGGCACGAACCGAAGCGTACGGCGTTGCCGGCGGCGCAGCGCCTCGGCGCCAGGATCGTGTCAGGAACGTTCCGGTTGGCGTCAACAGCGTGTCAACGGCGCGGCGCTGGCCCGGCGCCACGGCGTATGAACACCGTGATGTGTCCCCGCCCCCGCTCGAACGGCCGGGCGCCGGTCACCGCCGTGCCCGGCGACCGCAGCGCGCCGGTCGTGATCCGCTGGCCGGCCGACCAGGGCCGCCGGACCGAGCTGGCCGGCCTCGGCGTCCCCCGGCTGCTCCTCGTCGACCGCGAGGCCTCCCCGCCGATCTGCAGCGATCCGCTGGAGGACTGGATCCGGCTCCCGGCCGACGAACGGGACATCGACGCCCGGATGAACGGGCTGCGGGCCCGGGCCTCGGCCTGGGCGCCGTCGACCCGACCGGAGCTCGACGGGCACGGGCGGCTCCTGCGCGGCAGCCGGTGGGTTCCGCTCTCCCCGACCGAGGAGCAGCTCTGCACCCTGCTCATCGGCCACTTCGGCACGGTGGTGTCCGACCGGGACCTGATCAACCGCGGCTGGCCCGAGGGGACCGGGACGTCGACCGGTCTCCGGCTCCAGATGACCCGCCTCCGGCGGCGGATCGCCGACCTCCAGCTCGAGGTCCGCTCGGTGCGGGGCCAGGGCTACGTGTTGCAGAACCAGGCCTCCCGGCCGGCCGGAGGGCCCGCATGACCGCCGTGCCAGGGACGCGTCAGGAATGCCGATCGCCGCGTCAACGCCGCGTCAATCCCGTTCCCCGCCGGTCCGCTCGGCCGTAGAACGAAGACATGCAGAGAATCCCCTCCCCCAGCACCGGGGCCGGCAACGCCGTGGAGTTCGCCCTCGGCGGCCTCGCCCCGATCGTCGTGGGTTCGGCGCTCGTGGCCATCCGGGGCCACGTGGACGCCGCCAACATCGCCCTGCTCCTCGGGCTCGTGGTCGTCGCCTCCGGGGCCTGCGGCGGCCGGGCGGCGGGGATGGTCGCGGCACTCACCGCCGCCGCCTCCTACGACTTCTTCTTCACGAAGCCGTACCTGTCGCTGCTCATCCACGACGCCGACGACGTCGAGATGACCATCCTCCTGCTGGTGATCGGTCTGCTGTCCGGGCAACTGGCCTGGCGGGCCCGGGTCGTGGCCCGCCAGCGCGACGGCGGCCGGGGCGGGCTCGACCGGATCCGCCGGCTGGCCGACCAGGTGGCCCAGGGCCACGAGTCGGCCGACGTGATCGCCGCCGCCCGGGATGAGCTCGTCGAAGTCTTCGACCTCGTCGACTGCCGGTTCGAGGCCGCCCCCTTCCAGGAGCGGCTCGACCTGCCGCAGCTGGAGCGCAACGGCGTCGTGTCCCAGCGGCGGTTCCGGATGCGGCCCGGCGGCGAGCTCGAGGTCGAGATTCCGGCCGGGGGCCTCGCCCTGCCGGTGCTGTCCCGGGGCCAGATCGTCGGCCGCTTCATCCTCGACTTCCGCCCCGACGGCGGGGCCACCCTGGAGCAGCGCGTCGTGGCCGTCGCCCTCGCCGACCAGGTCGGCGCCTCCCTGGCCGTCTACCCCGCACCCGCCGGGCTGAGGTGACGCCGGTTCGGCCTGCGCCGGAACCAATCTGAGACCGCCGATCGAAGGAGCTCCCCCATGGCGGATGTGATCTACCTGTTGCTCATCGCGGCCTTCTTCGGGCTGGCCGCGCTGTTCGTCAAGGCCTGCGAAGCCATCGTCGGCCCCGACGAGGCCGCCGCGCCGGAGGACGTCGACGCGACCGGGCCGGAGCCGCTGGCGGCATGATCGCCACCAGCGCCGGCGACAACATCATCGGGCTCGTCCTGGCCGTCCTCGTCACGGCCTACCTCGTGTACGCCCTGGTGTTCCCGGAGAAGCTCTGATGACCGCTGCCGGCTGGCTCCAGCTCCTGGTCCTGCTCGCCCTGCTGGCCATCTCCACGCCGCTCCTCGGCGCCTACATGGCCAAGGTCTACGGCGCGGCGGAAGGGGGGAACCGGCGGGCGCCGGGAGACCGGATCTTCCTTCCCGTCGAGCGGGCCGTCTATCGCATCTGCCGGGTCGACCCCGACCGGGAGCAGCGCTGGACGG
>Ga0070681_10006546_pt1 | contig 11341 bp, 10 predicted proteins | sample KBSC83BmetaG_FD_65650 | JGI IMG/M metagenome (GOLD analysis project Ga0070681, IMG submission 65650) | Corn rhizosphere microbial communities from Kellogg Biological Station, Michigan, USA - KBS C8-3B metaG | ecosystem: Host-associated > Plants > Roots > Rhizosphere | place: USA: Michigan...
GCACCCAGCGCGCCGCGAAGACCGGCGACAAGGACGCGAAGGCGGAGCTCGGAGTGCTCGAGCATGCGCTGAGCTTCCTGCGCGACGGCCACGGGCTCTGGGAAGCGCGCCTGTCGAAGGACCAACTGGCCGCGCTCCAGCCGCTGTCCCTGCTCACCACCAAGCCCGTGCTCTATGCGGCGAACGTCACCGACCATGAGCTGAGCGGCGACGAAGGGCCGCATCTGCGCCGTCTGCGCGAGGCGGTCGCGGCCAGCGGCGAGCACGCCGAGATCGTTCCCTTCTCCGCGAAGATCGAGGCCGAGCTCGCGGAGCTCGCGCCCGAAGAGCGCGCCGAGTTTCTCGCCTCGTTAGGCATCGAGTCCGCGGGGCTGGATCGGCTGATTCGCGCGGGCTACCACCTGCTCGGCCTCCAGACCTACTTCACCGCCGGCGAGCAGGAGGTGCGCGCGTGGACGATCCACCGCGGCGACACCGCGCCCGTCGCCGCGGGGGTGATTCACACCGACTTCGAGAAGGGTTTCATCCGCGCCGAGACGGTCGCCTACCCGGAATTCGTCTCGAACGGCGGCTGGAAGGGCGCGCGCGAAAAAGGCGTCGCGCGCGCCGAGGGAAAGGAGTACATCGTCGCGGATGGCGACGTGATGCTCTTCCGGTTCAACGTCTAGCGGTGCTGCCGAACGCTAGAGGCTGATCCCCAGCCGGTTGAAGTCAGCGAGCTCTCGATCGATCACGGACTTCTGCGCTGAGGAGATCGTGAACTTCGATCCAGGTTCCTTGCGCAGCGCGCCGCCGAAGCGGCCGTTGATGTCGCTCGCGACCTGACCGCGGAGGCCCTGCACGCCCGCGTCGAACGCGTCGGCGCGGCAGCCGCCTGGCCCGCTGCGCGTCCGCGCGCCCGTCACGATCTCGAAGATCGTCTCGCGCGCTTCCGAGGGAATGTTGATCTCCCGTTCCGGCCGCTGAGCGCCGTGGCCCACGAAGCGCTTGTAGATGTAATCCATCTTCTGCTGCGTCGGCGCGGCCCTGTACTTCGAGACTACGAGCATGAACAGCGTGTTTTCCTCGAGGAACTGCGACGCGCTCCAAACGAGCATCGGCTCCCAGCAGCGCTTCTGCGGCTGACCCAGGAAGATGTCGACGGCGGGACGATTGCCGGCAGCGGCGGATGCCGCGCGCAGCTCGGCGGTAGTGACGGACTGCGGGACACCCATATCAGAGCCTCTCAGATGGGCCGCGGCGCAGAGCCGCGGCGGTCGCCCGCGCGCGAGGGTCCGTCAGCAACGCGATCAGCGTGGATATAGGAAAAATGGGCGCGCACGTCAACCAGCAAGAGCAGCAGCGCGACGCGGACGCGCGATGCGGTACGATTCCTGACTAGTTGATCCGATGCGAGCACATCGGGAACTCAACCTCATCAGGAAGTCGCATATGCGCCGAATCGCCCTATTCATGGCCATGATCGCTCTTGCCGCCTGCAACGACGCGACCTCGCCTAACGGTTCCGCCGTCGGTACGTACTCGCTGCGGACCATCAACGGCAGCAATCTCCCGTACACATTTTCGGACGGCTCCGTCCTCGTCAGTGATCAGCTGGTCCTCAACGCGAATGGGACGTACACCGATCAGGCGAACTTCTCGAATGCGGGTTCCATCGTAGAGAACGGCTTCTGGTCCATCAACAACAACCTGATCACCTTCGACGATCAGTCGGACGGCATCAACTACACGGCCTCGTTGAGCGGGACGGTTCTCACGGAGACCTTCAACAACAGCGGTATCGGCAGCGGCTCGGTCACCGAGGTCTTCGAGCGGAACTAGGCCTTCGTGCGGAGCGCCTGACGAACCCTTCTTTCAAGGCGCGACGCACGCTACATTTACGCGTTCTGCCGGCCGCGTTTTGCGGCCGGCCCCATTTCCCCTCCTCGCGCTTCGGCAACCAGCGCGGGGCGGTCACGACCAAAGGGAGGATTGCCCACGTATGTCGCGTCAGTATGAGGCGGTGTACGTCTTCGACTCGCAGCTCGAGGACGCCGCCATCACCGATCGGCTCGGCCGCTTCCACGCCCTCCTCGGCAAAGCCGAGGATCTGCAGGTGAATCACTGGGGCCGCCGCCAGCTCGCATTCCCAATCAAGCGCCGCGAGAGCGGCTATTACGTCGTCGCACGCTTCGGCGTCGAGTCCGACGTGCTTCCCGAGTACGAGCGCGCGATCAAGCTCGACGACGGAATCCTGCGACACCTTCTCACCCTGTACGAGCACGAGCTCGGCGCGCCTCCGATGACCGAAGAGGAGCTGGCCGCCGCGAACCGCCGCCGTGAAGCCGACGAAGACGAGGACGAGGAGTAATCCATGCGACGACCAACCAAGACCTGCCCATTCTGCGAGACGCGCGTCCACTTCATCGACTACAAGGATGATCGCGCGCTCGGCCGTTTCATCACCGATCACGGCAAGATCCTGCCGAGCCGCCTGAGCGGCGTCTGCGCGCGCCACCAGCGCCAGCTCTCGACCGCGATCAAGCGCGCCCGCTATCTGGCGCTCATTCCGTACATCCGCGGGATGCAGAGCTAGCACGACCGCATGACGACGCCCGAGGCGACCAACACCGCACCACCCACGCGGAAGCTCGGCGCGGGAGAACGAGGCTGGCCCAAGCTCGTCCTCGGCCTCGTGGCGTTCATCATGGTGCCCACGATCCCGCAGTTTCGCGCGTTCTTACCAATCGACCAAACGATCTTTCTGCTGGTACCGGCCCTCGCGGCCTGCTTCCTGGTTGGCTGGTGGGCGGGTGGACGTGCGCTGTTGGCGATTGGCTGGGTCGCTCTCGCCGGATGGATGATGTGGCAGCGGCCGGGCGCCTCGGATGGGTTTCACAATCTCGAACGAGGCTGGAGCCTGCTGCTTGCGGGGGCGTTCGGACTCACCTGTCTCTTCGGCGAGCGGCGGCCGCTGTTCGGACGCGCCCTCGCGGCGTTGTCGATCGCAATCTTCCTCGCGCTCGCGATGAGCGCGATGGGCCCCGTTCCGCTGAGCGAAGCCAAGCAAACGATCGCAATGGAATTCGTTCACCGGAACGGCGAGACCATGGCCCAGGTGAATGGCGTCATCGGCGATCATCCGAAGGAGTGGACCGACCTCACGTCGCGATTTCCGCAGCTCGCGCCAGCCCCCGCCGAGATCGAGCAGCAGCTGACGACGCTCTCCCGGCTCGGGCTGACTGTGTTCCCTTCCTTGCTCGCACTCGAGTCGCTGCTGGCGCTCGCACTCGCCTGGGCACTCTACCATCGACTCAGCCGGGCACGCATCGGGGCGCCACTGCGTCCCCTGCGCGAGTTTCGGTTCAACGATCAGCTGGTGTGGGGGTTGATCGTCGGTCTTACCATTGCCTTTCTCCCGACACTACAGGGGCTGCGTGGGGTCGGGCGCAATCTGCTCGTGTTTTTCTACGCGCTGTACGCGATTCGAGGGCTCGGCGTCCTGGCGTGGTTCCTCGCGCCCGGCGCGCTGATCGCGACGATCACGGTGGGCTTCGCGATGCTGTGGTTGCCCGTCATCAAGTTCGCCGCCGACTTTGCGCTGATGCTGCTTCTCGTCGCCGCGTTCGTTCTCGGTCTTGGCGATACGTGGGCGGATTGGCGCCGGCGCGCGAGACCTTCGGCCTGAGGCCGAAGGTCTCGATCTTATTGGAGGTCGCTCGCGCATCGCGCTCGCTCCCGCTGCTCTTCGCTTTTTGGTCGATAACAATCACTGGAGCACTTCAATGGAAGTCATTCTTCGTCACGCCGTGGAGAACCTTGGAAAGCCCGGCGACGTCGTGAAGGTCAAGAACGGTTATGCGCGGAACTACCTCCTTCCGCACAACCTCGCCTACGAGGCGACGCCCGGAAACCTCAAGCGCATCCAGCAGGAGCGCGCACGCCTCGAGGCGGCGGAGAACCAGCGTCGTGATGCAGCGCAGGAGATCGCGACGAAGCTGGAACAGGTGTCTCTCACCTTTTCGGCGCGTGTCGGCGAGGAAGGCAAGTTGTTCGGATCCGTCACCGGTGCCGACATTGCGCAGCAGTTGGAGCAGCAAGGATTCCACATCGAGAAACGCCAGATCGATCTGCACGAGCCGATCAAGTCGCTCGGTGTGTATCGCGTCCCCGTCCGACTGCACGCGGATGTGAAGCCGGAAATCCGGGTATGGGTGATCAAGCAATAGTTGTTAGCTATCGGTCCATAGCTATCTGCGAATTCGGTGTGGCCCCGAGCCTTTGGCTCGGGGCCCTTTTTTTGTTTCCCGGGTAGGAAGGCTGCCCGCCCGGGCGATTTGGCCTCGTACCGTAGTGCTTATAGCTATGGACAGATAGCAGATAGCGGATCTAACGGCCCGGGCTGTGCGATTGGTGAGGAAAAGCCGTGTGCTGTTCGTCCCCGAGCATTATGCTATGGAGACGGACCCCGAGCGCACGGGGACTCTCGAATCCAGGAAAAAATTCAACGGAGGATCCAGGACGCTGATGAACACGACAACTTCGCTTCCCTCGTCTGTCCTTGCCCAGCGCGCTGCGCAAATCTGTCTCGAGCACAAAGCGAATGACGTCGTGATTCTCGACCTCCGAGGTGTCTCCGACATGACCGATTTCTTCGTGATCGCCAGCGGCACATCAGATACGCATGTGCGTGCGCTCGGCGAACACGTGCTCGAAGAGCTCAAGCGGGACGGTGGGGGGGCGGTGGCACATCACGTAGAAGGTTTGACCCAGGGCCGCTGGGTATTGCTCGACTACGTGGATTTCGTCGTTCACCTTTTTCATCCAACGCTGCGGAGTTTCTATCAGCTCGAGCGCCTGTGGAGTGATGCAGCGCTCATTCCGGTAGAGTCTCAAGGAGCCGGTGCGTGATGTTGCGCAAAAGTGTGGTCGTCGCCGTTGCAGTGGTCGCGGCGATGCTGCCACACGCGCCCGCGAGGGCGCAGAGCTACTTCGGGCAAAACCAGGTGCAGTACGATCAGTTTCGCTGGCAGGTCAAGGAAACTGAGCATTTCCTCATTTACTACTACCCCGAGGAAGCGCAGGCCACGACCGACGCCGCCCGCATGGCGGAGCGCGCGTACGCGCGTCTGTCGCGGCTGCTCGACCATCAGTTCCGCGAGAAGAAGCCGATCATGCTGTTCGAGTCGCGCAACGACTTCGGACAGAACAATGTCACCGGTGACCTCGGCGAGGGCACGGGTGGTGTGACCGAAGCCTTGCGGCATCGGATGCTCCTCAACTTCACCGGCGACTACAAGAGCTTTGAGCATGTGCTAACGCATGAGATGGTGCATGCGTTCCAGTACGACATCTTCGCGCGTGGCAAAGCGGGCGCCGGCCTGCAGACGCTCGCCCAGGTCAATCCGCCCCTCTGGTTCGCCGAGGGAATGGCCGAGTACCTATCGCTCGGGCCGAGCACGCCGCTCACCAATGCGTGGATGCGCGACGCGGCGCTGAACGGCAAGCTGCCGAGCGTCGAACAGATGACCGATTACCCCGAGCGCTTCTTCCCCTACCGGTACGGCCACGCCTTCTGGACGTTCATCGGTCAGAAGTGGGGCGACGAGGCGATCGGGCAGATCATGAACGCGGCGCCCACCGTCGGTATCGAGCGCGCGTTCAAGCGCGAGCTTGGCGTCTCGCTCGAGGATCTCGGCGACGAGTGGAAGGAAGAGATGCAGCAGAAGCATCTGCCGCAGACGGGGAACCTCGACCGGCCGCGGAAGTTCGCTGCGCAGCTCTTGAACAACCGGAAGAGCGGCGGCGAGATCTTCCTCGCCCCGTCGCTCTCACCGGACGGCAAGACCATCGCCTTCCTCTCCAACGGCAGCTTCATGCGCGGCGAGGTCTTCATCGACCTCTGGCTCGGCGACGCCGAGACGGGCAAGCGCATAACGAGGCTGGTGAAGAGCACTTTCGATCCGAACTTCGAGGAGCTCCGCCTGCTTTACTCGCAGAGCTCCTTCTCGCCCGACGGCCAGCTGCTCGCATTCACGGCGCAGCGTGAAGGTCGCGACGTGTTGTATCTCCTCGACGTGAAGTCGCGGAAGGAAGTGAAACGGTTCGACCTCCCGCTCGAGGGCGTCACCGGTCCGAGCTGGTCACCCGACGGCAAGCGCATCGTCGTCAGCGGTAGCCAGGGCGGCCTCACCGATCTGTACATCGTCGATGTCGCGACGCAGCATCTCGAGCGCCTGACGAAGGACCGGTACGGCGACCTGCAGCCGCAGTGGTCGCCGGACGGCAAGATGATCGCCTTCGCCAGCGATCGCGGCGACACGACAAGCTTCACGTACCTGCGCTTCCCGAAGTGGCGCGTCACCCTTCTCGATCTCGAGAAGGGCACGCTCACGGTGCTGCCGGGCCAGGCGGGATTGAACATCAACCCGCAGTGGGCGCCGGACGGGAAATCGATCGCGTACGTCTCCGACCGCACCGGGATTGCGAACGTCTTCCTCTACGATCTCGACGCCGGTCAGCACTACCAGCTCACCAACGTCGTCGGCTCCGTCTCGGCGATCACCGAGTACAGCCCGGCCATCTCCTGGGCGCGGAATGCCGATCGGCTCGCGTTCAATTACTTCGAGGATGGCGACTACACCATCTGGTCGGTCAACAATCCGCGGGCGCTCAAGAAGGCGCCCTTCCGCGAGAAGCCGGCCGATAAACCGCCCGTCATCGCCGACAACGCAAACGACGGCAGCGTCATCGCCGCGTTAGGCGATCCGCTCACCGGACGCGCGTCGGTCTCGCGGAGCTCCGCGAGCGACGTGCGGAGTGCCGCGGATTTCCCGGCCGCCGACGATCGCGGCACGAAGTCGCCGGTGAGCGTTACCGCGCTGCTCGATTCCGCCGATCTCGCGCTGCCCGACACGACGAAGTTCCGCGACGACGCGTATCGCGTCCGCTTCCAGCCCGACTACATCGCGCGGCCGAGCATCGGCTACGTGCCCGACAACTACGGTCGGAACGTGTTCGGCGGGACGACGGTGATTCTGAGCGACATGCTCGGGAACAACCGCCTCGCGTTGTCCGGCGAGATCAACGGCCGGATGAGCGAAGCGCGGATGTTCGTCGGCTACACCAACCTGTCTCACCGTTGGCAGTACACGGGCGGCATCTCGCAGATGCCGTACTACTTCCTCTCCGGCGACACGCTGTACAAGGCTGACCCGACGACCGGCAAGTCGTCGTCGGAGAAGCAGGAGATCACGACCTTCGTCGCTCGTCAGGCATTCGCGGTCACGGCGTATCCGTTGAACCGCTTTACCCGGATCGAGATTGGCGGCGGCTACAACAACGTCGCGCGGACACGGTGGTTCATCAGCCGCGACGTTCTCGACAATGGGCGCGCCGCCAAGCCGTTCGAGCCAGACAGCACCGGCCGTGACCCGACGCTCAACTATCTCGACGGACAGCTCGCGTTCGTCTCAGACAACACGCTCTTCGGCTACACGGGTCCGATCTACGGACGCCGGTATCGCTTCCAGGTCAGCCCTGTCCTCGGCTCCTTCCGGTGGATCGAGTATCTGGCGGACTATCGGCGATACGATCCGATCCTGTTCAACTATCTCACGGTCGCGACGCGGTTCTACACGAGCATGTCGTTCGGCCGGAACGAGACGGCATTTCCGAAATACATCGCGCGTCCGGATTTTGTGCGCGGCTACGATCGGAACAACTCGTTCTATCTCACCTGCCCGATCTACGGCGCCAATCCGTCGAACTGCAGCGCGGTGCAGCTCCTCGGCAGCCGCGTCGCCGTGGCCAACGCCGAGCTGCGCTTCCCGCTCGTCCGTCGCTTCGAGCTGGGTGTTCTTCCCATCGCGCTGCCGCCGCTCGACGGTCTCTTCTTCTACGACGTCGGCGCGGCGTGGTCGAAGGATCAGTCGCTCTATCTCAACCGGCCGGCGAACTATGACGTGGCGAAGCAGCGCTATCCGCTGCGCAGCTACGGTTTCGGCCTGCGGCTGAACCTGTTCAACTACGCCATCGTGCGCTGGGATTATGCGGTCCCTCTCGACCAGCCGGGATCGCACGGCGGGTTCTGGACGTGGAGCCTGTGGCCGTCGTTCTAGTTGGTTGACGGTTGACGGTTAGCGGTTGACGGTGATGCGGGACACAATCACGGTCAACCGTCAACCGTCAACCGATCGCGGCCCACTTTCTGATCCCGAGTCGCGCCACTAAGTTCTTCCCGTGCGCCCGCTTATCGCGTTAGCGCTCGTGCTCGCTGCATGTGGTCAGGCCGACCGCGCTCCCGCCGCGCACGAGTCCCAGACCGCTCCCACCTCTCGCGGACCCGATCTTCTGGTCATGCGGATTCCCCGTGCGGGGGGAACGCTGCGCATACTCACTTACCCGAAGCTCGATTCCGTGGTCTGGAGTGCGAGCGACCCGGCACCAGCGATCGCGCGTGTGCTCGCGTTCGACGAGGAGGCCGGTCTCCTGTCGTTCGTCGACGCGAAGGGAGTTCCCGCACGCGTCGACTTCCGCCTCGACAACGTTTCGATCGCGACGCGCACGCGCCTAACGGGCGTGACGTCCGTCGACGGCGCGACGATCTACGGGCTGACGAAGGACGGCACGCTGCTCCGCTCCACGCCGAGCGGCGACTGGACCTTCAAGCCGCCGCGTCCGGCGCGCGCGGCGCTGCCGCTGGTCGATGGCTCGCTGTTGCTCATCGGCACGAAGGAGCGCGCGGCGATGGTGTGGCGGATGCGTCCACCCGATACGAAGATTCTCGACTCGGCCGAGGTGCCGGGAGCGGCGAAGGCCGGATGGGCGCAGGCTGGCGACCGGTTGTACTTCACGGTGGAGAACAGTCTCGTCGGCGTGCGCACGCGTGATCTACAACCGCTAAACGTCATCGAGCTCGACGGCCACGCGCGCGCCATCGTCGCGACGCCGAGCGGCGATCGGCTGTTCGCTCTCGCCGATTCATCGAAACAGGTCGACGTGATCGATCGTTATCGCGAAAAGGTGAGCGAGCACATCGAGCTCCCCGGTCTCGCAGAAGATCTTCGCATCGATCCGCTCGGCCGGTACCTTCTCGTCCATGCTGCGGGAAATGATTCGGCATGGGTCGTTGACGTCGGCACGGATCATCTCGTCGGCAGCGTGCGCACGGCGTGGCGCGACGATCTGCCCTTCGTCGCTCCCGACGGCGAGATCGCGCTGGCGCAGGAGAAGGACGTGGTTCTCGTGGACGGAGTGAAGCTCCAAGAGAAGCGCCGAATTGCACAGGGCGCGGCTGACTACTGGTACAGCTTCGCGTGGAGCGGCTTCCGTCCGCGCGCCGCGGAGCTGGATCAGCCGGTGCGGTTCCCGGGAGCAGACAGCGCCGACAGCGCGGCGCGCGCGCCCACTGACTCCGGTGCCGTGACGGCGGCCCCGCCACCGCCGAAGGATTCCGCGCCGGCTCCCGTGGTGGCGAAGGGATGGGTGGTCTCGTTCGCTGCCCTGCTCAACGAACAAAAGGCGCGCGAGCTCGCGGCGGAGATCCGCGTGCATAACGAGACGGCGCGTGTTCAGGCCACAGCGCGCGAGGGACAGACGATCTATCGCGTCGTGCTCGGCCCGTACCCAACGAAGGACGAGGCCGAGCGCGTCGGCCGCGATTCCAAGCAGAACTACTGGGTGTACGAGGCTGCGCCGTGACCATGCCGATGGACGCATCGGATTCGTCCTCCGGAGGCGCGGCGGACGACGCGCTCGTCGACGACGGGATGCGCGTCGGCGCCGCGCTCGACACGGCGAATCTCGTGCTTGTCCTCGGCGACGAGCCGCGACGCACGGCGCTCGCCGCGCTCGGTGTCGCTCGTGCCCAGGCCCGCCATCGGCGCGTCGCGCTCGGCGACCTCCTCGGCGACGCCGAGCCGATTCAGCAATTACTCAACGGCGGCGATCCGCACGGCCTCGCGGACAGCTTCGTCTACGGCGTCTCGCTCAATAAGATCGCGCATGCAGTCCCTCAGTACGGAGACCTGTACGTCCTGCCGAGTGGGTCGGAGGTGCCGGCGTACGAGGACATCTTCACCAATTCCCGGTGGAAGCGCCTCGCCGCCGGCTTCAAGGAGACGGGCGCGCTATTGGTCGTGGCCGCGCCCGCGAGCGCGGCGCACGTGGCCGACGTCGTGGGCTTGGCGGATGGGGCCGTCCTGGTTGGCGGGGCAACTGCGGCGGGTGTCGAGGGCGGCAAGGTGCTCGGTCGTGTCGCCGCCGAGCCGGAGCCCCATCGCCCCGCCGACGTCACGATCGCTGCGCCAGTGGAACCAGCGCCGGAGGCCGAAACGGAGCTGCCACCGGCCGGCGGACGCTGGAGTCGGATCAGGTCATCGCGAGGTGCAGTACTGGGCCTCGGCCTTACCATCGTTCTCGTCGTGCTCGGTATCTGGTTCGCGGCACGGCCATTCGCGTCCGGGAATGGTCCCCTCTGGCTCCGCCGCTCTCGGGGCGCCAGCGGCGCGGCGGCGGGCGGCGCGGTGCCGACCCTCGATTCGTTAGGCGGCGACTCGGCGGCGGCGCGCAATGCCAGCCTGCTCGCTCCCGCCAACCGAGCCGACTCCGCGAGCGCTGCACCTTATGCTGTGATCATCGCTCGGTTCAACACGAGGAGTGGCGCGGAGTCCTGGCTTCAGAGTCAGGCAAAGGGCCTCCCAACTCCGACCTTCATGCCGGTGCGGATCCAGGGCGAGAGATGGTTCGCGGCGCTCGTCGGCTCGTATGCCACGCGCGCCGAAGCCGATTCCCTCCTCGGCGTCCTGAGCGCGGAGGGGCTGGCGCGCGCCGACTCCAACAACATCGTGCGCGCTCCGTTCGCGTTCCTGGTCGACTCCGTTGTTGCCGATGCAGTTCCGGAGATGCTCAAGTATTACGCCGCTCGTGGGCAACCTGTTTACGCGCTGCGTCAGGCGAACGGCTCCGCGCGCCTCTACAGCGGCGCCTACGAATCGACGGCGCAGGCATCGCTCGACATCGACGCTATTCGCCTCTCGGGGCTTCGCCCCGTGCTCGTCTACCGTATCGGGAGAGTGTACTAGTGCGGCTCACCAAGCTCGAGCTCCACGGCTTCAAGTCGTTTGCGGATTCCACGAATCTCGTCTTCGAGCCGGGAGTCACGGCGATCGTCGGGCCTAACGGCTGCGGGAAGTCCAACGTCTCCGATGCCGTGCGCTGGGTATTGGGTGAACAGCGCGCACGCCTGCTCCGCGGCTCGAAGATGGAAGAGGTCATCTTCCAGGGTTCGTCTGCCCGCCGACCCGTGAATCTCGCCGAAGTCTCTCTCCACTTCGAGAACGAGGACGGCTCGCTGCCAGTT
>Ga0070681_10006549_pt1 | contig 11338 bp, 10 predicted proteins | sample KBSC83BmetaG_FD_65650 | JGI IMG/M metagenome (GOLD analysis project Ga0070681, IMG submission 65650) | Corn rhizosphere microbial communities from Kellogg Biological Station, Michigan, USA - KBS C8-3B metaG | ecosystem: Host-associated > Plants > Roots > Rhizosphere | place: USA: Michigan...
CAATCAGCGGCACGATATGGCGGTTAATGCGGCCAGTGTCGGTTACGATGGTTGACGCTTTTTTCGGGCGCCCACCTTTTCCAAGTATGAGACCCGCCTTTAGGTCGGTGAAATAGAGGTCGCATAGCTCTTTGACTGTGATCGCATTGTGATCGAGCTGGCGCTCCTCGGCCGGATTGTCACCTTGCGCAACCCGCCCCAACTGAATCTTCGCCTCTTTCCTTGCAAGCTCCGGCGTCCAGACGCCTTGCTGCCCGATAGTGTAGCGACGTGAACGACCGGCCGAACGATACTGGATTAAGTAGCTACGTTTGCCCGATGCGAACACCCGGAGACCAAAGCCGGGCAGTTCATCATCCCAAATGACGTAGTCTTTTTCCCTGGCTTCCGCGGCGTCGACGATCCGCTTACTGAGCTTTGTCATCGAATCTCTCCGACTTGAAGCCCGTTTCCCGCGTAAGCACCACGTAAGCAGTTGAAGGGAAATCGGGGCGCACAGCAGGGTAGGAGCTGCGGCCAATCGATTCCAGTTTCCATAATGATATTCGTAGGATAGCGAAGCATTGAGTGCCCTATCGCTTATTTGCGTAGGGCAGGTTAAATTGCTCCGAAGGCAAAGGTCACACGTTCGAATCGTGTCGGGTGCGCCAGTATTTTCTTTATTTTACAACGCGATATGCGCACGCGAACCGAAACTCCCGTTCTGTCTCATTTGAGCGAGTAAGCAATCTCTGGGGAAATCGTCCACGTGCGACTTTGTTTCAAGGCAACGCTTGAAGCAAGATAAGCCCGACTAGCCGACCGCGACGGAGCCACGCACGAGCCTTGGAGCATACCGCATGGTTTTCGCGCCGGCGTTACACCCGACGACGCCGACGAGCTCACCCGCCTTGTGATACTCGGCAATAAAAGCTCGCTTGTCGTGGTCTTCATGCACGATGCGCACATCGCTGGCGCCAACGGCTGATCCGAGCATCTGGATACGCACGCCATACAGGTCGGACCAGAAGTAGGGAACGAAATCATGCCACGACGTCGCAACCTCGCCCGAGATGGACTGTGCGACGATGCGCGCTTGTTCCCTCGCCGCGGTCCAATGCTCGTGCCGCTTATGACCTCCCGTGAACGGGTCAAGCCACTCCGCGACATCGCCGGCCGCGAAAATGTCCGGCGCGCTCGTCCTCCCCTGCTCGTCGCAGACAATGCCATTCGATAGCTCGAGCCCGGAAGTCGCCAGCCACTCCACATTGGGCAGCGAGCCCAGGCCTGCGACGACGATATCGGCCTCAATATGCTGGCCGTCGCCGAGAACCACGTGTTGCGCGTGGTCCGCCCGTTCGACGCGATCGACAGCAACGCCGCACAGCAGTTCGACGCCCGCCCAGGCATGCAGGCTTGCGAGCCGTCCGGCAATCTCGGCACCGAGGACGCGTTCAAAGGGGAGTTTTGCCGCTTCGATCACCACGACATCGAGCCCGAGACCCGCGGCGCTGGACGCTACCTCCGCTCCGATGAATCCGCCACCTATGACGGCGAGGCGTCTACCGCTGTGCAAAACAGCGCGCAGCCGCGTCGCATCGTCGAGGTCACGCAGCAAATGAACCGTCCCGAAACAGTTATCGGCAGGGAACGGCCTCGCGCGTGCACCTGTGGCAATGATAATCCAGTCTGCGGCAAGTCGTTGACCGGACTCCAGAACGACCGTGCGTGCATCAGGATCCAGCCGACCCGCCGCATCGCCGAGGCGCAAATCGATCTTCATCCGGCCATAGTGATCGCGTTCGTGAAATTGCAGGTCGGGCACCGTCGCACACTGTAGCGCCGCCTTGGATAATGGCGGCCGATCGTAGGGCAGATGAGTCTGCGGTTCGACGAGTGTGATGCTGCCGGTAAAGCCACATCGCCGCAACTCGTTGGCGGCTCCCAGGCCGGCCACCGACGCGCCGATGATGAGCACGCTAGCGGTCATTCGTTCTCACAACGTCTCGACGACAAAGGAGTTGGCGATCTTTCGCTTGAACGCGTAGGCCGCGATCACCGGATTGAAGTATTCTCGTACATGGCTAATTCGACCATCCCGGATGGAGAACCGAAACACATATTTGTTCCGGTATGACCTGCCGTCCGCCAGAACCATGTTTCCGCGCTGCTCGATAAAGACCCGGCTGCCGTCGCCTGTGATCGACAGTTCGACATCTTCGGCACCTAAGCTCTTTGGTCCATTCGCGGTGGTGGCCATCCAGAAATCGATCACCTCGGTCGCTCCGACATAGCGGCGGAAGCCGCCGGACTCGGTCGAACCGCTTTCGCTGAACGGGATTTCGTACACCGCGTCCTCGGTAATACTCTCGGCCAAAGCCGCTGCGTCCCTAGTGGCGACCGCCTTGAAGAATCGCAGGATGGCATCCTTTGCTGCCCGTCGCCCCGCGGGAGAATCGTTGGGATCTTCATTGCTCTTCAGAAGCGCGCCGAGACTGACTGCGGGTCGGTTCATGATTGAGTTTCTCCGTGCTTTGCGTGATTGCCCCGGCTGGGCCGGCGCCATCAATCCTTTACTCCGCCTGGATTTTTGCAGCATCGATCATGGTCTTGAGTGCGGCGGTCTCACGCTGCACGACCTCCGTCAGTTCCTCGGGTGCGCTCGCAACGACGTCGAGACCCTTTGATGCGATCTGATGCTCGACAAAGTCGGGACGGCGAAGGATGGTCCGCAAATCGTTTCCGACCTTGCCGACGATCTCGGCTGGCGTGCCCGGCGGCGCGAACACCGCATACCAGATCGACGACTGGATATAACCGAAACCGGCTTCTTCGGTGGTCGGCACATCCGGAAATTGGGGCGACCGCTTCTTGCCTGCGATGGCGAGGGCTTTCAGTTTTCCCGCCCGCAAGAATTCTCCCGCCACGCCGGCACTGCCCGTTGTGAACGACACCTCTCCGGAGATCATCGCAATCAACAGCGGCGAGATGCCGCTATAGGGCACGTGCAGCAGATCGAGTCCCTCCTTGCTGTTGATGTACTCGAACAGGAGCTGCGGCTGTGAACCGCGGCCGAACGAGCCGTAGGTCCATTTCTTTGGTTCCTTCTTCACGAGATCGACGAGCTCGCGAAGGCTGTTCGCCGGCACCGCCGGATGGGCCAGCACAAAATTGTCGCTCTGTACCATCAGAGTCACCGGCGTGAGTCTTGACGGATCGTATTGCAGGGCTTTGAACAGATAGGGTGCGGTCGTGATGGTCTGGTTGACGGTTGCAAGCAGCGTGTAGCCATCGGGTGGCGCGCGATACACGGCTTCCGTTCCGATCGTGCCGCCGGCACCGGCCCGGTTTTCGACGATCACGGGCGTTCCCCATTTGGCGCTGAGCTCCTGGGCCGCGGCGCGGATCACCAGATCGACGCCGCCACCCGGCGGGAACGGCACGATGAACCGCACGAGGCGTGAGGGATATTCTTCGGCGTGAAGCGCGGTGTGAAGACCGGTCGCAGCCAGCAGGACGGCAAACACTCTCGCGGCGAGCGTGATTATCTGCCGTGCCCGGCTTTCCGGTCTCGTTGCGCCTCGTGCGGCCACCTGCAAATTGGACCTCAACATTTTTCCGCCTTGTTCAAATTTCTCAAGTCGTCGGAACCAGCACATGCCCTTCGAACAGCCGGCGGGCGGTCCGGAAGACACCGGCTTCCCTCACCCGCCACGCGCCGCCAACGTTCTCGCAAGCCGCCGTCAGTTGCAGGACGCCGGATGGATGGCCGATGCGGAATTCGTCCCGGCCGAGGCCGTCTGGGTGCGCGAGATCATTGGCAATCGTGCCGGTGATCTTGCACGCCGCCGCCAGGCACATCGCGCCAGTCAGCGGGGTGGCCTTGTGGGGCAAGCCCATGGACATCATCTGCGTGACGATATCGACCCTGTCAGCGGCGATGTCGGCTCCCGAACTCGATCGGTAGCCGGCCGATTTTCTGACAATCGCCACCAAAGGCAGATTGGTCATCCGGGTCCGTGCAGCGTCTTCGTCGGCCACGAGACCCATCGCCAGCGCCGCTGCAACCCTGACGTCTTCAAGCATCTTGCGCTGCTCGGCCGACTGGAACCATGCCGTATCAAACCCCTGCGTCTGCGGAGCGACATCGTCCATGTTGATGATGACGACGGGATTGGCCACGTCGACGAGCGAGGCCTCGATCTTGCGTCCTTTGCCAATATCGAGGACATCCCGGACGCTTCCGGTCGGCAGCAGCTTGCCGGTCGCCGCGCCCGCGGGATCGATGAAGGTCAGCCGGATTGGCGAGCCCGCGCGCGACACGCCGTCAATTTTGTAGTCGCCATCGACCCTTGCGTTGCCGTGTTCTGTTGCAAACTGCGCGACCAGTTTCTTCCTTGTATTGGTGTTAAAGATCCGAACGGTCGCGTGCCCGTCTGTTGCAACAACCAGGCCTTCATCAAGGGCAAAGGGACCGACGGCGGAACTGATATTGCCGCAATTGCCCCGATAGCTCACGACCGGCTTGTCGATTCCGACCTGCGCGAAGGTGTAGTCGATATCGCAGTCCGGCTGGACAGATCTGGAGATGACGGCAATCTTCGAGAGGGAGGAAATTCCGCCGCCCATGCCGTCGAGCTGGCGCTCTGCGCTATCAGGGCTTCCCATCAGTGACAGGAACAAGCGATCCCATGCGGCGCAGGCCTGCGGCGGCTCGCCGGCCGGCAGATCCTCCTTGCGGAAGATCACCGCCTTGCTGGTTCCGCCGCGATAGAACGCAGCCCTTAAGCGTTGCTGACCCAAAACCTTCTCCCGAATGGCGGCATTCTCTCGCGCCGCCTGGCTATCACGACGACTCCTCGCCTCAGATCGCCTGACTGATGCGCAGTTCGCCGATCTCGGATTCGTCCATGCCGAGAAGGTCATGCAGGACAGTGTCCGTATGCTGTCCAAGCGTCGGCGGACAACTGATCGGGGGCGTCGGCGATCCGCTCATCTTGACCGGCCAGCCGGGCAACACCACCGGGCCGCGCGTCGGATGGATGATTTCCGTCAACATGCCGGTCGCCCGGAACGACGAATCGTTCATCAGATCGCCGGTGTCGAACACCGCGCCGGCTGGAACGCCGGCGCCGTTCAAGAGCTCCATCGCGGTCCGCTTGTCCTGGCTCGACATCCACGGACGGATGATTTCGTCGACCTCCTCCTTGCGCTTGAAGCGGGCTTCGGGCGTCACGAACCGCGCATCCTCAAGCAGATCGGATCGCCCGATCGTCTTGAGCAAGGCGCGCCATTGCCGATTGCCGGTCAATTCATCCCGCGCCGTATAGATGAAGCAATAGTCGTTCGGGCCGCCGCCCTTGCATGCATAAAGCCCCGATGGCGCAGCCGTGCTGCTCGGCGAACCGTTGCCGACGCGCGTCACCGGCTTGCCGGTAAGCTGATGGCGGGCAAATGTGATCCGGCTGAAATTCATGACGGCTTCCTGCATCGCCACGCGAATGCATTGACCCTTGCCGGTGAACTCGCGCTGATAGAGCGCCCCCAAAATTCCGATCGCCAGATGCAACCCAGAGCCGGTATCGGCGAAGGTCGGACCGGGCTTGAGCGGAGGCCCATCGGGCTCACCGGTAAATGCCACGGCGCCGCCGGCAGATTGTGCGATCGCATCAAAGCAGCGAAAATCCCGGTACGGACTTTCCTCACTGAACCCCCGCACGGTGCCGTAGATGATCCGCGGATTGATATTGCTGACGGCGTCGTAGCTGAGGCCAAGCTTTTCGGTGGTGCCCGGCGCAAAATTTTCCAGGAAGACATCGCACTCGCGGATCAGCCGCGTCAGGACTTCCTTGCCCTTCTCGTTCTGCAGATCGACGGTGATGCTGCGCTTGTTCGAATTCAACACCAGGAAATACAGCGAGTCGGCATCCGGCGAATCCGCGGACGCGATCCGCGCGGGATCGCCCAGTTTGGGCCGCTCGACCTTGAGCACGTCCGCGCCGAGAAAAGCCAGCGACTGCGCACACGCCGATCCGGCCTCCCATTGCGTGAGGTCAAGGACCTTGACGCCCGTCAGCGCGCGCGGGTGCTCTGAGGCGATATCCGCACGTGGCTTCTGATGCTGATTCATGTGAACTCCCCGCGCTGTCGCGGCTGACGCTGACGATTATTCGTCATTAACGGTGATGGCTTCGGAGGGGCAGACGCGCGCGGCCAGCCGCGCCGAGGCTTCGAATTCGGCCGCCGGCTTTTCGCTCAAGAGGATTACAATGCCGTCCTGTTCGTCCTGGTCGAACACGTGGGGTGCCTTGAGCACGCACTGTCCGGCGGCGATGCAGCGTGACCTGTTGATGGTTATGCGCATGAGGATTGCCTTTCTTATTCACCAGGCGAGCGGAAGCTCGTGCACGCCATAGACAAACATGTCGTGGCGGAAGCGGAGTTTTTCGAATGGCACGGCAAGCCGAAGATTGGGAAGCCGCTTGAACAGCGCGCCATAGACGACGCGCAGCTCGGCCCGCGCAAGCACCTGGCCGAGGCATTGATGAATGCCGAAGCCGAACGCGACGTGGCGGGCGGCATCGCGCTGGACGTCGAACTTGTCGGGGTTTGGAAACAAATGCGGGTCGCGGTTGGCAGCCGGAATCGAACAGATGACCCCCTCACCCGCCTTCACCAGCTCGCCGTTGACGTCGATATCCTCCAGCGCGACGCGGCGGGCGCCGACGTGCAGCACGCTTGAGAAGCGCAATAATTCCTCGACGGCGCCCGGGATCAGTTCGGCATCGCTCTTGATCAGCGCCAGCTGGTCGGGATGCTGCAACAAGGTCAGCACGCCCAGCGCCGTCATGTTCTGCGTGGTCTGATGCCCGGCGCTCAGCAACAGGCGGACGATGTTGATGAGCGTCAGCCGGTCGACGTGACCGGGCACAAGCTGTTCGGCGACCAGCCGCGACACGATATCGTCCTGCGGCTCGCGCTCCTTGCGGGTGATCAGCGCATCGAGATAGTGGAAGAGATCGTCGAGCGACTTGCGGACTTCGGCCGGCGTCGATTTCGAGCCGAACTGGATTCGGGTCGCCTCGTGGAAGAAGTGATGGTCCTCATAGGGGATCCCGAGCAGGAAGGTGATGATCTCGGTCGGCAGAGGCGCCGAAAAGTGCTCGACGAAATCAGCTCCTTGCGGCAGTTGCGAATATTGCGTGATCAGCCGGTCGACGCTCTCCTCGGTGCGCGGCGTCAACTGCTCGATGCGGCGAACCGTGAATTCCTTCGTCACCATCCGGCGCAGGCGATCATGCTCCGGATTGTCAAGGCGTAGAAACGACCGGTCCGCCTTGTCCGCGACCATGCGCCCCTCGAAGACATGGGGAAAACCTTCGCGGTTCGGCTCGCAGCTGAACTTCGGATTGCTGAGCACCGCGCGGATGTCGTCGAACTTGGTCAGGAGATACGGATAGGTGCCGTCCCACAGCCGCACCCGGGCAAACGGCTGGTGTTGACGCAGATCCGCGTAGTTGTCGGGCGGATTGAACGGTTTTGTCCGGCTCATCGGATAGGCGAGTTCAGCTACTGCTTGTGACATCCTCTTCTCCTTGATCTCAGGACGCGGCCGGCGATGGCGCCGCCTGTGTCAGCTTGCGCCGGGCCGCACGCATCCGGCCCAGCCAGTTTTCCCGATCCGTCGCCCGGCGCTGCTCGTATTCGGCGACGCGCGGATGAGGCAGCACCAGAAAGCGGCCCGTCTTCAGTGCATCGAGTATTTCGCGCGCGACGTCTTCCGGCTCGAGAAAGGCACTCGCCACTCCCGCCTTGAGGCTGTCGGGCTTCGTCATGCCGGTCCGCACCCCCTCCGGGCAGACGCAGGAGATCGCGACACCGTCATCGGCGTGCCTGATCGAAAGCCATTCGGCCAACGCCACGGCGGCGTGCTTGCTCGCCGCATAAGGCGCGCAGCGAAAATCGGTCAGCAGGCCGGCCGCGGACGCCGTGACAACAAAATGTCCGCGTCCGCGCCCGGCCATGCGCGGAATGACCGTCCGCGCGGCGTTGACGTGCCCCATCAGATTGACGTCAAGCGATCTCCGCCAATCGGCGAGTTCACCCAGGCCGTCGCCCGCATGAATTCCCGCGTTCGAGCACCAGAGGTCGATCGGACCGATCGCGGCCTCCACCTGCTCCACCGCCGCTTCGACGGACCGGCTATCAGCCACGTCGAGTTCAAGCGGCGCAGCAGGTCGGCGGGGATTTGTCTCGTTGATCCCTGCGGCAACCCGGCTGGCCGCATCGACGTTGAGATCAGCCGTGACAATGCTGCGAACGCCGGATTGCGCCAGCATGCAGCAGAGCGCCTGGCCGATGCCGCTCGCGCCACCGGTAACGACCGCCACCCGTCCTGTCGCATCGAAGCTGTCTGCCATCCCTGGTCCTTGTATGCTCTTTGGTCCAACCATAGACCCATGATTTCGCCGAGGTCAACCTGCTTGTCTCGACCGCATTGGAGCGATGCTGAAACTGCATTGGCAACCGCGTCCGCAAATACCCGTGCGCCTGGAACCCAAGCGTTTCCCCCCGCGACCGAGTCTTGCGTGAATGGCCTGAAGTGCCCTAAGCCGTCAGCGCCGTCGCCTTCTTCCAGACCGGATGCCCGCCATCCTTGCCCTGCTTGACGTCCAGCATCATCTCGCCGACGCCGCCGATCCGGATGGCAACCCTATCTCCATCCTGCAACGGGCCGACGCCGGAAGGCGTGCCGCTAGCGATGATGTCACCGGGATAGAGCGTCATCACCGAGGAGGCCATTGCGATCATCTCGGGGACACCGACGATGAGATCGCGCGTGTTGGCCTTTTGCCGCAGCGCGCCGTTGACCCTGAGTTCGAGATCGATGTCGTTATAACGCGGAATTTCATCCGCCGTCGTGAGGTAGGGACCCATCGGACAAAACGAATCGAATGACTTTCGCATCACCCGCTCTTCCTTGCCGCGGACGACCACGTCGATCAGGCAGGAATAACCGAACACATGCTCTCGCGCGCGCTCGCGTGAAATGCTGCGGCCGCCCTTGCCGATGATGATCGCAAGTTCGCATTCGTGATGAATTTCGCGGTCGGGCAGGTCAGGCAGCACGATGGGATCGCTGGGTCCGCTGAGGCTCGAATTCGACTTGAGGAAAAACCCCTGCCCGCTGGCATCAAACTTCGAGATCAGCCCGGTACCGGTTTTCATCTCGTCGATATGGGCATGATAATTCGCGGGATAGGCGATGACCTTGTTCGGCCACGCCAGCGGACAGTTGAGCCGCGCTTTGGCGAGTGGAATCCGTTCGGCGCTGCGCAATCGCTCGAGGACTTTCGGCTTGATCCGATCATACGACGCGATGAACCGCAGCATGCCGGTCGGTGGCCATGCCGCCGGATCGTAGTCCATGACGTCGGATATATCGGCGATAGCGGCGCCCTCGACGATTCCGATTCGGCCCTGGTTGAAGTCAGCGATTTTCATATTGCCCGTCCCTGTGATGCCGTCAGGCCGCTTCTTCCCGGTAGAGGCCAAGCGATTTCAGCACCGGAATATCGTTGACCTGAAACAGCACCGCATCGGCCTTATCCGAGCGGTTTTGATGGGCGTGCACGGCCCAGGGCGGCAAGGCCAGGAAATCGCCTTTCGACCAGTCGAATGGCTCGCCATCGATCACGGTCGCGCCTTCTCCGCGCACGACGTAATAGACCACGCTTCCGGTATGCCGATGCGCCTTGCATTTCGCGCCGGGCCGCAGCGTCTGGATTGCGGTGCCGATCGTCGGTAGCGCCGGGCCGCCAGTGAGAGGATTCTGATATTCGAGCAGCGTGTCGTCGTAGGGATCCGGATCGAGCCCGGCCGCCTGTGACAGCGCTTCCTGCGCCCGCGACCAGGTGTAAGCCAGAATGGGACTCGGGCCGCCGCTGCGTTTTTCGTGCATCGGCCGAAGCAGGCCGCTGCCGAACTCGCGATAGGAACGATCCGAGATCCGGTTGACGTTCTGGCGCGGCTCGTTCGAACCTTCGAAGAACGTCGCGTGCAGCGAGCGCACCAGCGAGATATCCAGCACGTCGAGCCAGATCATCGGCTTGTTGCCCTTGTGCTCGTGGTCGTGCCAGGTCCAGCTCGGCGTCAGAACGAGGTCTCCCTCGTTGATGATGTACTGCTCGCCGTCGACAATGGTATCGGCGCCGCTGCCCTCCATGATGAACCGCAGCGCGGTCGCCGCATGGCGGTGCGCGCTCGCGATCTCGCCGGGGAGAATGTACTGAATGGAAGCCCAGAACGTCGGCGTCGTGCCGTAGGGCAGACCGGGATTGGTCAGGCGCAGCGTGCGGCGCTGTCCGCCCCTTTCGAGCTTCAAGGACGCGCCGATCTTTTCCAGCAGGCGCGCCAGATCAGCCGCCTTCCAATGGAACGGCTGCATGCTGCTCTTCGGTTCCCTGGTAAACAGCGGAGGATCGTCGGGCTGCGCGATGCGAACGCCATAGTTTGCCAGTTCATCGGCGAGTTCCTGACGCTGCCTGGCGTCGCTCATGACTTCGGAGGCCATGTTTTCTCCCTTATTTTATTTGTGCGCCGTTCCGCGCATCGCCTCTGTGACGACGGTCTTCTTCAGCGAACCGTCAAGCGCCTCGTGATCGGCATAGCCGATCAGATCGTAGAGTTCCGCGCGGCTCTGCATGCTGCCGAGCATTCCGTCGGCACGGTCATGTTGCCGCAGGTGCCTGTAAAAGCCGTCCTGTGCCTTGGCAGCGATGCGGAGCGCGCTGACCGGCCAGATGATCATCTTGTAACCAAGGGCCTCGAAGTCGCTCGCGGAGAGATAGGGTGTCTTGCCGAACTCGGTCATGTTCGCAAGCAGCGGAGCCTTCACTTGTTTGGCGAAGTCGCGGAACATATCCTGCGTGGTCAAGGCTTCCGGAAATATCGCGTCCGCGCCGGCTTCCAGATACAGCACGGCCCGGCGCACCGCCGCATGAAATCCTTCACTCGCCGCAGCGTCGGTTCTTGCGATGATGTAGAGGTGCTTGCGTGCACGTGATGCCGCTGCAATCTTGGCGGCCATCTCCTCGGGCGAGATCAATTTCTTGTCGTTGAGGTGGCCGCACTTCTTCGGCAGTTCCTGGTCCTCGATCTGGACCGCCGCGGCGCCGGCGTCCTCGAAGCTGCGGACCATGTCCATAGCATTCAGGATGCCGCCGAACCCGGTGTCGCCGTCGACCACGAGGGGCAGATCGGCCGCGCGGCTGATTTGCCTGACGAAGAAACAAACATCTTCCTTGCTGATGATGCCGAGGTCGGGCAACCCCATCGAGGCCGACATCGCAGCGCCCGA
>Ga0070681_10006550_pt1 | contig 11336 bp, 12 predicted proteins | sample KBSC83BmetaG_FD_65650 | JGI IMG/M metagenome (GOLD analysis project Ga0070681, IMG submission 65650) | Corn rhizosphere microbial communities from Kellogg Biological Station, Michigan, USA - KBS C8-3B metaG | ecosystem: Host-associated > Plants > Roots > Rhizosphere | place: USA: Michigan...
TGCAGTTCTCAGTAGCCAGTTCTCAGTTCTCAGTGGAACTGGCCGAGCCCGAAATACTGAGGACTGGGAACATGGAACTGAGAACTACCTATGGCCACTGTAGCGACGCCGACCGACAAGACGACGGAGAAAGTCGAAAAGAAGAGTCCGCCTGTGCCGGACGAGAAGCCGGACCGCAAGCAGCGTCCGCGGGTGGATGAGAAGTTCAAGATCTTCAGCGGCACGGCTAACCTGCCACTGGCCGATGAAGTTTGCCATTTTCTGGGGATGCAGCGCGGGCAGGCGCAGGTTACGCGCTTTGCCGACGGCGAGTGCTACGTGCAGATCCAGGAGAACGTGCGCGGGGCGGATGTTTTCGTGATGCAGCCGACGTGCCGTCCGGTGGATGAGCACTTGATGGAGTTGCTGCTCATGATTGATGCGCTGAAGCGGGCTTCGGCACGGCGCATCACGGCGGTGATTCCGTACTTCGGCTACGCCCGGCAGGACCGGAAAGACAAGCCGCGGAGCCCGATCTCGTCGAAGCTGGTGGCGGATCTGCTGACCACCGCAGGGGCGCACCGGGCGTTGATCGTGGATTTGCATACGCCGCAGTTGCAGGGATTTTTTAACATCCCGGTGGATCATCTGTTCGCGTCACCGGTGCTGGTGGATCACTTCCGCAAGCTGGCGTTGCCGAATTTGACGGTGGTTTCGCCCGATGCGGGTGGCGTGGAGCGGGCGCGGTTTTTTGCCAAGAAGGTGGATGCCGCGCTGGCCATCGTGGACAAGCGGCGGGTGGAGATGAATGTGGCTGAGATTATGCACGTGATCGGCGATGTTCACGGACGCACGTGCCTGATTATCGACGACTTGATCGATACGGCTGGAACGCTGGTGAAGACGGCGGCGGCACTAATCGAGAATGGGGCGACCCAGGTTTATGCCTGCGCCTCGCATGCGGTGCTGTCGGGTCCGGCAGTGGAGAACATTCGCAATTCAGTCATCAACGAAGTGGTAGTTACCAACACAATCCCGCTGACTCCCGCAGCGGAAGACGCAACGACGGACAAGGGCGGCAAGATCAAAGTCCTTTCCATCGCGGGACTGATTGGCCGGGCGATTCAGGCGAATCACGAAGAGACTTCGGTAAGTAAGTTGTTTACGTAGCAATGAGCGGTGAGCAATGAGCCAGCAGAGAACCGGTTTGCTCATCGCTCATGGCGCACTGCTCAACAGAGATTTTGTAGATAGGACATCTCATTTATGGCGACTGCACTGGAAACGAACGTACTGGAAGCGCAAGCGAGAGAAGCAGGCACGAAGAATGATGCCCGGCGTGTGCGCCGGGAAGGCAAGATCCCGGCCGTGGTGTATGGAGCGGGGAAGGACTCGCTTTCCGTCAGCGTGGATCCACGCGTGGTTACGCGCATTCTGAATTCGGAAACCGGCCACAACACCATTTTCGATCTGACGATGGATGGCGAGAAGACCAAGGCCATGATCGTGGATTGGCAGTATGAGCCGATCAAGGGCAAGCTGCTGCACATCGATCTGAAGCGGATCGCGCTGGACAAGGTTCTGACGGTCAGCGTGCCCATCTTCCTGATCGGCGAAGCCGCTGGAGTGAAGCAGGAGGGCGGCATTCTGGAGCAGATGCTGCGTGAGGTCGAGGTCGAGTGCTTGCCGGGAGACATTCCCAGCCACATTGATGCCGATGTCAGCCATTTGACGTTTGGCAAGGTGCTGCGTGTCCAGGACCTGCCGCACTCGGAGAAGTTGAGATTCATCACGGATGAGAACCAGCCGGTGGCGCATGTCACCTCGGTGAAGGAAGAAGTCGTGGCCGCGCCGGAAGCAGTGGCTGCGGAGGCGGCAGCTCCGACCGAGCCCGAAGTCATCAAGAAGGGCAAGCAGGAGACAGACGAGGAAGGCGAGGCTGCTCCAGAGAAGGCCGAGAAGAAGGAGAAGAAATAGCTTGTGCGTGGGAAGGCCGAGCTGCCGCTCGGCCGGACAGCCGAGGCGGCTGTCCCTACATGAGCTGTTCAAAGCGTGAAACTGATCGTTGGTCTCGGCAATCCTGGAATCGAATATCAGTTTTCGCCGCACAACGTCGGATTTTTGGCGATTGATCGTATCGCCGGAGATCTGGGCGTGGAAGTAAGGAACCGGCAATGCCGGGCACTGACGGCACGGACCGTGCTCGCGGATCAGATGGTGCTTCTGGCCAAGCCCGAGACGTTCATGAACTTGAGCGGGATTGCGGTGCAAGGGCTGGTCAGGGAGTACGAGGCAAAGCCGGAATCGGACCTGATCGTGATTCAGGACGAACTGGACTTCCCCCTGGGCACGCTGCGGATTCACCCGCGGCGCAGTTCGGCGGGACATAACGGCATCGAGTCGATCATCGGTGCTTTAGGCACGCAGGATTTCCTGCGCATTCGGATCGGCGTCGCGCCGGAGCGTAAGGTGGCAGACGGTAAGGAATATTTGCTGGCGCCGATGCGCAAGGCAGATCTGAAAGTGATTGATGGAATGCTCGACACCGCGGAAGAAGCGGTAAAGATGATCTTGAGAGACGGTCCCGCGGCGGCGATGAATCGGTTTAACCGCAAAGAGCTGGACGAACAGAAAGATTAGCCACAGATTTACGCGGATGAACACGGATCAGGAACTTTCAACGTATCCGTGAACATCAATGAGAATTCGTGGCCACGTTTGGAGAAACGCATGAATCGTATTTATGAGCTGATGTTCATTGTTCGTCCTGACATGACGGACGAGGATTTGGACAAACTGATTTCCACGCTGCAATCGGTGGTGCCGGCTTCGGGCGGAACCGTGAAGAGCGTGGACAAGATGGGCAAGCGGCGTCTTGCCTATAGCGTGCGCCGTTTTCACGATGGCATTTACGTGCTAATGGTGGTGGAGGGCGGAGGTCCGGCGATCCACGAACTGGAGCGCCGCCTGCGCGTGACCGAGCCGGTGATCAAATTCCTTACGGTGCGTGTCGATGAAGAGCAGAAGCGGCTGGATAAGATCAAGAAGCTGCGCGAGTCGAAGAAGAAAATGAGCGCGCAACCGGCCCCAGCAGCCGAACCAACCGTGGCCGCTCCGGCGACAGAAGCCCCGACGACGGCGTAGAAGGCTGGCTGAGGATGTTCCGGCCACCATCAGGCTTTGCTGGCTATCGCCGAATGGCGAATAGTCACGATTTTTAAGGAGAGTTATGGCTGACGAAACGAAAGCACCAGAGCAACACGCGCCATCGGGCGAGCGGCCGCAAGGGCCACGTCCGGGTGGAGATCGTCCGCGATTTGGGGGACCGGGTCGCGGACCAGGTGGTCCCCGCGAAGGCGGCGGAGGCGGCCGCAAGTTCTTCCGGCGCAAGAAAGTATGCAAGTTCTGCGTCGAGAAAATCGAAGACATCAACTACAAGGATTACCGTCTTTTGGGTCAGTTCGTAGCGGAGAGCGGCAAGATCGTACCGCGGCGACTGACCGGCGTGTGCGCACCGCATCAGCACCGTTTGTCGTCGGCGATCAAGCAGGCGCGGAATATCGCCCTGCTGCCCTTTGCGGGAAGAGCAAGCTAAAAAAAGCAGCTTTTAGCTACTAGCTTCTAGCTCCTGGCTAAGTCTGGAGTTCGGGGGTGGCTAGAAGCTAGCAGCTAGAAGCCAGGAGCTATCATGGAAGTCATTCTCAAAGAAGACATTGCGAAATTGGGATCCCGCGGGGACGTGGTGAAAGTCGCCGAAGGCTACGGCCGGAACTACCTGTTGCCCCGCAAGCTCGCGATTCAGGCGTCAGAGAGCAACAAGGCTGTCATTGGCCAGATGAAGGCCGCCGCTCTGCGCCGCTCCGCCAAAGAGAAGGCACAAGCTGAGGAACTGGCGAAGCAATTTGACGGCGTCTCCGTGTCGTTCACCCGCAAGTCGGGCGAGCACGATCAATTGTTCGGCTCGGTGACTTCCGGCGACCTGGCGGATGCTCTGGTCAAGAAGGGCTTCAACGTGGATCGGCGCAAGATCCAGCTGCACGAGCCGCTGAAGACTCTGGGCGAGTTCACTGTGCCGGTAAAACTGCACAAGGACGTGACGGCGCATTTGAAAGTCGTCATCGAGAAGGAACCGTCGACGGAATAATTCTCGTAGAGGCGTTGCCGGCAACGCCTCTACGAATTTGCCCCCGTTTTGCATCCAGATCAGGGCAGCGTTGCCAAAGCGACGACCACGCCTTGTGGGCCGTTGTTCTGTTTCGTTGTAAATCTTTGCCGCAGAATGGCCTAGAGCCCCCCAAAATTCCCTGTACCGCCTATAATTCCTGCTCACGGATCTCTTGATTCCCCGTCTATTCCTATGCAAGCCCGGAGGACACTAAAGCCGGGCAAGTAGAGGACATAGCGACAATGCCGGCCGGTGTATGGGCAGTACCCTTTGCGGTTGGCGGACGGGCCCACTCGAGAGAGAGTGAACGAGTCAAAAAAGTAGCTGAAAACCAACTCCCCGCGCGGGGCCGCATGGCTGGGCTAGATCGCCAAGCTCAAGATCGCCGCATCGATGACACGATGCTCATCCGCGAGGCACAGCGCGGTAACCGCGCTGCCTTCGAGGAACTCGTCCGCCATTACGACCACGCCGTACTGCGGCTCGCCCTCCATCTCACCGGAACCGAACAGGACGCCCAGGATGTTTATCAGGACGCGTTCCTGAAGGCTTATAAGAACATCGGCAGCTTCCGGTTTGAGTGTTCTTTCTACACGTGGATTTACCGGATCGTAACGAATCTGTGTCTGGATCATCTGCGTAAACGGACCGTGCGCAAGGAAGACGCGCCGGTTGCGAAAGATTCCGATGGCGCGGAGTACGACCTGCTCGACCAGGTAGCCGACGGGAGGGCAGGAGCGAATCCGGAGCGCGACTTGATGCGACGGCAGCTCGGCGCGCGCATCGCCGGGGCGCTCGACAGGCTGACGCCTCGCGAGCGAATGGTCTTCGAGCTGAAGCATTACCACGGGATGAAGTTGCGGACCGTGGGAGAGATTTTGCATACGACGGAAGAGACCGCCAAGAACACCCTCTTCCGGGCCACGCAGAAACTGCGCGGGGCTTTGGCGGATATGCGGTAGTGGGAATCCCATGTCTCGCAAAAGCGGCGAGACATGAGGCACCCCGAGTCGTAAGCACGGCTGCGATGAAGGTGGAACTATGAAGTGTGAATGGGTCAAACAGAATATCGTGCTTCACGTTTACGGCGAGCTGCCTGACGACGCACGCTATGAACTGGAGCAGCACGTAGCCCGCTGCGCGGATTGCGCGGCCGAACTGAAGGCAGAGCAGGATTTTCATGCCCTGCTCTCACAGGATCGCGTTTCCGATCCGACGCCGAATCTGCTGGCGTCCTCGCGCATGCACCTGCAGGAGGCGCTCGAAAGTACACAACAAGGCAGCGTCTGGACGCGCCTTGCCTTCGATCCCGCGAACTGGCTGCGTCAGGTACGATTCTCTCCCGCTCTCGCTTCTGTGATACTGATTCTGGGTTTTGCCGGCGGCATTGGAACGACGTACGAGATTTACGGCCGCGGTGCCAAAACTGACCAGCTCCCAATTGCTACCAGCAGCGGTACGACGGCAGCGAGCGCGGCCGCCATCGCTGGCATCGATTCCATCACTCCCATTCCCGGAACCGATCAGGTCACCATCAAATACAACACCCTCGCCACCCAGGAAAAGCAGGGATCGCTCAACGATCAGCAGATCCAGCAGTTGCTGCTCTATGCAGCCCGCAACAACTACAACTCGGGCGTACGCGTCGATTCCGTAGACTTGCTGGCCAAGCGATCCAGCGACCTGCAGGTGCGAGACGCACTCATCTACGCGCTGCAGAACGATACCAACCCGGGAGTGCGGCTGAAATCTCTGGGTGCACTTGGCAATTACGTGAAGAGTGACACCAACGTGCGCGACGCTGTTTTACGAGCGCTGGTGAATGATGACAATTCCGGAGTACGCATTGAAGCCTTACGGCTGATCGAGCCGGTGAAGGCCGACGGCAGCGTGCGGGGCGTGTTAATGGCCTTAGCGGCAAAGGATCAGAGCACTTATATCAAGTCTCAGGCGCGCACGATGTTGGCGCAGTTGCCGGAGATTGATTAGGAGTCCGGGCGGGGCGCTCGCTGCGCTTCGCGGGACAGCCCAAGAGGCTGTCCTTACGTAGACTGAGGAAACGAGGTGATTCATTTGAAACGCGCGCTACAATTCGTTGGGTTGGCCAGTGTTCTGGCCTTGATTGCGCCACTGGCCATGGCGCAGGAGGCGAAAGTCTCCCGCGAAGGGGGATCCTGGGGTCAGCAGATCACAGGCTCGCTGGCAGCGGTTAAGAACCTTAGGGTCAAAGTGGATATGGGCTCGGTGGTGGTGCACGGATCGCAACAGCAAGGCATCAATTATGTCGTTCATACCCGTTATGGCAATTCTTCATCGGAGCAGGATGCACGCCACCAGTTTGAGCAGTACAAAGTAACCGCCTACGTGAAGGGCGACACAGCCTGGATCGTGGGCGACTGGCAGGGAGGACATCGTCCGCGGCATTTCTCGGGTGAATTCAATGTAACCGTTCCCCGCGAAATGGCGCTGGTAAAACTGGAAACTGAGGGCGGCAATGTAGAGGCGATGGGGGTTGGCGGCCGCGTGGAAGCCGAGAGCGGCGGCGGCAGCATTCGTTTCGACGACATCGGTGCCGGAGTCAGCGCTGAGACCGGCGGTGGCGGAATCGAGGTTGGAACGGTCAATGGCGATCTCTCGCTGCACACGGGTGGAGGCTCGATCCAGGTTCGGCACGCGAACGGCAAAGTGATCGCCGAAACGGGCGGAGGGGGTGTCCTCATTGAATCCGGCGCCCAGGGCGCGACCGTTGAAACCGGCGGGGGCAGCGTGGAAGTTCGCCAGTGCAACGGGAAGCTGAAGGTGTCGACCGGTGGGGGCAGCGTGGAACTCAAAGATGTCGGCGGTTCCGCGGACATTGAAACTGGCGGCGGCAGCATTCGTTTGACCTCTGCGAACGGACATGTCAATGCCGAGACAGGTGGCGGAGGAATCGAACTTTATGGAGTTCCTTCGGCAATTGCCCAGACCGGCGCGGGCGGCATCACCGTCAAGCTGGTGAATACTGGAGGAGAGCGTCATGACTCCGAATTGGAAACCGGTGCGGGCGACATCACGCTGTATATCGCATCTGACGTCGCGTTAAATTTGCGGGCTACGGTGGACATGGGGAATGGACACCGCATCACGTCAGACTTCGCAGACATTCACGTGAGCAGTGAAGGCGATCAGTGGGGTCCGAAGACGCTGATTGCCGAAGGAAAGCTGAACGGCGGCGGGCCGCTGGTCAAGGTGCATACCTCGACGGGCGACATCTGCATCAAGCGAGCTGGCCGGTAAAAAGAAAAGTGAGCGCGAGAGAAGCGCCCAAGAAAAAACCTTAGGAGTCACACCATGCGCAGACACGCTGTGACAGTCATTGCTCTGTTCCCGCTGCTGGTTGGATTAGCTTATGCAGACCAGAACTGGTCGGTGGAGAAACCGGGGGGCGAGAGCTGGGTGTTTTCCAGCGAAGACAGCGGCACCAGTTCGTATCTTGGCGTGGATATCGCAGATATCACCACTGAGCGGTTAAGCGCCCTGAAGTTGAAGGAGGAGAAGGGCGTAGAGGTCACGATGGTGGATCAGGACGCTCCCGCCGGAAAGGCTGGGCTAAAAGAGCACGACGTCATCCTCACCATGAATGGCACTCCGATCGAAAGCGGAGCCCAGTTGCGCCGCATGATCCACGAGACGCCTCCGGGGCGGCTGGTAAGCCTCGGCGTGAGCCGTGAGGGTCAGCCCATGACCGTGAAGGTGCAGCTGGCCGACAAGCATAAAGAGTATTCCATGATGGGTCCGAAGCCGGGTGACATGCACGTAAACATGCCGGAGATCCACATTCCCGATATCGATATTCCGGCCATCAACATGGTGATGGCGACCTCTTCGGCGCGCAGCGGTTTGATGGTGGAGAACATCACGCCGCAACTGGGTGACTTCTTTGGGGTGAAGAATGGAAACGGCGTACTGGTGCGCGCGGTGGAAAAAGGCAGCCGCGCGGAAAAATCCGGCTTTCGCGCTGGGGATGTCGTCATCAAGGTCAACGACGAGGCCATCCATGACACCAGCGACTTCACCCATGCGGTGCGAGCGCGACGTGGGAATTCCGTTCCGGTTGTCGTTATGCGCGACAGAAAAGAACAGAACCTGACGCTTTCGCTGCCGCCGAGGAAAGAGTCCGGTGACCTCATTGAGGAAGAGAGTTTCAACGATGAACCTCTGTTTCACGCGCAACGCGCTCTGGAGATGACGGAGTTGCAGAATGAGATCGCAAGACTCCGGCCGGAAATGCAATTGGCCGCCGAGAATACCCGCAAGGCTGCCCGGGAGCTGCGAAACGAACTTTGCAAAGAGCAAACGGAAGCACGTAAGCAGAGCGCCCAGCAAAGAAAGCAATTGCAAAAGGATATGGAGCGTCTCCGGCAGGAATTGCTGCGGCTTCGAGATGAATGGTTGTAGCAGCGTGCAGGTTTAAACAAAGCCCGATGAAGATCGCGACGAGGTAACAGTTAAGTCGCTGCCTTTGCTCTTTGCCCTTTGCCCTATCGCCACTTTCGCACGGTACGAATCAACCCGTAAACAACCAGGCACATCCAGAAGTCAAGCACCATGCCCAGGTCCACGCGAAATGGGCGGTGCCGGGCTACCAACGGCAGCGTTGGCAGCAGCGCGAAGTACACCACATTGCCCAGAATGATGGCGAGCAGGGCTTGAAGGAAGTTTAGGCGCACCGATAGCTTAGACACCACCGCCCCACCCCGGGGTTGGCGATCCGGGCAAGCCGTGCAAATACGGCAGCAAGTTTTCCTTACCCGCGATCACCGCGACCGATCCATGCTCCTGATATTCTTTCGATGCCTGTTTCCACCGGCTTAGGACGTAACCAGGGTTCGCCGCAATGCTTGAGCTTTCTACGCCCGTCAAATACGTGAAGGGCGTTGGTCCGCGCATTGCTGACGTGCTGGCGGGCAAGGGCGTTTACACCGTGGGGGACCTGCTCCACTACCTTCCGTTTCGTTATGAAGACCGGCTGAACCCGCGCGGCATCTCGGAATTGCGCCCCGGGGAGATGGCTACGATTGTGGCGGAGGTGCGCAATTCAGGCCTTTTCCGCACTCGGAAAATGCCGATTTTTCAACTCACCGTCGGACAAGGCCGGTCACGGTTGCGCTGCCTGTTCTTCAATGCCACCTATCTGCAAGATAAGTTTGTGCCCGGCCAGATGATCGCCTTGTACGGCAAGGTGGAGCAGGACGAGCGCACTCGCGAGCTGCAGGTGGTTCAGCCACAATTCGAAGTCCTGGGGGACCCGGGCGACTCCGAAAATGGGGTGGAGAAAAAAGCGGCGGAGTCGCTGGAGATCGGGCGCATCGTTCCTATCTATGAGGCCACCGGACGGCTGACGCCGCGCTGGTTCCGGCGCGCGATTCACACCGCGCTGGAGAATCTGAGTTCCGGTCTCCCGGACCCAATTCCCGCAGCCGTGCGCTCGCGGATGGGACTGGTATCGCCTCACAGCGCATTGTGGAACGTCCACTGGCCCGAGGCCGGAGAGAGTTTGGAACAACTGCAATCGTTCCGCACGCCGGCACACGTCCGGATGATTTTCGAGGAATTGTTTTTTGTGGAGCTCGGCCTGGAACTGAAGCGACGCCAGCAGAAGTCCCAGACCGGAATTGCGTTCCGGTTGGATGATCGCGCCCGGGCGGCAATCAAGAAAATTCTGCCGTTTCATCCCACGGCAGCTCAAAAACGTGTGCTGAAGGAGATTGCGGATGACATGGGGAAGCCTTACCCCATGCGGCGTCTGCTGCAAGGCGATGTGGGTTCCGGGAAAACCATTGTCGCTTTTGAAGCAGCTATCATCGCGATCGAAAACGGATATCAAGTCGCGCTGATGGCGCCCACTGAAATTCTTGCGCAGCAACATTTTTTTTCGGCGCGCAACATCTTGGAAAAGCCCGGCTATCGAATTGTCCTGCTCACGGGCTCTCTTGAAGCCGACCGCAAACGCGAGACCCGCCGCCACATCGCGCAGGGAAACGCGCAGCTCATCATCGGCACGCATGCCCTTCTGGAAGAAAAAGTCGAATTTGATAATCTGGGCCTGGTCATCGTAGATGAGCAGCATCGCTTCGGAGTCATGCAGCGCCTGAAACTGATGAGGAAGTCGTCAGAGGCCGTCGCAGAGCCGGACATGGCAAAGGCCGGTGGAGGGAGGGCCTCCCCTGACCGCCAGGCGGAGCCAAGCTCGGCTGGTGCAGCGGGTGAGCCGGACGTACTGGTTATGACCGCAACGCCAATCCCGCGCACACTTGCGTTGACTCTCTATGGAGATCTCGACGTCAGCGTGCTCGATGAACTTCCCCCGGGACGAACGCCTATCGTGACCCGCTGCGTGAGCGATGACCGCTCGCCCGAAGTATGGGAGTTTGTCCGCAAGCAGGTAGTCGCTGGAAATCAGGTGTACGTGGTTTACCCGGTCATCGCCGAAAACGAAGAGAGCGAGCTGAAGGCGGCGGTCAAGATGTACCGCGAGCTCAGCGGTAGTATCTTCAAGGAGCTGAAAGTCGGGCTTTTGCACGGCCGCCTCGATGCCGGCCTGAAAGATCAAGTCATGCGCATGTTCCAGAGAGGCGAACTACAGATTCTGGTGGCGACCACGGTGATTGAGGTGGGGGTGGATGTGCCGAACGCCACCGTGATGGTGATCGAGCACGCCGAACGTTTCGGCCTGGCGCAGCTGCACCAGTTGCGTGGGCGGATTGGGCGGGGAGCGGCGAAGTCGTATTGCATCCTGATGACAGGAGGGAAAGTTTCCGAAGAGGGCCAACGACGCCTCGACGCCATGGTGCGCACGAATGACGGCTTCAAAATTGCCGAACTGGATCTGGAGTTGCGCGGTCCGGGAGAATTCTTTGGAACCCGCCAGGCGGGGCTTCCCGATTTCCGAGTCGCGAATATCATCCGAGATGTGCAACTGCTGGAAGTCGCCAAGCGTGAAGCTGCCTTTGTGGTGAGTGGTCCCAATGCTGAAATTTCCGCGGAAGAAATCAGCCGCGCGCTTGTCCACATGCGGGCCCGCTGGCAGCAAACGTACGGGTTGGTCGAGGTCGGCTGAAACTCCCATGCGCGAAGGATTTTGCAACCTGCTTCGCCGTCATCGAGTCAAGAGACTGCTTTCATCCCAAGTGCATTCCCAACCAACGATGTC
>Ga0070681_10006551_pt1 | contig 11335 bp, 10 predicted proteins | sample KBSC83BmetaG_FD_65650 | JGI IMG/M metagenome (GOLD analysis project Ga0070681, IMG submission 65650) | Corn rhizosphere microbial communities from Kellogg Biological Station, Michigan, USA - KBS C8-3B metaG | ecosystem: Host-associated > Plants > Roots > Rhizosphere | place: USA: Michigan...
GTACCCTGGAAAGGGACTGTACAAGAGATCAAGGAGAAGTGGTGCGACGCCGGGCTCAAAAAGATCACTGACGATGTCACTGCCCGACATGCGCCGTACCGCGCCAACCTCAAGGCCGACAAGCTGCGACTAGTCATCGACGAGACGCATGGCGGTGTCACGTCGTATGCGTTAGCCGGCGGCAAATACACCGACGATGCAAAGAAGCTCGCCGACGCTCCGGTGTGGTTCCTGGATGTCGGCCCTCCAAGCAACGAACTGCAATATTGCCCGGGCGGCGGCAAGCGTCACTCGGTTCGCCGCTATTCATTCAACGCCCAGCACAAGCTTATCGGCACGACGCAAAAGGAGTACTGCGGCGATCCGCCAGCATCAGCGTACCGTTAGCAGGTCCCTTCTCGAACCTAAGAAACACTCAGTGTGATAATTCGTCGAGTTAAGGAGCGCGCCATTGTCTGACGCCACGCATAAAACGTGTGCCCATAGTTTAATGATTGCCTTGGCGATTCTGGTGTCTTGGACGGTGGTGAACGCGTCAGAATAGTTCTTCGGCGAGCGCGACGATGATGCCGGCGGGGCCTCGCATGTAGCACAGCCTGTACTTGTCCTCGTACTGGGCCACCTCGCCGATAAGTTCGGCGCCGTGGGCGCGCATGCGAGCGACAATGTCGTCGACGCTTTCGACTGTAAACATGACGCTCCGCAGGCCCAGCGTGTTCGGCGGTGCGATCGCCGGTTTGATCTCGACCAGTTTTGGATTGCGAAACTTCGTCAGCTCAAGCCGTCCGTGCCCATCCGGAGTCCGCATCATTACGATGTCGGCCTGAACGCCTTCGAGGCCGTTGATGCGGTCGACAAATGGTCCTTCGACCGACGCCTCGCCTTCACGCGTCATGCCGAGTGTGCTGAAGAAGGCAATGGCGACTGGCAGGTCGTCGACGACGACACTAACGTGATCCATTCTCTTGATCGTCATGTCCCTAGTCTAGCAGTGGCAATGCGCGAGCGTCCAAGTTGACTGTTCTCACCTTCATCGGAATCTGAAGATGTATCTCGTTGTGGCATTTCTGGGTGTGCTCCTCATCCTAATAATCCTGTGGGATGCGTTTGAAACGATCATATTACCGCGTCGCGTCACTCGACGCTTGCGCTTAACAAGTCTCTTCTATAGATCCATTTGGTGGCCCTGGTCCGGCTTGACGAAACGACTGACCTCGGGAAAGCAACGCGAAAAATATCTCGGGCTTTTCGGACCCTTGTCACTAATCTTCTTACTCAGTTTCTGGGCTGCCGGAGTTATCTTCGGTTACGCAATCATATCGTGGGCACTGGATGAGAAAGTGAAGACATCCGAGATCGTCACCTTCTGGACATATGTTTACATCAGTGGAACAAATTTCTTTACGCTGGGTTACGGCGACATCACTCCTCTAGAACCACTCGGCCGAGCGCTCGCGGTTGTGGAGGCAGGTACTGGATTCGCGATGCTCGCCATAGTCATTGGTTATCTACCAGTCTTGTATCAAGCCTTCTCGCGTCGAGAAGTGAATATTTCACTCCTGGACCAGAGGGCCGGTTCACCTTCCAGTCCAGCAGAACTGCTCCGCCGTCATAACGCGAGCGGCAGTGCCGAAGATCTCAACGAGTTCCTCAGTGGTTGGGAACGATGGGCCGCTGAATTAATGGAGAGTCATCTCTCCTACCCAGCACTTTGTTACTTCCGTTCACAGCATGACAACCAGTCGTGGTTGGCGGCGATGACGACGATTCTTGACACCTGCGCGCTGGTAATAGTCGGCGTGGGTGGGTCCCATGCATGGCAAGCGCGTCTTACATTTGCGATGGCACGTCATGCGATTGTCGATATCGCTCAAGTTTTCAGGACTGCGCCTACAACTCGGCACTCGTCTAAGAGTCGACTCTCAAGCGCCGACTTTCAACGCATGCTCTCCATCATTCGACTTGATCAGGATTGGACAGAAGAACCAACGGATGCGGAACATAAATTGGCCGAGATGCGAGAAATGTACGAACCATACGTGGCCGCACTTTCAGAATATCTAGTAATGACTTTGCCGCCATGGATTTTGGCCGAAGATGTCATCGACAATTGGAAGACGAGTGCCTGGGGCAGAATTCAGTGAATCGGTTAGATGGACCCTTCCCGCCCTTCTCTACGAGCGAAAGGAGGATTCTTCCACCCACTCAACCTCTTCTGCCGGACCGCGCGCGTCCTCGCGGGCCAACTTCGTTGATTCGAATTTCCAGATGGCTAAAACTTATCGTGCCGGATTCCTGCACCACCTGTTGTCGTCGTACTGCCGCACCAAGTCCTAAGATCGCATCAAAATGAACAAATAACCCTCCTTTGCGACTGGCACTCTTATTGCCGGGATGGACCTTGTTATCTCAGCACCAAAACAAACCAACAACTTCTTGTTTTTCTGACGATGTTTTTATGCGGGGACATTTCAGCAGATCGGCAATGCGAGACCCGGTCAGTACCGATTCGCGGTAGCGTCGGGTGAGCCTCAAAATGCTGACAACTGCTTGATCCTCGAGACTCACCCGACGCTACCGCGAATCGGTACTGACCGCTCTCGCAACGCCGCGCTGTGCGAGCTTTGTGCTTTCTGTGTCTCGGCTGGTGGCATGAACCGGTAGCGAAACTGAAACCTTGGGACAAATGGACTTCACCCGTCGCCTCAACCACCGTCACCTCAATCTTAGGCACCCTAATAACCCATAAGAAATACGGATGGTTCGCCCTAAACTGAGGGCAAGATATCCACCGTTTCAAAGCGATTTTCAGAGCGACCATTGACGTTTTCGTTTGTGGCGGATTGTGGATATGCTGTAGATAACTACGGGATTGCGACTGGTGATTTAGGTGTTTCGCCAAAGTCATAAACTCAATACCCTCGCGTAAGGTCTTTGCAGAGAAGCTTGCGCATTCTCCGATGCTCGGCGCCCGTAGGAACCACTCCCTATGCCAGCCGACACTAAAGCCCATGACAAATCTCTTCATAAGAGAAAAGAACGTGACGTTTACCTGGTCAGTTTTCCTCTGCTTATTCTGGCTATCACTCTCGGCCAGCTCTGCTGTTGCGCTGGATCCCAACAGGCGCGTTTCACAGTATGGACACACTGCCTGGCGAATGCAGGATGGAATCTTCAACAGTACCCCGAATGTTATTACGCAAACCGCGGATGGATATCTTTGGATAGGTACTGGAGCGGGACTGCTGCGCTTTGATGGTGTGCGCTTTGTCCCCGGAACAACCCAAAGCGGTCAGCCCTTACCTGACGTCAGAATTACTTCGCTCCGAAGCGGGCGCGATGGCAGCTTGTGGATTGGTACACCTTACGGTCTGAGCAGGTTGAAGGATGGTGAATTGACCAGCTATACAACTGCGCCCATCGGCATTAGCACTATCATCGAAGATCATGAAGGAACGATTTGGGTCACTCGTTATAGGATCACAGATGGCAAGGGACCTCTTTGTCGAGTTGTAGATAAAGAGCTCCAGTGCTACGGAACCTCTGATGGCATTCCCGTCAATTACGGCGTGGGGCTAGCGGAAGACAGCCTCGGCAATCTATGGATTGGTTCATTCCTCCTTTGCCGGTGGCGGCCGGGATCTACACAGACTTTTTTTGAGCAGGAGTTGAAACACCTGAATGGGAACCCAGGTGTGCTTGATATTGCCGCTGGACCATCAGGCACTCTTTGGGTGGCGTTGGAAAGAGCTGGGCCAAATCTGGGAGTTCGCTACTACGACGGCGAAAAGTGGACCAGCTATGTAGCCAAAGGTTTTGACGGTGCTAGTGTCGATGCTCAGAGTTTATTCATTGATCGTGACAACGCGCTGTGGGTGGGAACAGACTCAGAGGGACTCTATCGCATTCATAATGGAAAGGCCGATCACTTCCGCAGTGTCGATGGACTGTCGGGCGATTCCGTCGTCAGTTTCAATCAGGATCGAGAAGGTAATTTGTGGGTGACAACTGACGGCGGAGTTGACGTTTTCAGAAACACACCGATGGTCAGCTTCTCGACCCGTGAAGGACTATCATCTCCAACTATTCGATCCGTTCTGGGAACTCGTGATGGTTCGATATTGCTGGGTACTGACGGAAGCCTTGATGTGTTTCGACAGAACGAGTTCTCGTCTATCAAGCGCGCCCAGGGACTGCCAGGAGATCAAATTTCCGCCATGTTTGAAGACCACGCCGGTCGACTGTGGCTTGGCATAGACGAGAAATTAATGATCTACGAACAAGGAAAATTTCGCGAGGTGCCAAAGGGGGATGGTAAGTCGATGGCGCTCGGGGGGCACATTGTCGCGATCACCGAGGACGTGAAAAAGAACATATGGGCCATTGCCTATACATCAGTTCCCCATCATCTCTATCGGATCAGGGACCAACACGTCAGCGAAATTCCAATCGGCGAGATCCAGTACGCTGGATGGCTGGCACCGAGTGAAGACGGTGGCGTCTGGCTGGGTTCTTACAGCGACAATAAAATTGCCCGCTATAGCGACGATCGCCTTGAAGTGATTTCATTGAAGCACGGAGAAAGCCAACTGCTGGTACACAGCTTACTTGCTGATTCCGGCAATTCTGTTTGGGTAGCAACGAACGATGGTCTATTTAAATGGCAAGCTGGACAACTCAAGACAATAAGTTCGCAAAATGGCCTTCCGTGCACCCTGGTTTTCAGTCTAGTCAAAGATGATCAAGGTTCTCTTTGGCTATACACAAAATGCGGTCTGGTAAAAATCGAAGCGTCGGAACTGCAGAGATGGTGGGAGCATCCGGAAACTCAAATAGTAAGCACAACGTTTGCCGCCTGGGAAGGTGTGCGAGCCGGAAGCACGGCTGCTCAGCCCAGAGCTGGCAAATCTGCAGACGGACGACTTTGGTTTTCGAATGCTCTTGTGTTGCAAATGATCGATCCTAATCAGTTGTTCAGAAATGACACCTTGCCACTCGTGCATGTTGAAGAAGTTGTGGCTGATGGGAAAAGTTATTCGCCGCTGGCAAATCTACAACTGCCAGCGCTGACGAGAGACCTCGAAATTGACTACACAGCACTCAGTTTCTCAGTTCCGCAGAAAGTGCGCTTCCGCTACAAGTTGGAAGGTCACGATCTGAACTGGCAGGAACCAGGAACGCGGCGGCAGGCGCTCTACAGCGATCTCCGTCCCGGGAACTATACTTTTCGCGTCATCGCAAGTAATAACGATGGTATCTGGAATGAAACCGGCGCAACCCTGACTTTCAGCATTGCGCCTGCCTGGTATCAAACAAGCTGGTTCCAAATTGCCTGCATCATCGCTGTTTTCCTAATCCTATGGACCATTTATCGTCTTCGCGTGCGTCAGATTTCAAGAGCTATTCATGTCAGGTTTGACGAGCGCTTGGCGGAACGCACACGCATGGCGCGAGAACTTCACGACACTTTCCTCCAGACAATCCAGGGCAGCAAGATGGTAGTCGACGACGCTTTGGATGAACCGTCAGATCCCGCGCGCATGCGCCGGGCGATGGAACAATTATCCGGCTGGCTGGCCCAGGCCACTAATGAGGGTCGGGCCGCATTAAATTCGCTGCGGACCTCAACAACCGAGAAGAACGACCTCGCCGAAGCCTTGCTTCGCGCAACCCAAAACGGATTGAACCCTACTTCAATGGCGCTTGATTTTTCAGTTGTAGGAGAGTCGAAAGAGATGCACCCAATTGTCCGAGACGAGGTTTACCGAATCGGATATGAAGCAATCAGAAACTCTTTTTCCCACTCTCAAGCGAGTCGCCTGGAAGTCGAGCTCAAATACGGACAGGATCTTTCTCTGCTGGTGAAAGACAACGGCGTCGGCATCGAGCCCGTAGTTCAGGAAAAAGGGAAGGATGAACATTTCGGGCTACAAGGTATGCGGGAACGGGCCGAACGCATCGGCGGCAAATTGACGATTGCCAGTTCCTCATCCAAAGGAACAGAAATAAGACTTGTCGTCCCCGGAACAACCGTCTTCGCGAAAACCAAGCATTGATTGTAGGGAAAAGAGATCGCGACTTACGGTGTGTTAAGTAATCCGCAATTCTCTACTGCGCTCGAACGCGTCACCGACAAGACCATTATCGTCCCCTGACATGGACCAGTGGGGACCCGAGCGCAGCATATCGACTTTCGCGACATGTTGGTCCCCTGTCGTGAAAATGTGGCTCGACTTAACAGATAGGTGAGTCATATTTTCGCGGCGCGTTGGTCCCTTCGATAACGGGCGGGTGGCGAACCAAATTCGCGCTTGAAGGCACGGTTGAATGCGGCTTCAGATTCGTAGCCCACTTCTTCCGCAATGTCGGCAACTCCTCGCGAAGTTGAACCAAGGGCACGAGCGGCGAGTTGCAGCCGCCACCGCATGAGATAAGCCATCGGAGGTTCAGCGAGATATCGAGTGAAGCGTTCCACGAAAGCTGAGCGCGACGACCCCACTTCGGTCGCTAACTCGGCGATGGTCCATGGATGCGCAGCTCTCGTATGAAGCAGCATCAAACTCTTTCCAATGGTCGGATCGCGAGCGGCAGCCAACCAACCAACTTCCTCTTCCGGCAAGCCCTCGAAGTAACGACGTAGCGTGTCAACAAACAGTGCCTCAGACATTTTTGCCAGCACTGCTTCGCTGCCCGCTCGTCCGGAGTTGGCTTCCTCAACCAAATGTAGCAGCGTGTTCTCAAGCCAATGACCCGCGCGGTCCGTACGCAAGTTGACTTTAAAGGCCGCCGGCAGACTCCGCAGCAGCGGGCTGGACAAGAGCGGATCGCAAACCATAAATCCGCAAACGAAACGCGCGATGTCGCCACCACCACCAGACTGCATTGTGGTGAAATCGTGTGCACGAAGTTTTGCTTTCATTTCGTCCGAAAGTTTAGGAGCCACATCGCGTGCACTACACATTTCGTGAGGATCGCCGTGTGTCATTACGATTACATCTCCAGCCGTCAGCGGAATCTCCTGATCGCCTTCGACACGAACAACTCCCGAACCCTCAACCAGAAAATGATAGATCATCAGATGAAGCGCGCCCGGTGTGAGCAGTTGGGCCAATTCCTCAGTCGCCGGTGTACGAAATCCCCAGGGTGCTGAGAACTCCGCGTTGAAGTACAACGCGCCCTTCAACACTACTCCGCGAAGAATTTCAGAGAGGACATCCATGTATCTTCCGGACTGACGGCAAAAATACGCCGTATTCGCAGCAAAGTCATCGCACTCGCTGGACGTTGAGTCAATTTGTTCGGACTTGCGAGCATGGTCTGCTCGCGGGTTGCAGCGCAAGATTCTAGTCGTTACGCGGCAGTGGCCGCAAATGATTTGAAGAGACACATAACGGAGGACACCATGCTTACAACTCATTACAACTATCAGGAAACTTTAGCAGCATCCGCAAAAGCGAACTGGCGAATTGAAGATATTATCGGCACCGACAAACGCCTGGATTTCACCAAACCTTTCATGCCCGAGTCGCTCGCACGAGTTGAATCCCTCAATTTTCTCAGCAAGGAAGAGAAGATTCTGCTAAATCAAATTCGTGGCAGCGGCTATCTTTACACCTTCGGCGTGGTCGAAGAGTTCATCCTACCTTTTGTGCTGGACCACGTGCGACCGCACCTGAATGAAGACGACTATCGCACCCGCGCACTCCTGCAGTTCGCAAGCGAAGAAGCCAAGCACATTCAGCTGTTTAAGAAGTTTGCTGAGGAGTTCAAGGCAGGCTTTGTGACGTTCTGCGAAACGATTGGACCTCCCGAGGACATCGGGAAGGCCGTCCTGTCCCACGGACCGCTCGGTGTGGCACTCGTTATCCTGGGGATCGAGTGGATGACGCAAAAGCACTATCTCGAAAGCGTTCGCGACGATGAAGTTCTCGACCTGCAATTCAAGAGCCTGCTGCGTCATCATTGGATGGAGGAAGCGCAACACACCAAGCTGGACACACTGATGGTCCAGGCCTTAACCGACAACCGCAGTGCCAAGGAGATCGACATGGGCATTAGTGACTACTGGGCTATAGGGGTTTTGATCGACAGCGGGATTCCGCAGCAAGTCGAGTTCGACCTGCAGGCATTACAACGCGCTGCCGGACGAAACTTTAATGAAGCTGAGCAGGAGCAGTTTCGCGCGATTCAGAGACAGGCACAGCGTTGGACCTACTTAGGTTCAGCGATGACGCACCCGCAATTCTTGCAGACTGTCGGTGAAATCAGTCCTGACGCGCGAACTCAGATCGAAGAGATGTCAAAGGCCTTTAGCTGAGTGGTCAGTTTGGCTGGGGGGAAGATGGACAGGGTGACGCATCACTCCACGAGTCCGTGCCAGGACCACTTAGGGATGACCAAATTGCTGGGGACGTCATCTGGAGATCGGTGGTAACGAGCCATCGTGGTCGTGGTAGCCCAGGCGAAGTAATCGTGCAGGGCGTGTCGGAGCTGTTCGTCATTAGCGAGGCCGACATCTTCAAGCGCCTGATCGAAACAAGCGATCGCCCGTTGGTCCATCTCCTCGTGCAGCCCGTTCCCGCTATGAGTCCGCACGACAGACGTCTCATCGCCATAGAGATCGGAGTACGTCGTTGGCCCACCGAGCGCCTCCGCCCAGTAAGCGGCAAGGCGCTCGGTGTGCTGTGGGTGAAAGCCGTGGCTGAACGCGTGGCCCACCACTTCGTCCTCGAGCACCCGCTTGTGCCATGCGCCGGCTAACCTCAACATTCCGTCGTTACCACCTGCGGCTTCGTAGATTGTTTTCATGGTCTCAGGATTGTATTTCAAGGCCATATAAAACGAAACGCTTCTCCCGGTTATTTGAAGCCCTCATCTACACCACACAACCTCTTCTGCCGGACCGCGCGCGTCCTCGCGGGCTCCTGGCCGGTGTCTCAAGTTGGCCCGCGAGGACGCGCGCGGTCCGGCAGAAGAGGTCGAGTGTTTCAAAGGAAGCCTATAGAAGTCGACAGCTGTACGTGAAGACGACTATTAGCTGTTACTAAGCTTCATCCTTCTCGACGGTTTAGGACCTGGCAGAACTTCAGCGCGTCTTCGCTCATCTTATAATTGTTGAAGAAAACATATCCATCTCCTCTACTGATGCACCATGCTGCCAATTCTTCAAGCTCATCAGTTTCATATTGGTAACGCCATCCAGTCTTCCCATGTAGTCGAAAATAGTATTTACCTCGAGTCTCAGTTTTATTTAAGAAGGGGTCAACTACGTGGCACAGCCTTAACCTCGCGCAAATTGATCTCACGACGGTCGGATTCCACTCTCCTCGGGGTTCCCAGCACAAATCTAAATCCTGTCGGTCGATCGAACTGAAGAACTGATCCATGCTCGCAATGTTTTTGTCGGTTTGCTTGAAACTGGCTGGACATTGAAAAACGATTGTTCTTGCTTTCAGTGCCTTCGCTGAAGCGAGCGTTGTTTCCCACGCCTCATTCACCACTGCCGTCGGCCTGAAGTATCCGCACTCTTGCTTCTCATTTTCAGAAAGAGTTCGTTTTAATCGTCGATATGTTGGACTCTTAGCATCATGGGTGATCAACTGCCACGCCTTAACGGTAAACTCAAAGTCGGCAGGCATTTTTGTACGCCAAGTTGCCAAGGTTTTGATTGAAGGCGGTTGATAAAACGTGTGTTGGACCTCAATACATGAAAAAGCTCGAGCATATGTAGCCTGGGCCATTCCAAATCCGCATGTGCCAACTCTCGCAACACCCGCCAACTTCAAGCAACAGTTCATACTGCGGTGACCATTCTGTTCTGGAGACCCAACTGTTCTTCTACAGGAGCAACACAATTGTCGCAGACTCCGCATCGATCACTTTCCATTTGTTCCCCAAAGTAATCGTGCAAGAGACGCCAGCGACAAGCCGCACTCTGGCCATACAGCATCATCCGTTCGAGCTTTTCTCGATCCTTCTCAACCTTCTCTTGAGCCACCATTCCAAGTGCGGTTAACTCCGCGATATCGGCCTCAACCTGCATAAGCTGAAAGTGACTGCCGGGCAACTCCTTAATGAGTTTTCTTTCTTTCAAGAAGGAAAGGATGACCCGCACCTTCTTATCAGCAACAGCCTCGGTGTTTTGCTGCACTGCAGCCAGCTCGACTGGAGTTTCGCCAGCATTTAATGATTCGAGCGTGTTGTAGACCGCAAGAATGTCATCAAACCTCGGATGTTTGCCACCAAGGAAAAACTGCTGTGTTCGACGATCGTTGAGCTGATAAAAAAGTACGCATGAGGCCGGTTGACCATCACGTCCGGCGCGTCCTGATTCCTGGTAGTAGGCCTCAAGCGAACCTGGCATCTGATAGTGCACGACGAAGCGAATGTCTTCCTTGTCGATACCCATTCCGAACGCGTTAGTGGCGACGATGGCCTTCAGCTCACCAGCCATCAATGCGTCTTGATTCTTTTTGCGTTCACTGGCCTTCATTCGCCCGTGATACTTTTCAACCTTGAAGTCAAAGCTACGCAGCCAATCGTATAGATCATCGACCGTTTTCACCGTGGCAGCATAAATGATCCCAATGCCTTCAGTTTCCTCGAGCACCTTTACCAGCGCTTCATGCTTTTCCCGTTCGTTCGTTACTCGTTTGACCTGGTATTGCAAATTCGGACGGTGAATTCCCGTATTCACAATACGAAACTCTCCCACATCCAACTGCTTTTCTATGTCGGCAGTTACTTCGGGCGTTGCGGTAGCAGTCAGCGCCAACACCGTTGGCGAATGAAGAGTCTTGATGGCACTCCCCAGCGCGAGATAGGCGGGTCGAAAGTCATGGCCCCACTCGGAGATACAGTGGGCCTCGTCAATGACTACAAGGTCAATCGTTTTCTTCCGCAGGTTGGCGAGAAAGTCGTGGTTCGTAAAACGCTCGGGGGTAACGAAAATAAAGTCGTTGTTCTCCGTCTCGATTTGATCGAGATTTTCCTGTTGCTCACGAGTTGTCAATGAACTGTTTAGTTGCGAGGCGCCCAAACCTGCATCTTCCAACTTATCCACTTGATCCTTCATAAGTGAAATGAGCGGCGAGACCACGATCGTGGTTCCGGGAATGTGTAATGCGGGGAGTTGATAACACAGTGACTTGCCGGCCCCCGTAGGCATTATCGCCAGAGTGTTCTTACCCTCTAGTACTGATCGAATCACCTCGGCTTGACCTGACCGCAGTTTCTCGAGGCCAAAGACGTGGCGAAGTGTTCGCTTCATCTTTGTCAGCTCTTGGGTAACTTTAGGTACGTGTGCGCTCATGGGATATTAATAGTGGGCAACGGT
>Ga0070681_10006553_pt1 | contig 11334 bp, 10 predicted proteins | sample KBSC83BmetaG_FD_65650 | JGI IMG/M metagenome (GOLD analysis project Ga0070681, IMG submission 65650) | Corn rhizosphere microbial communities from Kellogg Biological Station, Michigan, USA - KBS C8-3B metaG | ecosystem: Host-associated > Plants > Roots > Rhizosphere | place: USA: Michigan...
GGCGGCGCAGCTTGCGCCATTCTGCGCCCATGTTCGCCCAACTTGTCGCGGGAAGGCCGGTCACGACCATGGTCTCGAAATATGGTCGGCGGCTCGTGGTGTCGCCAAATCCCGGCGGCAGCAAATCCGCCGTTTCCGTCTCAGTGCCGGCGTGTACGTCCCAGTCGCTGGCATGCTGGCGGAACGATCGCGTCTGCAGCGCATGGGTGATGCGCGTGACCAGCGCCAGCACGCCTCCGGCGTCCCCGGCCGAGGCGCGCTCCTTGAGTGCCGCAATCAGGCGTGACCCCGGATAGGCGTGATATTCCTCGGTGATCGCAATCTGCGTCAGTTGCTGTTCGAATTTGGTCCGGTCGCCCGAACCTGTCGCCCACGCCTTTGCCGCTTCGAGCAAACGTCGCCATTCGTCGGCGCGCGCACCGGGTCCGGAGAAGAACTGATCGATTCGCCGTTCCTGAGCTTGTTGAGCCATGACCGCCTCCCGCAACGATGCCATCTGGGAGGGGAAATCATCGGCAGCGAGGGCGAGCCTTGATCCAAGTCAAGCCCGCCCTCTCGCCGCATATTTTGGCGACCGGCTACGAAAGCTCACGGTCCGGCAAAAATCCAGAAACGCCGGCGATGAAATCGCAGGCCACGTCTATGCGCCGGTCGGCGTGGCAATCTCAAAAGTCGATCCTCGAGAATCCGATTTGGCAAGCCGCAGCTTGCCTCCGTGGTTCTCGACGACGGTGCGGCAGATCGCCAGCCCCAATCCCATGCCCGCGGGCTTGGTCGTGAAGAACGGCTCGAAGATACGATCGTGGTCCTCAGGCGGTATTCCAGCTCCGGAATCCCCAACGGACAACACGGCCTCATCGCCTTCAAGGCGCGCTCCGAGCTGAAGCAGCCTGGCCTCAGGCGCGACCTGACTCATTGCCTCGATCGCATTCTTGACGAGGTTCAGGACGACTTGCTGAAGCTGTATTGAATCGGCGCGAACCCGGGGCAGATCATTACCGAAATCGGTTGCGACGGAGATTTGGTTGATCTGCAGGTCATGCTGCACCAGTCCCAGCACTTGCCGCGCGATGTCCTCCACGCCCGTCAACGTTCTTCGATCGGAGGGCGCGCGCGCCGACAGCTCGCGGATACTGGAGATGACCTCGCCCGCCCGATAGCTTGTGGCCTCGATATCGTCGAGAATGGTGCCAAGTTCCTTCAGATCCGGAGGATTTGCGCGAAGGTGGCTGAGGGCGGTACTGGCGTTGAGCGCAATCGATCCGAGCGGTGTCCTGAGTTCGTGGGCCATTGCGGCGGTGGCGGCCTCGACGCTCATCAGCCGATTGCTCCGCTCGCGCCGCTGCAAGGTCAGCGCATTCGCAAGGCGCGAATAGAGAAACGTCATTTCGGTCAGCAGCACGCTCAACAGCATGCAGCTCGCGACCAGCGCGAACCCCCTGGCGGCGTACCAGCCGACCGAGAACCGAACCGAGCTTGCAACCGCGGCCACCAGAAAATTGGGTATCCAGGCCAGCAGGATGACCATCAACCAAAGATCGAGGACCGTACGCCTGCGCGCGAACAACGTTGCCAGAGCCGCTATCGCCAATGAGCACAGCGTCAGATTGACTTGATTGCCAAGTGGGGTCTGGAGGGTCACGTTATTCGCATAGAATTTCGGCAGATACTCGACCCCGCCCGTCACCACCCAGCTCAGGCAACCCACCATCACGAGCACGCAGGCGATGGTGCCTGCTATCCGCATTCGGGTCGAGCCGCGGTCCGGAATGAAACCCCTGTCCTTTGACAGCCCGTAAAGAAGCACGGCCGCCAGAAACGCGGTATGCCAGAGCACGAAGAACCAGGCCGCACTGTTGGTTCCGTCCCCGATCAAACCGTCCGAAGCGTATCCGCCGGGAAATGCCAGTGTCTGCAAAAACGCGAACGAACCGCTGAATACGTAACCGCTCGCGAGCACCAGAAGAGCAGACTGCGGGTAGATTGAATACTGGGCGAACAGAAGGGTCGCGGTGATAAGATCGGCAACGCTCAGAACGGTTTGAAGCACCGGGATGAAAGCGTCGATCCGGCCGAGCTGGATGTCGGCGATCGGCGCGACGGCCAGCGCGAGAAGAGACAGCAGGACAACGCCGACAAGCGCCGTTCTGCGCTGCGCGGGAGTCGCCGGCATCGTCGCGATCGCGACGGGAAAATCGAAATCCGGGTCTTGCGCGAGCGTCCCGGTTCTGTCTGGCGGCATCAGGTCCCTCCTGCCGAGAGGGATTCTAGCGCCTTCGATGGCATAAATGAAAGCGCACTGCGACACCTTCGCGCCTGTAACACGATGGCGGCGAGCGCCCTAGTTTCCGCCGCGCGATGCTTCTGGTTCGCAACGCAACAGCACGATTACGAGCAGGACCACAGGAATGGCAAGGCTGTAGGCGCGCGTCATTTTCGTCGCAAGCGCGCCGATAGCGGCCCCTCCGCCAAAGGCGGCGCACATGGCCCCGAACACATAGGGCCGGCGAAACGGCCTCGCCTCCCCGCTTCCGGCGAAGGCCGCGAACAGGCCCTCAACGGTCTGGCGAAAATTGCTGGTCACCATCACGGAATTGTCGGTCCAACCTTCGACGCGCGGAAAACTCACCATCTGAAACGTTGCGACCCGGCGCAACCAGCACGCCAGAACCACGCCGACGACAAAAGCCAGAAGCGGCGGAACATAGCGTACCGCCGTCTCCCATTCAGCGCCGGTCATATAGACCCCACAGAAACACCAGGTTGGCGCTCTGCGCGTTGGTAAAGACATGATGAACGATCCAGGTGTAGGCCTTGAGATATCCGCCGATGAAGGCCAGCAAGCTGGCGATCGATAGAGCTTCCTCGCGAGGGAACAGTGACGCTGTGGCCTGTTGCGCAGACGCGCTGGATTCAGTGTGAAGTGGACGGGAGAAAACCAATTGCGAGACGACGGCGCCGCCCTTCTTGATCTGAATCAATACCGGTCGGTGAAGGCTCGAGGTGACGCACTTGATCTAGATCAACGGGAGTTTTGCGCCGGCCGCAAAAGCTGATCGGGCCGCGCGATCCGGACCAGGGCGAACGCCATGCGACACATCTGCTTCCTTGCACTCGGCGCAATGGTCGTGCTCGCTTCCCCTGCTCCGTCCCGAGGCGCGGACAATCGAACCCTGCTTGCGGTTCAGGAAGAAGTCTGGGCGTTGCCGCTCACGCTTCCGACGGTGGCCTATGTCGCTCGCCCCGTTGGCGAGGGACCATTTCCGCTGGCCGTGATGAACCACGGCGTCTCTCTCGATCCCCAGCAACGCAGTTTCTTTCCGCTGGTGGAGTTTCGCGACGCGGCCCTCTGGTTCGCGCGGCGCGGCTACATCGTGGTGGCGCCGACCGGTCCGGGCTATGGCGCGGGTGCCCTTGAAGCGCCCGAGCTCGGGCTGTTTTCGCTGTTCTATTCAAAGGTCGGCCAATGCGACAACCCGAACTTCCGCGACGCCGGCATGGCGAAGGCCCTGCTCGACAAATGGATCATCGACTACATGACCGAGCAGAAATTCGCGGTGCCTGACAGCGCGATCGTGATCGGTCAGTCCGCCGGCGGCTGGGGTGCGATTGCGCTTTCCAGCCAGAACCTGCCGCAAGTGAAAGCGATGATCGTGTTTGCCGCCGGCCGCGGCGGCCGCGTCGGCGGCAAGCCGAACAACAATTGCAATCCCGACAAGCTCGTGGAAGCGACCGGCGAATTCGGCCGCACCGCGCGCGTGCCGATGCTCTGGATCTACATCGAGAACGACAGCTATTTCGGGCCGGAATTGTCGAAGCGGATGCATGCCGCCTACACCGGCGCGGGCGGCAGCGCCGAGTATCACCTGATGCCGCCCTTCGGCAATGAAGGCCACATCTTCATCGATTCTCCCGACTCGATCCCGCAATGGTCGCCGCTGGTCAGCCAGTTCCTCGACAAGCACGCTGGTGGAGGCAGATGATGCACGTCCGGCCCGTCTTCACTCTCGCCGCCCTGGCAATGGCGGTGTTTTCGTCGCCAGGCTTCGTGCGCTCCGCCATCGCGCAGCAAGGCGCGACCGACAAGCCGGAGATGGCGTCGCGCGGCCAGCGCAAGGCGCGCGAGATCAAATATGGCGACTGGCAGAAGGTCTGCTTCAAGACCCCCGGAAGTAACATGGTTTGCCGCACAAGAATCAGCGGCACCTGGGCGGACACCGGGCAATCCGCCGTGCGGGCCGACCTGATCGAGCGCGAAGGCGAAGCCAAGGCTCGGCTGCAGCTGTTCCTGCCGGTCGGCCTGTACTTGCAGACGCCGATCAAGGTGGCGGTCGATCAGGGAAAAGACTTTTCCATCCCCTATGTGTGGTGCATGACCAACACCTGCATCGCCGGCAGTATCGCCGATCCGCAGCTGATCAGCGACATGGAAAAGGGCGACAAGCTCCGGCTGGAGGTCGTGGACTCCAGTGTGCAGAGCGTCAGCACGACGCTGCCGCTCGGGCAGTTCGCATCGGTGCACAAGGGCGCGCCGGCCCAGGTTTTTCAGCAGGATATCGACGAGTAAGAGGTCTCAGGCGAGGCTGGCCGCGACCCGCTCGATCGGCTCGATCAGCGAGCTCGCCACAAAGGGCTTGGTCAGATAGGCAAAGCATCCCGATGCCATCGCCGCCATGCGAGTTGTGGGATTGTCATTGCCGGTGATGAAAATCACCGGTAGCGATACTCCCGCCGATTTCAATCGGTAGTTCACCTCGATGCCGGAATCGTCCTTGAGATTGATGTCGAGAACGACGCAGAGCGCTTGATCGAAGTTGTTGTGTTTATGCAGATCTGCTGCGGATGAGAACAGCACGCTATTGTACCCGTGCGCGCTCAAGAGTCGCTTGACGCCCCGCAGCATGCTGGGGTCATCATCGACTACGAAAACCGTTTTCTGTTTCGACAAGATCGCTGGTCCCGCTGCCGGATGAAATTCCCGCACTCTGGGCCGCCGCCCAACCGGACTCTCAATCCGGAGAATAACCATCTGTTCCGCGATAGCGAGCCTATCGCATTGGAATTCTTCTTGTCGTTCACCTACGTTACGCGAAGCTGAATGCCAATTGTCCCTGCAGGCCTTGTCCCAAGGGACAATATCACGCGCCGCCCGCAATCGCCGATTGAAGCTAGCTTTGGTTTCCCCCACTTGGGGGATGCGCGACCATGCCGAGCCGCTCGGCAATTGACACCAACTCGGCAAGCGTCGGCACCTTCATCTTCTCCATGACCCGCTGGCGATGCGCCTTGATGGTGCGTTCGGTCGCTCCGAGCTGGTGTGCAATCTGCTTGTTGATCTTGCCCTGCACGACCCGGTCGAAGACTTGCCGCTCCCGCGGTGTCAAGGTTGCCAGCAGTTCGCGAAACGCATCCAGATTCTTTCTCTGACCGCGTGACGCCTCATGGTGGGCCATCGCTTGGCTGATCACGTGAAGCAGTTGCTCCGACGAGACCGGCTTGGTCAGGAAATCCTCAGCGCCCGCCTTGATCGCGCGCACCGTGGTCGGAACGTCGGCGTGACCGGTGAGAAAGACGATCGGCAGGGTGGACCCGAGCTGGCTCAGCCGGTCCTGGAGATCGGGACCGCTGACATCGGGGATTCGAACGTCCAGCAGGATGCATGCCGGCTCGCTTTCATCGGGAATTCGATCAAGCAATTCCCGCGCGGAGGCATAGGAGACGACCTCGTAACCGGCGACCTTCAGACGGCGTTCGATCGCGCTTCGAAATGAAGTGTCGTCATCTACAACATGAATGGTACCCGACACGTTCGTCTCCGCTCCAAGCCGTTGGGCCGCCTCGCGGTCTTGCGGCGATAATACCACAGAAGTGTGACGGCCGCGCCATGCACGTTGGGATGCATAGACGCCTCGGGCTGTCGCCGTGCTCGCCGCGTCGACAAAGCACTCGGGATGGATTGAACGCCGCGACCCTGTCCTTTGGGACAATGTCCACCGAGCCAATAGTTTCGGACGCCGCCGTCGCGTTAAGAGGAAGCTGGGAGCAAGGCCGCACGATCTTCTGCGGCTTAGGCCAACAAAGCTTACCGTTCGGAAAAACCTGCTTGAACAGGGAGATGGCGGATGTTTGTTAATCTCAACGGCGGCGCCGCCAACAGGCCCCGATTTCTTGGCGAACTCGGAAGTCTGCCGCAGAACGAGATCATTTTAAGCGAATTCAAATATCGGCGCGGCTCCGAAATTTTCGGCGAGGCCGAACCCGCCGATTACGTGTATCAGGTCATCGACGGAGCGGTACGTAGTTACAAGTTGCTCTCCGACGGACGGCGACAAATTGGCGCATTCCATCTCGCCGGCGACGTATTCGGTCTCGAGAACGGCGAAGCCCACCGCTTTACTGCCGAGGCGATCATCGACACCACGGTGCGGTTGGCCAAGCGCGTCAGCCTGGCAAGTTTGGCCGAGCAAGATACGACGGTGGCGCGCGACCTCCTCAATATGACGGCCAGCAATCTTCGGCATGCCGAAGATCACATGCTGCTCTTGGGCCGCAAGACCGCGCTGGAACGTGTCGCCGCCTTCCTGATCGAGATGGACCGGCGCCTGACTGCTGCCGGCGTGATGGCGCTGCCGATGTGCCGCCGCGATATTGCGGATTACCTCGGGCTGACGCTTGAGACGGTGTCGCGCGCCTTGTCGGTGCTCCATGACAAGGGTGTACTGGGCTTCATCGGCCAAACCCAACGCCAGGTCGTCCTGCTCGACCGGCCCCGGCTCGCCGAGCTTGATCTCTAGGCTTCACGGGACTGTGTCGGACGCTTGCTCTGAGATGGTCCTGCGCAGAACCTCGAAGATGACGGCGGTCGACCAGCCGAACAGCAGGATGCCATTCATGGCGGCCATCGGTCCGAGCAGGCGCCATTCCGCGACCGGGACGATATCGCCGTAGCCGAGGGTCGCGTAGTTCACGAAGGCGAAATAGACGAGGTCCGCACCGTCCGGCGCGGCATGGACCAAGGCATAGACTCCGGCCCAGACGAACACCTCGAGCATGTGCGCGACCATCAGCGTGAAGACGGTCGCAGTCATGATCACCGCCAGGTGCGGCCACGGATGCAAGGCTCTCCTTTCGGCGAAGACGCGCGCAACCCGGATCGTCGCGACCGTCAGCAAAGCGTGGACCACGATGTTCAGCACGCAGACCGATGATCCCACCAGAATATCACGCAGCATGTTCGCCTCTCCTCACCTAGGAGATGCCGGCCTTGGCGGCCAGCGATCCGGTTGCGACACCTCATGTTGATGCTGAGCCCGGCATCAGCGCGAGCCGATCAGCGTCGTCGATAGGCGGGAATCGGTCACTGCGGCAGTTCCGCAAGCGGCAAGTTGATGCGAAATGTCGCGCCGCCTCCGGCCTGGTTCTCCGCCGAGAGTTGTCCGCCATGGGCTTCCACGATGGTACGCGCGATCGACAAGCCCATGCCCATGCCTTGCGGCTTTGTCGTGAAGAATGGCTCGAACACCTGCTTGAGTTGGTCAACAGAAATGCCCGGGCCGGCGTCGGTCACAGTGAGACAGGCGGAATTGCGGTCACGCGCGGTCGAAACCTTGATCGTTCGCTCTGAACTCGGCATGGCCGACATCGCGTCCATGGCGTTCACAATCAGATTCAGGATGACCTGTTGCAGCTGGACACGATCGCCCTGGATGGGAAGAGCAATCACCGCAATCAGGCTGACCAGATCGACTTCCCGCGCGATCGCGAGCGCCGAAAGAAATCGCACCGTCTCCTCGGCAACGTCGTTGAGGTCGACGCGCTTTAACTCGAACGGCGCCTTCTTCAGAAGACTCCGCAACCTGCCGATGACTTCGCTGGCACGCACGTCGTCCCTGCGAATGTCCGCAAGAATCTCGCCGATCTCCTTCAGGTCGAGGCCGGGAGACTTGACCATGACCTCCGCCGCTTCAATGTTTGCCAGGATGGCGCCAAGCGGCTGGTTGATTTCATGTGCGATTGTTGCGGTGAGTTCGCCAGCCATGGCAAATCGGTTGATGTGGGCCAGTTCGGCCGAGCGCTGTCGCGATTGAACTTCAGCGCGAAGGCGTCGGCGGCGCTCGAGCAGCAGGCCGGAGATCAGTGCGCCCTGAACCAGAACGAGACCGATAAAGAGAGCAATCTGCGAACGATATTGCTGCCAAACATCGGGTTCGCGAAACCGAATGATACTGCCGGCAGGCAGCCGAGCCTCACGAATGTTCCAGTGTTGAAGCTCTCGCCAGTCGTATTGTGGAGGTCCCGGACCCAGTGGCGGAATCTTGAGGTCCCCGGGCACTTCGCCTTTCAGGATGCGGATGGCGGCTTCCGCCATCCGTCGTCCCAGTTCCTCGGAAGACAGCATGGGCCCGCCCACGATGCCTTGGCCGAGATAACTGTCGACATAGCTGAAGATGGGGGCGCTGGTGGCGGCTCTGAGCTTCGGAAGCACCGACTCCCTGTCGAGGGGAACGCCGGCTGCGTCGACGCGGAGGTCTACGAAAAATGCGGCGGAGTGCGGCGGCAGCTTCGATATGCGCTTTTGCATGTCATCGAATGACAGATCGTTGAACCATTCGAAAGAAATTCTGTTCGTGAAAGGCTGCGACGCGCGGCGGAATTCTTCCGTCCAGAATCGTTCCAGCGGAGAGGCACCGACGACCCACGCAATGTGGGTCGTGTCCGGGAGGACCTGCAAAATGCTGTCGATCCACTTTTTGAAATCCAGCGCGACCGCAACGGGCGCATCGTTCGATGTGAGTGTCCCGTAATTGATCGCCCGTTGTTCCGGTCCGCCGATGATCAGAGGTATGGAAGGAAAGAATTGCGTTCGGTATTTCTGCACAAAAATAGCCGCCGGCGCGCCGATCGTTACGATCAGGTCAAGCTGCTTCGACCCGAAAAGAGCTGCCAGGTATTCGACGATCGGACGCTGCTCGTCTGGTTGCTGAAAGCGACCTCCCTCCAGCGAAGCTTCGTAAAGATCGATCTTGTCCGGCGATTGTTTGAAGAGTTCCTCCCGAAATTGCCCGGCAAAAAACACCCAAGGCACGAATTGCGGGCCGAACGAATGCAGCAGGAGCACCCGCTTCGGCTCCGCGGCCATGGCGGCTGTTGCGGCAAAAGTAAGAGCCACCGCAGCAAGCCAGCTTCGCATCGCGCATGACATGGTCAACGGTCCGTCGATCCCGGCGCAAGACTGGCACGATGAAATGGCTGCAGCAACTATGCAATGAAACACTTAGCGGGGTGGACCGGAATCGATATTATGCCCCTTTCGGGTCACGGCGATAATGGAGCCTGGTCTTTCCAAGTCCGCTGCGGCTGCTAAAACGGACATTGCGCGGCGAGTCGAACCGTTGCTGTAGGCTGTTGTCTTCTGCCTTGGGTTTCGAGGCGATGCTACGGTGCCAAGCCCGCACCGTAGAGAGGACCGTAGCTTTCAGTCGTCGCACGGGAAAAAGGCATGAAACTTCAACTGAGTTGACAGGACACCCCGTCCGCACTGATTGCCCCTGCAACGGTCCGCCGCTTTCGGAGTCGGGATATGACCGCGTTGAACGGAATTCGCGTGCTCGATCTCGGCACCTTCATCGCGGGACCGCATTGCGCCACCATCCTCGGCGAATTCGGCGCCGAGGTGATCAAGGTCGAGCCGCCGAAGACCGGCGACTCGCTGCGGCGCCTCGGCACCAACACGGAATGCGGCGATACGCTGGTCTGGCTGTCGGAGGCGCGCAACAAGAAATGCATCACTCTTGACCTCGCGACCGATCGCGGACGCGAACTGCTGCGGCAGTTGGCCGCGAAGTGCGACATCATCGTCGAGAATTTCCGGCCCGGTACGTTGGAGAAATGGGGCCTTGGCTATGACGAGCTGAAAAAGCTCAATCGGGGCGCGATCCTGGTGCGGATCTCCGCCTACGGTCAGGACGGCCCGATGCGCGCGCAGCCCGGTTTCGCCCGCATCGCGCACGCATTCTCCGGTCTGACATACCTCGCAGGCCTTCCCGGCGGCATCCCGGTCGTCCCCGGATCGACGTCGCTCGCCGACTACATGTCGGGCATGTATGGCGCGATCGGCGCACTTGTGGCATTACAGGCTCGCCACACCACCGGCGAAGGCCAGTGCATCGATCTCGCTCTTTATGAATCGGTGTTTCGTGCGCTCGACGAGATCGCGCCGGCGTTCCAGAAGTTCGGCTATGTCCGCGAACGCATGGGCGCCGATGCCGTCAACGTTTGTCCGCATAGCCACTATCAGACCAGGGACGGAAAGTGGATCGCGATTGCCTGCACCAGCGATGCGATGTTCGCGCGGCTTGCGGACGTGATGGAGCACCCGGAACTGGCTGCGGCAAACCGCTATGGCCCGCAAGCGCTGCGGCTTGCCGCCCGCGACGAGGTGAACGCCATCGTGGCAAACTGGGTCGCCACGCTCGATCTCGAAACCGCGCTGGCGCGCTGCGCCAAAGGCGGCGTGCCGGCGAGCCTGATCTACAGCATCGCGGATATTTTCGAGGATCCGCAATACCGCGCGCGCGGCAATATCAAAATGACGGAGTCTCGTGCCGGCGCCATCGCCGTTCCCGACGTTGTGCCGCGGCTCTCTGCGACGCCCGGCGAAGTGCGCTGGCTGGGCGAAGGCATCGGTGCGCAAAATGAAGAAATATTTCGCGGGCTGTTGGGCCTGGAGGAAACTGAGCTGAAGCAGATGCGCGACGAGGGTGTGATCTAGTCTTATGCGGAGGCGTACCGCCAATACGCTGCGGACTGTCACGCGTTCGCGTAAGGTTTGATGATCTCCTCGCCGAAGCGCCCCAGCGTCGTTTCGATATCGGGAAGAAACGCCGTCACCGGCAGCGCAAGGCGGCCCGCGCCCTGCGCGATGCGTTGCTCGACGGCCGCGCGCGGGTCGGAGCCGGAGTTCGGCAGCGCACCGGGACAGCCGAGGATCAATTCCACTTTCGCCGGATCGCGGCCAGCCTGCTCGGCCGAACGGCGCACGACGTCGAGCAATGGCAGGGTGTCGACCTGCGCACCGATCGAGGGGAAGAAGCCGTCGCCCAGGCGGCCGGCGCGGCGGGCAGCCGCTTCCGAATGGCCGCCGACGATGATCGGCACCGATTTCGCGACCGGCTTCGGATTGCAGCTGACCTTGTCGAACTTCACAAACTCGCCTGCGAAACTGGCACCATCGCTGGCCCACAAGGCGCGCATCGCGGCGACATACTCATCGGCACGCTTGCCGCGCCGCTCGAAGGGAATGCCGAGCGCCTCGAACTCCTCCTTCAGCCAGCC
>Ga0070681_10006554_pt1 | contig 11333 bp, 7 predicted proteins | sample KBSC83BmetaG_FD_65650 | JGI IMG/M metagenome (GOLD analysis project Ga0070681, IMG submission 65650) | Corn rhizosphere microbial communities from Kellogg Biological Station, Michigan, USA - KBS C8-3B metaG | ecosystem: Host-associated > Plants > Roots > Rhizosphere | place: USA: Michigan...
GCCCCGAGCGAGCCCATGCCGCGATAGGACTTGTAGGAGGCGCCCTGGTACAGCTCCACCTCGCCGGGCGATTCCTCGGTGCCGGCGAACAGGCCGCCGATCATGACCGCGTGGGCGCCGGCGGCGAGCGCCTTGGCGATATCGCCGGAGAAACGGATGCCGCCGTCGGAGATGACCGGCACGTCGGTGTCGCGCAGCGCTTCCGACACGTTGGCGACCGCGGAGATCTGCGGCACGCCGACACCGGCGACGATGCGCGTGGTGCAGATCGAACCCGGACCGATGCCTACCTTGACGGCGTCGGCGCCGGCGTCGACGAGCGCGCGCGCCCCTTCGGCGGTGGCGATGTTGCCGGCGATCACCTGGCTGTCCGCCCACTTGGACTTGATGCGGCGCACGGTCTCGACGACGCCCTTGGAGTGCCCGTGTGCGGTATCGACCACCACCAGGTCGACGCCCGCCTCGCGCAGCGCCGCGACCCGCTCGAGCGTATCGGGGGTCGTGCCGACCGCCGCGCCGACCCGCAGCCGCCCACCCTCGTCCTTGCAGGCGCGCGGGAATTCGGTGGCCTTCTGGAAGTCCTTGACGGTGATCATGCCAACCAGCTCGTGCGCGCCGTTCACCACCAGCAGCTTCTCGATGCGGTGCTTGTGCAGCAACGCCAGCACCTCGTCCTTGGGCGCATCCTCGCGCACCGTGACCAGGCGTTCCTTGGGCGTCATGACCGAGGACACCGGCGCTTCCAGCTTGTCCTCGAAGCGCAGGTCGCGGTGGGTGACGATGCCCACCGCCTTCTTGCCCACCACCACCGGCACACCCGAGATGCCGCGCGCGCGCGTCAGCTCGAGCACCTCGCGGATGGTCATGTTGGGCGAGACGGTGATGGGGTCCTTGATGACTCCGCTCTCGAACTTCTTGACGCGCCCGACCTCGCGCGCCTGCGCCTCGATGCTCATGCTCTTATGGATGACGCCGAGGCCGCCTTCCTGGGCGATCGTGATCGCCAGCCGCGCCTCGGTGACGGTGTCCATGGCGGCGGACAGGAGCGGCACGTTCACCTTGATGCGGCGCGTGACGCGGGTGGAAAGATCGACCTCGCGTGGCAGAATTTCCGAGTAGGCCGGAACCAGGAGGACGTCGTCGAAGGTGAGAGCTTCTTCGAGGATGCGCATGCGCAATTATAAGCGCTGACGCCGGTACGGTAAACCTCATGCTAAGGTTCCGCCGATGACCCTCCACCCCGAAATCCCGGCCGCCGGCGCGCCCGCGCGCGACGTCTACAGCGTGTCGCGGCTGAACCGCGAGGTGCGCACGCTGCTCGAGTGCGGCCTGGGGACGGTGTGGGTTGCCGGGGAACTGTCAAATCTCTCCCAGCCGGCCTCGGGCCACTGGTACTTCTCCGTCAAGGACCGCAACGCGCAGCTGCGTTGCGCGATGTACCGCTCCAAGAACGCATTCGTGGGCTTTACCCCGCGCGCCGGCATGCAGGTGCTGCTGCGTGGCCGCATCAGCCTGTACGAGGCGAAGGGCGAGTGCCAGCTGGCGGTCGAGCACCTGGAGGAGGCCGGCATCGGGGCGCTGCGGCGCGAGTTCGAGCGCCTGAAGGCCAAACTTGCCGCCGAGGGCCTGTTCGCCCTGGAGCGCAAGCGCCCCCTGCCGCGCTTTCCGCGCCGCATCGGCGTGGTGACTTCGCCGACCGGCGCGGCGCTGCGCGACATCCTGCACATCCTGGCGCGGCGCTATCCGCCGGCCGCCGTCCTGATCTATCCGGCTCCCGTGCAGGGCGCGGCCGCCGTGCCGGCACTGGTGGCGGCGCTCGGGCAGGCGTCGGCGCGCGCCGAATGCGACGTCCTGATCCTGGCGCGCGGCGGGGGTTCGCTGGAGGACCTCTGGGCATTCAACGACGAGCGCGTGGCGCGCGCCATCCACGCCTGCGCGGTGCCGGTGGTCTCCGGGGTCGGCCACGAGATCGACTTCACCATTGCTGACTTCGTCGCCGATACGCGCGCGCCGACGCCCTCCGGCGCAGCCGAGCTGGTGGTGCCCGACCGGGCCGCCTGCCTCGATGCCGTGGCGCGCACCGCGCAGCGCCTGAGCGGCTGCATGCGGCGCGAGCTGCGTACCAGCGGCACGCGCCTCGAGGCGTGCGGCCGGCGCCTGCGGCAGGTACATCCCGGTGTGCGGCTGCTGCAGCAGGTCCAGCGCCTCGACGATCTGGAGCTGCGTCTGGCCGGCGCAGCACGCACCGCGCTGCTCGGCGCGGTGCATCGCTTCGCGGCGGCGCAGGCGCAGCTGCGGCACCAATCGCCGCTGCGCGCACTCGCGGACTGGCGCTCGCGCAGTCAGGATCTGCACACGCGCCTCGGCCACGCCGCGCAGCAGCAGCTGGCGCGCACCGTCCATCGCCTGGCGCTGGCACGGCGGGGACTCGATGCCGTGAGCCCGCTGGCGACTCTCAGCCGCGGCTTCGCCATCGTCACGGGCCGCGACGGCGCGCTGCTTACGGACGCGGCCGCCGTCCCGGCAGGCACCGAGATCGAGGCGCGCCTCGCCCAAGGGGTGCTGAGTGCACGGGTGACGGGACGCAAATGAGCGTGGCCCGCAGAATTCGGGCCAGGCACGCGGCGCGGGCGCTAGGCGCAGGCGTTGCGGCGCTCGCCGGCTTCGCCTGGGGGCAGACGCCGTCGCCGCTGCTGCCGCAGCAGGAGCTCGCGCCCGGCGGCGTGGCGCTGCTGGACATCGCCGCCCCGGCGGACACGCCACCGCGCGTCAGCTTCGAAGATCGGCGCGTGCTGGTGCTGCGAGTCGCCGACCACTGGGTCGCCGTGGTCGGCCTGCCCTTGGCGCAGGCGCTCGGCCGCGCCGTGGTGCGCGTGCAGGACGGCACGGCCGGCGGCACCACGGTCGGCTTTGAGGTCGCCGACAAGCACTACGTCGAGCAGCGGCTGACGGTGAAACCCGGCCAGGTGAACCTGTCGAAGAAGGACCTGGCACGCGTCGAGCGCGAACTGCCGCGGCTGCGCGCCGACTACGCCACCTTCTCGGACACGCCGCCGCCGACGCTGCGGCTGCTGCCACCCGTACCCGGCATCCGCTCGAGCTCGTACGGCTCGCGGCGCGTGTTCAACAACGAAGCGCGCAACCCCCACAGCGGCATGGACATCGCCGCCGACACGGGCACGCCGATCCACGCGGCCGCCGCCGGCCGCGTGGTTGATACGGGCAACTTCTTTTTCAACGGCAACACCGTGATCCTCGATCACGGCGGCGGCCTGGTCACCATGTACTGCCACATGAGCGCAATCGGGGCGAAGCGCGGTGCCGTGGTACGCGCCGGCCAGGAGATCGGCAAGGTGGGCGCCACCGGCCGCGCCACCGGGCCGCACCTGCACTTCGGCGTGGCGCTGAATGCCACCTTCGTCGATCCGGCGCTGTTCCTGCCCGCGCCCGAGACGCCCGCGCCGACCACGCCGCAGCCGGCGGAGCCGCATGGCCCCTGACGCCGGGCGTGATGCCGAGTTCATGCGCGCCGCGCTGGCCCAGGCCGTGACGGCGCGCGCCGCCGGCGAAGTGCCGGTCGGGGCGGTGCTGGTGCGCGACGAGCGCATCATCGCCAGCGGCGCCAACGCCCCCATCGCCAGCAATGATCCGACCGCGCACGCTGAGATCGCGGCGCTGCGCGCCGGCGGCCGTGCACTCGGCAGCTACCGGCTGACCGACACTACCCTGTATGTGACCCTCGAGCCGTGCGTCATGTGCGCCGCAGCCATCGTGCACGCGCGCCTGCGGCGGCTGGTGTTCGGCACCTGGGACCCGCGCGCCGGAGGCGCCGGCAGTCTCGCCAACGTCTTCACCCTGCCGGGTCTCAATCACCGGGTCGACGTGTTCGGCGGCGTACTCATGGAGGAGTGCGCCCGGCTGCTCGAGGAGTTCTTCGCGCAGCGCCGCGGCTGAAGGTCAGGGCCGCGGCGCCGGGTGTGCGCCCGCGACCTTGGATGGCTGCTCGTCCGCGGCCGGCGTCAACGCGGCACCGGGCGCAGCCGCGGCCGGTGTGGCGCTGCCCGCGGGTGCCGCGGTGGCCGGGTCGGCATGCGCGGTGGCGGCCTCGCCGGGCTGCCATTCGAGCAGGGTGAGGAAGCGCTGGATGCGATCGACGAACTGCACCGGCTCCCAGCCGCGCGCGTAGCCGCGCTTGGCCCGATCCGCCCAGCGCTGCTGCGCGAGCAGCGGCAGGCGGACGCGCACGTCGGCCCACGAGTCGGCGTCTTTGCCCTGCGCCTGCGTGATGATGCGTGCGTCCTCGAGATGGCCGAAGCCGACGTTGTAGGCGGCGATGGTGAGCCAGGTGCGGTCGGGCTCCGCGATGCGGTCGGGAATCATCTCGCGCACCTGCGCCAGGTAGCGCGCGCCGGCAAAGATGCTCTGCTCGGCATCGTTGCGATTCTTGATGCCCATGGCCTGGGCGGTGTCGGAGGTGAGCATCATGATGCCGCTCGCGCCGTCCTCTGATTCGGCGCGCGGGTCCCACTTCGATTCCTGATAGCCGATGGCCGCCAGCAGCCGCCAGTCAATTCCGGTCAGCAGCGCGGCCTGCTCGAACCAGCTGCGGTACATCGGCAGCCGGTCGCCGACGTGGCCCTGGAACTCGCGCGATTCCTCGTACGCGAAGCGCCGGATGTCGCCCGAGGATTCCTGTACCAGCTGCGGCAGGCGGCCGCTGGCGGCGAGTTCGTGGAAGAAGGCGTTGACGCTCGCGAGCAGCCCGGGCGTGGCCTTGCGCACGATCCACTGCACCGGACGCCGCTCCGGCAACTCGAAGCCCACCAGCACGTTGGGATACAGGTGGTGCGCGAAGGAATACTCGCGCGCGTCGGTGATGGCGTACTGGGCGTCGCCGCCGTCGACGTCTTCGACCGGATCGGCGGAGCTGGGCGCGGTCTCCTCCCACTGCAGCCCCGGCGCCACGGTGCCCTTCAGGCGCTGCAGGATCCGCTCCTGCGGGCTGCCGGCGCGCACCGCGAGCTTCGCCGATTCCAGCTGCAGGGTGTCGCGCGGGCGCACGCCGCTGCGCTGATAGACCACCAGCTGCGGGATCAGGCTGTAGGGCTCGGCGGCGTCTCCGGCGCGGCGCCAGTCGGGATTGTCGGTCAGCGAGCAGGCGGCGATATCGGCCCGCCCGGCGGCCAGGTCCGCCTGCATGGCCGCTTCGTTGGCCACCGGATACATGTTGAGCTTCACGCCCTCGTGCGCCGCGAAAGCGCTGGCGAGCTCGAACTCGAGCCCCTCGGTGCCCTGGGCGCCAAGGTAGTAGCAGGTTGGCAGGTTGAGCGTGACTATCCGCAGCTCGCCGCGCGTGCGTACCGGGTCGATGACGCGCGGCTGGACCTTGCTGCAGGCCGCCACGGCCACGAACGATGCGAGTACCGCGGTGAGAGCGAATGCGCGCACGAACCTCCCCTCACCGCATGGGCTTTCCGCTAGAATACCAGCCCGCAAAAACCCGTGGCCCAAAGTCGGAGAGGTACCGAAGCGGTCATAACGGCGCCGACTCGAAATCGGATGGTCGGGTAAAACCGGCACGTGGGTTCGAATCCCACCCTCTCCGCCATGAGTCCGCGCTGCCGCTTACGGTTCCGGCTTCTTCTTCAGCGCTTCGCGGTAGGTAGCCGCGAACGCCTCGACGAAAGTGTGCGGCAGGTGATCCGCCGGCATTTCGATGAGATTGCGGTAGAACGTCGTATACAGCTCCCAGTACTGTGCCGTGTCGGCCGAGCGCGCCTTGCCGCGCCGTGCGGCACGCTCGAAGCGTGCCTCAAGTTCCGCCGGATCCAGGCGATCGAGAAACTCGATGAACGCGGCGCGGGTGGCCTGCGCCGTGGCGCTCTCGTGCCGCTTGGCCTCGGCGAGCGTCTCGCGCAGCCACTGCACCGAGTCGAGGCGGCGGCTTTCGTGGCGCACGAACAGCATGACCAGGAGCTCCTCCACCACCGAGTCGGCGAGCGAGGGGCGCGGGTCATCGTGCTCCGTCGGCGGCGACTCGATGCGGTAGCGATTGCGCGTCTCGGCGCGCGTGCGCTCGAGGTCCTTGAAACCCACCAGCGCCTCGCGGAACAGGCGGCCGGCGAGATGCAGCAGCCGCCCCTGGGCGTCAGCCGGCAGCTGGTCGGCGTCGATGCCGGCGCCGCGGCAGAATGCATCGAGCCCGGTATGCACGTCCTCGAACGCCAGCGCGCCGGCGCCGTTCTTCGGTTCGCGGCCCACCGCCTCGGCGAGCCGCGCCATGCGCACGGCGAGCGAGCCGGCGTCGACGCCGTTGGTGGCGGTCAAGGCGTGGTCGGCCGCCTCGGTGTCGGCGTGCGCCTCGGCCTGGGCGCCGTGCGCCAGTGCCTGGACGCGGCCGGAGTTGACCACCTGGCCGTAGGCCGTGACGGGGAGGGCGGCCTCGATGTCGATGACCGGCACCAGCAGCTCCTCGACATTGAGCTTGGCGCCGATGTCGCGGTCGGTGGCGGTGCGGCCGACGGTGCGCAGCGCGTGGATGCTGGTCGGCACGGCCCCGGCGCCGGTCTCCTCGGTCCCGGCCTGGCGCTGCTCGAGCGCGGCCACGATGTGGTAGGCCCCCATGCGCAGCACGTCGCCATTGGCGAGCCGGTAGCCGCTCGAGCCGCGCTTGGCGAGCGGCTCCATGTCCTCGTTGACGTACACGCCGTTGGTGCTGACGTCCTGCAGGTAGTAGTGGCCTTCGCGGAACTGCACCCGTGCGTGATGCGCCGACACGTAGCGCAGCGGGTCGGGCAGCACCCAGTCGTTGTCGGCGGAGCGGCCGATGGTGCCGCCCTCAACAGAAAAAACCGCAGTGCTGCGCTCAGCGAGCGAGCTCCGCTGGTCGCTGACGATCCGCAACCTGAGCATGGTTCCCCGACTCATTGCCGCCAAATTCCCCGCACGCCGGACGCTGCCGCAGGCGGCGCCCGGACATATAATGCCAGTGTCAAAGCTAGCAGCGACCCCACGAACCGCCATGGCAACCAGTCACATTTTCCGCATTATGTTCGTGAATCAGGGCAAGGTTTACGAGGTCTATGCCCGCAAGGTCAGCCACGGGGAGCTGTTTGGATTCATCGAGGTCGAGGAACTGGTGTTCGGGGAACGGTCCTCGGTGGTGCTCGATCCCTCAGAGGAGCGCATCAAGGGCGAGTTTGCCGGCGTCAAGCGCAGCTTCCTGCCGATGCACTCGATCCTGCGCATCGACGAAGTGCGCAAGCAGGGCGTCAGCAAGATCACCGTGCTCGAGGCGGGCGCCAATGTCGCACAGTTCCCGGTGCCCCTGTACTCAACGCCGCCCCGCGAGAAGAAGTGAGACGGACGTAGCTCCATGCTGCAGCTCCCCGGCCCGCCGGCACTATCCGCGTTCCGTATCGCCAAGCTCCTCGACCGACTGACTGCGCTCGATGCGCGCGTGACCGGGCTCGCGGCGCGCTTCATGCACTTCGCCGACCTCGCGCAGCCGCTGACGGGCGTCGGGCGCGCCATCCTCGATGCGCTGCTGACCTACGGACCGCGCTTGCCGGTGGCGGACACGGCGGCGGGGGCGGCGGTGCTGGTGGTGCCGCGCGCCGGCACGATCTCGCCCTGGTCGAGCAAGGCGACCGACATTGCGCTGGTATGCGGGCTCAGCGGGGTACGGCGCCTGGAGCGCGGCATCGAGTACCGCCTGCACTCGCGCCCGACCCTCGGCGCGCGCGAGCTGACCCGACTCGCGCCGGTGTTGTTCGACCGGATGACCGAGATGGCGTTGCTCGATGCGGCGGACGCCGCCTGCCTGTTCGAGCAGGCGCCGCCCCGGCCCGTCAGGTCAGTGTCGCTGGCCGCCGGGCGCGCCGCCCTCGAGGCCGCGGATCGCGAGCTCGGGCTGGCGCTGTCGGTGGACGAGATGGACTACCTCATCGAGAATTTCGCCCGTCTTGGCCGCGATCCGACCGACGTCGAGCTGATGATGTTCGCGCAGGCCAACTCCGAGCACTGCCGCCACAAGATCTTCAACGCCAGCTGGGTCATCGACGGCCGCGCACGCGCCGAGTCGCTGTTCGCCATGATCCGGCACACCCACGCGGTGAGCCCCGCCGGCGTGCTGTCCGCCTACCGCGACAACGCCGCGGTCATCGAGGGCACGCTCGGCACGCGCTATTTCCCAGATCCCGTCAGCGGCATCTACCGCGGCGTCGCCGAGCCGATCGACATCCTCATGAAGGTCGAGACGCACAACCATCCGACCGCGATCTCGCCCTTCCCGGGAGCGGCCACCGGCTCGGGCGGCGAGATCCGCGACGAGGGTGCCACGGGGCGCGGTGCCAAGCCCAAGGCCGGACTCACCGGCTTCACGGTCTCCAATCTGCGCATTCCGGGATTCGAGCGGCCGTGGGAGCACGAGTTCGGCGCACCGGCGCGCATCGCCTCGGCGCTCGATATCATGATCGACGGGCCGATCGGGGCGGCGTCGTTCAACAACGAGTTCGGGCGCCCGGCGATCTGCGGTTACTTCCGCACCTTCGAGCAGCCGGCTGCCGCCGATCCGCCGCAGCGCGTGCGCGGCTACCACAAGCCGATCATGATCGCCGGCGGCCTGGGCAACGTGCGGCGCGCGCACGTCGACAAGGCCGAGGTGCCGGTCGGCGCCCGCCTCGTGGTGCTCGGCGGCCCGGCGATGCTCATCGGGCTCGGTGGCGGGGCGGCTTCCTCGCTCGGCAGCGGCAGCTCGAGTGCCGACCTCGATTTCGCCTCCGTGCAGCGCGGCAATCCGGAGATGCAGCGCCGCGCGCAGGAGGTCATCGATCAGTGCTGGGCGCAGGGGGCCGACAATCCCCTGCTGCTGATCCACGACGTGGGTGCCGGCGGCCTGTCGAACGCGGTTCCCGAGGCCGTGGCGCACAGCCAGCGCGGCGCGCGCATCGACCTGCGCGCCGTGCCCAGCGCCGAGAGCGGCCTGTCGCCGCTCGAGCTGTGGTGCAACGAGGCGCAGGAGCGCTACGTGCTGGTCATCGAGGCGTCGCGCCTGGAGCAGTTCGGTGCGGTCGCGGCGCGCGAGCGCTGCCCGTTCGCGGTGATCGGAGAGATCGACGCCAGCGGCCGGCTCGTGGTGCGTGACCCGCTGTTCCACGATGCGCCGGTCGACATGCCGCTCGAGGTGCTGCTCGGCAAGCCGCCGCGGCTGCGGCGCGACGTCGTCAGCACGGCGCCGCAGCGCCGGCGCTTCGACAGCGCGCGCCTCGAGCTGCGCGAGGCGGCCTATCGCGTACTGCGGCTGCCGGCCGTGGCCGACAAGACCTTCCTCATCACCATCGGCGATCGCACCGTGGGCGGGCTCATCAGCCGCGATCAGCCGGTCGGGCCATGGCAGGTACCGGTCAGCGACGTGGCGGTCACGCTGGCGGACTATCAGGGCACGCGCGGCGAGGCCATGGCCATGGGCGAGCGCACGCCGGTGGCAGTGCTCGATGCGCCGGCTTCGGGGCGGCTGGCGGTTGCGGAAGCGATCACCAATATCCTGGCCGCCGACGTCGGCGCGCTGTCGCAAATCAGGTTGTCGGCCAACTGGATGGCGGCGGCGGGTGAGCCGGGCGAGGACGCGGCCCTGTACGAGACGGTGCACGCCGTGGGCATGGAACTGTGTCCCAGGCTCGGGATCGCGATTCCGGTGGGCAAGGACTCGCTGTCGATGCGTACGGCATGGCGCGAGGGCGATGAGCACAGGAGCGTCGTGGCACCCGTGTCACTCATCGTCTCGGCGTTCGCGCCGGTGGCGGACGTGCGCCGCACACTCACGCCGGCGCTGCAGCTGGACGAGCGGCCGACCTCGTTGTGGCTGATCGACCTGGCCGCCGGGCGCAACCGCCTCGGCGCTTCCGCGCTGGCGCAGGTGTACGGAGAGTTGGGAGAGGAACCCGCCAACCTCGATGAGCCGGCGCGCCTGACGCAGCTGGCCGCGGCGCTCGCGGAGCTGCGCGCCGCCGGCATGCTCCGCGCCTACCATGACCGCTCCGACGGCGGCCTGTTCGTGACGTTGCTGGAGATGGCGTTCGCCGGCCATTGCGGCCTCGATATTGCTCTGCCAGCCGCACGCGGCGGCGCGCTCGAGCAGCTGTTCGCCGAGGAGCTGGGCGTGGTCGTGCAGCTGCTCGCCGGTGACGAGCCGGCCTTCCTCGAGGTGCTCGGACGGCACGGACTCGGAGCCGCTGCCCTGTATCTCGGTGCGCCGGTGAGCGAACTGCGGGTGCAGATGCGGGTCGGAGAGCTCGAGTTCGACGAGGCCTGGGCAGATCTCAAGCGCGCCTGGTCTGAGACCTCGTGGCGCATGCGCCGCCTGCGCGATGATCCGCAGTGCGCCGACGAGGAGTTCGCGGCGCACACCGCGGAGCACGATCCGGGGCTCGCGGTCGCGCTGCGCTTCGATCCCGAGGAGGATGTCGCCGCGCCGTACCTCGCGCGCGGCGTGCGCCCTGCGGTCGCGATCCTGCGCGAGCAGGGCGTCAACAGCCACGTGGAGACCGCGGCCGTGTTTGAGCGCGCCGGCTTCGAGGCGCATGACGTGCACATGACGGACCTGCTCGCCGGCCGGCGCAGCCTGGCCGGCTTCAAGGGTCTGGTCGCCTGCGGCGGCTTCTCCTACGGCGACGTGCTGGGCGCGGGCGAGGGCTGGGCCAAGTCGATCCTGTTCCACGAGGCGGTGCGCGAGGAGTTCGTGCGCTTCTTCGCGCGCCGCGACGCCTTCGCGCTCGGCATCTGCAACGGCTGCCAGATGTTCGCGGCCCTCAAGTCCCTGATACCGGGGACCGAGCACTGGCCGCGCTTCGTCAAGAACCGCAGCGAGCAGTACGAGGCACGCTTCTCGCTGGTCGAGGTGCTGCGCTCGCCGTCGGTGCTGCTCGCAGGGATGAGCGGCTCGCTGCTGCCGATCGCAGTGGCGCACGGCGAGGGGCGCGCCGAGTTCGCCACCGAGTCCGCGGCCAGCGCCTGCGCGGCCAGCGGGCTCGTCGGCTTCCGCTATGTCGACAACGCGCACGCCGTGGCCAGCGCCTACCCATTCAACCCGAGCGGCACGCCGTTCGGGATCGCGGCGCTGTCGAATGCCGATGGGCGCGTGACCATCACCATGCCGCACCCGGAGCGCTCGGTGCGCTATGTGCAGAACTCCTGGCGGCCGCGCGAGGCCGGCGAGTTCAGCGGCTGGATGCGGCTGTTCCGCAACGCCCGCCGCTTCGTCGACTAGCGTCAGCTCGCGGAGACGAACGGTGCAACGTGGTGCGTGCCGGTCTCGTCGAGGAAGAAGCGCCGCA
>Ga0070681_10006560_pt1 | contig 11330 bp, 10 predicted proteins | sample KBSC83BmetaG_FD_65650 | JGI IMG/M metagenome (GOLD analysis project Ga0070681, IMG submission 65650) | Corn rhizosphere microbial communities from Kellogg Biological Station, Michigan, USA - KBS C8-3B metaG | ecosystem: Host-associated > Plants > Roots > Rhizosphere | place: USA: Michigan...
GTGACCGCCTTTCATGTATTTCGCGTCGAACCCGGCATCTCGCAGCGCAATCGCGGTTTTGCATCCCATGTCAAATCCGTACATGCAGAACACGACCACGGGATCTGATTTCGACAGCTCGCCGGCCCATTCCTGCACGCGTTCCGGGTCGCGCCAGACCGCCTTCAAGAATGTGCTGCGTGCGCGAGACGTAATGCTGCGGACGGACATCGATGATCTGCACGGGCTTGCTGGCATCCAGCATGGCCTTGACTTCCTCGACTGTGACTCCGGGCAGATCGCCGAACTCTGGCTGCACTAGGGGCCGCGGAGGCTCGACCTTGGCCGCATCCTCGTAGCGGCCCTCGACCGCGTTCCAATTGATGTTGCGCATGAACGCATCTACGTATGCTTTCGCATTCGCGCCGAAGTCGATCTGATAAGCATGTTCATACATGTCGAGCGCGAGAATAGGAATGCCACCTGCCACGGCCTGGGTGTGCTCAGGCGCGTACTGGTTGATGAGACGGCGATCACGTGGCATGTAGACGAGCAGGACCCAGCCCGAGCCACCGGCAAGCGCATTGCCCATCGCGACAAACTCGTTGCGCCACCGGTCGACCGATCCGAAATCGCGGGCAAGCACGTCGGCGAGCACTGCGGTCGGCTTGCCAGCGAGGCCCAGGCTTGCGAAGTAGAGTTCGTGGAGCAGCGTGGAATTCAGCGCGACGAGTTCCTCGCGTTTCAGGCCAGGACGCTTGCGCGTGCGCCGCCGGATTCCACGTATGCGTGTCGTCCTGGCTGTCTCTGCACCACGCGGACGCGGAGTGGAATGCGGGGGCCTCACGTACGTCGATAACGAGCGGCGAACCGCCCGGAAAATCGGATTGTGATTGTAATTCGCTGGAATTGATGGACGCATCCATAGCTTCTGACCTCGTTCAAGATGAGCAGAAGCAGATTTGGACGCGAGGCGTCTTACAGACAGCGGGGAATCTGCTAAATCCCCACGTGATTAGGTTACTACTGGCTAAGCATTCAAGTCAAGATATACGATCACCGGTTGTCTCAGTGCGACCAAGATTTTCACTGTACGAGTCAGACCAATTTCAATTCGTCAGAGGCAGCGACCGCACCGGCTTCTCGGATCTGATGGTATCCAAACCGCACCTGATGTTGCTTTACGCGTGTCGAAACTTGCGCCCCCCAGAGGAAGTCGAAGCGCGGCAAACTGCGGCAGATTGCGGTCGAGCTCGAAGCAACCAAGACAACCGGAATTACACGATACGAGGGTCTGAAATCTTCATTGCGGGCGGTGTTCTGAACTTTCAGGGCAGTGCTGTCATAGGTCATTCGCAGTAAGATGAGGCCAGCTTAATAGCGCCCGAGGAGTTCGATAATTGATAATGCATCACAGGAAATGGAACCTCTCAATCCGTAGTAAAACATGGAAGGAGTAATTATGAATACGCGATTCGTAAGGTTGGTCATTTGCGCAGTTGGCGGAGCGCTTCTGATGGGCGGCACCGCTATAGCCGAGGAGAAAGGAGTCGATTGGAAGGCGCTCAAAGCGGCAAAGATCTCGCTTAGCAAGGGACTCGCTGCCGCACAGCAGAAGGGAAAACCGATTTCGGGCAAGTTCGAAATGGAAGACGGAAAGCTCCAGCTCTCGGTATACACCGCAAATAAGGGCAAGTTCTCGGAAGTGATTGTCGACTACAAGAGCGGCAAGATCTCCAAGAGCGAAGAAATTAAGGAGGGTGAAGACCTCTCGCACGCAGTCAGTCAGGAAAAAGCCTTGGCGAAAGCGAAAAAGAGCCTGCGCGCTGCAGCCGACAAGGCGGCAGCCAGCAACACCGGGTATCGAGCGGTGAGCGTCACTCCGTCGTTGGAACAGGATAAGCCGATTGCGACGATTGTTCTGGAGAATGCGGCCGGAACGAAAACCGTCTCGGAAAAACTCGACTGAGCCTTGCCGTCCGATTCACGGTGCCAACGAAAGATCGCCGCCCGACAATTGCTTTTCGGCATTCATTTCATCCGGAGCTCAAAATCGGGAGCTTTCAGAACACCGCGTTTGCGTCGCGATAGGTGCCGGCTTAGTCGGCTGGCACTCATCGTGGCGCCTATACCCGAATGATCGCGTGGCGCGACCACGGAGTGCTCGCGGCCCTGGGGGCGGCGCTGCTGTTTGGCGCTGGTACACCCGTAGCGAAGCTGCTGTTGGGACCGGTAAGCCCGTGGCTGCTGGCGGCATTGTTATACGTGGGCTCTGGAATCGGTTTGGCGGTGATCCGCGCATTTCGGCACGACGAGGCAGTACAGCTTCAATCTGGTGAAATCAAGTGGCTGATTGCGGCGGTCGTGACCGGAGGCATGATCGGTCCCGCACTTCTGATGTGGGGATTGTCCAAGATGCCCGCATCGGGAGTATCGCTGCTGCTAAATGCCGAAGGCGCGTTCACCGCTTTGCTGGCGTGGTTTGTGTTTCGCGAAAACTTCGATCGGCGCATTGCTCTCGGCATGGCGTTGATCGTGGCCGGTGCAGCGGTATTGTCGTGGCCGGGCCAAGGGCGGTTGGGCGACGTGCTGCCGGCGCTCGCCGTCTTGGGTGCGTGTCTGGCATGGGCTGTCGACAATAATTTCACGCGTAAGGTGTCGCTTGGCGACGCGCTTTACATCGCGATGGTCAAAGGCTTGGCTGCCGGGATAACCAATCTCGCGTTCGCGTTGATGGCTGGGGCCGCGCTACCTTCGTTATCAATTACGCTCGCCGCGGGTCTTCTGGGCTTGCTCAGTTATGGCTTAAGCCTCGTGCTGTTCGTTGTGGCGTTACGCGAACTGGGCACAGCGCGCACGGGAGCTTATTTCTCGATAGCGCCTTTTGCAGGGGCGCTGTTCGCGATAACGTTTCTCGGCGAACCCGTCACGCTTCCGCTCGTCGTGGCCGGCGTTTTAATGGCTCTGGGCGTATTGCTGCACCTTACCGAACGGCACGAACATATCCATACGCATGATCCAGTCGAACACGAACATGAGCACACGCACGACGTCCATCATCAACATTCCCACGCACAGGCGGTGCCGCCCGGAACACGTCATAGTCACTGGCACAGGCACGAGCGGATGACGCATAAACATCCGCATTATCCGGACGCGCATCATCGACATCATCATTAGAACAGGCCCACCCTCTATTTCTTCGCCGTATTCACTTTCGCAAGCGCGGCCTTCAGCCCGTTCGCGAGCTTATTCACGTCTTCATTAGCCCAGAAGTGCATAAAAAACAGCCGTGGCTGATCATTGAGCATGTGGCTATGAAGGGCCGTAACTTCTATTCCATTGTCACGAAGGGCCTTCAGCACCGGGTTGACCTCTTTGCTGATCAGCACGAAGTCGCCAGTGATTGCCGCTTTGCCACTTCCTGTTGGTTGAAAGTTGATCGCGATCGCCGAGCCCATCGCCTCAGTTATCTCCATTCCACTGTCCATAATATGCTCAGCACGCGGGATGTTGACCTGGTAGACGCCTCCATTCACGTTGCCTTTGCGGCCGAGTGCTTTGTCGATTACCGCCGTGTCCAGGTCAATCGGTGCCGGGGCTGATGGCGCAGCCGGCGCGGTCGTGGCTGGGAACGGCGTCTTGCTTTCACCCAGCGCGTCATGCAGCACAGCCGCGAGCTTCACGGGATCTCCGTGTCCCATTACATGCATGTACATGGTAAAGGGTTCATTGCGAAGCAGATGGTTATGAAGAGCAGTAATCTCGATGCCGTTTTCTTCCAACTTTTTCATCACCGGGTTCACTTCGGTTCCCAAGAGAACAAGATCTCCCATTACCATTCCCTGTTTTCCCATTTTGGTAAAGGCGAGATACGAGCCAAGGGCGAGCGTTGGTTTGATCTCCACGCCATCGAGGGTGACTTTGAGATCGGTGCGCGCGAGCCCGACGCGGTAGACACCGCCCGGCATGGCGGAGCCTGATTTACCCAGTGCCGTAGAGACCGCATTCATCCAGTCTGCCTCAGCCGCGACGGTCGAGGTCGATAGTCCCGCTGCAAACGCGAGCACCGCGAATCTCCAGGAAACGTTCATGATGTGATCCTTTCTCTATCGATGTGAGAGTGAGGTGCGACGAAAAAAACCGATCAGTGCTTTGTCTTCCTGCCGCGGCAAATTATAGGCGCGGGTATTTGGGGATGTCGAGCCGGCGAGGGCGTAGCGCGACACGCGCGACGTGCATGCCGAGTATCTCGTTAAGCGCGATCTTTACGTCGGGCTCGTCACCTTGGAGCTTTTTGCCGCACTTATGTCTGAAGCGACGCGCGCTTCAACCGAACTTGCAAACGCTTTCTTCCCCGTTGCATTCTCCTTAGCGATCGGAAACCCAATCGCGACGCGTCGCGGTGAAAAGTACCGACGTGCGATCAGTTGGGCATGCTGACATTGCGGTATCGTCAACGACTCAGGTGTAGCGCTTGACCGGTCCGCCGATCGCTTTCCAGGCGGAATGGCCGCCTTGCATGAACTTCGCCTCGAAGCCGAGATCCCGCAGCTTGATGGCGGTCTTGCATCCGACGTGGAAGCCGTAGGCGCAGTACACGACCACGGGGTCCGACTTCGACAGCTCGCCGACCCATTCCTGCACGCGCTCCGGATCGCGCCACGTGGCGCCTTGCATGACTTCATGTGTCCAGGAAACGGAAGCCCGCGGACGGGCATCGACGACCTGGACCGGCTTGCCGGTATCCAGCATGGCCTTCACTTCCTCGACCCCGACCGACGGCAGGTCGCCGAATTCCGGCTGCTCCAGCGGCCGCAAGCCGCCGACCTTCGCCGCGTCTTCGTAACGCGTATAAAGCGCCTTCCAGTCGACGTTGCGCATGAAGATGTCGACGTACGCCTTCGCATTGGCGCCGTAATCCATGTGATAGGCATGCTCGTACATGTCGAGCGCCAGGATCGGAATGCCTCCCGCCACGGCCTGGCTGTGTTCGGCCGCGTACTGGTTGACGAGCCGGCGTTCGCCCGGCAAGTAGACGAGCACGACCCAGCCGGAGCCGCCGGCAAGCGCGTTGCCCATTGCGACGAACTCGTCTTTCCACCGGAGCACTGAACCGAAGTCCCGCGCCAGCACGGCTGACATCGCTTCGGTGGGCTGGCCTTCGCCGCCCATGCTCGCGAAGTAGAGCTCGTGCAGCAGCTTGGAATTGAGCGCGGCGAGCTCGTCGCGCTTGAGCCCGCTGATCGCGTAGGCAGGTGTGTTCGCCCAGTCGAGTTTTTCGAGCTGCTCGGTGATCGCGTTCAGGCGCCGGAGCGCGCCACCGTAGTTGTTTTCGTAGTGGCTTTCGATGAGCTTAACGGACAAGTAACTCAAGGTCCACGGGCGGCAGTGGATGGGTGTGAGCTGATAACGCATGTGAGCCTCCATGAAGTCAGGCATTGAATGAAAAGCGGAAGCCTCCGGCCTGTCCGAGGGCCCGCCGGTAGACTGCAACTGCCGCTGCGACGTCCTGTGCGAAGGACCCGGCTAGACGACGTCGCCGGATGCGGCGGCGTACCTACCCTTCAATCTCTGGCGATTCCTCCGCGATGGGTTTGATTGCGCCTCCAAACGCCTTCCAGGCCGAGTGGCCACCCTTCATGTACTTCGCGTCGAAGCCGGCCTCCCGCAGCATGATCGCGGTCTTGCAGCCGACATGGAAGCCGTATACGCAGAACACCACCACCGGGTCGGACTTTGACAGCTCGCCGGACCATTCCTGCACGAGGTCCGGGTCGCGCCAGGTCGCGCCGTCCATGATGTCCGGCACCCGCGACATGGAGTGCCGCGGGCGAGCGTCGATGATCTGCACGGGCTTGCCAGCCTCGAGCATCGCCTTCACTTCCTCTACGCTGACGCCGGGCAAGTCGCCAAACTCCTCCTGCACCAGCGGCCGCGGCGGCTCGACTTTGGCGGCATCCTCGTGGCGGCCCTCTGCCGCCGTCCAGTCGATGTTTTTAATGAACGCATCGATGTAGGCCCGCGCGTTCGCGCCGAAGTCGATGTGGTACGCGTGCTCGTACATATCGAGCGCGAGGACGGGAATGCCGCCCGCGATGCCCAGCGTGTGCTCTGACGCATACTGGTTGATCAACCGCCGGTCGCGCGGGACGTAGACGAGCAGCACCCACCCGGAGCCGCCTGCAAGCGCGTTGCCCATGGCGACGAACTGGTCACGCCAGCGTTCAAACGAGCCGAAGTCGCGCGCCAGCGCCTCGGCCAGCGCCCCCGCCGGCCGGGGGATATTGCGGCCTTTGGCGACCGGGGCTACGCCCAGGCTCGCGAAATACAGCTCGTGCAGCAATGTGGAATTGAGGGCGATCAATTCCTCGCGCTTCAGGCCGTTGATCACGTAGCCCGGCGTCTTCGTGAAGTCGAGGGACTCCAGCTTCTCCGTGATAGCGTTGAGGCGCCGCAGCGCTCCACCATAGTTGTTTTCATAGTGGCTTTCGATGAGCCGCGTCGATAACCCGTTCAGGAGCCAGGGACGGCAATGTATCGGGGTGAGTTGGTAGCGCATGATGAACTCCTTTGAATTTACGAGTTGAAAGCAAATTGGACGCCTTGCCGCTGCCCGGCGGCCCGCCGGTAAACGGCGGCCGCTGCTGCGACGTCTTGCAGCGCGGTGCCGCTTGAATCGAACACGATGATTTGATCGTTGCGCGTGCGCGCCGGTTTGATGCCTGCCACGACCTGGCCGAGCTCGGCGTGCACGTCCGCGCGCGACATCACTTCTCCGTCGATTGCATGGTGCAGATCGCCGATCGCGCAGCATTGCTCGATGATGTCCGCGACTACGGTGTGCTTGGCGAGCAGTTGCGGATCGATTTCCTGTTTTTCCGGGTTGTCGGCGCCGACCGCGGCAATGAAGGTGCCAGCGCGCACCATGTCGTGAGTGATAAAGAAGCGCTTGGACGTAGTGCAAGTAATGACGATGTCGCTGGCTGCGACCGCCGCGCCGAGGTCGCGCGCCGTGGTAACGGCAATGCCGAGCTCGCTGAAAAGCGTTTTCGCGAAAGCGGCGGCCTTCTTGGCGTCCTGATCGTAAGCGTAAATTTTCCGCGGTTGCCGGACGCGGCATAGCGCGCGCACTTGCATCGCGCCTTGGGTGCCGCAGCCGCATACCAGCGCGACGGCGGAATCCTTGCGCGAAAGGTACTTTGCGGCCACTGCCGTCGCCGCGGCAGTGCGCAGCGCAGTGATTGAAATCGAATCCATGACCGCGAGTGGAAAACCGTTGGTCGCGTCGCACAGCACCACGACGCCTTGTATGGTTGGCAGGCCGTGACGTGCCCCATTTTGGGCAAAATTCGAATTGGTCTTGGCCGCAAAGTACGGCCGGTCGAGCGTTAGCAGTGCGGCCTTGATATGAAATCCGCCGTCAGACGCATGCATGCCCAGCATGCCGGGCGGCGCGGTTTTGCCCTGCGCGTGCTGCGCGAATGCGTCTTCGACCGCAGCGATGCATTCCTCGAGCGTCAACAGCCGTTCGACGTCGCTTCGGCTGAAAATGAGAGTTTCCGTGTTGGTCATGTGTTCTGCTCAGCGGTACGCGGCCGGGTTCCACGTGTGCGTTTCGTCCTGCCCGTCTTTGCACCACGCGTAGAGCGCGTCATACATGACCATGCCGTGCTTGAGCATTTCGTGGTCGTCCATAAAATTGCGCGACAAGCCCAGCGATATTGCGAACAGTCCTGCTGATTGCGGCGCGAGGTCGAGGCGTGCCGTGTCGGCGCCACGCACGATCAGTGCGAGCCGCTGCAGCGCCGGGTCGGTGAGATGGTAGACTTTCAGGAACGCGTCGAAGCTGCAAAGTTCTCCGTCGTGCGTGAACGCGACATCCGGAACGTCGTAGGGGTTGGCTTCTTGTTCTTTTGCTGCGCTTAGAACATTGGGCGTCGGCACGTACAGGAACTCGGCAGCGGGATCGATGAAGCGCGCGATGAGCCAAGGACAAGCGATGCGGTCAATCTTGGGGCGTTCGCGCGTGACCCAGCGCGTGGACGCGTTGGCAGGTTTGCGATCAAGCTCGCCCTTCATGGCGATCCACCCTTCTTCAATTCCGCCTTCGAGATAATGCGCATTGAGGCCATGCGCTGTGAGCGCATTGGCCACGCCTTGACTTACCTCATGCCCATGCGCGCAATAAACAACCACCGTGCTCGCCTTGGGAAGTTCCTTCGCCCATGAGTTGACTGAGTCTGGCTCGCGGCGCAGGGCGCCCGCAATCATGGCGGCGGCAGACTTGAACGCAGGTTGTTTGCGCACATCGATAACGAGCGGCGGCTGCCAGCTGCGGATCGCCGCTTGGAGATCAGGAAAAGCAATGGAAGAGGTCATGGTGTTTTGCTCCGTAAACGTTTTCGGATATCAAATGCGCGCACGTTGAGCGCAGACAGTTGCAGGAGTGCCGAATCGATCGCTGCACGCGCAGCAATCCACATTCGCAAGGCGAGCGGGTGCGCGTGGGATGACTGCGGGGGAGGTGATGCTGATGCTGTTTTCCATGCGCGCTCCTATCCCGTAAGGGATTTGGAGCAGCACTTGGGAACAGTAATGTTCTTGAGTGCCGGGTGGCTGCCTACTACCCGGCTGAGCCGCAACGGGGTCGCGAACTCACGTGACGCCACTTTAGATAATCGCTACTCGGCTGTCAACAAAATTATCGGTTGCAACGGTTATTTTCCACGTTATTTGGGATAGATTTTATATTAATCCTTATATTTCATTGTGTTGTATACTGTAGAGTTTACAACTATAATGTAGTAACCATAACGTGATCACTAAATCATTCAGCGCGCTGGTATTGAGCCTTCCGTCCAAGGACAAGACGGTGCGCATGCGCATCTGGCGCGCCTTGCGCGGCATGGGCTGCGGCGTGCTGCGCGACGGTGTGTATCTGCTGCCGGCCGACGCCGCGCAGGCTGCCGGCTTCGCGGGCCTCGAATCGAATGTGAAGGCAGCCGGCGGCATCGCCATGACCGTCGAGCTCAAGCTCAAGACCGCGGCTCAATTCGAAACGGTGCGCAGGCTCTTCGAGCGGACGGCTGAATATGCGGAACTGATCTCGCGCATCGATGCGGCGAAGAAATTGCTTCCCCGTCTGGGACAGCCTCGAGTGGACACGCTCGTGAAGCGGTTGCGTCGCGCGTACGATGACATAGCGAAAACTGATTTCTATGCGGGTCAGGCCAGCAAGCAGGCGCAAAGTGCTCTTGCCGGCCTGGACGGCGCCGTGCAGCGCCTGTTCTCAGCGAACGAGCCGCGCAAGGCGAAAGGCAGGATACGGCGCCTTGATGCCGCGAAGTATCAGAAGCGCGTCTGGGCGACGCGCAAGAGCCCGTGGGTCGACCGCCTGGCAAGCGCGTGGTTGATCAGATGCTTCGTCGATCGCAAGGCGCGATTTACATGGATCGACAAACCCAACGATCGGCCCAAGGGCGCCCTGGGATTTGATTTTGACGGCGCCGACTTCACACACGTCGGCAACCGGGTGACGTTCGAGGTTTTACTTTCGAGTTTCGGTTTCGACAATGATCCGGCGCTCAACCAGCTCGCCGCGATTATTCACTACCTGGACGTCGGCGGCATTCCGGTCGACGACGCTAAAGGACTTGAGACGATTCTGAAAGGCGCACGCGACAAAGCACGCAGTGATGACGAATTGGTGCTAGCGGCGGCAAGGATCTTTGACCACCTGTATTCGGCTTACCAGAGCACGGAGCGCGCAAAGTCGCGAGGGGAACTTAGGTCCTCGAGCTAACGGTGGAGGACTTCGAGATCCTCGAGTACCTCGATCAGTGCTTCTTTTTATACTCGGCGATCTCTCGCGCCAGATCCTTATACTGTTCGCATCCCGGACCGCAGATTTGTTTAAGTGCGGCGAGGTGTTCGTCCGCCTTCGGAAGATTATTGGTCAATAAATACGCTTCGCCGACATACTCGTGCGCGCCGCGGTGCTTGGGATCGATGTCCAACGCGCGTTTGTAGTTGTTAAATGCTTCATTGAAATTGCCGATATGGCGGTACGCATAGCCGAGATAGCTATGGACGTCGGCATTGACTCTTACCTTGTTCAGCAGATCAATCGCGTTCTTCCAGTCTTTGGCGTCTATCGCCTTCTTTGCTGCGATGAAATTCGGGTCCGTGGCGGTCTCCGGCGCCCAGGTGCCGGCATCGGCGAAAGCTGCAGATGCCGACACAAGAAGGAGGGCGGCGGCCGCTGCGAATAAAGCGCGCGAGCTTGAGATCATGATAGTCCTCGGCATGAATGATCAACGCTGGCTCGATGCGCACTACCGGCGCGGGTATCGGGCCGCTGGATTATAGGCGCGGGTTATTCGGGATGTCGAGCCGACAGTTTGCCGCTGATGCTGCATCGCAAATGCGTGGTCAGGTCGATCGCGGAAATGTGATTGGGGGCTGGCGGCGCGGCTTTGCGCGAGGGTTTGACACGTGTGTACCTGCGGTAGAGAATGAGTCGCGCGCTCGAACAACAAACGCATTCCATAAGCGGCGCCAACCGCGCGCGGCGCGAGTTTCGGCATTTACACAACGGAGGTTCTCCATGCTAAGTCCTGAAGAGTTAGACAGCGTACTGCCGGCCGAGACTTCATCTTATCCATCGCCGGTCCCGACACAGATCGTTTCGAGCGACGAGTACATGCCTTCGCCGCAGACCGTCAAACAAAAAGAATACGAGGCGCGCATCAAGGAAATGGGCGCGCAACTTGCGAAAAAGCAGGGCCTGACCCGGCGCGCTTTCTTCAAGACGGCGGGCGGCATGGCTGCGGCGTACCTCGCGATGAATGACACGTATGGTCCGCTGTTCTCAGTGTCGAGTGCCGAGGCGGCTACGCCGGAAATGGCAGATGAACGGGCTAAAGCGCTGAAGAACCAGTTCATCATGGACATGCATACGCACTTTTTGCGCGACGATACCAAGATCATGGGCTTCGTTGCCCAGCGCGCAGCCGTCGGCAAAGCCGGGTGGAATCCTTCGCTCGTCGGCAAGGAGCAGACGATCGAGGACCTCAAGTTCGCGAACTACTTTAAAGAAGTGTACCTCGACAGCGACACCAAGGTCGCGTGCATTACCGGTGCGCCTTCAGAGATTCCCGCCGACTGGTTCCTTACCAACGAAATGAAGGTCGAGGCGCGCGCCAAGATCAACAAGGAAGCGGGCACGCGGCGCGCCTTGGCGCACGCGATCTTCACGCCGGGTTACGACGGCTGGATGGAGCAGGTCGATCACGCGCTCAAGGATCTAAAGCCCGACTCGATGAAGGGCTACACCATCGGCGACAACA
>Ga0070681_10006563_pt1 | contig 11327 bp, 10 predicted proteins | sample KBSC83BmetaG_FD_65650 | JGI IMG/M metagenome (GOLD analysis project Ga0070681, IMG submission 65650) | Corn rhizosphere microbial communities from Kellogg Biological Station, Michigan, USA - KBS C8-3B metaG | ecosystem: Host-associated > Plants > Roots > Rhizosphere | place: USA: Michigan...
GCCGCGAGACGTGAGGCAGCCATCGGTGCCGACACGACGGGAGTCGGAGCGACCGGAGCGATAGGTGACGGGCTCGTGGTCGCCGTCGGTGCGGCAGCCGGGGGCGTGGCCGCGGCGGCGGTCGTATCGTGGATAGCGGTCGGCGGAGGAGACGGCCGGCCCCCGAATCCACGAAAGAGGATCGGCGTGATGACGATGACGAGCGCGCTGAGTAGAAGCGCCAGGAAAGTTCGTCTATCCATGCAAGCGAGTGGCTCTCGTCGGGCTGCTACGGAACGGGATCATACCCGCCCGGCCGGAATGGGTGGCACCGTGCAATGCGACGAGCCGCCAACCAGGATCCGCGCGCCGCGCCGTACTTGCTGATCGCCTCGATCGCGTACGCGGAGCAACTGGGAAAATAACGACAGGAAGACGGTAGCAGCTGACCGAGGCTGACCTGATAGCCGCGTACCGCGAGAATGAAGAGCGTGCGCACGGTTTAACCTACGCGCCTGGCGGTTGTGCGGCTTCACCTGCACGACCCTCGCCACGCGGGTCGCAAAGGAGCTTCAGTAAGCGCGCCCGCAGCAGCTCGATCTCGCTGCGCAGCTCGTCGTACTCGAGTCTATATGCGCCAGGCTGCGCACGCATAACGACGTCGATCGCCGACCCCAAGCTGCCGTTCCGCAGTATATCGAGAACCCGGAGGCGACCCAACTCTCGCAGTCGTCGTTTGAGTTGGTTCCGCTCCACCGACGAGTGACCATGCTTCGGGACGACGAAACCAATCCGGCACACACCGCCGGTCTTGGAAACCACACGTAGGTCCAGGTTGGCTGTGCGGAGACGCTTGCCGTCCCGCACGGTAGCGCGCAGCTCGCTACCGCGCGTCAGCCGATGACGTCGCAGTAAGCGCTGATCCGCGCGCGACGGCGGCTCAGGCGCCCGCGTACTTCGAGGGGAGCTGCACCGTGAGGCGCTTGCGTCCCTTCTTGCGGCGGCGGCTGAGTACTTCGCGGCCCCACTTGGTCGCCATTCGCTCGCGAAAGCCATGCGTGCGAATGCGTCTCTTGTTCCGGGGACGATAGGTAGGCTTACCCATGACTACTCCAAGATGCTGTAAAATTTTCGGCGCAGACCGGTAAAGTTATCTGGCGCACGGACATTGGGTCAAGCCGCCGCATCGCGGAAAAACGCCCTGCGCGAAAGCCGTTTCCGGGCAATTGCAATTTCGGATCGCCCGGTCTAGCTTCGCTCCCCCTCTCGGGTTTTCCACATCGCAGCCATGACCCTCACCCCGCAGGAAACCTGGTCGCGCCTCCTCGAGCGAGCGCGCCGGGAATTGCCAGACCAGACTTTCAGGACATGGCTCGAGCCAACCGAGCCGCTGAGCCTGGACGGGGGGACGATCTACGTCGGCGCGCCTGACCAGTTCGCCGCGGATTGGAACGAGTCGAAGCACGCTGAGCTCCTCGCGAGCTTGGCTCCCGTGGCGCTTGGCCACCCACTTTCCGTTGTCTTTCGCGTCAACGAAGAGCGCAAAGCACGCCCTCAGATGGACCTGTTCGTTGCGCCTCCACCCGCGCAAAAAGAGCCAGGCGCGGGACAGGACCGCAGCAGCTACACGCCACCACTGAGCGAGCGATACACCTTTAGATACTTCGTAATCGGTAAGTCGAACGAGCTCGCGGCCGCTGCCGCGCACGCCGTCGCTCAGGCTCCCGCTCGCGCCTACAATCCGCTCTTCATCTACGGCGATACCGGCGTCGGCAAGACACACCTGATGCAGGCGATCGCCCACGAGCTGCTCGCCCGCAAGCCAGACACCCGCATCACCTTCATCGGCACCGAGCAGTTCACCAACGAGCTCGTCGGATCGATCCAGAACAGAACCACCCAGCAGTTCCGGCGTCGCTTTCGCGAAACCGACCTCTTGCTCGTGGACGACGTGCAGTTCCTCAAGGGAAAGGAAGCGACCCAGGAGGAATTCTTTCACACCTTCAACGCCCTCTATGAGGCCGGCCGACAGATCGTGCTCACCAGCGATCGTCCGCCAAAGGAGATTCCCGGCCTCGAGGCACGTCTCGTCAGTCGCTTCGAATGGGGGATGGTCGCGGACGTCGAGCTGCCAGATCTGGAGCATCGCATCGCCATCCTGCGCCAGAAAGCCGAGCTCGACCACCTCGAGACGACGATGCCAGAGGACGTAATCCGGTTCATCGCCGAGAACGTCCGATCGAACGTCCGAGAGCTCGAGGGATCGATCATCAAGCTGCTCGCGTACGCTTCACTCAAGCATCGCGAGATTACGGTCGATCTCGCGCGCGAAGCGCTCCGCGACAAGCTCCGCGGTGGCGAGGCGGGTGGCGGCTCGGGCAGCTCCCTAACGACGCAGACGATTCAGGACGCCGTCGCTCGGGAATGGGGCGTCACCGCGGAAGGCCTGCGATCAAAGACGCGAACGAAAACGCTCACGGTACCGCGTCAGGTCGCGATGTACCTCATGCGAGAGCTACTCGGAATGCAGCTCGTGGAGATCGGTACGACCTTCGGTGGCCGTGATCACTCCACGGTCATTCACAGCCTCGAGCGCGTCGGCGAGATGGTCGCTGAAGATCCCGGTTTTGGCGAGCGCGTGAAGCGGCTCCATACGGCACTGGAAAAGTTGCGCAGCTAGTGGGGAAAAGCCGACGCTCGTCCACAATGAGTCAGCATTCTTCCCCACGCTTCTGGATGGAATTCGCCGGCCCACGGATATTCACACACCTCGCCTATATGCGAAGCAGTTGAGATGATGTAAGTTGCAGCCGCTTTCCACATGCTCCACAGCTCTACTACAACTGCTAGAATATCTCTCTCTTAAGGATCTAGTGCAGTTCCGTCGGATTTGCACATCAGAGGAGCGGTGATGCGGTTTACGATCTCCCGTGAAAAGCTGCAGGAAGGTCTTACCGCGGTAACGGCAACCATTCCGGCGAAGACCACGCTCCCCGTGCTCGCCAATATCCTCGTCGAGACGACCGAACGAGGCATTCGTCTCTCGGGCACCGATCTGGATATTGCCGTGAGTACGGAGGTCGCCGCCGATGTGGAAGCGACGGGTGCGATCACCATTCCCGCGAAGAAGCTGAGCGAGATCGCGCGTGAGCTCCCGCCATCGCCAGTGAAGATCGCCGCTGCGGGTGAGCAGCGCGTCACCCTCGACTGTGGTCGTTCGCACTTCAAGATTCTCGGCCTTCCCAAGGACGAGTTCCCCTCGTTTCCGGCCGTGCGATTCAACGAGAGTTGGCGCATCCGCTCTGGAGAGTTGCAGAAGCTCATCTCGCATACATCGTTCGCCGTCTCGACGGAGGAGAGCCGGCCGATTCTCAACGGTGTGCTCTGGGAGCTTCGTCCCGAGATGATGCGTATGGTCGCGACGAACGGGCACCGTCTCGCGAAGATGGAGCTGCCCATCAAGACCGCCGCGGCACCATCCAGCGATCTCATCGTGCCGCCTAAGGCGCTCGAACAGGTACGGCGTCTTTTTCCCGAGGATGAGGAGCTCGAAATCGCGCGCGGTGAGAATCACCTCGGCTTTCGGTCGCCGTTCACTTCGGTCTTCACACGACTCATCGAGGGGCCGTATCCGCCGTACGATCAGGTGATCCCGCGCGACAATAACCGTATCGCGGTTGCCGATCGCGCTGCCCTGACGAGTGCCCTGCGACGCATGTCCGTGATCGCGTCGGACCAGACCCATCGCATTCGGCTGTCGTTCAATTCCGCGCTCGTCCGATTCAGCGTACAAACACCCGATCTCGGCGAGGCCACGGACGAGCTCCCGATTCGCTTCGACGGCGATCCGCTCGACATCGGATTCAACGCGAACTATCTGCTCGAGATTCTGCGCTACATCCCGACCGAGGAAGTGAAGCTCACGTTCAAGGCGCCCGAGCGCGCCGCGACCCTCGAGCCGGAGGGATGGTCCGATCCGGCGAGCTATCTCTGCCTCGTTATGCCCCTGCGCTTATTGGACTGATATCCGGCGCGCGAGTACCAACGGGGAGCGCGCGGAACGCGCGCGACTCCAAATAAGCTTCTCGCGAGCGCGAGCGAGCGAGGGGGCATCGGAACACGGGGTGCTAAGCGGCAATCGCTTAGCACCCCGTGTTCCATGCATGGCCTGTAAGCCGGGTTCTGTCGAGCGCTGACGCGCCCTGACGGTCATTCCTCTCGGAGCACGATCGCTCGTGCCCTCCAGCAGCCTACCCGCAGTGTCTTGATCGAGGTGGGCGCCTCTCACTGCCTATTTGGCCTTGCTCCGACTGGGGTTTACCCTGCCACGACTGTTGCCAGTCGCGCGGTGGGCTCTTACCCCACCTTTTCACCCTTACCCGTGATGGATTGCTCCACCACGTCGGCGGTGTGTTTTCTGTGGCACTGTCCGTCGCAGCAGCACGCGATGCGACTGCCGCGCCCAGGCGTTACCTGGCAGTTTGCCCATGGAGCCCGGACTTTCCTCGGCGGAAGGTGACGAACACCTCCGACGCGACCGTCCGGCCATGCACGCTCGATGCGTCCTGGCGAGAAACCGAGGCATTCACCCCAGCACGTCGCCGGCGCGAAAGATAATCGCGGCACCCCATTCCGGCCAACGCGGATCGCCAGCAAATCATTTCGGCTCGCATCGTTAGGTTTCGCACATCCGGAAAACATCACGGCATGACGCAGCCGTGACTTGCCACCGTTAGGATCGCTCACCCTCGCCGATGCCGGCGCTGCGCACTCTCGATCCATCAGGGCCGCGCCCATGCTTGAGCGATCTCTCACACCCGCCCTCGCCGCCGTCTCCACAGTACTCACGCCCGCCGAACGCCTTCGTGTCGACGCAGCTGGAGAAGGCTCCTACCATGCCCTGCACCGCGACAGCGTCGACGACGTCGTCAAGGATCTCAAGGCGAACCGCGCCGCGGCCGTGCTGGTCTCGGTGGCGCGCTGCGATCAGTCCGCGCGAGCCGGCGTCGAGATGATGGTGCGCGAGTTCCCGCGCGTTCCGACAGTTGCGCTGCTCTCGCAGATCGAGGCGGGGACGCCGCGCCAGATGCTTCTCCTCGGACAGAGCGGCGTCCGGCAACTCGTCGATGTGCGCGAGCCTGCTGGGTGGCGCGAGCTCCGCACACTCCTCCTCGGGACGCAGGTAGACGGCATGCAGCGCCGCGCATTGAGCGAGCTCGCCGTCGATCTCACGGGAGCGAATCACGACTGTTGGCGCTTCTTCGAGGCTCTGTTCACCGCGCCGCCGCAGGTGATCACGGTGCGGTCCTTCTCCCAGTACCTGGGCGTCTTGCCGAGTACGCTGATGAGCAGATTCTTTCGCGCCCGGCTCCCGGCGCCGAAGCGCTATCTCGCCGTGGCGAGACTCGTGCGCGCCGCGCGGCTCTTCGAGAACCCTGGCTTCTCTGTCGCGAACATCGCCAACCATCTCGACTATTCGTCGCCACAGAGCTTTGGCCGCCACGTACGTTCGGTGCTCGGGATGACCGCCGTCCAGTTTCGTCGCCGATATGACGGCGCGACGATGCTGCTGCACTTCCGCGAGTCGCTCGTGCTTCCCTACGCGGACGCGCTTCGGCGGCTCAAGCCGCTGTCAGTGAGCGGGCGGGTGCACTCAGGAGAGGCCCCGGGCTGACCCGCCCGCGACCATCTGCATCGTTCTCGTTAGGCGCCGCCACCGGAGCAGCGGCTCCGGCCGCCGGCGCCGACGGAACGCTGAATCGGCCCGTCGATCTGCGGAGACGCTCCGCCAGCTGCGCGAGGCTGCGCGACGTGTCGGCAAGCCCCTCCAGCGCGCGCATCTGTCGCGTTGCCGCGTCGGACGCGTCTCGCGCCTGCACCGCGGCCTCGTCCGAAACACCCTCGACGCCGTCGATCATCTCCGCCAGCTGATGCATCGTCGTGCTCTGCTCGCGTGAGACGGTCGTAACGTCGGCGATGAGCTCCGCGATGCGACCAATACCTGTGAGCAGCGTACTGAGCGCCGTGTTCGCTTCGTTCGCGATCTCGCCGACGCCATGCACCTCGCGCTCACCCTCGCTCATCGACTGCACCGCCACGGCGATGTTCTCGCGCACATCGGCGATCGTCGCCGCGATCTCCTTTGCCGCGCGGCCGCTCTCCTCAGCCAATTTTCTCACCTCTTCCGCCACGACGGCGAATCCGCGGCCATGCTCCCCGGCGCGCGCCGCCTCGATCGCCGCGTTGAGCGCGAGCAGATTCGTCTGCCGAGCGATGCGGGATACTGCTTCGACGAAATCGCCGACACGCTCCGACGCGATGCCGAGGCCGCTCACTGTTCCCGACGCCATGCGCACGCGCTCACCAATCGCGATCAGCGTATCCGAGGCGCGCACCACCGCGTCGCGGCTTCGCTGCGCGGTCTCCACGAGAACGACGGCATCCTGCTCGGCCTCTTCCGTTCGGACGCGCAGCTTATCGGCCGCCGCGAGCACTTCGGCTGTCTTCTCCTTGCCTGTCGTCGCGTAGGCGCGCTGGCGTTCGATCTGAGCGGTGAGGCTCTGCGCGGTGTTGGCGAAGCCGGTACCGGCGGCGTTCAGTCCGTGGGTCGCGCCGGCGAGCTGCTCCGCCGCCGCCGCCACTTCCTCCGCCTCGCGCTGCATCGTCCCGATGAGTGCCCCGAGCTGCTCGAGCATCCGATTGAAGCTGCGTTGCAGGAAGCCCAGCTCGTCCGCATAACGACTCTCGGCGCGGGCAGCGAGATTGCCGAGCTCCGCGTCGCTGATGTGCTCCCGCGTCTCGCGTATGCGCCGGATGAGCTTCGACGCGATCGGGACGATCTGCCACGAGATGACCAGAAAGAGCCCGCCGGCGGCGGCCGTCCAGAGTGGACGCGTCGCGACCGTCGGATTCATGAGCGCGAACACCCAACTCGAGCCGAGGAAGGCCCCGGTGCAGAGAATGGCCGTGTACTGACCGAGCGACCGCCCGCGATCGAACGAGTAGGGGACGACGATCAGGAAGTAGAGCACGACGAGGGCCTCGTTGCCGAACGACATCACCACCGTGCTCACGAGAACCGCATCCAGCGTGGCGAACGCATAACGATGCCAGGGACGGTGCGTCTCAGCGCGGGTCGTGAACCGCGTGAGCAGGAAGTTCACGATCATGATGCCGAGCGTCACGCTGATCGCGACGGTCGGCCGGGCCTCGCTGACATGGAGAAAGGCGGCGACGATCGCGGCGGCGCCAAGGATGGCGGTCGCACGGAACCGGCGGCGCGAACCGAGCCGGAACGTCACCAGGTCCTTCTCGTGCTCCTCGTCCTCTCGGAACCGCTGAATTTGATCGGGCAGCTGCCGCATCTCGCGTCCTCGGTCTCGATCCGCTCATCCCCCCGATTGGGACGCGGCCGGCCAGCAGAAGTCACCGAGACGAGAACGAGAACGGGGGCCCCCGTTAGCGCTGGTTTTCTTCGGCGAGGATGTCGGTGGCGGTCACCAGGCTGACGACCGACAGGCCAAGCGCTTCCAGCGACTCCCGGCCGCCCTCGTCGCGATCGACTAGCGCGAGGACGCCAAGGACGGTGCCCTCGGCGGCGCGAACTGCCTGAACGGCGCGCGCTGCGGAGGATCCCGTCGTGATCACATCCTCGACGACAACGACACGATCGCCCGCGCTAAAAGGACCTTCGATGAGCTTGCCCGTGCCGTGCGCCTTGGCTTCCTTCCGTACGGTGAAGGCGCGAATGGGCGACGCCCCGTGGGCGCTCGCGTAGCTGATCGCATAGGCGATCGGGTCGGCGCCGAGTGTGAGCCCGCCTACCGAATCCGCAGCCCATTGTGCATTTCGTATTGCGTCGAGTCCGAGCGGGCCGATGAGCGACAGCCCCTCCGGGCTCATTGTGGTCAGCCGGGCGTCGATGTATAACGACGATTGTTTGCCCGACGCGAGGATGAAGGATCCGCGGCGCGCCGACCTCTTGGCGAGCAGCGAAACGAGTGCCTTTTTGTCGTGTGCGGTCATGCGATCTGTATGGCGAGATGCGGCGCCTTCGTTGACGCGAGCAATTAACCGAGGACGGCCGAAAGAGTGAATACGTCTTCATCCTCGTTGGCGCGCGCTGGCGTCGGGATGTTTTCGATCGTGCTCGGCGTGGTTCTTCTGCTGATGGTCGGTGCGCTCGTCACGGCGGACCGTGCTCTCTCATCGGCGAGCCGCGAGGCCGCCGCGGTCGATGCGCTGGAGTCGTCGCGGCTCTTCGAGCAGATCGTCGCCCAGCAGATCGCGGCGATGAATGTCTTCCGAGCGCCGCTGGCGCTGACGGATGATCGGAGCGGGCAGCTGGAACGGTTGGCAACGTCGTACAGCCGCACCGCTCCCGGGCTGCGGGATCTGACGATCGTGGACTCCGCGGGCCGCGTACTCTATGGCCCGGCGCCCACTGCCACGGGGCTGGCGGCTGCGATCGTTCACAGCGAAATAACGCTGACAGCGGGCCGTGACAGCCTTGTCGTTCTCGCCGTGCCTCTCTCGAGCGAGGGCCGGTCGTTAGGCGCCGCCGTCGGCCGATTCGACGTGCGCCACTTGTTTGCGGCTGCGCTCGATACCACGCCCGAAACTCGGGCGCGCCTCGTTCTCGCTTCCGGTCGCGACACCATTCTCGATCTTGGCGCGCGCGGTGCGATAAGTCTCGCCTGGCAAAGCGCAAAACTGCGCGTCCCGGGTGCAACGTGGTCGCTCTTCGTCGGTCACGCGCAACGCAGTCAGATCCTGCGGATCACGCTGTGGACGTTGGGACTCGTCGCCGTGCTGGTTTTCGGCGGCGGCGTTCTCCGCGAGCGAAGCCAGGCGTTGCGCGTTGCCGAGCGATCCGCGGAGTTGGAGCGATTGTCGAGCGAACTGCTGCGCGCGAATCGCATGAAGAGCGAGTTTCTCGCAAACGTCTCACACGAGTTGCGGACGCCACTCAACGCCATCGTCGGATTCGTCGATCTGCTGCGGGATGGCGTGTACGGTGAGCTCTCAACCCGTCAGGCGCCGCCGGTCGAGCGCATCGCCGCCTCGGCGACGCATCTTCGACACCTCGTCGACCAGGTGCTCGACATCGCCAAGATCGCTGCGGGCCGACTCGAGGTTCACGCGGAAACAATCGTTCTCCGGCCGTTCGTCCTGAACGTCGTCAGTGAGCTCGAGCCGCTCATCACTGAGCGTGGCCTGAATCTGTCCATTGCGGTCGGCGCGTCGCTGCCGCGCGTACGCACTGATCCGACGCATCTTCGCCAGATCCTCGTGAACCTGATCGGCAACGCGATCAAATACACGCCGGCCGGCGGCATCGCCGTGCGTGGTAGACTCACAGGGCTGCCCGCATCTGCCGGCGCGCGGACCACCCTTCAGGAGGACCCCGCCCTTCTCAATCGCTCGCCCGATCGACGAAAGACCTGGATCGCTCTCCAGGTGATCGATAGCGGAATAGGTATCTCGCCAAGCGATCAGGACCGGATCTTCGACGAATTCGAGCAGGTGAACGCCGGTCCGCGGAGCGATTCGATGGAGCGTGGAACGGGGCTCGGCCTCGCGATCTCGCGCCGGCTCGCGCGTCTCCTCGGCGGAGAGATCTCCGTGGAGAGTCAGCCCGGAAAAGGCTCGACGTTCACGATCTGGCTCCCGGTGAGCCCGGCGGACATCCCGGTCGAATCGCCGGAACAGCCAGTATCGCAGCAGGGCGCGGCCGTGTGACGCGCGAGGGGACGATTTATTTCTTTCTAAACAGAGACTTCATTCTCGCCAGAAGTCCCTCCTCGTCCTCGTCGTCGTGCGGGTTCGAGAGCGCGTTCGAGAGCTCCGTCGCAAAGGAAACGGTGTCTGGATACCGTTTGCCCGGCTCCTTGCTGAGCGCCCGCATAACGACTGACTCGACGGCCGAGGAGAACCGAAGTCCCGGTCGCGCCTGGTTCAGGGGAATCGGCGGCTGCGAGAGGAGCTGCGAGAACATCTCGCGCGGCGTCTTCGCCGTGAACGGCAGGCAGCCAGTGAGCAGGAAATACGCGATCGTCGCGAGGCTGTACTGATCCGCCGACGGGCCAACGAGCTCGCCAGAGAGCGCCTCGGGCGCGACGTACATCAGCGTTCCAACGAAGAAGCCGGCGCGAGTGAGCCGCTCTTCAGGCGCCATGTCAGTGTCGGTCGCGATCCCGAAGTCGAGTAGCTTCACCTGACGCGTTGCCGGATTGTACATCACGTTTTCCGGCTTCAGGTCGCGATGAACGATCCCCACGGCGTGCGCTGCCTGGACGGCATCCGCAATCTGCGTGACGATCGCCGCAACCTCATCGATCGGCAGGGGGCCCTGCCGCTTCGCGTATTTCTCGAGGAGCTCGCCGTCCGCCCACTCGATGGCGAGAAAATGCATCCCCGGCCCAGCTTCCCCGATCTCGATGGTGCGTACGACGTTGGGATGCTGAACTCGCTCGCCGTAGCGCGCCTCGCGAACGAAGCGGGCGACCGCCGTGCGATCCTGGCGCAGCTTCTCGCGCAGCACCTTCACCGCGACGGTGCCGTGGGCGGCATGTTGGGCCTTGAAAACCGCCGACGTGCCGCCTTCGCCGATCTCACTCTGCAGGGTATAGCCGGCGATGATTTGGCCGACGAGGTTTTCGCGAGGCACGCGGCGAACCTAATGGTGCCTCTAGAACGTGGCAAGCGACGTCGCCCCCGCGCGAGCGACGGCTCTGGCCGGCAGCCCATGGTGTTTCGCGGCTGACGAGTGCGGAAAAACGAGCAAAAACGCGAGCGCTCGGCATCGCCTGAGCTGCTGCCTAACGAGGTCGGCCGCGCTCGGGACGCGCTCGGAGCTGCGACTTGTCGGCGGAGCCTAGGCGCTTCCTCTTGGGCGCCGAACCTAACCCGCAGCGACGACACGACTTGACAAAAGAACACCCCAAGCCTATATAGGGCCCCGCAAGTCGGCTGACTTGCCCGGCACCACGCAGTGCAGGAGGGATTCACCTCGTAGGAGGCAGCCCGAATGGCTAGAGGGAAGGTGAAATGGTTCAATGATGCGAAAGGTTACGGCTTCATTGAACAAGAGGGCGGCGAAGATGTGTTTGTTCACTTCTCCGCAATTCAGATGGACGGGTTCAAGACGCTTGCCGAAGGCCAGGAAGTCGAGTTCGAGATTCGGACCGGAGACAAAGGGCTGCACGCCGCGAACGTAACTCGCGTCTGATCCGCCGCTCCTCCGAGGCGCGTTCCTGCTACCGCCTGCCGCGACACACGGCAGGCGGTGCTGCGTTCAGGGACCCGAGTTCCAGCGTTACCTTCCATGAGCGAGACGACGGCACCAC
>Ga0070681_10006564_pt1 | contig 11326 bp, 10 predicted proteins | sample KBSC83BmetaG_FD_65650 | JGI IMG/M metagenome (GOLD analysis project Ga0070681, IMG submission 65650) | Corn rhizosphere microbial communities from Kellogg Biological Station, Michigan, USA - KBS C8-3B metaG | ecosystem: Host-associated > Plants > Roots > Rhizosphere | place: USA: Michigan...
GGTCGTCGCCAGCATGGAACAGCGACAGATCAGCGAGCAGTTCAAGATTCTCGATCCCGCGTCGCTGCCGCGGCGGCCTGCCAACCAGCAGATGCGCATCGGCATCATGTCGCTGGGCGCGGTCGCGGGTTTTCTGCTGGGCCTGCTCGTCGTCACGATCGGCGGGTTCATGGATACGAGTTTCAGGCGCGAAGAGGATGTGGTGCGGGCGCTGAACTTGCCGGTGATGGCACTGGTGCCGAGAGTGTTTACGGATAACGACAAGCGAACCCGCCGTCTCAAGTCGTTCGCGACCAACCTGGCTGGCGTCGCGGTCGTGCTGGCATCGCTGTCGGTCCTCGCCCTCTGGAACGTGAAACCATGAGCGAACCACTCAGACAGGTGATGCCGCCCGAAAATCGCCGGCGCGCGGAAGGCCAGCGGCCGCGCGTCACCACCGCGACCAATTCGCGCCGTGCGCCGGAGGCTCAGGCAGGTGCCACGACGTTCGCGTCAGTGAAAACCGAAATTCGAGCCAAGCTTGTCGTTCACGGCGCCATGGGCGCGGCCGGCATCGAGCAATATCGCCGTCTCGGCGCCACGCTCCACGATCTTCAGCTGGAACGTGGACTGAAGGCCCTGACGGTCACCAGCGCCCTGCCGCAGGACGGCAAGACGCTCACTGCGGTGAATCTCGCCCTGACGCTCGTCGATTCCTACTCCCGCCGGGTGCTCCTGATTGACGCGGACCTTCGCCGTCCGTCGATCCACGAGGTCTTCGGGATTTCGAACAGCGTGGGACTTCGCGACGCCTTGGTCTCGCCCTCCAGCGAGCTGCCGACATTCGAGATGGGTTCCCGGCTGAGCATCATTCCGGCCGGCAAACCGACACGGAATCCGCTGGCAGGCCTCTCATCTGGAGCGATGCGGACGCTGCTCGATGACTGCGAAAAGCGCTTCGACTGGGTGTTGCTGGATGCGCCGCCGGTGGGACTGCTGCCCGACGCTCAGCTTCTCAGCAGACTCACGGGCGCGGTCATCTTTGTCATCCGGGCCGGTGCGACGCCGTTTGCGCTCGCCGAGCGGGCGATTCGCGAGTTGGGGCGGGACTGTATTCTGGGGACGGTGCTGAACGGGGTTGATGAGGGCGCGATCCCGGAAACCAATTATTACCGCGGCTATCTGTAACGCTCGCGGTCATCACACTGACGGCGCGCCAGCACGGTTCAGCACGCCGCGTACAACTCCCGAAGGCCCTCGAGCTGCAACTGAAGCGAAAAGAACCGCTCGATGTGCCGACGGGCGCGAACGGTCACGTTGACAGATTCGGTCGGACGGCTGGCAATCGCGCCCAGGGCACTGGCAATCGATGCCACGTCCCGTTCGGCGCAGAGCGCGCCGGTTTCTCCGTCGATGATCAGCTGGGGAATATCGCAGTGACGGGTTCCCACGCAGAACAGACCCATCGCCATCGCCTCGGTCAACGCCACCGGTGAGCCGCCTTCTGCGTCGCCGTTTGCCGCCCGTTTACTCGGACACACGTAGACATCGTGCTCCGCCAGCAGCGCGCGGGTATGGTGCAACGGCAACATGCCGGTAAATCGAACACGGCCGCTCAGCCGCGGGTCGCTGGCGATGGCATTGAGTTCGTCGCGTACCTGTTTGCCCTCAGCGTCGCCGTTTTCAGATTCGCCAATCACCGTCACCTGCAGGTCCACGCCCTGGGATCGCGCCTCGGCGCACGCGCGCAGGCCATCGGCGAGGCCCTTCTTCTCCACGAACCGGCCGATCATGGCCAAGGCGAGGCGACGGGAAAAATCCTTGCGGCGATACGGAAGCGCGCGCAGATCCACGCCGAGGCGATGGATGCGAATCTTCTCCGCCCGGCAACCGAGATGGATCAATCGTTCCCGCATCGCCGGACCTTCGACCACGAACAGAGAACCCTTCTCGAACAGCTCGGCGTATCGGGTCAGCCAGCTCGGATCATCTTCAGGCAGACGCCACGCGTCGAAGCCATAGAACGAGGTAACGAGCGGCACGTTCAGCATGTCGACGATCGGCAGCGTTTGCCAGGCACGCATGCCGAAATGCGCATGGACCGCTGAGGGGTTCCATCGCTGGATTTGATCGCCAACGCCGCCACTTCCGGGCAACAGCCATCGCTTTCGCTGGCGCAGCGCCTGAGCGGACACTGGCCATTCGGACGCGCGAATGACAGCGCGCCGCTGAATCGGAAATGCGTCAACATTCTCACGCCGGCTGCACAGGACGCAGCTCTCAACGCCGGGCACGCCTACGACCTGAGGGTAGATCCAGTTCTCCGAGACCATCAGAAAATTATCAACGCTATGCAGGACGCGCATGTGCCACCAGAGCTGCAGGTTTGCGAACCGCCAGCGTATCTCTGACCGCGTCAATCACTTTTTGGACGTCGCTGTCTCTCAATGATGCAGAGAGCGGAATGGAGACCGTCGAATGACCGATGGCTTGAGCGTTGGGAAAATCGGACGGTACCCATCCGAACCGCTGTTGATACGCGCTGTACTCTGGAATCGCGCGATAGTGCACGCCGGTTCCGACGCCGCGATGGTGCAGCGCCCCAATGAATTGGTCGCGCGTCACTGGCGCTCGAGGCGGTTCGATCATCAGCGTGTACAAATGAAGAGCATGTCTGGAGTGCCGGCTCGGCTGCACCGGCAATGTCACCGGCAAATCGGCGAACGCCTCGTCGTACTGCTGCCACAGGCGCTGACGGCGCGCCCAGTAACGGTCCACGCGTTCGATCTGGTGCATGCCGATCGCTGCCTGCAGATCGGTCATGTTGTATTTGTAGCCAATCTCCACCACGTCATAGTGCTTGTAGCCATCGTCGGAAAAACGTTTCCACGCATCCTCTGACAGGCCATGAAGCGCCAGGCGCTTGATGCGTCCGGCCAGCCGCTCATCGTTCGTCAGCACCATGCCGCCTTCGCCGGTCACGATGTTCTTGGTCGCGTAGAAGCTCAGGACGCCACACGCGCCGAACACGCCGGCCTTGCGACCCTCATACTCGGTTTCGATGGCGTGCGCACAATCCTCGATGATCTGCAGATGGTGGTCGTGTGCGATCGTGGTGATCGCATCCATGTCGCACGCGCGGCCGGCAAAGTGGACGACGATGATGGCCTTCGTGCGCGGCGTGATGCGCCGCAGGACGTCCATCGGATCGATGAGGCAGGTCGCACGATCGACGTCGGCGAGCACCGGGGTCGCGCCGGCGTGTATGACCGCATTGACCGTCGCGCAAAACGTCATCGCGGGCACGATGACCTCGTCGCCCGGCTTGAGACCGATGGCGATGCACCCGAGGTGCAGTCCTGCCGTGCATGAGCTCACGGCGAGTGCGTGACTGACACCCTTGTAGGCGGCGACTCTGCGCTGGAATTCGGCGACCTTTGGTCCCGTCCCCAGCCATGCCGCCCGCATGCTTTTCGCGACTTCCTCCACCTCTGCGTCTTCGATCAGTGGACGCCCGAAGACCACGTAATCTGAATGATCTGTCATTGTGCATTACTCCGCGACATGGACATGTTCTCGGTCACTACACCCGGTGTGTCGGACAGCGACCGAGTTACTGAGGGGCGCAAACGTGATTTGAGCGCGGAGAGTCGCGTCCACAAAGGACTCCGCCATTCGAATTCCCAGTACTGTTCGCGTTGGGCGCCCCAAAATGTCTTGAATTGTTCAAGGCTGGGCTTTCCAATCGATCCACCGAATCCGAAGAACGTCGCGTTGTTCGCGCACGCATCTCGAATAGCGCGGTCGAGAATCGCGCACGTTGGAAACAATCGCCGGTCACCACGGTCCGCCGCACTATGCCAATATCGTTCCGAGCAGCCGTCGCGGATGAAAATGCCGCCACCCAACATAAGGCCGTGGTGGACCGCCGCCAGGATGCGGACGCCGTTCTTGATCGCCAGCAACTGCTGAAATAGCTCGAACGGGTACCGCCAGCTGCGCAGCTGCGCCTGGGCGAGCCGTTCATAGATCGCGTAATACTCGCGGAGACGGCTCTCGTCGTTGATTTCCTCAACCACGACGCCATCGTGTTTGGCGCGCCGGATCTGATTGCGGATGGTGGCAGTGAACCGGGAGAAGATCCGATCGTAAGGCTCACCGAGCGGCAGCACGTGCGTCGCATGCTGCCGCGACTTCAGCCCGCAGCTCGTCAGGGCTTCGGCAAGCGACCGATGATCGAAGCGTACCGTCCAGACCAGACGCGTCGTGCGAATACCCGTGAGGCGTGCGACGATGCGTTTCACGACAGCGGGATTCAGCTCGCGATCCCATCCCGGGCTCGCATAGAGCCCGAACGGACCAAGCGAGATCGTGCGTCGGCCGAAGTGATCGACCTCTTCGAGTGCGTACATTTCGCGAGCAGGACCACAACCCGGCACCGGAATCTTCAACACGCGACCGCCGGACGGTGAGGCGGCAGCGACGGCTCGGATGAACTGGGCCTGCGAGAAGAAGGTTTCGTGCGTCTCGTGCGTGACTGGCCTCAGTGCGGCTTCCGCCAAACGAAGAGGTAATCTCGAAGACCTGTGCCTGTTGTGGTCCGCATCGCCAGACGGCATGACGCCATGCATCGGGCCGCAATCGGAATGAGCGGCACGGGCAGACGACCGGATTGCACCAGCCGCGCCCATTTATCGTGATGCCAGTGCAGGATCCGGAACAATTCCGTGTGAAAGCGGGCCGCTTCGAAGCCCTTCGTAAAGTCGGTGGCCGGCTGGTCGACATACATCTCGAAGCTCACGACCCAGCCGCCCGGTCGAAGGATGCGCGCCATCTCGCGGGCGATCTCTTCGTATTTGGGATTCGGGACATTCAGGCTGTAGCGCAACACGCCGCATACCCACACAAGGTCCACGCTCGACCCGACGAGCGGAATGGCCACGCCGTCGGTCAGGACAGTGGTGGAGTTGGCGGGCAGTCCCAACGAAACCGCACGCTCCGCCATTTCCTTCGTGAGCTCGGTGCCGATCACTGATCGAACCCGCGACGCGAAGAAGCGCATGAACCGCCCGGTTCCGCAGCCAAAATCCACAACTCGGCCGGTCCTCGGCACAAGTGTGGCCGCGTACCGTGCAGCGACCAGTTGTGTGTGATGAAGAAAGAGATTCCGGGCGTGATTGCCGGTCCCGGTGAGAACCGCGTCGAGCTCGCCAAGACGCGCACGTTCAGACCACGACGCACCAGTGGTCTGAAAGAGCGAGAGTTCGTCCGGCATGGCGCTCGAGCCTAGCGGGCGACGGCTTGCGGGAGCGTGACGAAGGAGTGCACGACGCTGGGGTGGGGCTGGACACCGCGGACCGCATCGAAGTACCGCGCCTGCAGTGCCGGCAGGAGACGCGGGCGCGGCAAGGTGAACCCATCGATCGAGGTCACGGGCACCAGCTCCGCAAGTGTCCCGCACATCGCGAGCTCGTCGGCAATCAGCAGTTCCGTTCGATCGATCGGCCGCCGGAGGAAGTCGAAGCCGAGCGATCGCGCCAGTGCCTCGACGACATCGACGGTCACGCTCTCGAGCGCGCCCTCGGTGGACGGCGGTGTCACAATCGTCCCATTCCGCACCATCAGGATGCAGGCACCGGTGCATTCCGCAACACGCCCCTCGCGGTTGAGCAGCACCATGTCGTCGCATCCTCGTGCACGCCCTTCGATTCTCGCGAGCCGCGCCACCTGATAATTCGCTCCGGTCTTGATGCGGGCGGGCAACGCCAGGTCGGCGCTGCGCTGCCAGGTACTGACGCCGAGGGTCACGGGATGTGGAAGGGTCTTCGAAGTCTGATATCCGGTAATCACAAGATCGGCCGCGGTGTTTTCTCCCCAGTGGCCTTCGACGACGAACAACGTCGTTCTGAACCACATGTCCTGGTCGGGTTCGAGTAATGCGGCAGCCAGCTCATGGATCGCACGCTCGTAGTCGTCGTACGACAGCTCGAACGGAATGTGCAGGAGCCTGGCGGATCGACAGAGGCGTTCGTAGTGCTGCCGGAGCATGATGATGCCGAACTGGCCATTGGGCGACCAGTAGCCTTTGAGGCCTTCGAAGACGTTCAAACCGCGCGTCGCGCCTTCGCATCCAACATGAAGCGTCGCGTCGGCCCACGGGCAGAGCCGCCCGCGCATGTGTACGAAGCGCGGTGTCTGGAGCGTGATCATCGGTTCTCCTTCATCAGTGGGATCGTTCGTAGAGAATCACCCCCCCTGCGCCGATCGGCGCGCGGGCGAAGTTGCGTCGGAGCAGGTCGTTCCATTCGTCGGCGATGCACTCGGTTCCTGGTGTGGTTTTGCCGGGCTCGACAATCACGTAACGGACGTTCATCGGGCTCTCCGCCTTCAGAGCACCCAGCAGGACATCCGGCCGCACATAGGGAATCACCGCCACACGGCGACGCGTGTAGAACTCGGTCTCGAGCGTCAGTGCCAGCACGCGGGCCTCAAGGTCCGCATGCTGCGTGATGTAGTCAGCAGTCTGCTGAGTCGATGGAGAACTCGCGGCTGGAAAAAGCGACGGCGGCGCGGCAACGAGCTGCACCCCCGCGACGACCAACATCACGGCCACACCTCGCGCCACGGGCCGGACCGCGTCCGTCAGCGCTCCTGCGGCGGCTCCAACCAGCACTGCGACCGCGGGCGCCGCGCTGTGAAGGTAATAGCTTCCGGACCCCGGCAGACGGAAAAAGACGACGCTGAACGCGATCGTTGCGAGCACATACGCGGTCAGCAGCGCCACGAGTCCGCGGTCGCGCGGCTGCACGATCCAGGCGGCGAGCGCACCGGCGAGCAGGATCGGTCCGATGGTCCACACCGTGTGCGTTGTCACTCCGAGTGCATCCCGGGCGATCGATGTCCACGCTTCACCACCGGTGCTCAACCGTTCCGCGTTATACGCCAGCATCGGCGTCAGGTTTGATGTTCCACCAAAGCCGAGGAAGTACGTGATCAGTACGGCCAGGGCCAACGCACCGGCCGCGACGGCGGCCGCGATCGGCATTTTCAGCCGGACCGTTGAGCTGTGGCTCGAGGTTGGCCTCACCAGCAGATAGGCGCAATACAAAGCGATTGCGGCGCAAATGCAGACAGCCTGGTACTTGGTCCACGTCGCAAGGATCAATGCGCCACCCGCAAGCAGCGCCCATCTGCGCTGTGCGTCAGGATTCTCGCTGCTCGCGAGCGCGCGATCGAAGCAGACCAGCACGGTGAGCGCAAGCAGGCCAAGCGGCACGTCCAGTATCACGTGGCCGGCGGCCAGCAGGTACTCGCGACTGGAGAGCAGCGCGAGCAGTGCGGCAACCGCTGCCCAGCGTCCGAACCGTCGGCGAGTGATCCACCAGACCAGCAAGTACGTTGGCAGGACAAAGAGGCCAATCTGGACGATCCGCGACGGCATCTCGTGACCGGGCGACACCAGCTGCGTGATCGCGGCGACGTACATCACCAGCGGAGGACTCGTCTCGAACAGCGCCATGTGCCGCAGATCGTCCCAGTCGAAACGCCACGGCAGACCGGAGCTGGTGATCTCGCGCGCCAGCGAGAGGTACACGGCTTCGTCATAGGTCATCGCGGATCGCATCGAGGCCACCGTCGCAGCGATCAACGCGACGGCGATGACGGCAGCAAGGCCGTTCGCCAGCGTGACCAGACCGGAGTCCTCCACACGATCCGCGACAAATGAAGGTGCCGCGATGTGCGCCGTTCTCATGGTGGTGTCCTGAAACCAGAGCGCCGAATTCGCGGAATAGCTCGATCGATCAACAGTTCGTCGCCAAACCAACGGACAACGGCTCTAAGCCGATCGCGCAACCGCCCCGGCACGGCGGTCCTCGACGAGCGCTGGCCCCATCCCGATGGACTCCAGCCAGCGTTGAATCGCGACGGGCGCGATATCGGGCCACTTCGGTTGCCCCCTGAGCCGCCGGAGGATCTCCACACGGGCGGCCGGCTTCGAGCCAAACAGCCGCGACAATTGATAGAGGCGGCGATCCGATGCGCGGGACTTTGCAAGGAGATCACCGTAGTACGTCGTCATCTCCGCCGACCATGGCAGCCAGTGTTTCGAGAGTCCATCGACGATGCGCGGCGGGAGATAGGGCTTGGTGAGTTCCAGGGCGTCCGCGATCATTTCCTCGATCCTGGTGTGGTATTCGGCCGAGTCGGCGATGGCGAACGCCGTTGCCTGATGCGGATGAATCCGCCAGGTCGCCCAGGTGTCGGGCACGTGAACCGTGCTCGCGACCAGGCCGACCCGCATGTGCCAATGGAAGTCGCTCGTCGAACCCCACCGCGAATCGAAGTGTCCGACTCTCGGAAAAAGCGAGCGTCGGATCATCGTCTCGGTGATCGAGTAATAGACGTGTTCGCGCAGCAGGCACAGAAGACCGTCGAACGGCGCCCGACGGACGTGCGGCCGATCGAACAGCTCCGGAGCGCTTCGCCGGAACAGTCCATGAGCCATGGCGCGGTGGCTGGGAATGGGCTGCCCCGCCTCGTCCACGACGACCAGCTGGCAATGCGCGACGTCGCACTGTTCGTTCGCGATCAGCGCGCTCGCGAGCTTCTCCAGACAATCGGGTGCCATGCCGTCGTCGCTCGTCGCGATGTACACGAACTCCCCTCGCGCCCGACGGACACACGCATTCCAGTTCGCGTACATGCCGAGTCGTGGCGCCTGAGCAATCGAGACGCGCGAGTCCTGACGCGCGAGCCGCTCGAAGAACTCCCAGGCACCGTCCTGCGAGTAGTTGTCGCTGACGACGAGTTCCCAGTCCGTCAGCGTCTGGCCGAAGATGGTGTCGATTCTCTCCTGCAGAAACGGCAGGCTGTCGAGGTTGGGCAGGCAGACGGAGACAAGCGGGCCGGTCATGCGGCCCTCACCGTCCAGCCTTCCGCGATTTCACAGAAGATGTCGTCGAGCGACTTCGTGATCGACCAGTTCGGATAGTGGCGGATCATCTTGCTCAGGTCGCTGATGTAGCAGATGTGATCGCCCGCCCGGGGCTGGTCCACGTACTGCCACTGCATCGGTCTGCCGGTGATGCGCTCGATGCGCTCGAACGCTTCCAGTATCGAACACGAATTCTCACGGCCACCGCCAAGGTTGTAGACCTCGCCACAGCGCGGCGAGCCGAGAAACTCCTCGACGAATCGCGCCACATCGTGCGCGTGGATGTTGTCTCTGACCTGCTTCCCCTTGTAGCCGTACACCTGATACGTGGCGCCGGTCAGATTCTGTTTGACGAGAAAACTCAGAAAGCCGTGGAGCTCAACGCCCGAATGATTCGGTCCCGTCAGGCAACCGCCGCGCAGGCAGCAGGTCGGCAAACAGAAATACCGGCCGTATTCCTGCACCATCACATCGGCGGCCACCTTCGACGCACCGAACAACGAGTGCATCGACTGATCGATTCCGAATGTCTCGTCAATCCCGTCCGCATATCGTTCGTCGTCGTAGTCCCATCGTGTGTCGAGCTCGCGCAATCGGATTCGGTTCGGCGCGTCTCCGTACACTTTGTTCGTCGACATGTAGACGAATGGGGTGTGGAGAGATGTGCGTCGCACCGCTTCCAGGAGGTTCAACGTACCGAGCGCGTTGACGTCGAAATCATCGAAAGGACGCCGCGCGGCGAGATCGTGGCTCGGCTGAGCTGCCGTATGCACGATCGCGTCTGGCTCGAGCTCCTCGATCAACGTCAGCACTTCGCTCCGATCGCGCACGTCGAGCTCGTGATGCACAAATCCCGGATATTGCGTGATCAACCGTCGCTGGTTCCAGCGGGTGTCGCCTTGCGGGCCGAAGAAGTCTGCCCGCATGTTGTTGTCCACGCCGTGGACCGACCATCCAAGGCCATGAAAGTGCTTCACCATTTCTGAGCCAATCAGTCCGTTCGATCCAGTGATCAAGATGATCTTCGTCATAGTGTGTGGTCTCGAAGTAGTGCGGACCTTCAGGTCCGCGTGACGTCACGATGCATTTCCAGTCGTGTAGCGTCGCGCCTCGGCGATCTGCCCGGCCTTCTGCCAGACGGCTGTCTTGCGGGCGAAGCGGGTTTTAGGCTCGACCGTCACCACCCAACGCACCAACTGTTTGATCAGCGTGCGAATCAGGTAGAGCGGTATACCAGAAGCGGTACGACGAACGTCGGGACGAACTCCGAACTCACGGATCTCCGCTCGGCCTTTGTCGAACCACCAATCGAGGAAATAGCTTCGCCGCAGACGATCGGCGGCAACGGGGTGAAACACGATCGCCGACGGTTCGTACCACAGCCGCTCACCGGCATCGAGCAAGCGACGGCCGAACTCGGTGTCTTCACTGCGAATCTGACTGTCAGGATGCGGCCCCAGGTCGGTTCGGAATCCGCCGTGCTTCGTGAACGCGTCTTTGCGAAACGCCATGCTGGTGCCAAACGGAGGTTCGTGCAGCTCTCCCGGTTCAGTACCCAGATCGAACGCCGCGAGCGGCGCGAGCGCATACCGTCCTTCGAGGACCAGCCACGGCGGAGGTTCATGCTGCCAATCAGGAAGAATCCGGCCGCCGGATCCGATCCACCTGCCGTCGAGCAGCGGCTTCGTCAACTGTTCCAGCCACCGCTCATCGACGACCACATCGTCGTCTGCGAACGCCACAATCTCACCAGTCGCATCCTGAATGCCCGCATTCAGGGCATGAGACTTTCCGGGTTGCCCTTCGAACAGATATCGGAAGCGGCCCGGGTAGCGCCGCATGAACTCGGCGGCGACTTTCGGTGTGTCGTCCCGAGAGTTGTTGTCCACGACAAGCACTTCCCACTCGACGGAGCTTGCGACGCGGCTCCTCGCCAGGCTTTCGAGAGCCCGTGGGAGCATTCGGCACCTGTTATAGGTGCAAACGATGACAGTGATGTTCATGCCTGAAAGGGATACGACCCGAGCTCGTGCCAGTCGCGCGGATTCCGACTGTCGGCGCGAATCAATGAGAGAGCCGTCGCGTCAAAGTCATCGAGCAGTTCGGGCGACAGCTGCCGGATGATGGCGATGCGCTGTGACTCTGGATACGTGCCATAGAGAAGGCTCAGGTGGGGGAAGTAAGGCGCCGCCGGTGTGTCGAACAGCACGCTCGCACGCATGCGCGCGTCGATGACGCGGTGGGTCTGATCCACGGCCAGAAACACGCACCGAAAGTAATCGTCGTCGTGTCCGGCGGCACCAACAACGATCGGAACAGGCTGAAGATCCTGCGCCAGCTGTTCGCAGCGAACGCGGTGCTGCGATTCGGTGCCTGCCAGTTCTCCGACAACTGTGATATGCGGCTCGAATA
>Ga0070681_10006570_pt1 | contig 11322 bp, 6 predicted proteins | sample KBSC83BmetaG_FD_65650 | JGI IMG/M metagenome (GOLD analysis project Ga0070681, IMG submission 65650) | Corn rhizosphere microbial communities from Kellogg Biological Station, Michigan, USA - KBS C8-3B metaG | ecosystem: Host-associated > Plants > Roots > Rhizosphere | place: USA: Michigan...
AGGCATGCAAGCTTTCCCTGATTTTCGAACATCCTACTCTTCGCGAGTGCGCTGCTGCTATCGATACCTTGCGGAAATCGGAGTCCGAACGCGGCCAACCACCCGCTCCGGCAGCCGGTCAGCTCCAGCACAGTGATCATCACCTGCCGCTCTCATCACCGCAAAAACGTCTATGGCTGTTGGAGCAGATGGAGCCTGGCCAGCCGATTTCCAATATCCCGGCTGCTTTGCGGCTCAAAGGCGCTCTGGACATAGCAGCCTTAAAAAACAGCTTGCAAGCACTGGTGGATCGCCACGCGATACTGCGCACTACCTATCATTCCGTTGCCGGGGCGCCCGTGCAGGTTGTCCATCCACAGCTCTCTCCGCGTTTCCATGAGTTTGACTTGTCAGGTTTGCCGCAGGAAGAACGCGAGAAGCAACTTCACCAACTCGCAACCACCGAAGCCAACGAGCCGTTCAATATCAGCAATGACTGTATGCTGCGTGCGGCGCTGGTCAGGTTAGGGGCTGGAGATCATGCCCTGATTTTGACCATGCATCACCTGGCCTCCGATGGCTGGTCCATAGGAATCGCGACCTCCGAAGTCACCCGGTTGTATGAAGCATTTAAACATGGCAAGCCCAACCCCTTGCCGGCCCTGCTCTATCAGTATTCCGATTTTACCCGCCATCATTTCAGCCTTCTGAACGGCGATCATCTGGAGCGGCTCCAATCTTATTGGGTGACACGGCTGGAAGGCGCGAATCTCTCCCCGCTCAAGCTGAATGTTCCGAAACAGATGGTGCCCGTACGAACATACCGTGGAGAACAGATCGCTTTCAAATTCGAACCGGCACTACAGCAGCGCGTGCAACAAATGAGTCGCGATCATGGCACAACCCTGTTCATGACCATGCTCGCCGGTTTCTATTGGTTGCTGCATCACTACACAGGGCGGAGTGATCTCTGCATAGGAACACCCGTTGCCAACCGCTGCCTCCCCGAGGCCGAAATCCTGATTGGATTCTTCGTAAATACTCTGGTTCTACGCACTGAAGTGCGGAAACACCAGACTTTTTCGCAGTTCCTCAATCTAGTCCGCCGGAATACATTGGAGGATCTCTCTCACCAGGACTTTCCCTTTGAAAACCTGCTGGACTGCGTGCCGCACCAGAGGGTATTGAGCGAAACCCCCTTATTTCAGGTTCTTTTTGCCTTTGAGCCTGACGCGATCGAGCGAGTGTCGCTTCAAGGTTTGACAGTCGAAGCTCTGAAGTTTGAGAGGAATATCTCCAAGTACGACCTGAGCCTCATTATCCAGGAAAGTGGGCAGCATCTTTCAGGAATCATAGAGTACTCGACTGAGCTCTACAGCCGTCCTGTTATGGAACGCCTGATTGGACATTATGTCCATCTTCTCGGAGATGTCACTGCACATCCTGAGCGCACCGTCGGCACTGTTGAGTTTCTCACACCGGAGGAACAGCACCTGCTCCGGCATGGCTGGAACAATACCTCTGCTCCTTATCTGGATCATCCTTCAGTTCCGGCTGCTTTCAAATCCATTGCCCACAAATGCCAGGATAGCCCTGCGATTGTGGCGGATGAATGTGTTCTGACCTACGGCGAGCTCGATCAACTTTCCGACCGTATGGCCGCTCAATTGCTCTCGGTTGGGGTGCGCCGTGGAATGCCGGTCGGCGTATGCGCGCGCCGCACTCCAGAATTAGTCACTGCATTTCTCGCCATATTAAAGGCTGGCGGAAGCTACGTTCCGCTGGATTCGTCTTATCCGGCCGAGAGAATCTCCTTCATGTTGCAAGATTCCGGCGCCTTCATAATCATTGGGCATAATGAGTTGCTGGAGCGTCTGCCGGCCGGCCGAGCAATCTCTCTTTCGTTTGAGGCGCTGGCTGACATCACCCTCCATGAGACATATGGATTCGCCTCTTCCTGTCCTGACGACGCGGCATATATTGTTTATACCTCCGGTTCCAGTGGCCAGCCGAAGGGCGTGGTAGCCACACATCGCGGCATTCTGAGACTGACTCAAAACATGAACTACGTCACGGTCGGTCTCCAGGACGTGGTTCTGCATTTGAGTTCAGCATCTTTTGACGCAACTACTTTTGAAATTTGGGGACCGCTGTTGAACGGGGCTTGTATCGCCTTGGCGCCTGATGGAGTGCCTGGCCTTGACGCACTGCAGCGGGTCATACAAACCCATGGTGTTTCGACTGTTTTTATCACCACACAGTTATTCAATACTATTGTGGCCAACCGCCCTAGGACCCTGGCATCCGTTAAGCAGATTCTCTTTGGGGGAGAAGTCGCCTCGCAGGACCATGTAAATCTTTTTCTGGATTCCGGATATGTTGGTGCGCTCAGCAATATTTATGGTCCCACCGAATGCACCACGTATGCTGCCTCGTTCCCCATTTTGCAAAAACTATCGTCCGGTGAACTCATCCCGATAGGCAAGCCTGTTTCGAATACTTCTATCCATATTCTGAATGATGATCTCAGCCTGGTTCCGACCGGAGTTGCAGGAGAAATTTATATTGGGGGGCCAGGAGTGGCCCGGGGGTATCTGAACCAGCCCTCGCTTACCGCGGAAAAATTTCTTCCGGATCCGTTTTCCGGCGTTGCTGGCGAACGCATATACAGGACCGGCGATATTGGGTGCTACCGGCCGGATGGCGCTGTTGAATTTCTCGGCCGTATCGACAGACAAGTCAAGCGACGCGGGTTTCGAATCGAACTTGAAGAGATTGAGTCAGCCATGCGCACCCATCCGGACGTGCAGCAGGCCATCGTCCAGTTCGAACATTCGACCGCGGAGCCCCGGCTCGTATGCTGCGTCTTGCCATTCGCCTCCAGAGCAATCGACGCCGGGAATCTGAAGATATATGCGGGTAGTGTTCTTCCCGAGTACATGAAACCCGATGCATTTGTCGTCCTGGAAAGCCTGCCATTGAGCGTGAACGGCAAAATCGATGCCTCCCGGTTGCCGAGTGCTTCTGGACCGTTCCATGGAAATAGCTCAGGACCAATGCCTACCACCGAACTGGAACTGCTGGTAGCCGGAATCTGGAAAGAAACTCTGGAAGTGGATTCAATCAGTCTTGAAGATAGCTTTTTTGAACTGGGGGGCCACTCACTAAAATTGATCGAAGCACTGGGGAAGCTTCAGGAAGAAAAGGCCATCATGGCACGGCGGCCCGCGCTTTCAATTGTTGATCTTTTCAAATATCCCACCATCTCCTCACTTGTGGAGTTTCTGGAAGGAGCAGGAGAAACCGACAGTCAATCAGATGCTTCGGGTCGTGCGGAACTCCGCAAGCGGCGCATGGAATCACGGATGCACCAGGCCGGGGTGGAACGGGGAGTTTCGTTTCAATGAGCCAAAAGTCGTTTACTCCAGATGTGGCAATCACAGGCATGGCTCTGACCGTTCCAGGGGCACGCTCCGTTGCCGAATTCTGGAAGAATCTGGTTCAGGGTCGGGAATCCGTTGCATGGTTTTCTCCCCAGGAAATGGAATCCGAAGGGATACCGCCGGAACTGTTTAGGCAAGCGAATTACGTACCAGCCAAAGGAATGGTCGAGGGAATTGAATATTTTGACGCGGAATTTTTTGGCTATACACCGTCCGAAGCCGACGTTCTGGATCCCCAGCAGAGACTCTTTATACAACATTGTTGGCTCGCATTAGAGGATGCGAACTGCAATCCGAAACAGTTTCAGGGACGCATTGGCGTGTTCGGGTGCGCCGGGGCAAGCAGCTATCTGATCAACAATCTGTTGCCCCGTCGCGAGCTGCGGCAACAAGTGGGTGAATACCGGCTGCTTCTTGCAAATGACAAGGATTTTCTCGCAACGCGGGTTGCTTACAAATTTGATCTTACCGGGCCGGCTTATACCATCCAATCCGGATGCTCGAGTTCTCTTTTGGCCGTCCACGTTGCCTGCCAGAGCATTCTTAACGGCGAATGCGATCTGGCGCTGGCTGGCGGCGTGGCAATCTCCTTACCGCAAAAAAACGGCTACTTGTTTCAGCCAGAGATGATTTCTTCACCAGACGGACATTGCCGGCCCTTTGACGAGCGCGCGCAAGGAACCGTCCGGGGAGATGGTGTTGGGATCGTGATTCTCAAGCCGTTGCAGCATGCGCTTCGAGAGAATGACATCATTTACGCCGTTATTAAAGGTTCAGCAATCAACAATGACGGTGCACACAAGATGGGGTTTACAGCGCCAAGTGTTTCTGGACAGGCGACTGTAATCCGGGAAGCGCTGGAAATCGCTGATTTTCGCTCTTCCACCGTGGACTTTGTCGAAACTCACGGCACCGGCACAATGCTCGGCGATCCTGTTGAGTTCGCCGCATTACGGGAGGCCTTTTCAGATCGTCCTGCAAACGGCAAAAAGTGCGCGCTGGGCGCGGTAAAGGCGAATATCGGGCATCTTGATACGGCCGCCGGTATTGTGGGTCTGATCAAGGCGAGTCTGGCGCTGGCGCATCGCGCCATTCCTCCAGCCTCGTATTTTAACCGTCCCAATCCTGCGCTCCATCTGGAAACCAGCCCTTTTTACTTCAATACCGAACTCCAGGAATGGCCGGCAGGCACTCATCCGCGAAGAGCTGGAGTCAGTTCATTCGGAGTGGGTGGCACCAATATTCATGTTGCCCTCGAAGAGGCTCCGGCATTTGTGCCACAGTCGTATCCAGCGGAAACATTTGTCATAATCGTTTCTGCCGGGTCAGAGACAGCCTTGCGAGCAAGGGTTGAGGACTTGCGTCATTTCCTGGATGAGAATCCTGGCGTATCCTTGCCTGAGCTGGCGTGTACACTCCAGACCTGCCGGCAATCAATGAAGTACCGGGTCGCATTCGTAGCCAGCAGCCTGGAGGATGTAAAAGCAAAGCTCGGCTCGTTGCTTGACGACTCTGTTGCGCCAGCAACTGCCTCCAAAGTGGTTTTTGCGTTCTCTGATTTTGAAGTCGAGTCGCTGCCGTTTGCATTTTATTTTTATTCCCGGTTCCCTGTTTTCCGCAAAGCGTTTGACCGCTGTTCCGCTATTCTGGGCCGGAACTTACAGCAATATTTTTCCGCGGCCGCTTCCGCAGGCCCTGAACAGATGAATTTGTCCTTCGCGGTTCAGTGGGCGTTTACCCAGACTTGGAAATCATTCGGCATTGAGCCTCTGGCTGCCATTGGATCAGGCGGGGCAGAAATTCTCGCCGGATGCCTCGCGGGGGTCTTTCCGCTCGAATCAGTTCCCGTTTTTCTGGGTGGCGCCGGATCTTCAGCCAGCTTTGCCGCGGACGACCGGCTGAAGCCTCCAACCTTGCATCTGGTTTCGACCGTTCCTCCATTCGCCCGCCTCGGAGCTGAAGCTGAAACACTGGATTACTGGTTCAACGTACATCGCGAGAAAGAGCACTTTGCAAAGAGGGCCCGGCAGTTTCTGGAGAATCCGGATTGGCAGCTGCTGAACGTAATGCCTGGTCAAACCTTCAATGCCTCGCCTGCCTCCACTGACTCGCCTTGGACAGCGGTTTTATCCACACTCGCGCAGCTATGGACAAAAGGCTGCCATATTGGATGGGAAGCACTGTATCCGGATCGCAAACCGCGGCGAATCAAGCTGCCTGTATACAGGTTCGATCAAGTGCGGCACTGGATAGAAGCTTATTCTCCTCAGGAAGAATCCCGGTCGCCGTCAAATAGCTCGAATGGAACCCAGCCTGCCGCTGGCGACGAACTCATACGTGAACTATGGAGTACAGTCCTGGGAAATCCCAATCTAGGAGTTAACGATAATTTTTTTGATCTTGGCGCAGATTCGCTGCATGTCTTGCGTTTTCTTGATCTATTCAAGGCGCAATCTGGCCGTCAGTTGTCGACCACAACGGTATTCGAGAATCCCACGATTACTAAACTCACGGTCTACATCAATGCCGGATACGATGTGAAGGATGCATACCGGCAAGTCAATCAGATGACCGTCCAGGAAACCAACGTTCTCAAAAATGACAATCTCGTCCTTTAATTAATGGACTGCGGAGGAGTGAATGACTCAGACTAGCCATACGAACCAGATAAACCTGAGCGAGCGCGCCATTTCGGTCATACACAAGATGTTGGAAGAGTCTTCCGAAAAATATCCCGGCCAGTTGGACCGCGTACGCGAAATGGTGGGTAACCTGCTCTCCGGCGTTGTTGTTGAATCGGATAATCCACGGCAGCGCCCATATTTTTATTTTCCATATATAAAGAACCAGCCCTGGTACAACCCGGCGGATTTCGAGGCCGTAGGCATACTCGAAAGCAACTGGCACACCATCAACACCGAACTGGAGCGGGCGCTTCGTCAAATGAAGGGGTTCGAGCCTTATATTCACCAGACCGCACGCGAAACTGACCCTTTTGAGGGAGATATGAACGTCTTCTTCCTGCGCAATGCTTTCACGAACGATCGTGAGCGGCTGGAACGTAACCGGAAGATATGCCCCGAGACCACCGCGATTGTGGATAACCTCCCTCGCAGCGGTGAAATTGCTTTGATCTCGGCTCTGAATCCCCACACCCATCTGCCGCCTCATTGTGGAGCTGAAAATCTGCGGCAGACAATCCACCTGGCGCTGCGTGTTCCGGAAGGCTGCGAACTGCGCGTCTGTGATGAGCGGCATGGCTGGACTCCGGGCAAGTGCATGGCGTTCGATGACAGTTTTGAGCATGAAGCCTGGAACCGCAGCGACAAGACCCGTTTCGTCCTGCTTCTCGATGTTTGGCATCCGGATTTGCTGGATGGAGAAATTTACTTCTTTAAGCGGGTCGGACCGCTGCTGAACGAATCAACGGACGATGAAGAGTCACGTCTGGCTCAAATGTCGCTCGACGGCAAAAAATGGTGGACCGATTAGCGCACCAATCATCTGGAGGTTTTTATGCCCGAACTAGTACTGGACGAACAGCAATTAACAGCAATTGGCTCCACCCTGGAGCAGACGCAAGCGCAATTCCCGGATCAATCGCTTGATCGCCTGCGGGCCTGTTTGACCATGGTGGCATCCGGCAAGACTCCATTATCAGAGCATGCGAACCAGCGCCCGGAATTCTTTTATCCCGGCTTGAATAACAGACCATGGTATGACCCATCTGAAATTCCAGCCTGCCGGATCCTGGAAGATGCTTATCCGGCAATTCGGGCGGAACTGGACTCTGTTCTCGGTTATCGCAAAGGTTTCGAAACATTCGCGGGGACAATAGGAGAACGCGAGAGTTACATCACTGGGGACATGAACGTTTTTTACCTCCGCGATGCTTTCTCCACGCAACCGGAGCGGATTGCCACGAACCGGAATCTTTGCCCTCAAACTGCCAAAGCAATTGACAGTCTGCCTCGCATGGGTGAAACGGCTTTCTTCTCTGCTCTGAATCCCGGCACCTATCTCGCGCCGCATTGCGGAGCTGAGAACTTGCGGGTCACTGTCCATCTGGGATTAAAAATTCCAAAGGATTGCGCCATCGAAGTCGGCGGCATTGCAAAGACCTGGCAAGAAGGCAAATGCATTGTCTTCGATGACAGCTTTACCCACTGCGCATGGAATCGATCCAACACCACCAGGTTCATTGTTTTACTGGATGTTTGGAATCCTGACTTAAATGATGCCGAAGTTCAATTCTTCCGCACCGTAGGTCCCATGCTGAACCGGACACCAGTGCTGGCTGGAGCAGACTCTCTCGACGGCAAGACATGGTGGAAATAGCGTAACAGGACGCAAAGCAGAAAGGATATACGATGAAAGCGAAAGAAGCAGCAGTACGGTATGAGGTGCGGCCTCTGTCTGATGTCCTGGGTGCTGAGGTTTCCGGCCTCGATCTCAGACAGCCTCTCGAGAAAGAGACCGTGGATGAACTCCTGGACGCGTTCTATCGGTACCAGGTACTGGTATTTCGTGGACAGAGCCTTGCGATCCCGGAGCAGATCAGGGCCTGCAAGCAGTTTGGTGAAGTCGAACCACACCCACTGACCGAGAACACCTGTGAACATCCTGAAATAACGATCATGTCCAATGTGACGGATGATGGTAAGCCGGTGGGATACTCAGGACCGCCGTTCCTGCTCTGGCATTCAGACCTGTGTTACATGGAAAGGCCTGCCAAAATGACCTTTTTGTATGCGCACACGGTCCCAGCCAAAGGCGGTGAAACGCTCTTTGCGGACATGTTTAAAGCCTATGATTCGCTTGATCCCGCTCTCAAGCAAAAGCTGCACGGACGGAAGGCTGTTTTTGGTTCGGGCAAGAAACTCATGGAGCGCTGCCGAAAGAAGGGGTACGATTTGCAAATCGATCCGCGTGACACCCATCCTGACGTGCTTCATCCCGTCTTCCGCACGCACCCGATAACCAGGAAACTGGCAATTTACGTAAATTGGACGCATACGGACAGTATCGAAGGCCTGAGTCCCAGGGAAAGCGATGCGATTCTGGAAAAGATTTACGAGCATTCAACCAGTCCCCAGTACGTTCACAGCCATTCGTATCGGCAAGGCGATCTGATCGTCTGGGACAATGCATCAACGTTGCATACCCCAACGGTCACTGAACCCCAGTATGCGCGAACAATGCATCGAATGGTGCTCAGAGGTGAAAAACCGTATTAGGAAAGCAAAAGGAAGCCGGTGAATTTTTGGGGGGGAACTGGATGGCATCCTGGAAAAGCTTCTGCGTCGTTCATCTGGTAGGGGTACTATGAGGTGGCGTTTTCAGCCGGCAGCTTTTCGCGTCCCTGCGCGCACAATTGTCGTATCCGGATAAAAAATGGATCAGGTTTTGACTAAATGGCTGCCGTTCAGGAAGCCCCAGCCTGCTGTGCGGCTCTTGCTGCTTTGTCTTCCTTGGGGCGGAGGAGGAGCCAGCAGCTATTGTTCATGGGCCCGCCAGTTCCCTCCCTATGTCGAGCTTTGGGCGATTCAGACTCCCGGCAGGGAAGGTCGCATGCTTGAACCACCTTTAACGGATGTTATGGCTTTGGTGGCTCAGCTTGGAGAAGTAATTGGTCCGCAGCTTCGTTTGCCTTTTTGTCTTTTCGGGCATAGCGTTGGGGCCTTGGTCTGTTTCGAATTTGCAAGATGGTTGCGGCGCAACGCACTGCCCGCTCCCAATCGGTTGATCGTTACCGGAGCGATGGCCCCCCGAGAACGCCGTGACCTCCGTATCCACCATCTTCCGGACCATGAATTCCTGGAAAATGTCTGCAAATATGAAGGAGTGCCGGCGCAAATTCTTAATCATCCTGATATGCTTAGCCTGATTCTGCCCGCTTTACGGGCGGACTTCCAGATGTTCGAGACCTATCGTTATTATCCGGAGCCTCCGCTCGACTGCCCTATCTCTGCTTATGGCGGGTTACAAGACATTGCCACCGACGAGCTGGGAATAAAATCGTGGCGGCATGAAACCACAAGAGATTTTAAAATGGAAATGTTTCCGGGAGGACACTTCTTCCTGCAGACCGCGCGGGAGCGGTTTCTGAAAGAATTATCGGACCAGTTGCTCCGGGCTGGCGAAATACAGCAACCTGCGACGGATTGAGATACCCTGTTGAATCGTGCCCTGCCCACTGCCCAGTTCGGTTATCTCGCCTTCAGCCAGCCCGCTGTTACGGAATATGGAGGAGAATCTATGCAGCCATATATCGTTCATCCCCCGGCGGGTTCCCGGGATGACTGTGATTGATGACGATGATCTGCTGCTTGTAGATTCCAGCCTTGCATCCGATACGTTTAATAAGATCGCCCGGGCGCGCATCACTCCTCTCGCCAGTAATGCCAGGATTGCTGGGGCAGTGCAATATTTCCGAACGGCGCGACGTCCCTTCGCATGGTGGGTTGGTCCGTGTTCCCGGCCTTTGGATCTTGAAACCCGGTTGCTGGATTATGGACTATGCACTGCCGAATCGGAACTCGGAATGGCGCTGGACCTTCGGAACCTACGCTCTCCCGCGTATCAGGTCGCAAATCTTGTAGTGGAGCGCGTTTCGACTCCGGAGCAGGTTTCTGATTTTTCCCGCGTGGTATCGGAAAACTGGAAACCGCCGGATCCGGTAGTAGAACTCTTCTACAACAAGGCTGCTTCTGTGCTGCTCGCTCAGGATTGTCCCATGAAACTCTTTGTCGGATACCTGCACTCTGAGCCTGTTTCCGTCAGCGAGTTGTTCATAGGAGCGAAGGTGGCGGGAATTTACTCGGTCGCTACCCGCAAACCGTTCCGCAAACGTGGAATAGGCTCCGTGCTCACCTGGGTCGCCGCTGATGAGGCCCGGCACACAGGAATTCCAGTTGCGCTTCTTCAGTCATCAGAGGATGGCAAAGGCATTTACAGCCGTCTTGGGTTCAAGCCGTGTTGTCATTTCGCTGAATACACATTGTCTGGATAGATGCATGCGCCATCTTTTAAGTACTTTCGATAGGGCTCCCGGTTCAGACGCTCGGATATGGAGGAATGATTGCTTAAGATTGTGCTTCTCGTAGCATCACTGGGAACAGTCTTAACCGGCTTCATATTCGGGTTTATCTGGCTTCTGATTCGGCGCAGTCGCCCGCGGCTTTCCGGACACATACAGGCAAATAACCTTAAATCAGAGGTCGCCATTCTCCGTGATGCCGCCGGTGTACCCGATATACTCGCTGCCGATCGTACAGATGCCGCCTTCGCTATCGGTTTTCTCCACGCCCAGGAGAGATTCTTTCAGATGGATATGAGCCGCCGTATCGGGGCAGGTGAATTGGCTGCTCTTCTTGGACCAGCTCTCCTCTCGCTCGATCGTTCTCTGCGGCTACACCAGTTCCGCAGGGTCGCGCAACGCGCTTTAGACGGTCTGGAGGAAAGTGAACGCACATTGCTGCGCGCCTACACAAACGGCGTCAATGCGGGGCTTGGCAAGTTGCGCAGCAGGCCTTTCGAGTATTTTCTAATCGCCAGACCGCCTGAACCCTGGCGTGAAGAGGACACGCTCCTGGTTCTGCATTCGCTGTTTATCTTTCTCCAGGATGCCCGCGGTGATCAGAAATTAAACCTGCAAAAACTCTATGACAGTTTGCCGGCGGAACTCAGCGATTTCCTGTCGCCTGTTGGAGACGAGGATTGGGATGCTCCTCTTCTGGGGAGCGGGATCAAATTATCCCCCGTGCCGGGACCAGGCATTTTCTCCACGCGCAACCTTGAACCGGACAAAACACAACCAGAATGTGAGCCAGTCATTGAGAGTTTCATGAATGGAAGCAATTGCTGGATAGTTGCGGGAAACCATGCTGCGGAATCCGTA
>Ga0070681_10006571_pt1 | contig 11322 bp, 11 predicted proteins | sample KBSC83BmetaG_FD_65650 | JGI IMG/M metagenome (GOLD analysis project Ga0070681, IMG submission 65650) | Corn rhizosphere microbial communities from Kellogg Biological Station, Michigan, USA - KBS C8-3B metaG | ecosystem: Host-associated > Plants > Roots > Rhizosphere | place: USA: Michigan...
CTAACAGATGGACTCTCCCGACATTCGCATCGTGCTGGTGGCACCCTCGCATCCAGGCAACATCGGCGCCGCGGCCCGGGCGATGAAGAACATGGGCCTGAGGCAGCTGGTGCTGGTCAACCCGCGCCAGTTCCCGCACCCGGACGCGGCTGCGCGCGCCTCCGGCGCTGACGACGTGCTGGCGCAGGCACGCGTGGTGGGCTCGCTCCCCGAAGCGCTCGCCGGCTGCGGCTTGGTGGCCGCCACCACCGCGCGCGAGCGCGACCAGTACTTCCGCATCGTGGCATTGCGCGCCGCGGCCGCGCGCCTGGTCGTCGAGGCGCGCCGCGCGCCAGCGGCGGTGGTGTTCGGCGCCGAGCGCACCGGGCTCACCAACGAGGAGCTGGAGAGCGCACACCTGCTGATTCGCATCCCCGCGAGCGACGCCTATCCGTCCCTTAACCTTGCGATGGCGGTGCAGCTGGTCAGCTACGAGCTGCTGTGCGCGCGTGGCGAGACGACCGCACCGACCCAGCCGCCGGCTGCGCCGCTCGCCAGCGGCGAGGAGATGCAGTGCCTGTTCGCGCACTTCGCTCAGGTGCTCGAGGAGATCGACTTCCGCGACCGTACGCAGAGCGGCGCGCACCTGATGGGCCGCATCCGCCGCCTGCTGCAGCGTGCGGAGCTCGACCAGAACGAGGTCAACATCCTGCGCGGCATCCTCACCGCGGTGCAGGGCCGGCGCCGCCACGCCGGCGAAGGCCAGCAGCGGTGAGCAGCGCGCCGATCTATCTCGACTACGCGGCCACCACGCCGGTGGATCCGCGCGTGGCCGCGCTCATGGCCGAGTGCCTCACGACCACCGGTGCGTTCGGCAACCCGGCCTCGGCGCACGAGTTCGGTGCCGCCGCGGCGGCGCGCGTCGAGCGCGCCCGCGCGCAGGTGGCGGCGCTCGTCGGTGCAGACGCCGCCGAGATCGTCTTCACCTCCGGCGCCACCGAGTCCAACAACCTCGCGGTGCTCGGCTGCGCGCGCGCCGCCGCGGACCGCGGCCGGCACGTGGTGAGCGCACGCACCGAGCACAAGTCGGTGCTCGACCCGTGCAGGCATCTCGGCCGCGAAGGCTTCAGCGTGACCTATCTCACGCCGGCTCGCGATGGGCGCATTGGTGCGGCGGCGCTCGGTGCGGCGCTGCGCCGCGATACCGTGCTGGTGTCCCTCATGTACGCCAACAACGAGACCGGCGTGCTGCAAGACGTGGGCGCGCTCGCGGCTCTATGCCGCGAGCGGGGCGTGCCGCTGCACAGCGACTGCGCCCAGGCGGCCGGCAAAGTAGCGCTCGACGTGCACGCGCTGCAGCTCGACTTTGCCTCGCTCACCGCCCACAAGCTCTATGGTCCCAAGGGCGTGGGAGCGCTGTACGTGCGGCACGGCGCGCGAGCGCTCCTGCAACCGCTGAACTTTGGCGGGGGCCAGGAGCGGGCGCTGCGGCCGGGCACCCTGCCGACGCACCAGATCGCAGGCTTCGGGCTTGCCTGCCAGCTGGCCGGCGGCGCGCTCGCCGCAGAGGGCGCGCGCCTCACCGCGCTGCGCGAGCGGCTGTGGGCTGGACTGGCCGTTCTGCCCGGGGTGCATCTGAACGGTGCGCCGGCGGCGCGGGTGCCGGGAATCCTGAACGTCTCGTTTGAGGGGGTGGAGGGCGAAAGCCTGGTCGCCGGCCTTGCCGGGCTTGCGCTCTCGACGGGCGCGGCCTGCAGCTCCGACTCCCCCGACCCGTCCTACGTGCTGCGCGCCCTGGGACGCGATACTCAGCTGGCGCAGGCTTCGCTGCGCTTCAGCCTGGGGCGCTTCACGACCGCTGCCGAGGTCGAGCGCGCGCTCGCCATGGTGAGCGCCGAAGTGGCGCGCCTGCGCGCGCTGTCGCCGGCCGGGCCGGGCGCGGGCGGCGGCTGGGCCGAAAGCCCGGGCACGCGCCTCGTAAGCGGTGAGGCCGGCGGACCGGGCCGGGACACCTGGGTGCGCTTTGAGCTGCTGACCAGCGGCGACACTGTGAAGGAGGCACGCTTCCGGGTGTTCGGCTGCCCCCATACTACGGACGTCGTGGCGTGGCTGTGCGGGCAGCTGCGCGGGCGGCGGCGCAGCGCGCTGCTGCCCGGGACCCCCGCCGCATGGGCCGAGGCGCGGGGCGTACCGGTCGAGAAACTGGGGCGCCTGCTCGTGGTCGAAGACGCGCTGCGAGCGTGCCTCTTGCACTGGGCGTGAGGCGCTACAATACGAGGACTGATGGCCATCTCACTGACGGAAGCCGCTGCCACGCGGGTCAAGACCTTCCTCGCCACGCGCGGGCAGGGTATCGGGCTGAGGCTCGGGGTGCGCAAGACCGGCTGCTCCGGCTTCGCCTACGTGATCAATTACGCGGACGGGCCGCAGCCGGGGGACGCGGAGTTCGAGGACCGCGGCGTGCGCGTGTTCGTGGATGCGGACAGCCTGACGCTGATCGACGGCACCATCGTCGACTTCGTGAAACAGGGCCTGAACGAGGCCTTTCGCTTCCGCAACCCGAACGTGAAGGGCGAATGCGGCTGCGGGGAGAGCTTCTCCGTCTGAGCGCGCGCTGCGTGGCCGCGCGGCGCGCCCCGATAAAATCCCTTAGCAAACCGGCACTTCCGGAGCATCCAAATTGCCGCAAGTGCGGCCGCCAAGGTAAACTGCGGGGCTTGATCCGCGCACCGGCGCGCACGCCGCCGGGACATCTCCCACATCTAACCCAATGATTTCGTTGTAAAGAGGAAAGCGAATGGCGCTCGAGCGCACCCTGTCGATCGTCAAGCCAGACGGCGTGAGCGGCAATCTCATCGGCGAGGTCTATCGCCGCTTCGAGAAGGCCGGTCTGTCGATCATCGCCGCCCGCATGCTGCACCTGTCGCAGCGCGAGGCGGAAGGCTTCTACGCCGTGCATCGCGAGCGCCCGTTCTTCAAGGACCTGGTGCGCTACATGACTTCAGGGCCGGTAATTGTGCAAGTGCTCGAAGGCGAGGCCGCGATCGCGCGCAACCGCGACCTCATGGGTGCCACCGACCCGAAGAAGGCCGCGTCCGGGACCATCCGCGCCGACCTCGCCAAGAGCATCGAGCAGAACGTCGTGCACGGCTCCGACGCACCCGACACCGCCGCGCGCGAGATCGCCTATTTCTTCAGCGCCACGGAGCTGCATCCGCGCGCCTGAGGCGCGCCGCCGCCATGTCGACGTCCGCCATGCCGCGCGCCAATCTGCTGGGGCTGCCACGCCCGGGCCTCGAGGCGTTCGTGGCCGAGCTCGGCAGCAAGCCCTTCCGCGCCCGCCAGCTCATGAACTGGATCTACAAGCGCGGCGCGGACTCGTTCGCCGACATGACCGATCTCGCCAAGGAGCTGCGCGCGCGGCTCGAGGCAAGCGCCGAGGTGCGCCCGCCCGAGGTGCTCTCGGTCCAGCGCTCGAACGACGGCACGCGCAAGTGGCTGCTGCGTGCCGACGCGGCGCAGGCCTTCGAGATGGTGTTCATCCCGGAGCCGGACCGCGGCACGCTGTGCATCTCCTCGCAGGTCGGCTGCGCGCTCGACTGTTCCTTCTGCGCCACCGCGCAGCAGGGCTTCAACCGCAATCTGAGCGCCGCCGAGATCGTGGGCCAGGTGTGGCTCGCCGCGCGCGAGCTCGAGCGCGAGGCGCGCGCGGACACTGCGGCCGATGCTGTCGCCGCGTCCGCACGCCACATCACCAACGTGGTGCTCATGGGCATGGGCGAGCCGCTGGCGAACTTTCGCAACGTGGTGCCGGCGCTGCGGATCCTGCTGGACGATTTCGGCTTCGACCTGTCGCGCCGGCGCGTGACGCTCTCCACCTCGGGGCTCGTGCCGCAGATCTACAAGCTGGCGGAAGAGACCAACGTGGCGCTGGCGGTGTCGCTGCACGCCGCGGACGATGCGCTGCGCAACGAGCTGGTGCCGATCAACAAGAAGCATCCGATCGCCGAACTGCTGACAGCGTGCTGGCACTACCTGGACGAGCAGAACGGCCGCAGCGTGACCTTCGAGTACGTCATGCTCGACGGGGTCAACGATGCACCGGCGCAGGCGCGCGCGCTCGCGCGCCTGCTGCACGGCCATCCCGCCAAGGTCAACCTCATTCCCTTCAATCCATTTCCGGGCACGCGCTACCGGCGCTCGGGGGCCGCGGCCATCCAGCGCTTCCGCGACGAGCTCCTGCAGCGCGGCGTGCTCGCGACCGTGCGCCGCACGCGCGGCGAGGACATCGATGCCGCCTGCGGCCAGCTCGCCGGCCGCGTCATCGATCGCACCACGGTCCGCCTCGGCAACAAGGTCATCGGCGTCGCGGTTCAACCATGAGCACACCAACAGATCGTTCCCGTTACTGCCTGCCGGCCCTGTGTGCCGGCCTCGTGCTGCTGTCGGGCTGCGCGGCGAATAACGCGCAGGACAAGCGCAACAAGGACGCCGCGGCCTACAACGTCCAGCTCGGCCTTGCCTACATGAACCAGGGCGAGCTGCAGCAGGCGAAGGACAAGCTCGATCGCGCCGTGAAGCAGAACCCCGACAGCGCCGACGTGCACAGCGCGCGCGCCTACCTGTTCGAGCACTTGAACGATCCGGCGCAGGCCGACAGCGAATTCCGCACGGCGCTGCGCATCGCGCCGCGCGATCCGCAGATCATCAACAACTACGCCGTCTACCTGTGCCAGATCGGCCGCACCGACGAGGGTGTGAAGCGCTTCCTGGAGTCCGCCCGCAACGCGCTCTACCAGACACCGTGGGCCGCCTACACCAACGCCGGGGTGTGCCTGCATGCGGCCAAGCGCGACGACGAGGCGCGCACCAACTTCGAGCGCGCGCTGCAGATCCGCCCCAATTTCCCCGAAGCGACCTACCAGCTCGCTACGATGGAATTCGCGCGTGGTGAGCTGGCGCCGGCGCGCAAACGCATCGACGCCTACCTCGGTACCTTCGAGGAGACGCCGGACCTGCTGCTGCTCGGCGTGCGCGTGGCGCGCGCCCAGGGCGACAAGATGGCCGCGCAGCGCTACGCGCGCAAGCTGCAGCTCGACTTCCCCTCCAGCGACCAGGCGCGCGCGCTGGCCGCTCTCGATCGCGGCTGACGGGCGTGACGAGCGCGGCGGGCGGCGAGGAAGTCCGCGCCATCGGCGCGCGGCTGCGCGCCGCGCGCGAGAAAAGGGGCCTTACCATCCTGCAGGCCGCGGAGCGGCTGCACGTCGACGCGCGCGTGCTCGAGGCACTGGAGGCGCAGGACTTTGCCGCGCTCGGCGCCGAGGTCTACGCGCGCGGCCACCTGCGTCGCTACGCCGACAGCGTCGGCGAGTCGGTAGCCGAGTTGCAGGATTTGTATGCCGCCGGCACGCGTGCGGCACAACCCGACCTGACGCGCATTCCACGCGGCAGCGTCGAGCCTGACAGCGCGCGCTACATGCTGCCGGTACTGCTGCTGGTAGTGTGCTGTGCACTTGCCGGCGTGCTCTGGTGGGTGCTCAACCTGCCGCGCGAGAAGGCGCAGACGGTGCTCGCGGCGACGCCTGCCTCCGTCACCACCCCGGCCGCGGAAACGCCAGCCCCGCCCGCAGCCGCTCCCGGGGCGGGTGCCGCAGCCCCGCCGTCGGCGCCGGAGGGGAGCGCCGCGGTTGCGGCGGGTGAGGCACGGCTCGCGCTCACCTTCAGCGCCGCCAGCTGGGTGGAGGTGTCGGACGCCGGCGGACGACGGCTGCTGCAGGGGCTGATCGATGCCGGCGCGGCGCGCACGCTCAGCGGAGCGTCTCCCCTGCGTGTCATCCTCGGCAACGCCAAGGGCGTGGCCTTGCAGGTCAATGGCCGCCCGGTGGCGCTCGCCGGCCTGGTGCGCCGCGACGGCAGCGCACGGCTGCTGATCGACGAGACCGGTCGCGCGGCGGTGGCGCCGCCGCGTCTGGCGCACGGGGACTGAAGAAGGTGGCAGTGCAGATCCAGCCCATCAAGGGCATGAACGACGTCCTGCCGGCCGAGATTGGCGCCTGGCAGTATTTCGAGGCGTGCACGCGCGAGCTGCTCGCGGCGTATGGCTACGAGGAGATCCGCGTGCCGCTGCTCGAGCACACCGAGCTCTTCAAGCGTGCCATCGGCGAGCACACCGACGTGGTCGGCAAGGAGATGTATACCTTCGTCGACCGCGGCGGCGACAGCCTGACGCTGCGTCCGGAGGCGACCGCCGGCATCGTGCGCGCGCTCATATCCAACGGGCTGCTGCGCGGGCAACGCCACAAGCTCTGGTGTCTCGGACCGATGTTCCGGCACGAAGCCCCGCAGGCCGGCCGCTACCGTCAGTTCTGGCAGGTGGACGTCGAGGCGGTCGGCTGCCCGGGTCCGGACGTGGATGCGGAGCTGATCGCACTCGGCACCCGCCTGTGGCAGCGGCTCGGTATCACCGGGCTGAAGCTCGAGATCAACTCGCTGGGCACGGCCGAGAGCCGCCGCGAGTACCGCGCGCGCCTGGTCGAATACTTCACGGCCCACGACTCGCAGCTCGATGCCGACAGCCGGCGCCGTCTCGGGGGCAACCCGCTGCGGATCCTCGACAGCAAGAACCCGCAGCTGCAGGAGCTGATCCGTGGGGCGCCACTGCTCACCGAGCACCTCGATCCCGACTCGCGCGCGCATTTCGAGGCGCTGTGCACCTCGCTGCGCGCGGTCGGCATCCCCTACGAGATCAATCCGCGCCTGGTGCGCGGGCTCGACTACTACAACCGCACCGTGTTCGAGTGGATCACCGCCTCCGCCACCGCCCAGAATGCCGTATGCTCCGGCGGCCGCTACGACGGGCTGATCGCCCAGCTCGGCGGCGACGCCACGCCGGCGGTCGGCTTCGCCATGGGGGTGGAGCGCCTGGTGGCGCTGCTGGTGGCTGCCGGGCGCACCCCGGCGGCGGCGCACCCGGACGTATACGTCGTAGTGAGCGGCCCCCAGGCCGCCGCCCAGGCGCTGGCGCTCGTGGAACGCCTGCGCGGCGAACGGCCGCAGCTGCGCTTCGAGCTCAACGCCGGGGGCGGTAACTTCAAGGCTCAGTTCCGTCGCGCCGACAAGAGCGGGGCCCTGGTGGCGCTGATCCTGGGGGACGACGAGCTCGCCCGGGGCGTCGTGGCCATGAAACCTTTGCGCGCGAGCACCGGTCAGACCGAGTGCCCGATCGCGCAGCTGGCGGCCGGGGTGGACGCCGCGCTGGCGGCAGCCGGGCAGGCCGGCGGGAGCTGATGTTGGGGAGGATGCGTGGAAGACTACCTGTCTGAAAAAGAACAATGGGAGTGGCTCAAGACCCAGGTGCGCGAGAGCGGGGTGGCGGTGCTCGCCGCCATCGTCATCGGCCTGGGCGTGGTATTCGCCTACCGCTGGTGGCAGGCGCGTCTCGATACCGCACGGCTCGCCGCCGGGGCCAAGTACATGTCCATGGTGCAGGCGCTCGAGCGCGGCGACCGCTCGCAGGCGCTGGTGGACCTCGGTGAGCTCGAACGCGAGCATGCCGGGTCCGCCTACACCGACCAGGCGCGGCTGCTGGCGGCGCGGGTCTACGTCGACAGCAACGAACTCGACAAGGCCGCGGCGGAGCTCGCCGACGTGAGCGAGCACGCCAAGGACCGGGATCTCGCCCAGATCGCGCGGCTGCGCCTGGCGCGCGTGCAGATCAGCCAGGGCAAGACCGACGCCGCGCTCGCCACGATCGGCGATGCGGCCGGCGTCGGCGCTTTCGCCGCGCGCTATCACGAGGTGCGTGGCGATGCTCTGTACGCCAAGGGGGACAAAGCCGGCGCGCTCACCGAGTACCGCAGCGCGCAGACGGCCGATCCTGCCACCGACGCCCAGCTGCTGAACCTCAAGGTCGCGGACTTGGCGAGCGCGGCTGCGCCTGCGAAGCCGGCCGCGCCGGCCCCGGCCAAGTGAACCGCATGCGACACCTGCAAGACATGACCGCCGTGCGGCGGCTGCTGCTGGGAGGCGCCCTCGTGGCGCTGGCTCTGGTGGCGGCCTGCTCCAAGGACAAGAAGGTTGACCAGCCCGCCAAACTCACGCCGCTGCATGCGACGGTACGCGTGCAGCGCGTCTGGAGCGCCTCGGTAGGCGACAAGAAGGAAGCCGCCCTGCGCCTCGGGCTGGGCATCAGCATCGCCAACGACCGCGTGTACGCAGCCGGCCACAAGGGGGATGTTGTCGCCCTGGATCTCGCCAAGGGCCGCGTCGCCTGGCGCACCCGCACCAAGACGCCGCTGTCGGGCGGTACCGCCGCGAGTGCCGACCTGGTGGTGGTGGGCGGGAGCGACGGCCAGCTGCTGGCGCTCGCGGCCGCGAGCGGCAAGATGCTGTGGCGGGTGCGTCTCAACGGCGAGGTGCTGGCTCCGGCGGCCATCAGTGCACGCCTGATCGCGGTGCGGACCGTGGACGGCAAGCTGCACGGGCTCAGCCCGGCAGACGGCCACGAGCTGTGGAACGCGCAGCAGCAGGTACCACGCCTGTCGCTGCGCGGTACCGCGCGCCCGGTGATCGTGGGCGAGGTGGTGCTGTGCGGCTTCGACAACGGCAAGGTGATGGCGGTCAACGCCGCGGACGGCTCGGTGCAATGGGAAGCAACCGTCACGCCGCCGCACGGCCGCACCGAGCTCGAGCGGCTGGCCGACATCGACTCCGCGGTCGACGTGACCGGGTCAGACGTGTACACGGTCGGCTTCCAGGGTCGGGTCGCCATGCTGGCGCTCGATACCGGTCAGGTGTGGTGGTCGCACGAAGCCTCGAGCTACCGCGGCCTGACGCTCGATGACGACGCCCTGTACCTGGCCACCGCCGACGGCGAGATCGTGGCACTGAAGACGCGCACCGGCGCGGAGCTGTGGCGCCAGAAGGCACTCCTGCATCGCGGACTGTCGCCGATCGCAGTGGTGGGCGATGAGCTGGTCATCGCCGATTTCCAGGGCTACGTGCACTGGCTCGACAAGGCCACCGGCGCGCTCGCCGCCCGCGAGCGCAGCGGCAAGGTGCGGGTCAGCACCGCCCCGGTGGCCGCCGGCAACATGGTGGTGGTCATCAACGACCGCGGGCAGATCTCTGCCTGGAGCGTCACACCGCGCGCCGGGGCAGCGGCTGCCAAGGGCGCGGCGGCACCGCCCACGCCGGCCAAGGAGGCCGCAGCGCCCGCGCCCGCACCGGCTCCCCAGGAGACACCGGCCCCGGAGACCGCGCCGCCGCCACCGGCCCCGGAAACTGCGCCGCCGCCACCGGCCCCGGAAACTGCGCCGCCGCCACCGGCCCCGGAAACTGCGCCGCCGCCACCGGCCCCGGAAGCCTCCGCGCCACCACCTCCGCAGGAACACCGCTAGCAGCGGGCGCTGGTCGCCGCACACTCGAGCGCCCATGCTGCCTGTCGTTGCCCTGGTCGGCCGGCCTAACGTCGGCAAGTCGACGCTCTTCAACGTGCTGACCGGCACGCGCGACGCCATCGTCGCCGACGTCCCCGGACTCACCCGCGATCGCCAGTACGGCTATGGCCGGGTGGGCCCGCTACCGTGCGTGGTGATCGATACCGGCGGCCTGATCGAGAATCCGAGCGGCATCGAGGCGCAGATGCGTGCCCAGACCGAGCGCGCCGTCGCCGAGGCCGACCGCATCGTCTTCCTGGCCGATGCGCGCGCGGGCCTCACGCCTCAGGACCAGTTCGTGGCACACGAGCTGCGCCGCTCCGGCAAGCCCGTGACGCTGGTCCTCAACAAGGCCGAGGGGCTGGATGCCGACATCGTGGCGGCGGATTTCCACGCGCTGGGGTTCGGTGCGCCGCTGGCGGTCTCCGCCAGTCACGGCCAGGGGTGCGAGGACCTGATGGAGCACGTGCTGGCAGGCTTCGAGCCCGGCGCGCAAGCCGACGACGACTCAGGTGCGATCCGCATCGCGGTCATCGGCCGCCCCAACGTCGGCAAGTCGACGCTCGTCAACCGCCTCTTGGGCGAGGAGCGCGTGATCGCCAACGCCGAGCCCGGCACCACGCGCGACAGCATTCTCGTGCCGTTCGAGCGCGACGGGCGCAGTTTCCTGCTCATCGACACCGCGGGGGTGCGCCGGCGCGCGCGCGTCGAGGGCGTGGTCGAGCGTGCCAGTGTCGCCAAGACGCTGCAGGCCATCGACGAGGCGCACGTGGTGATCATGGTTCTCGATGCGCACGACACGGTCGCGGAGCAGGATGCGAGCGTCCTGGGGCTGGCGCTGGAGCGCGGCCGCGCCCTCATCATCGCGGTCAACAAGTGGGACGGCATCCCGCAGGAGCAGCGCGAGCAAATCCACCGGCAGCTGGCGCTGCGGCTCGATTTCGTGCCGTTCGCGCCGCTGCACTTCATCTCCGCGCGCCACGGCACCGGCGTCGGTGAACTCATGCAGTCCACGGTGCGCGCCTATGAGGCTGCCATGCGCGCCATGCCGACGCGCGAGCTCACCCGCACGCTCGAGCACGCCCTGACCGTGCACCAGCCGCCCTTGGTCCGTGGCCGGCGCATCAAGCTGCGTTACGCCCACCAGGGCGGCCGCAACCCGCCGCGTATCGTGATCCACGGCAACCAGACCGCCGCGGTCCCGGACGCCTACACGCGCTATCTCGCCAACGTGTTCCGCAAGACCTACGACCTGTTCGCCACCCCGGTGCTGGTCGAGTACCGCACCGACGCCAACCCCTACAAGCGCGAGCAACGCGTGAAACCGCGCGCGCCGCGCTCGCGACGCCGACCGCCGACGCGCCGGCGCTGACTCCCGGCGCGCGTGCCAGCGCTGGCTGCCGTAGGACTTTTGAAAGAGCGCGACGCTGCCCGCGTGGAGCCGGCCCAAGGATCGTGCCCCGCGAAGCGGCGGGCGCTGATCGCGCGGTCAGCAGTCTGATTCGCGAGCCGCGGGCGATCGCTAGCCGCCTTGGATCTTGTAGCTTATGCGCAGCCCGATGGTGCGGGGCCGGTTGACCGTGACGGCCTTGTAGTATTGACGGTAGTTCGCAAAGAGCTCGGCGCGCGTGTCGGTCAGGTTGTCCGCGTAGAGTTGCACCTGCCAGGCGTCCCGGCCGGCGCCGACGGACGCCGTATAGGTCGTAAAAGGCGGCAGATCATAGAAGGTCGAGTGGCCCTGGGCATCCAGTGACAGCCGGTCGAGGGTGGCGAAGGAGTGGGACTGATGCACGGCGCCCAGCTGCGCGAAGGCCTCATAACCGAGCAAATCGAACCGATAGCGGATGCGGACGTTGCCCTGGAAGGGAGGAGATCCCGAGAGCGGGCTGCCGAGCACCCCGGCCGG
>Ga0070681_10006572_pt1 | contig 11321 bp, 14 predicted proteins | sample KBSC83BmetaG_FD_65650 | JGI IMG/M metagenome (GOLD analysis project Ga0070681, IMG submission 65650) | Corn rhizosphere microbial communities from Kellogg Biological Station, Michigan, USA - KBS C8-3B metaG | ecosystem: Host-associated > Plants > Roots > Rhizosphere | place: USA: Michigan...
CGTGAAAAGCCGGTTCAATAAGCTTGTCGCCGAGCTCGACGCAGCATCAAAAAGATTGGACCACAAAGCGTGCGAGACAATCAGAGAAGCGCTGCATATCTTCGGTGCCGCGCTGCACCGGCTCGCGTCGCTCAATGCAGACAAGCATCAAGCGCTGGGAAACGTCAATCTCATCACCGGCAATGGTGCAAACGCGTGCCGGATGTAAACCAGTACGGACTCAGAGAGTGTCTACAGGGCAGCCAGTCGGCTGTCGTCTTTTTTTGCAGTGTGCGGCACAAGACCGCGAACGACTCCTGCAGGCTGATCAGTGTCATCGCGCTGTAACGTTATGTGGGTAATCTCGCGCGATGGCTCACTTTGGCCATGGCTCGCGATTACAACCGACTACAGAAAGGGAGACCATGAAGAAGCTTATCGCCTCAGCTGCATTTCTCATCACAATATTTTTTCCGTTCGCGGCTAGCGCCGACGATGGTAAATCGAAAAACCCGCATTCAGCGGATGCATTCACGCTCGCGGTTTTTGGTGATTGGCCGTACAGTCTAGTCTTGCTCGACTCGGCGCGCCTGCTGATTGATTCCGTCAATTCGGACGCCGAAGTCAGCCTCGTGCTGCACGTCGGCGACATCCATTCAGGCAGCATGCCGTGTACAGGTGCTGGCCTGAATCCAATTCCGGTGGGATCCAATCCTTCGTGGAATCAGGGAATCTTCAACCTGTTCGAGCAATTCAGGGAGCCGTTCGTTTACACGCCGGGCGACAACGAATGGACTGACTGCCACAAGACCAAAGAATTCTCCAGCGGCGCGCCGTTAAATGAGCTGGCAAGCGTTCGAAGCCTCTTTTTTCCCGATCCCGGTTTCACACTGGGCGGCCACAAGAAACGCGTATCGACCCAGGCCATGGATTTCGATCGTAAACATCCGAGCGACGCCCAGTTCGTCGAGAACGTGATGTGGGAACAGCGCCGTGTCGTTTTCGTTACGCTGAACATGCCCGGCTCGAACAACGACGGCTTGCCTTGGACAGCGCCGTTCAAAGACGAAACCGCGCGTGCGGCCGAGGCCGCTCAGCGCACCCTTGCCGACATTCGCTGGCTGGATGCGGCATTTGACCAAGCCGAGAAGGAACACGCCAAGGCGGTGGTGATCGGCCTGCAGGCGGACATGTGGGATCCGGCTGCGGTAGTTGCCGGCGGCGACGGGCTTGGCAACTTTACGATCTTCGTCCACGAGCTCGCGCAACGCAGTGTTCGTTTTGGCGGGCCCGTACTGCTGATCAATGGCGACTCGCACGTATTCGGTTCGGACAAACCCCTTGCCGATCCCAACAGCGAAACGGGCAAAATTCATGGCACCCAGGCTGTGCCCAATCTGACGCGCATCACCGTGCAGGGCTCGACAACCGCGCCTGCAGAATGGCTGCGGCTGACAATCGACCCCGACTCGCCGCAGGTTTTCAGCTGGGTGAACGTGCCTTATTGCAAAAATCCACTGACAAGCTGCCAGTAGGATTTTCTGCGAGCGATAAAAAGAAATACTAAAAAATCATGCGCCCGTCGCCGGCATCCTGTGCCAATGCAATTGGAGTGATGCCGGATCGACGCTCGAGGCTTGGCGCAAGGCTGTGACGTTTGCAAGCCAGGCGCGTCATCCGCGCAAAAATAGCACGTTGACTGAGAGTCGAGCGTCAACGCAATGTGCGTGCCTTTCCAGGATTATTTTTCCGCGGCGTCGATCGCTTTTTGGCACACCTTGACGATGCGCTTGTAGGCGGTCTGGCGCTTGCGCGAATTGGCATACTGGGGAAGGTCTTCGACGTGCTTGATGACCTTCTTGCACGCCTTCAGAAGCACTCTGCCCGCCGCGATGATCTTGGGGTGTTTCTTCAGCGTGTTGACGTTTTTGCGTGTCAGCGCCTGCAGCGCCTTGTGCTGCGCGTTCGTGACCTTAATGGTTTTCACGGCCATCCTCCCTTGATCAGCTATGCACTTGCGCGCCCCAATTCGCGCCCGCCGCAAACAATGGCACAATCTTGACGTCTGTATATGACATTTTTATTGCAATTCGACGATAGGCGGAATGTTCGCGGCATACGCTGGGCCGCCATCGTTCGCCTTCTGGAGACTCGTCAATCGACACCTGCATGGCGTTTACGCGCCGGTCGCACGCAACCACCTCGTCGGCAATGCGCAGATCTCCGGTCACGAACGCATCCAATGCGCGCTGGACCTGCTGCTCGACCAGGCCGCCCATTTCCAGCGTGAGCGAGCGCACCGATTCGAGATCGGCGTCGAACTGGCTTAGTGTGTGCGCCAGAATTGGCGCCGGATGCAGGGATTGCATCTAGGCGTCGCGCCGCCGGAGCTGAATGCCTGCGGGCTCGCGCGCGAGATTGGCGGTTCCGTCCTCACCGTCCTCGAAATCGTCGTCTTCTTCGTCCAACGGATCGTCGGGCTCGTTGAACTCGCGCGGCGCGCGGCGGCTCTCGAAGTTCACTGTCGGCGGGATTCGATCGGCAATCTGCATTGTGCAACGCCCCGTTTAACGACGATATGAATGCAATTGTCGCGCCGTTTGATTACAGCATGATGTCAGCAGGCATTTCACCGTTTACGGTCCAACATAAAGAAGCAATTACTCCGAGATTGGCGGCAACGCACCGTCAAATGAGGCCTGGCCCAAAACAATCCCCGTGCCAGATCGATTCACAATTTCTGTGGATAACGTGTGAATAAACGCGTGGAAAATCCCACAAAGCCTATGCCATCAGCGGTTAATCTACACTGCCATTTTTTTTGGCATGACGAAGAAAATTTTTGCAATCAACTAAAACAAATCGTTAGAGTGAAAATATATCCTTGATAGCGTTGGGATGTTTTGTTTTAAATTGTACCTGCATTGGTAGAGTTACGAGAATCTGAAGCGCCAATGCCGGAAGTTGAAATTTCAACGTTTGAAACTCCGCGCCAATTTATTTGCAGGAAAAGCCCGCTGATTTAACCCTCGAAGTTCACGGTCTAATGCACGGCTCGAGAAACGACTAGCCGCATTCGACAATTGAACAAGAACTCCATTTCCCAATCCTTTTGCGCAAGGAGCGTCCCATGAAGATTCCGAACAATGACATTCCGGCAGACATGAACTGGGCTGATTATTGTGATGCACTGAGTAACGAACGCTTCTTGAGAACGGTCTACGATCGAAAGACATTCCAGGACCCCGAGCATCAAGCGAGCGTGGCCGAGGATGAAGAATCCCACGTTGCTAAAGTTTCGCCGCTTCCTTAGCGGCGATTGCTGGGGCGCGCTCTGTCACGCGGCCTGGTTGATACTCAAGCTGGACTGGCGCCCATGCAAGATCATCGCCCATCAAACTGTTGATCAATTGAAACTCGGCGCATGCTGCCTGCTAATGTATCGGAAGTCGTCAGGATAACAATCAGTAATTTCCCCCAGGAAATCTTCCACAAACGCTGCGCATCCTAAACGCAGTCAGATGGGTGCCGCGCGCAATCCTAAGGAGCGGCAACCCAAGAATTACGCGTCGACGTGCGTTGCGCGTATGAGGTAAAGTCACTCGACTTTAAAACGAGTTACAGCCGACTATCGCTGCGGCGCAGGCGATCAGCCATTATCCGCATCAGCTGCAAGGCAAAGTGCGGCGTCTGCTGCACCAAAAAGTGGAAGCGTTTTTTGCTGATCGGCGCCAACTTGCAATCTGTCCTCGCGATTGCCGTAGCGCTGCGCGTTCCAGTGTCAATCAACGCCATCTCACCGATCACGCCTCCCGCATCAAGCTGTTCCACCAATTTGCCGTGAATCAGCACATCGACCTGGCCTTTGGCGACCACGTACATCAATTCGCCGGTTTCCCCTTCATTGAATATTTTTTGTCCAGCGGCGAATGACTGCGTATTTTCTTCATTACGGAACATATCCATCGTAACCATAAAATCCCCGCTTGCACTATTCCGGCAAGATTTGCCAGATTTGTTTCAAGGATATAACAGAATCATTTCAATTTCGTGGCGGCCGGAATTCGACAGATCGCTAGCTGAGACGCTATTTCGCTGAACAAAAGCGCCAACCACAGCGGGCCCTGGATGCGTGGCAACGTACGTAATCGATAAGACTTCAAATGAGAAATGGCCAGTCAGTTCTGGGCGTTCACAAATGCAAACGTACCTGCGTGGCGCGCCATCTTTCAAGATCACAACCAGGACTTTTTCCTGCGGGACACGGGGGACCTTCTGTCCACGGCTTCACCCATTCGCCACTGGTAGAATTGTACGCGCACCGGTGACTGGCCCTTCCTTTAGCGCGGATTCATTTGATCATGACCCTGAAGAACACCCCGCTTGGTGACGGTCTTTACGATATGCATCGCCGCCTCATCGGCGCCAAGGACCGAGGTATCGACGTGCACTTCGGGATCCTCGGGCGCCTCGTAGGGGGAATCGATGCCGGTGAAATCGCGAATCTCGCCGCGGCGAGCCTTGCGATACAGCCCTTTCGGGTCGCGTGATTCGGCTACGGCGAGAGGTGCGTCGACGAATATCTCGATGAACTCGCCCGGTTCGAACAGACTACGGGCCATCGCGCGCTCGGCTCGCAGCGGAGAGATAAACGAAGCGAGAACGATCAGACCGGCGTCAACCATGAGCCTGGAGACCTCGGCGACGCGCCTTATGTTCTCGTTACGGTCCGGCATGGAGAAGCCCAGATCGCGGTTCAAACCGCTGCGCAGATTATCGCCATCGAGCAGATAGGTGTGGCGACCGAGGGCAAACAGTCGTCTCTCGATCAAATTCGCCAAGGTCGACTTGCCCGCGCCGGACAGGCCTGTCATCCAGAGCACACACGCTCGCTGGCGTTTCTGTTCCGACCGGGCCTCCTTGTTGAGATCAAAATTGTGGACATGAATCTCGGCTTGCATCGAACGCGGCTCGAAATTTTCCTGCCGCAGAACGGGGGGGGCGGGATACTCGATGCGCGTCGACAGCTTTTCCATCGCGTTCAGCGAATCATGGACGGCAAGACGGGCTACCAGCGGCAGAAGGTCGCGTAGTAAAGATTCTTCATGCGGCTCGCGAGCGTGCTTGGCAGCCGTTCGCGGTCGTACCCCAGCAGATCGAGGGTGTCGCCCGCGATTTGCTCGAATATGATTCGGTCCGCATGCGACATATCACGCTTCCAGGCAAACACCAGTGACGGGTTCAGAGCCTGCACCGAACGGCTGTGCCACTGCTCCGTGCCTGGCGGCATTTCCCGCGCGGCCGTCTCCGGGTAGCCAAGCATCACCGGTTCATACGGCACACCGAGGAAGGCGCAGATTTCGCGCAGCACCGCTTCGGGTTGCAGGACCAGGTTCTCGTACCTGACCTCGTGGTAATGAGGTCCGAGCAGCGCTCCCATTTTGTGGCCCAGCGTTACCTTCCAGCTCCAGTCGCTTGCTGCGCGGGGAAGGCTGTGTATGCCCCAGCTGACGCGCTTGTTTGACTGGGCAACGTCGCGTCCGTCGCGGACCAGGTGTAGGATGCGGCAGCCCGGAAACATATGCCACAGCGCGTCGATATTGGTTTCCTGCCCGGGTGTCTTGTCTCCCCACCTGGATTTGCCTTTGGCTTGTGCGTGGGTCAGAAAAATCGCGTGCACCAGATCGGCATAGTCCCGAATCGGATTGGCGAGGATCGCCTCGAAATCCGTGATCCAGCGGCCCCAGTCGGCGATGAGATAATAGCCGGCGATATCGGTGAGCAGCCGGCGTGCGTTTTCGCGCCGATTCAGGTCACCGTACTCGGGCAGCCGCTGCAAAAACGGAATGATGAATCCCGACTCGAAGGGTATTGCAAGTTCAGGATGGCGGTTGAGCATGAGCCGCAACACCGTCGTGCCCGAGCGCTGGGCGCCGACCACGAAGAATGGAGGGTACACGCGCTCGTTGGATTGCAGCGTCATTTGCGGTCGGTCAAGAACGGCGCTCATTGTTATCCATTTCGGGTAGTGGGTGGCGACTGATAGAACCGAGAAACGGTCTCTCAGCCATGTACTGCCGCCACGAGAGACAGACTAACCGAAAAGGATTACAGCGGCGTTACAGCCCGGCTGATTCGCTGCTGTGCGTTGTCTGCGCAGAGCAGGGTTCGACATAATAGACCGACAGCGATCCGTGCCAATATTGAGGTGTATCTCGCCGCATTAGGCACGCTGTTCTGAGCATCGCCGCCCCTCCCAATGCAGCACGCGGTCGCAATTGGTTTACGTTAAAAGCGTAATAGTGATTGAACAGCATCTAATGTTCACACTTCTTACCTAATCCTGAAATGTTGCGCGTGTCTAATCGGGCGAGTAAGCAGAAGAGCTTGCTCGTGCGGTAGCACGCGCTTCTCACACTCGAGAATGACGTTGCGACCTCGATTGTCTGCTCGATCCGCTTACCCCAAAACATCGGTATAACTTTGAGGATTTCATGCTCGCCTCGTTCAATTGTCGCGGAACCCGCGCACGCAAGCGCGATTGACTCGCTATGAAACGCGGGCGCTTTACCTTCAATTAGAAAGGATTCAAATGCGCATGCGGAAATATTCCATCTCGTTGCTGTTGGCGTCGGCGTCTATCCTGCCCGTTGCTCATGGGGCGCCCGTCCTGCTCGCGTTCGGCAATATGGGCGGACTCACTACGGACTTATCGACACAGACGGCGGGCCTGCTGGAAAAAGGCGTCAAAGGCAACCTTCTGCGCGACATTGGTTCGGCGCTCGCGTGGGCCGGCGGCAACACCTTCATCGCCACGCCGGACCGGGGACCCAATGCCATACCCTATAACGCGCTGGTCGATGATAAAGTAGGTGCGAGTTTTACGCCGCAGCAGTTTGTTCCCGAGCCCGCGACGTTGGCGATGTTCGGATTGGGGTTGTTCGGAATCGCCATAACGCGCAAGCGCAAACACTCTGATGGCGCGAGCAAGACGCCGCACATGCGTTGTTTCGATCGTCAGTTGCCCACGAGTTTCGAGCAGCAACAGATAGATGCAGCGCGTGCGCGCGCCTCTCATCGGAGCGACGATTCGAAATTCGCGGAAAAGCACAACTTGTCGAAATCGCACGCGCAAGGCTATACGGACGGCGAAACGTGTCGCAGGCGCGGCGGCACGCCTTCGACATACGTCCGAGTCGGAATCGACGACTACTGCGCGGGGTTTCGTGCGGGCTACTTCGTGCGCCGTGATCCGAATTCGACGCGCTCTGCTCAATTCGAGCCGGATCTGACGCACAGGCAATCGCGCGCGCCCGATGCCCAGGCTTGGCCGGCCGCTTGAATTTACGCAGTTCTGTTGTCTTCTGTTCGACTATTTCGCGGCAGAAGCCACCGCATAAACGCTGCTGCGACCAATGCGCCCGCGAGCTGCGCCAGCACGAAGTCCGGTGCATCGACCGGCCGAATGCCCGCAAAGGTATCGCTTGCTGCGCGCGCGAGCGTGACCGCGGGATTTGCAAACGAGGTCGAAGCGGTAAACCAGTATGCGGCCGTAATATAGGCGCCCACGGCGGCCGCGACTGCAGGAAGGCTTTGCCGCACGCTGCCGAGAATGACAATCAGCAAGCCGAAAGTTGCCACACCCTCTGCCCACCATTGAGCCACTCCCGTGCGTTGATGCTGTGATGCGAAAAATAGAATCTCGCCAAACATCGCATGGGCTGCAGCGACGCCCACAAAAGCGGCTGCTATTTGGATTCCAACGTACGCTATTGCATCCCTCCATGTCATGCCTTTGTCTAGCGCGACAACCAGTGTGACAGCGGGATTGAAATGTGCTCCAGACACGGGAGCAAACACCAGTATCAATGCATAGAGCGCAGCGCCGGTGGCGACCGAGTTGGCGAGCAGCGCGATCGCGACGTTGCCGCCGGCAAGGCGTTCGCCCATGATGCCGGAACCGACGACCGTTGCGAGCAATAGCGCGGTCCCCGCCGCCTCCGCCGCAAGCCGACGGCCCAACGTCATTTCGCTTTGCCGATCGCGTCGAGTTTTTTCTGCAGACTCAGATTGCTGAGCTTCTCCATCGGCAGATTGGTAAACAGATGAATCCGATTGGACAAGTAGCGGAACGCCTCGGCGAACGCGCGGAGTTTCTGCTCGTCGCTGCCTTCGACCGCCGCGGGATCAGGCAGACCCCAGTGCGCGGTCATCGGCTGTCCCGGCCAGACGGGGCAAACTTCGTTTGCCGCGTTATCGCAAACAGTAAACACGAAATCCATTTTGGGAGCACCCTGAGTTGCAAACTCGCTCCAGTCCTTGCTGCGCAGCCCATCAACGGGCAGGCCGACATGCCTGAGTTGCTCGATCGCAAATGGATTCGGCTTGCCCGAGGGATGGCTGCCGGCACTGAAGGCCTTGAAACGTCCTTTGCTTACAATGGGATTATTGAGCATTGCCTCGGCCATAATGCTGCGCGCCGAGTTATGCGTGCACAGGAACAGCACGTTGTAGACTTTGTTGCTCACTTTGAATACCGTATTCGACGATGTTTTTCGGCTGACGCCGACGGTTCGCACGCGGCCGCTGCCACGCAGGGATTTCCGCCGCAACAGTTGTCGGTCAGGAAACCGAGCAGTTCGTTCATGATCGCGAAGTTTGCCGAGTAGATTACGAATCGTCCTTGCTGACGCGAGGCGAGCAAACCGGCGAGCGTCAGTTCCTTGAGATGAAAGGACATCGTCGCGGCGGCGATTTCAACATGTTCAGCGATTTTGCCGACGCTTAACCCTGATGGACCGGCTTGAACCAACAATCTGAAAATCGCCAGCCGTGAATCCTGCGCAAGCGCCGCTAATGCCTTGATAACTTGATTTGATTCCATATTTCGAATAATATCGAAATATAGTGAGTGGGTCAACGATTCGTCACAGCGTGATCATTCTCAGCGGGTTTCAGGATGCAGCGTGGCGTACCGCGTCGGCAATAGTCTTGGCCCAGCGCTCGACTATGTTGCGCGATTTGCCTTCGACCATTACCCGAATCAACGGTTCGGTGCCCGAAGCGCGCAACAGCACGCGACCGCTGCCGTCGAGCGCGGTTTCGGCTTTGGCAACGGTGTGTTGCACCTTCTGATCCGAAGCGAAATCGATCTTTCCATTGGTGCGCACGTTGATCAGCACTTGCGGGTACAGCTTGACCGATGCCGCAGCTTTCGCCAGCGATGTCTTGCCGTCGCACAGCGCTCCCAGCACCTGCAGCGCCGAAATGATGCCGTCGCCGGTGGTGTGCTGGTCGAGGCAGATGATATGTCCTGAATTCTCGCCGCCAAGCAGCCAGCCACGCGCTTGCATCATCTCGAGCACGTAGCGGTCTCCGACTTTGGCACGCGCGAAAGGAATTTCAAGACGGGCCAGCGCGTGTTCCATCCCGAGGTTAGTCATTTGCGTACCGATGACGCCGCCTTTGAATGGACGGCGGCGTTTGCGATGGCTTGCGATAATGTACAGCAGCTGGTCCCCATCGTAGACTATGCCTTTGGCATCGACCATCAGCAGGCGATCGCCGTCGCCGTCGAGCGCTATGCCGAGATCGGCGCGTTCGCGTTTGACTGCACTCTGTAATGCTTGCGGATGCGTCGCACCGCACGACGCATTGATGTTATAGCCGTCGGGCTCGTTTCCGATCGCGATGATATCGGCGCCCAACTCGTGAAACACGTGTGCGGCAACGTGATAAGTGGCGCCATGCGCACTGTCGATGACCAATCGCAGACCGCGCAGATCGAGGCGCGCCGGAAAAGTGCTCTTGCAGAACTCGATGTAGCGCCCGGCCGCGTCGTCGATGCGGCGCACCTTGCCGAGCTGCGCTGATTTCTTGCATTGCAGCGGCCGCGCGAGCTCCGTTTCGATCGCGGTCTCGACCTCATCGGGCAGCTTGGAGCCCGTGCCGGAGAAAAACTTGATGCCGTTATCATCGTACGGATTGTGCGAAGCGCTGATTACAATGCCGGCTGAGAGCCTGAGCGCGCGCGTCAGATACGCAACCGCCGGCGTGGGCATGGGCCCAACCAGCAGCACGTCGACACCCGCCGCCGACAGTCCCGCTTCAAGCGCGGACTCGAGCATGTAGCCGGAAATCCGCGTGTCCTTGCCGATTAGAACCACGGGCCGCTCACCGCTGGTGCCTGTGCGCGTCAGCACGTTGCCGGCAGCATAGCCAACCCGCAGCACGAAATCCGGCGTGATCGGAGCCTCTCCAACCTTGCCGCGTATGCCATCGGTGCCGAAATATTTTCGAATCATAGAAACTTTCATTGCCAACAACTGTTCCCCCGCACGGCCTGCCACACCGCAAGCGCGTCGCGAGTCGCTGCGATGTCATGCACGCGCACGATGTGCGCGCCCTTTTCGACTGCGATCAGCGCTGCCGCCACGCTCGCATGCAAACGTTCACCGACGCTGCGGCCAGTAATGCGGCCCAGCATCAGCTTGCGCGAAATTCCGGCCAGCACCAGCGCGCCACACGTGTTGAAACGGTCGAGAGCCCGCAATAGTTCGAGATTATGCTCCAGCGTCTTGCCGAAGCCAAAACCCGGGTCGACCACAATGCGCTCGGCCGCGACGCCGGCAACACGCACCACCCGGACACGGTCGCCAAGAAACGCCAGCACCTCGGCAACGACATCGTCGTATTGCGGATCAATCTGCATGTTGGCGGGTGTGCCCTTTTTATGCATCAGGCACACTGCAGCGTCGCTCGCCGCGACTGCCTCTAAAGCGCCCGGCGCCAGCAGCGCGTTGATATCGTTAATCATGGCCGCGCCGGCGGCAATTGACTCGCGCATGAGCTCAGGCTTCTGCGTATCAACCGATATCGGCACGGCGCCACCCGCGAGCTGCTCGAGCACCGGAAGCACCCGGCGGCGCTCGTCTTCGAGCGCAACACTCTGCGAGCCCGGACGCGACGACTCGCCGCCGATATCGATTATATCGGCGCCCTCGTCTATCAGCTGCAGGGCACGGGCGACAGCGGCGTCAACAGTCGAATATTTCCCGCCGTCGAAGAATGAATCGGTGGTGATATTGACAACCCCCATGATCAGGGGCCGCGCCAGCGGAAGCGCGAACCTACCGCAGCGCAGAAACCGAGACATGAGGATGAAACCGAGGCGATGAAGAATCGTGCCGCATCAACACTAGCAAGCTAGCGGCTTTGCTCGACTTTCATCCTCCACAACTTGAAACTAGGTGCCTTGCGCCGGCGCAGCAGTTGCAGCGGGACTTGGGGGATTGTCTTTAGGCGGCGAGCTCGTCGTGACGGCAGCGGGCTTAGGTGGACGC
>Ga0070681_10006573_pt1 | contig 11320 bp, 11 predicted proteins | sample KBSC83BmetaG_FD_65650 | JGI IMG/M metagenome (GOLD analysis project Ga0070681, IMG submission 65650) | Corn rhizosphere microbial communities from Kellogg Biological Station, Michigan, USA - KBS C8-3B metaG | ecosystem: Host-associated > Plants > Roots > Rhizosphere | place: USA: Michigan...
GAGAGCAACGCCGAGCTCGCGAGCTGCGCCGGGCGGAAGAATCGATCGACGCGTGATGCCGACGAGCGATTGAAGATCCAGAACACCGCGACCATCAGAAAATATCCCGCGATCATTCCCACGAGCGGCGACATGACGATGAACGACAGCGTCTGAATCCACTTCGAGCCCCACAGAATCGCGCCCATGCCGGCCCGCGCAACGGCCGACCCGGCGTAGCCGCCGATCAACGCGTGCGATGAGCTGGACGGAATCCCGAAGTACCACGTGATGAGATTCCAGATGATCGCGCCGAGCAGGCCGCCGAGAATCACGTTCGGCGTGACGATGCTCTGCTCGATCATGCCGCCGCCGATCGCCTTCGCCACCGCGAGCGAGCCCGTGAACGCGGCCATGAAGTTGAACGTCGCCGCCCAGATCACGGCGGCGATCGGACTCAGCACGCGCGTGCCAACGATCGTCGCGATCGAGTTGGCGGAGTCGTGAAACCCGTTGATGAAATCGAATATGAACGCGATCAGGACGATCGCGACGACGTAGGCGACCACGTGCGTCCTTAGGCGTTCTTGAGGGAGATGCTCTGAAGAACTTGCGCCACTCCCATGCAGCTGTCGATCGCGCCTTCGAGCGTGTCGTACATCTCCTTCCACTTGATCACGTCGAGTGGATCCGGCGCGCCCGCGAAGAGCGCGCCCACGGCCTCGTGATAGATCGCGTCACCTTCTTCCTCGAGATGCTTGATGAGGGCCACGTGCTCGTTGACCTGCGGCGGCTTCCGCATCTCGCTCACGGCAATCGTGATTTCGGCCGTCGCGCGCACGAGCACGTTCGTCAGCTGCCGTGCCTGCGGCCGGACCTCATTGATGTGCAGCATCTCGAAGCGGCGCGACGTGCCATCCAACAGATCGATGACATCATCGAGCCGAGACGCCAGATGATGAATGTCCTCGCGATCGATCGGCGTGATGAAGCTCTTGTCGATTCGCTGATTGAGCGTCGCCGTGAGCAGATCCGCTTTGTGCTCGATGTCCTTGATGGCTTTCACGTGATCGTCGACGTGCTCGACGTCGCCGAACAGCGTATCGAGCATCTTCGCCGCGGTGGCGAGATGGTGGGCGAGTTGATCGAACAGCTCGAAGAACTGTTCGTCCCGTGGGATGAGGCGACCGAGCATGGGGGTCCGGATCGGAGCCCAGCTTCTGCAAGCGAGCTCGTCGTAACAAGGGGTGTAACAGCCCCGTCAAGATACCGGATTGGCCGTGGCCGGCAAAGCTGCCGAGTCGATTAGCGCCCCGCTTTGGCAGGACGGCGCCGAACGGGTTTTGTTGGGCTACCGGCGAGCTTCTTCGAGGCTGTGGGCGCGCCGATCGCGCGAAGCTCGGCCGCCACTGAGCTGATCCGCCTCGTGAAGCCGGCTGTCGCGTCCGCCGACCACGTGGACGTGTACTTCTGGAACGTGGTGGTTTCTGCCTGACGCATTCGGCGGGAAAGAACGCGCAGCCCCGCGACCGGACTTGGATTTTTCGCGCGTTCTTGTGCCGGGCCGCCATTGCCCGACGATTTGCCTGTGTCGCCCTCGTCGGCCAACAGCTCAGCGATCATGGTCGCGAGCTCTCCGCCAAAGAGCTGCGAGTCGTGCAGTTCTCCGAGCGTGTCCTGAAGATTCTTCAGCTCATCAATGAGTGGGTGCACCGACGCAGAGGCATCATCGACGCCCTCGAGTAGATATCGCAATCGCTTCGCCGCGATCCGCGTCGCATGCGCCTCGGCGCGATCGCCTTGCCCTGTGACCCGTTCAACGGCGTTGCTCAACGCCTCAGCCTGGAGCTCGATCATGTCGGCCGCGACAGAAGCGAACCGCTCTCCGTCGTCCATCACCGATGCCTCATAGCGCAACAGCGCATCCTCCGCGTCTTGAGCGGCACGATCAAACTTCGCGTCGATCACTCGGCGAAAGTCGGCGTCGGCCTCGCGCTTATCCTGACGGAGTCGCTTGAGCAGCCACATCGCACCCACTCGCGCTTGATCGGACAGCGTTTTTCGGGAAGACGCCACCCACTGCACGTGCACCTGGAGATCGCGACTCGATCCGGTGGCTCTGGCGATGCGTTTGAGCCGGCGCTCGACTTTGTCGCCGACGGTGTCGCAGAGCGCCGGGCGAAACGCGCGAAGCCAACTTCGCAGTCGGCGAAGCGCGACGCGAAAGTCGTGCAGCGCTTCCTTGTCGCTCAGATCGTCGAGTCGATCGCGCGCGTCGCGAACCTTCGCCAGCAGAGCGAGCGCCGAACGGCGCGCGCCGCGCTGAACCGAGTCTCGAAAAATGTCGTCGATGTGCGTGCTCGCGGAGTGCTGCTTTCGCTGCTTACGCTGTTTACGTCGAGGTCGCGTCGGAGCCATGAAGAGCGGTGTCGAGCATCTCTCGCAACTCGAGCGCGCTGATTCGGCGCCAGTCGCCTGCAAAAAGCTCGCGCGGAACGCGGACGCGACGGGTGATGTAACGAACGGTCATCGCGAGACTCCTCGTGGCTCGCGTGTCAATTGGCGGAACGACCAATCTTCGCGCAAGGATGGCGCCGGAAGGCGATGGACCGAATCGTTACGTCCGGCGTAACACCGAGCCCGGGTGCCGTGTCAGACGAAGCCGCGGCGCAACTTCGTCTCGCGAATGACGTTTCGCTCCGTCACCAATCGCGGATTCCTGAACACCTTGATGAGGATCATTCCGCTCACGAATCCGCCGATGTGCGCAAAGACCGCTACGCCGGTCGAGACATCGGCTCGCAGCGGTGTGAGATACGCGGCAATGACCTGCATTCCGAACCACCAGATCAACAGCAGCCACGCGGGCAGCGCCACGATGAAGATGAAGATGAGCGTGTTGACGCGTACGCGCGGATAGAGCACGAGGTAGGCGCCGAGCACACCGGAGATCGCACCCGAAGCGCCAACCGTGGGCACTGGCGACGACGGCATCGCGGCGATCTGGCTCGCCGCGGCGATCAGCCCGCAGACGAGATAGAAGACCAGAAAACGGCCGGGGCCCATGCTGTCTTCGATGTTGTTGCCGAACACCCAGAAGAAAAGCGCGTTGCCAAGGATGTGCCCCCACCCGCCGTGCAGGAACATGGACGTGATGGGGGTCAGAATGTTGATCGGACTGTTGTCGATCGAGCAGCCCAATCCGGCGCCGATCGGGATCGTCAGGCCGAGCTGTGCGCGATGCGTGATCTCGCCGGGCACCATTCCGTAGGTGCACACGCTCGAGGCGAGCGTGACCGGGTTCATCCCGCCACCCTGGATCGTGAACCAGACCGCGAACATGGCCCCGAGGATGAGCCAGGTCATGATCGGGGTGCGGAGCGTCGGGTTCTCGTCGGACAGTGGGAAGATCATAGGTCTGGAGAAGATGGCGACCGCGGGCTGACAATCCGAGCCCCGAATCGACCGCAGGCAGACTGCCGCCCCCTGCCCGGCGCTGCCGACCTGACAACCAACACGCGAACGGCTGGTCCGACGCCTGCCGATATGCGCCAATTTGGCGTAGAACCTCGGTCCCGCTCTTGCCTTCTACGGGGTCCGATCCCGGCCAGCTGACATCGAAGGAGTTCGAGGCAGCTTGGGCCCACCACACACCCGATTGAGGAAGCAATGGCCGACAAAGTCATTGGCATCGATCTCGGAACGACGAACTCTGTCGTCGCCGTCATGGAAGGCGGCGACCCCATCGTGATTCCCAACGCCGAAGGCGGGCGCACCACCCCGTCAGTGGTTGGTTTCACGAAGGACGGAGAGCGTCTCGTCGGCCAGGTCGCCAAGCGCCAGGCGGTGACCAATCCGCAGAACACCGTCTTCTCCATCAAGCGATTCATGGGACGGCGGATGAACGAAGTGCAGGATGAGACCAAGCGCGTTCCGTACAAGGTCGTCTCCGGCCAGAACGATCTGGCCGCCGTCGAGGTCCAGGGCAAGCGATACACGCCGCCCGAGATCTCGGCAATGATTCTCCAGAAAATGAAGCAGACGGCGGAGGACTACCTCGGACACTCGGTGTCCAAGGCCGTCGTCACCGTGCCCGCATATTTCAACGACGCCCAGCGCCAAGCGACGAAGGACGCCGGCAAGGTCGCCGGCCTCGAGGTGCTCCGCATCATCAACGAGCCCACGGCCGCCGCGCTGGCCTACGGTCTCGACAAGAAGAAGGACGAAAAGATCGCCGTTTTCGATCTCGGTGGCGGCACGTACGACATCTCCGTCCTCGAGCTGTATGACGTCGAGGGCTCGCGCCAGTTCGAAGTGAAGTCGACGAACGGCGACACGCACTTGGGTGGTGATGATTTCGATCAGCGCGTCATCGACTGGATCGTCGGTGAGTTCAAGCGCGATCAGGGCATCGATCTCTCCAAAGATCCGATGGCACTCCAGCGTCTCAAGGAAGCCGCGGAGAAAGCCAAGATGGAGCTGTCGAGCACGATGTCCACGGACATCAACCTGCCCTTCATCACCGCTGACCAGAGCGGCCCGAAGCATCTCAACTACTCGCTCACGCGAGCCAAGTTCGAGCAGCTCGTGGACGATCTGATTCAGCGTACGCTCGAGCCGATGAAGAAGGCCCTCAAGGACGCGGGCCTCGAGCCGAAAGACATCGACGAGGTGATTCTCGTCGGCGGCTCGACGCGCATCCCGAAGATCCAGACGATCGTGAAGGACTACTTCGGCAAGGAGCCGAACCGTTCGGTGAACCCGGACGAAGTCGTCGCGATCGGCGCAGCGATTCAGGGCGCGGTGCTCACCGGCGAGCAGAAGGACGTGCTGCTGCTGGACGTGACGCCACTCTCCCTCGGCATCGAGACGTTGGGCGGAGTCACGACCGTGCTCATTCCGCGCAACACGACGATCCCGACCAAGAAGGGCGAGACGTTCTCCACGGCCGACGACAATCAGACGACCGTCGAGATTCACGTCCTTCAGGGCGAGCGCGATATGGCGCGCGACAATCGTACGATCGGAAAATTCCAGCTCACCGGAATTCCGCCGGCTCCGCGCGGCATGCCGCAGATCGACGTGACCTTCGACATCGACGCGAACGGCATTCTGCACGTGTCGGCCAAGGACAAGGCGACGAGCAAAGAGCAGAAGATCCGTATCGAAGCGTCGAGCGGTCTCTCGGACTCGGACATCGACAAGATGGTGAAGGACGCGGAGAAGAACGCCGCGGAAGACAAGAAGCGCCGAGAGGAGATCGACACGCGCAATCGCCTCGACAGCATGACGTACGAGGTCGAGAAGAACTCGAAGGAGTGGTCCGACAAGCTCGCGCCCGAGATGAAGTCGAAGTTGGATGCATCAGTGGAGCGAGCGCGCAAGGCGCTCCGCGGCGACGACATGGGCGAGATCCGCGCGGCCCAGGAGGAGCTGAATCGTGTGTTCAGCGAGGCCGGGCAGGCGTTCTACGCACAGAGTCAGGCCCAGGGCGGCGGCCCCACCGGCGGCGAGCCGGGTGGTCCGCAGGGCGGCGGTCCGACCGCCGGCGCGACGTCTGGCAAGCCGCAGGAAGACGTCGTCGAAGCCGACTACGAGATCGTCGACGAGAACAAGAAGTAAGGCAGGATCGGTAAGGTTTTCTTCACAGCCGGCCCGCGGTGGAAACCGCGGGCCGGTTCGTGCGTGTCATATTTGATGTCATCCCGAGCGAAGCGAGGGATCTGCACGTTGAACTGCAGACCCCTCGCGGTGCCTCGGGATGACACCAGTACAAGCCCCTTACGCCTCCGAAACTTGCGTAATTGGCCAGGGTACGTCATAAGTCCATCAATCCTCTCTTTTAGGTAGGGTCGTCCATGTCGAATCGGTATTATCGTGCGCGATTCGGTGCCGCGATCGTGGTCGCATTTCTGTGCGGCCTGGTCTTCGCTTCTGGCTTCGACTTGACGCACTTCGGGTGGGCGCAATCGCGCACCGCCACGACGAAGCCCGCGCCGGCGCAGATCGCATCGGCAGCAGAGACGGAAACGGCGTTCGAGGCCGTCGCGGACCACGCGCGCCCCGCCGTGGTGTCGATCGAAACCGAGAAGTTCGCGAAGGCGCGGCCTACGTCGTCGCAGCGCCAGCCGCGCGGCCGCGGCGGCCAGCAGCTGCCGCCGGGGATCGAGGACTTTTTCCGGCAGTTCGACAATTCGCCGAACGATCAGCCTGAAGAGGCGAGCGGCACTGGCTTCATCGTCTCGCAGGACGGCTTCATTCTCACCAACAACCACGTCGTCGCCGACGCGGACAAGGTGACCGTCACGCTGTACGACAAGCGCCAGTTCGAGGCGAAGGTGATCGGCCGCGATCCGACCACCGACGTCGCCGTCGTGAAGATCGAGGAAAAGAATCTGCCGACGCTCTCACTCGGCGACGATGCAGGTGCGCGCGTCGGCCAGTGGGTCCTCGCGATCGGCAATCCGCTTCGTCTCAACTTCACCGTGACGGCGGGCATCGTGAGCGCCAAGGGCCGCACGTCCCCTGAGCTGCTCAACCCGCGCGGCGACAACCCGTACGCGATCACCGACTACATCCAGACGGACGCCGCGATCAACCCGGGCAACTCCGGTGGACCGCTGCTCAACATCCGCGGCGATGTCATCGGCATCAACAGCGCGATTGCGAGCGGCACTGGCTACTATGCCGGCTACGGCTTCGCGATTCCGATCACGCTCGCGAAGCAGGTGATGGACGATCTGATCAAGTACGGCAAGATCAGGCGTGCGGTGGTCGGCGTGGTGCTGAACGAGGTGAATTCCACGGACGCGCGCGCGGCGGGTCTCACGCAGGTCGGCGGCGCCAAAGTCGGTGGCTTCAACCCGGAAACGAACAGCCCCGCCGAGAAGGCAGGCATCGAGGTTGGCGACATCATCGTCGCGGCGGCCGGCAAATCAATCGATCAGGTGAGCACGCTGCAGCGAATCATCCGCGGCTTCAAGCCGGGTGAAACGGTCGACATCGACGTCGTGCGCTTCGGTCAGAAGAAGTCGTTCAAGGTGAAGCTTGCGGAGCCGACGGACATCGGAACGACCGTCGCGGACAACGATGAGAATCGTGGTACCAACGTCCGCGAGGAAAGCACCGGCAAAGCCAACGACAAGCTCGGCATCACCGTTGGGCCTGTCCCGAATGAAATCATCCGCGCCGCCAACGTTGCCGCGCAGTATCGCGGTGGCCTGATGGTGACCAAGGTGTCGCCGCGCGGGCCGTCGTGGCGCCAGTTGACGGAGCAGGACATCATCATCTCCGAGCTGTTCCCAGCGAAGCGCGACATCAAGACCGCCGACGACCTGCAGCAGGCTGTGACCAGCGTGAAGCCAGGCGACGTGATCGAGCTCAAGGTCTACAACGTTGCTTCGCAGCAAACGCGCGCCGTCAGCTTGCAGGTCGGCAAGTAAGACTCAACAACGCGAAAACGAAAGCGGGAGTCGCTTGAGAGCGACTCCCGCTTTTGTTTTCGCGTCCTTTCTGTCATGCCGAGCGGAGAGAGAGATCTGCCCTCCCGTAGTTGCTCGATCTTTACTGATCCTTCGTGTAGATGAACTTCTTGCCGGTATAGATCATCGTGAGCGTGTTCGCCGTCACGGATCCCACGAAGTTCTCGGTGCCGCCCTGCGTCATCGTGAAATTGATCTTGCCGTTCGCAATGGCATACGTGCCCGAGACGACTGAGAACTGCGTGCTCGTGGTGTTGTCGAGCAGGCTGGTAACGAGGTAGGTCGTCGCTTCCGTCCACGTATTCGTCGCGGTGATCGCTATGGTATCGGCGGCCAGCGTCCAGTCGGCGGTCGGCGTCGAGAAGGCCGGAAACGGCGGCGCCGTGCCATTCGCCGAGATGAGGTTGAACGCGCCTGCGACGTCGGTGCTGGTTGGCGCAAGCGTCAGATCGACGGCTGGCTCGGTCGTATCGGAACCACAACCGGCGATGACTGCGGCAGCCAGCACACAAATCAGCGCACGCATGGGAACCTCAGCTCGAGGAGAAGGTGGGATGCGAGAGCCGGGAGTCGAACCCGGAAGCCTTTCGGCGCCAGATCCTAAGTCTGGTGCGTCTGCCAGTTCCGCCACTCTCGCGCTACTGCGACACCTAACAGCTTAGCGATGTCGGATGGAACCCGACAATCGCCCGAAAAGTTTGCGTTCTGTTATGGGAGCCATTCTGCAGTTGAAACGACGAACGGCTCTGATGCGGACAACAACCGGATCAACTGCACAGTCACGAACTGATACGACGCAAAACGCCTTTTTCGCCTTTCGAGTTCAGCAGTCCCGTTAGTCGGCCGTCGCTTTTTCCGTTCGTTGCCCGTATCTGATCGTTTACCCTCGCCTCGCGGTGCAGTCCCGCCTTTGCCGGATGAGATTCAAAACGCGTAACCCACCACGAACCGCGCCGTGAAGTACGAGCGGTCGAGGTCTACTCGTCGCCGATCCGCCTCGCTCGCCAGAACGCGTTTCACGCCGAGCCCGGTGCCAACGACGAATCTCGGGGACGGGCCGATCAGCCAATTGTAGTCGGCGCGAAGTCCGATCGTCGGCGTCGTGATCGACGGTCGCGCTCCAATCGAATCGCGCTTGCTGTATCGAAGCAGTCCGCCGCTGAGCCCGATCGAGACCCCGCGCAGAATCACCTGCTCCGGATAGAACCGGAGATTGAAATCGCCGCTGGAATAGTGATCCCGATTGTTGGCCATGTACGATCCAACGCCGCCGATCGTGATGCCCTGTGCGACACCGCTCTCGACCTCGACCGAACCGAAATCGAACACCACCATCGATGGATTGAATGCTACGTACGTGGTCAGCGGAATCGGGATCACCGTTGTGCGACCGCTCGGCCCCTGTGCCGCCGCGCGACCCGCGTTGACATGAGCGATCATGATTGTTGCAAGGCCGGCCATACACACCCGCATTGCACGCATCCGACGTCTCCTCTGGGTGAGTCTGCATGCATTCTAACTTGAGCGACGCGCGCCGGCGCCGTTCCACCGTCCTTCTCGTGCGACTAGCTTTCGCCACATGAACATCGAAATCACTCCCAAGAAGGCCGAAGGCCTCGAGCGTCTGATCGAGGTCAAGGTCCCAATCGAGACCGTCCGCGACGCCGAGGACAACGCGGCGAAGCGCTACGCGTCCAGTGTCCGGCTCCCCGGCTTCCGTCCCGGCAAAGCGCCGCCGGCCATGGTCAAGAAGCGCTTCAAGGACGCGATTCGGCAGCAGGTCATCGAGACGCTGGTCCAGGAAGCCTTCCAGGAAGTGATGACGCGCGAGCAGTTCAAGGTCGCGTCGCAACCGCACGTACACGATCTGAAGTTCGCCGAAGGCGAGCCACTCAGCTTCGAGCTCCACGTGGAGATTCGGCCGCAGCTCGAGCTGGCGCGCACACAGGGCTTCCGTGTGACGCGTACGCAGAATCCGGTGAGCGACGAGAACGTGCGCGAGCAGGTCGACCAGATGCGGGAGCAGAAGGCCACCTGGACGCCGACCGAGAGCAAGGCGTCGCCCGGCGACATGGTGCGCGTGCAGTTGGCAACGTCCGAGGAGTCGGGCGAGTTTCCGGAGGCAAAGGAGTACCCGCTCGTGCTGGGCAGCGGCCAGGCGATTCCCGGCGTGGAAGAGCTGATCATGGAGCTCAAGCCCGGCGAGTCCGCGGAGCGCCCGGTTCGTTGGCCCGACGATTTCCCCGACGAGACGCAGCGCGGCAAGACGAAAACCGTGCGCGTCACGTTGCTCGACGTCAAACGGAAGGAATTGCCTGCCCTCGACGACGCGTTCGCGCGCGAAGTGGGCGATTTCGAGTCGCTCGATGCTCTGACATCAACGGTTCGGAAGGACCTGGAAGAGCACTCCAGTCGAGAAGCGGACGCCGGCGTGCGCCAGCAGCTCGTCGATCAGATCGCTGCGGCGAATCCGTTCGACGTGCCGCCGAGCTGGGTGAACCAGGTCGTCGACGGATACCTGCAGGCGTACCAGGTCCCTGAAGAGGAGCGCGAGCGCTTCCGCGGCGAGTTCCGTCCGATCGCGGAGCGGCAGGTTCGCCGCGATCTCATCATCGAGACGATCGCCGAGACGGAAGGGCTCAAGGCAACCGAGGGCGATATCGATGATCGCGTCGCTGAGGTCGCCAACAAGCGCGGCGCCGATCCGGGCCAAGTGTACGCATCGCTGCAGAAGGCCGGCCGCCTTCGTGAGATCGAGTTGAGCATCACGGAGGACAAGGTCTTTAATTGGTTGATGGGCAGGAACGAGGTCGCCTGAGCGAAGGAAGGAGGGAGAGCAAATGCGAGCGCCTCCCGACCGTCATCCCGAGCACCAGTTGTCATCCTGAGCGCAGCGAAGGATCTGCTGCTGTATCACGCCGTTAAGCACCTGAGCTCCTCGGACACGTTTCGTCATTTCTGACTTTCTGGACCATGCCGACCATCTACCCACCGTATGTGATCGAACGCTCACCGCGCGGTGAGCGCAGCTACGACATCTTCAGCCGCTTGCTGATGGACCGCATCATCTTCCTCGGCACGCCGGTGAACGATGATGTCGCGAACATCGTCATCGCCCAGATGCTGTTCCTCGAGGCGGACAACCCGGACCGGGACATCTTTCTCTATATCAACTCGCCGGGCGGCAGCGTGTCCGCGGGCCTCGCGATCTACGACACGATGCAGTTCATGAAGTCGCCGGTGAACACGATCTGCATGGGGCTGGCCGCCAGCATGGGCGCCTTTCTCCTCGGTGCCGGGCGAAAGGGGCGTCGTTCAGCTCTTCCCCATTCACGAATCATGATTCACCAACCCTCACAGTCCGGCGGGGGCGGAACGGCATCGGACATCGAGATCCAGGCCAAGGAGATTCTGTACCTGCGGGCCAAGATGAACGAGCTGCTGTCCAAGCACACGGGCCAGCCGATCGAGCGGATCGAGCGCGATACCGATCGCGATCGCTATCTGTCGGCCGACGAGGCCAAGGACTATGGGCTCGTGGATCACGTTATCACGAATCGTGGCGAAATAGTTGAGCCAAGCGCCATTCAGGCCGTAACTAAATGACAGGGATCGTTCGGCGGGCCCGTTTTGGAGGCCTCGCGCCAGCGGTTTGACGACCGCACCGGCTACCGGGGTTGTGAAAAACTTTCACAACCTTCGGTCGTCTCTTGCTTGGCCGGTGCGGGGCCTTTAATTCTTTTCCAGTACCCTTCCCCTCCGGTCGAATCTCCCCGGCCGATAGCCGCTGAATCAGCGGTTTGGGCGTCCGCATCACCCGTGTTGAGTGAGCTGTCATGTCGCACGACAAACACCTGCGC
>Ga0070681_10006574_pt1 | contig 11320 bp, 13 predicted proteins | sample KBSC83BmetaG_FD_65650 | JGI IMG/M metagenome (GOLD analysis project Ga0070681, IMG submission 65650) | Corn rhizosphere microbial communities from Kellogg Biological Station, Michigan, USA - KBS C8-3B metaG | ecosystem: Host-associated > Plants > Roots > Rhizosphere | place: USA: Michigan...
GCCGGCCGGCACCATCATCGTGAATACCCACGACCGTTATCTCTACCTCATCATGGGCAATGGCGTTGCGATGCGTTACGGCGTCGGCGTCGGCCGCGACGGTTTTCAGTGGGGCGGCATACAGAAGATCACGCTCAAGCGTGAATGGCCGGACTGGGTGCCCCCGCCGGAAATGATCGTGCGCCAGCCTTATCTGCCGCGCTGGATGGCCGGCGGCCCGGGCAATCCGCTCGGCGCGCGCGCGATGAATCTTGGCGGGACCGTCTACCGCATCCACGGCACCAACGCGCCCGAGACCATCGGGCAGGCGGTGTCGTCCGGCTGCTTCCGGCTGGTCAACGACGATGTGATCGATCTTTATTCGCGCGTGCCGGTCGGCACCAAGGTCATGGTGCAACATCAATAGCAGGGCAGATGGCACTCACTGCCACAGGCCGAACGACGCCCACTTCGCCTCGGGAATTTCCTCGCCGACGGTGTAGTTGAACGTGACGATCTTCAGGTGGTCGGACGTCGCCGTACAGCGGTAGGACAGCGCGTACCATTTTTTCTTGCTGCGAAACGCGCCGCCGGTGACTTCAATCGTATCGGCTTTCGTCTTTGGCTCGGCCATCGCGTTGGCCACGGCGCGATCGGGACGGAACTCTTTCTTTTCGGTGCGGATGCGCGTCATCGCCGTGTAGTCGCACAGCTGCTCCAGCCGTTCGGCCGGCGCCAGCATCTGCAAGCTGCGCTCGAACCGCTCGTCGGCAGCCGCGGCCGCCAAAGTGATCGTCGCCGCGACAGCCGCCAATCCGAACGCTCGCATTCAACCTCCTGCCCGCACGGGTTCCGTTCCGACTCTGTGCCGGCTTGTCCCAAGCAATAATGGCACGCAAATGTCAGGACTATCAGGAATATTTCGGATCCCGGTCGAGCAATTCAATCGAAATGCCCTGCGGTCCGCGCAAGAAGCAGATCTTGATGCCGGGGCGCGGCGAATGCGGCTCCTGCGTGAACTCGACGCCTTTTTTCTTGAGATCGGCGGCAATCGCGTCGATGCCCGAGACAGCAAAACCGAAATGGTCGAGGCCCTGATAGGGCGTCGTGGGCGGCGGATTCACGCCATCGCCCGGATTGACCTGCGCCGTGAAGATCATGGCGCCGCCGAGCTTGATATCGATGCGTGGCTTGCCTTGTTGCGTCGAACGGATCACCTCGGCGCCGAACATGCGCTCGAACCATTGCGCGGTCGCCTCCGGATCGGGCGTGCGCAGATGAACGTGATCCCAGGTAAGGCTCGGCATTGGTGTTCTCCTGTATTGTCCTCGTAAAACTAGACATGGCGGAAGGGTGAGCGCAACAGGCCTGTTGTACAACGGGAAACACATCAATAACTCACGATCAGCGCACACGCTAAGTCAGGCGGCAATAACAAGATGAACCAGCACAGGTTCACCTTCGGAAAAAACATGGACACGTCATTGCTCAAGCGATCAGGCGGCATTTTCATCATGCCGAACGATTAATTTCGTCCAGCCCCCTTACCGCGGGCGGCAGGCGTGGCATCATTGGTGCGAAGCGACCGCATCAGATGGCCGCGCACATCCGGGGGAAAACCATGTTGCATAGCAGACGCCGATTCCTGAAGCTTTCCGCCGCTGCGCTATCGGCGCCGGCGGTTGCGCGCCCCGCCTTTGCACAAACCGCCTGGCCGTCTGCAAAACCGATCCGCGCCATCGTGCCGTTCTCGGCCGGAAGCACCATCGACATTCTCGGCCGTATCGTGCTCGACCCGGTGTCGCGTCAACTCGGCCAGACCATTGTGGTGGAGAATCGCGGCGGTGCCGGTGGCAGCCTCGGTTCGGCAGCCGTGGCGAAAGCCGAGCCCGACGGCTACACGCTGTTGATCAACGCCGCCGCGCATTCCGGCGCACCCGCCGCGTATCCGAACCTGCCCTACGATGCCGCGAATGATTTCGCCGCGGTCGCCTGCTTCGGCAGCGTGCCCAACGTATTGCTGGTCGCGCCGTCGAAGGGCATCAGGACCGTGCAGGACCTGGTCGCGAAGGCAAAATCAGGCGGCATGAGCTTCGCCTCGGCGGGCGTCGGCAGCGCGACGCACTGGGCGGCCGAGCGATTTATCGTCAGCGCCGGCTTGCAAGTAACGCACGTTCCTTTCCGCGGTGGTCCGGAAGCGCTCACCGAAGTGATGACGGGACGCGTCGATTTTATCTTCATCGGCATCTCGTCGGGCCTGCCCTTCATCCAGAACAAGCAGCTGGTTCCGCTCGCGGTCAGTTCGGCCAAACGCTCGCCTGCTTTGCCGGACATTCCAACAACGCTGGAGGCTGGTTACAGGGATTCCGACTTTAACTACTGGAACGGCATACTGGTGCCGGCAAAGACGCCGCTGCCGATCGTCGAACGGCTCTACGTGGAGACGACCAGGGCGCTGGCTCTGCCTGAGGTGCAACAGAAGCTGACCGTTCAGGGCGTCGAGCCCGCGCCGCTTACGCCGAGCGAAATGGACGCCATGATCCGCCGCGAGATCGCGCTCAATCTCAAGATCGCAAAGGAAGCCGGGCTGAAGTTCAATTGAGCGGGCGTTACGCCCCGCCGCAATTTGCCGCTCACACCGGGATTGCGCGCCAGCGACAGAAATGTGACACGCATCGCTCCATACCAGTTGCCCACAGGCATGGTCGAAGCGTGCGCATTTCGCTGCATGCGGTGCCGCAATTTTGCTAAACGAGATGATCGAGGATTCTGCGGCACAATGGCGGGCAAGACCATTCATGCGGCGGGCGGCATCGTGGTGCGCAATGGCGCGCGTCCACTGATCGCTGTCGTGCAGCGCTCGAAGGACGAGCTTTGGGTATTGCCGCGCGGCAAGCTCAAGCGCAAGGAAAGCCCGCTCGCCGGAGCCCACCGCGAAGTGGTTGAAGAGACTGGCCACAATGTACGCGTGCGCGAATTCCTCGGCGTCCTCACCTACCGCGCGCGTGGGCGGCCAAAAGTCGTGCAGTTCTGGCGCATGCAGGCGGCCATCAATCCGAGCCGCGACCTGATGAAGGACATCATGGCGGTGGAGTGGCTGCCGCTGTCTGCGGCCGTGCGGCGGCTGAGCTACCCGCTGGAAAAACTGTTCCTGCGCAACGTTGGGCGGACCGCGTTGCGTCAGCGGAGGCGTCACCGTCGTAAGACACGTCACGCGGCCAAAACGAAAACGCGCCGGAACGCGGCCAAAACGAATGGCAACAAATCGAGATCGCGTCGCATCACGGCATCGCACGGCCGCGCGGGAAAGGTCGCGGGACATTCCGCGGCGCGCGGCCGCCAGGCGAATATTTTGCGGCGGGTGCTCGGGCGTCTGACTCCCTAGACCGTCGTTTGCCGGGCGCAAACGGCGTGCACGCGCCGGGCACTGCACCCATTTCCGGCAACAGATTGTTCATTGGATTCCAAATAATCGTTGCGGCGCGGAATCACATTCATTGTCCGTGTAATTTGCGCCAGCGCACCGCTGCCTCCATCCCGCCGCAAGCATTGCGAAAATTTAATCCGTAAAAACAGGCCCTTGGCTCAATTCCAAATGGGTCATTCATTCACCATTCACGCGAAAAGCAGGAACCTCGCATCCACGACAACGGTTGATGCTGAGTGCAAATACGCAGGAAACGAACGGAACATTCGTTGAATGCATAAGGATCTCAGCGAACCAAAGAAAGGTGCGCCATGACGAAGACGAGAACACTTACGGCTCTTGCGGCCGCTGCCACCCTTGGAATCGCGGCCATTGGCGCCCCGCAACCGGCCGAAGCATATTGGCGCGGAGGCGGCGGCGCGGTGGCTGCTGGCGTTATCGGAGGGCTTGCGGCGGGTGCTCTTATAGGCGCCGCGGCAGGCGCCCCCTATTACGCCTACGGCCCCGGACCCGGTTATTATGGTTACGGACCCGCGTACTACGGCGGCGGCTGTTTCTGGACCCGCCAGCGGGTGTGGACCAACTGGGGTTGGCGCTTTCGTCCCGTGCGCGTTTGCCGGTAGACTCTAGCCAAATCGCGCGAACTCAAGCATGAAGAAGAAAAGCCCGGATTCGCTAAAGTCTCCGGGCTTTTCGGCAAGAGGGGCGGGCCGGCGCTCAACAAATTTCCGACATATTGGAACTGTCTCACTTCGGCACGGGGACATATTTGGACTTCACCACTGATGGTCGGCGGTGCTGACCTGACTCTGGAGGGAACATTCTATGAAGAAGACAATCTTCGCTCTTGCGGCTGCCACCACTTTGGCCATCGGTACCCTGAGTGCTCCAACAACTGCCGACGCCCGCTGCTATGGCTGCGCGGTCGGTGCCGGCGTTGCGGCCGGCGTGATCGGCGGCGCCATCATCGGCGGCGCGATCGCCAACAGCGCGGGTGCTTATCCGGCTTACGCGCCGGCCCCGGGCTATGTCGTTTACCAGGGCTACGGTGCCCCGTACCCGGCTGCTTGCCCGGGTGGTTACTGGGCGCGCCGACCGCTTCGTGATGGTTACGGCAATTTCGTCGGCTGGAGCCGTCCGCGATTCATCTGCCCTTAAAGATCGCGTAACGACTTTGGGTGGATGATCGGCGCCAAAGAACGTTGGCCCGAGAGGACACCCATGAAAAATACCTTCATTGCGCTCGCCGCGGCCGGAACCCTGGCCGCGGCGTTGCCGTCTCCAGCGCAGGCGAATTGTGTAGGCTGCGGAGTCGCCGCCGGTGTCGTCGGCGGACTGGCTGCCGGCGCCATTATCGGTGGCGCCATCGCCAGCACCCGCCCCCCGGTCTATTACGAGCCCGCGCCGGTCTACGTCGCGCCGCCTCCTCCCCCCGCCTATGCCGAACCGTCTGACGTCACGGGCAGCATTTGCCATCTCGAACGGCGGCAGGTCTGGATTGAGGGTTACGGCTATCGCTTGCGCCGCGTCGAGGTCTGCGACTGACGGAAACGTCTAGCGCCGCAACTAGCGCCTCATGTGATCGAGCACAGCGGCGGTCGGCCAGCAGTCGACCTTCAGTCCATTTTTCTTTTGATACGCGCCGAGCGCGGCACGCGTGAGCATGCCGGCCTTGCCGTCGACTTTGTCCCTGTAGAGACCGAGCGCCGTCAGACGGCGCTGCATCGTTTCGACCTCAGTTGTCTTGAGCTGATCGTTCTTGCTCCACGGCGTCTCGAAGGGACGGCCGCCCGCGATGCGCTCGCTGAGGTGGCCCACGAACAGCACGTAGAGATCTGAAAAATTGTAATCCTTGAGCACGAAATAGTTCTTTGGCGTCAGGAAAGACGGGCCGTAGCTGCCCTCCGGCTGCAGCAGCGAGGCGTCATACGATAGTTCAGCCGCGCTGAGCTTTCGGCCATGGACCGGGACGAAACCGCGCTTGAGCCACTCCCCGATCGGTTTGGTAACTTCGGGTACGCCGATGCTGCAATCGGCATTGGCCGGCGCACGCACCTCGATCGCCCAAGGTTCGCCGGGGCGCCAGCCTTTGCCTGCGAGCTGCTTGGCCGCAGAGGCAAGCGCATCCGGCACCGAGCGCCATATGTCGGCGCGGCCATCGCCGTCAAAATCGACAGCGTATTTGAAAAATTCCGACGGCAGGAATTGCGTGAGGCCCAGGGCACCGCCCCATGACGAGCGCATGTCGGCGCGCGGCACACCATCTTGCAGCATCTTCAAAGCGTGCAGGAATTCGTTGAGGAAGAAATCCTTGCGATTGCCGGTGTAGGCCTGGGACGCCAGCGTTCGGATCGCATCAAGCGGCAATTGGTAGCCGCCGTAATCCGTTTCGCGCGCCCAGATCGCCAGCACCACATTACCCGGCACACCGAACTCCTTTTCGATACGGGCTAGCGTGTCGTGATATTGCGCCGCGAGTTGCCGGCCGCGTGTCGCCAGGCGGTCGAAGCTTGCCTCGCGCAAATATTGCGACGGCGTCTGGACGAATTCGGGCTGCTGCGGCTGTTTCTCGGGCCGACCGGGAATAGCGAGATCGGGCAGCGAAAGATCGGGCTCCAGTCCGCGCGTCGCCGTGTCGAAGGTCGCGCGGGAAACACCAAGTTGCTGAGCCGCAGGCCATTGCGCCGCGAGCCATTGCTGGAAAGCGGCATCGGCGGCGTGCACGGGGGCCGCAAAAGCCAGGGGCAACAGCACGGCCGCCATCACCCGCAAGCGCGGGCGATCCGATAAAAACCGAAGAGTATACTTTGCAGCTGCTAGCCACATGCTTTGCGTCCGTGAGTTCTGGGCGCCCCGCATCCGCGGGACACGACAACTCAGCGGCTGAACTTCTTGTACTTCAGCCGGTGCGGGATGACCGAGTCTGTGCCGAGCCGGCGCATCTTGTCGGTCTCATAGTCCTGGAAGTTGCCTTCGAACCACTCCAGGTGACTGTCGCCCTCGAACGACAGGATATGCGTTGCGATCCGGTCAAGAAACCAGCGATCGTGGCTGATAATCACCGCACAACCGGCGAAATCCTCGAGTGCTTCTTCCAGCGCACGCAGGGTGTCGACGTCGAGGTCGTTGGTCGGTTCGTCGAGCAGCAGCAAATTCGCACCGGAACGCAGCATTTTTGCCAGATGCACGCGGTTGCGCTCGCCGCCCGAAAGCGTGCCGACCTTCTTCTGCTGGTCGGCGCCCTTGAAGTTGAACGAGGCGCAATAGGCGCGCGAATTCATTTCCTTCTTGCCCAGAAGGATCATGTCATTGCCTTCGGAGATTTCCTCCCAGACCGTTTTCTTGCCATCGAGGCTGTCGCGCGACTGATCGACATAGCCGAGATGGACTGACTCACCGATCTTGATGGTGCCTTTGTCCGGCTGCTCCTGCCCCGTGATCATGCGGAACAAGGTGGTTTTTCCCGCGCCGTTGGGACCGATCACGCCGACGATGCCGCCGGGCGGCAATTTGAAGGTCAGATCGTCGATCAGCAGGTTGTCGCCGAAGCCTTTGGTCAGATGATCAAAGTCGACCACGTTCTGGCCGAGCCGTTCGGCCACGGGAATTGTGATCTGTGCGACCGTATTCTGCTTGGCATTGGCGATCTTGAGCAGGTCCTCGTAGCGCTGGTAGCGCGCCTTGGATTTGGCCTGACGCGCTTTGGGCGAGGATGAGATCCACTCGCTTTCCCGCTGCAACGTGCGCTGGCGCGCCTCGTCCTCGCGCGATTCCTGCTCCATCCGCTTCTGCTTCTGCGAGAGCCATGACGTGTAATTGCCCTCATAGGGAATCCCACGGCCGTGATCGAGTTCGAGGATCCAGCCGGTGACGTTGTCGAGGAAGTAGCGATCGTGGGTGACAATCAGGATCGCGCCGGGATAGTTGCGCAGATGGCCTTCGAGCCAGTTCACACTCTCGGCGTCGAGATGGTTGGTGGGCTCGTCCAGAAGCAGAAGTTCGGGCTGGTCGAGCAACAGCTTGCAGAGCGCGACGCGGCGGCGCTCTCCACCGGAAAGCTTGCTCACCTCGGCATCGTCGGGCGGGCAACGCAAGGCGTCCATCGCCTGGTCGACCTGGCTGTCGAGATCCCACAGATTTTTGGAATCGATCTGGTCCTGCAGCTTCGCCATTTCGTCGGCGGTCTCATCCGAATAATTGGAGGCGATCTCGTTGTAGCGGTCGAGCAGCGCCTTCTTGGCGGCGACGCCCTCCATCACGTTCTCACGGACGGTCTTCTTGGGGTCGAGGTGCGGCTCCTGCTCGAGATAACCGACGCGCGCACCTTCGGCGACCCAGCCTTCACCGGTAAAATCCTTGTCGATGCCGGCCATGATCCGCAGCAGCGTGGACTTGCCGGAACCATTGACGCCGAGCACGCCAATCTTGGCGTCGGGGTAGAAGGACAAATGGATGTTATCCAGCACCTTCTTGGCGGGCGGATAGGTCTTGGTCAGACCCTGCATGTGATAGATGAATTGACGACCGTTCATCGTGTTTTTGAAGCCGTTTTGTCGGGAAATGCCGGGCTGATGTAGCGGCGGAACTGCGAAAGAGCAAGCGCCAGACGGCCCGCTCGCATCAGCGGTATCGGTAAATCTCTGGAAAGCCTGATTGCAAAAATGCCCTCGGTACGCCGTTCAGGCACCGGTTTTTAACCGCTTCGACGCCATCATCAGACCCCATGAACCTGGCCGCCAGTCAGGGCGACCAATCAATAAGCGCACCGAACTTCTCCACCAAACGGTCGCGCCGGGAGCTGTGTCATGGGTCGCGCCATATTGGCTTTGTCGGGTTCCGCAATCTCGTTGCTGCCCCGCCCCTTCGCCACCTTCCGCAATATCTTTGGCGGTTTCTGGCACGAACTGACCCGCGACGCGATCCGCCCCTACCGGCCCGAATTGCACTACATGCGCGGACCTGGCCCCGCCTGGCGCGCCAAGCACGGCGTCCGTCAGGCTGACTAGCCCCCCTTTCCTTTCAGTCCTCCATGCCTAAAGGTGGCGCGGCCCGGACCATTCCGGGCTGCAGTGAAAGGGTTTTTGCATGGTTCGGGCAGCCATTCTGGACGACTACCAGAACGTTGCGATGCATTTCGCCGACTGGTCTTCGATCGCCAAAGATGTCGAGATCAAGGTCTTTAACAAGCCATTCGCCAGCCAGGATGAGGCGATCAGGGCCTTGCAGGGCTTTGCCGTTGTCGTCGGCATGCGAGAGCGCACCCCTTTCCCACGCAAGGTGATCGAGGCCCTGCCCGACCTGAAGCTGCTGATCACCACGGGCGCCCGCAACAACTCATTCGACGTCAAGGCCTGCGCAGAACGGGGCGTGACCGTATGCGGAACCGGGGCCACCGGCAGTCCGACGACCGGCATCGCCTTCGGCTTGATGCTGGAACTCACCCGCCGGATCGGCTTCGAAAACGCCCGGCTCAAGGCGGGCGCGCCCTGGCAGGTGACCATAGGTCGCGACCTCGAAGGCCTCACCCTCGGCATTCTCGGCCTCGGCAAACTCGGCCAACGTTCTGCGGCGGTCGGCAAGGCCTTCGGCATGAAGACCATCGCCTGGAGCCAAAACCTGACCGAGGACAAGGCGAAAGCTGCCGGCGCGGACTACGTCTCAAAGGACGACCTGTTCCGCAACTCCGATTTCGTCACGATCCATATTGTGCTGAGTGACCGCTCGCGCGGGCTCATCGGTGCGAAAGAACTCGGGTTGATGAAAAAGACGGCTTATCTGATCAACACCTCGCGCGGCCCGATCGTCGATGAGAAGGCGCTCATTGCGGCCTTGCACAACAACGCAATTGCTGGTGCAGGCCTTGACGTTTTCGACGTCGAGCCATTGCCGCCCGATCATCCGTTCCGCAAAATGGACAATGTCGTTATCACGCCGCATCTGGGCTATGTCAGCGAGCAGAACTACCGGAAATATTTTCCCGACGCTGTCGAGGACATCCGCGCCTGGCTGGACGGCAAGCCGGTGCGGGTCATCGAGGCAAAATGATGCGCTGGCCCGCGCATGACCTCAGAGAGCGTTAAGCCAAGCCTAACAGTTTCGCCGCGTTATTGTAGGCGACGTCGGCCCGCAAGGATTCATCGAGCGGTATCGTGTCGATGAATTCGCAACCTGGCCAGTCAAAAGGATAGTCCGCCGAAAACATGACGCGATCGCGGCCAAGTGCATCGAGCGAACAGCGCACCGGGGGCAGGTCATACATCCCTGACGTTGTCACCCAGACGTTCTCCTTGAGGTATTGCGACGGAGGCTTCGGCAGATTCCAGCCATAGGGCGCCGAGCGGCTGTCAAAGCGCCAGAGTTGGAACGGCAGCGTCTCCCCGAGATGGCCGAGCACGAGCTTTGCCTTCGGATGACGATGGAACACGCCGCCGCAGATGATGCGCAGGGCGTGCGATCCGGTCTCCACACCCCAGCCCCACATCGGCCGCGCCAGCACGTTGTACCCGTCGATGGCCCGCAGCGGCGCCACGGGGTCGGCCGGATGCAAATAGACCACGGTATCAAGTGCGGCCACCCGCTCCCAGAACGGATCCAGCGCGCGGTCATCGAGATATTGCCCGTTGGTATGGCCGTTGATCATCGCTCCGCAGAATTTGAGGTCGCGCACACAGCGCTCGAGTTCGTCCGCTGCGGCTTTGGCATTGTGCATGGCAAGGTGAGCGAAGCCGGAATAGCGATCCGGGCGCTTCTGCACTTCCTTTGCAAGAAAATCGTTCGATGCACGGGCGGCGCGCACGGCAACGGCGGCATCGCGCTCCGCCTGCACGCCAGGCCCTGCGATCGCCAGAACGGCACGCGCGATGCCGGTCTTGTCCATCATCTGCAACCGCTGTCCGTCAAAATCGGTCAGGCTCGCGTAGAGCTGCGCGGTCTTTGCCGGCGCGACGTCGACCATGGTCGGCCGCCAATAAGGCTCCGTTGCCGGATCCAGAAAATGCTCTTCCAGGGCGATCTTTTTGATCATGGCGTGTCCTCGCGCTTGCCAGCGGACGCAACGGCGGCCGCCGATTTTTTCGTTTTTCTGTACCGTATTTTGGGCTAGCGTGTACCATCATGCAAGGCGGTCGTCGCCTCCTGCAAGTATCGAGTTGCCGTCGATGAACCGCCACATCACCAACGACAAGAGCCAGGTGCAGGTGATCGCGCGCGCGGCCAACATTCTGCGCGCGCTCGAAGATGAAAATGCGGGCTTGAGCCTCGGCCAGATCGCACAGCGCGTGAATCTCGCGCGCTCTACCGTGCAACGCATCGTCGCCGCGCTGGAAGCCGAAAAGCTCGTCATCGCCGCAACCCCGAACGGGCGCGTGCGGCTTGGTCCCACGATCCTGCGTCTTGCGGCTTCGGTGCGCAGCGATTTCATAACGCTGGCGCGGCCGCTCCTGGAGCAACTTTCTGAGGAGCTGCACGAGACCGTCGACCTCTCGACGGTCAAGAAAGATCACCTTGTGTTCATCGACCAGGTCATCGGCTCGCAGCGTTTGCGTGCCGTATCCGCGGTCGGCGATACCTTCCCCCTCTACTGCACCGCCAACGGCAAAGCCTATCTGGCGCAGCTTTCCGACACCGCCGTTGAAGCATTGATCGGTCGCGCTTACGAGACGCGCACGCCAAAGACGTTGACCCGGCTCGACGCGCTGCTTGCTGATCTCAAGGCGGTGCGCCGCACCGGCGTTGCGTACGACCGTGAAGAACATACGCTCGGTATCTGCGCTGTCGGCGTTGCCTTCCACGATCCGCTCGGCAACGCGGTCGCTATTTCAGTGCCGGTACCAAGTCAGCGCTTCGCAAATCGTCAGGCGTTGATCGCCGAACGCCTGATCGCCACCAAAAACAAGCTGGAGAACCATATGAGCT
>Ga0070681_10006576_pt1 | contig 11319 bp, 8 predicted proteins | sample KBSC83BmetaG_FD_65650 | JGI IMG/M metagenome (GOLD analysis project Ga0070681, IMG submission 65650) | Corn rhizosphere microbial communities from Kellogg Biological Station, Michigan, USA - KBS C8-3B metaG | ecosystem: Host-associated > Plants > Roots > Rhizosphere | place: USA: Michigan...
ATGGTGGTGTTTCTCATTGTGCTCAATGAATCGCGGGACTCGGTGAGTGCCTTCATCTACTTCAACTTTTGAGGCTCGCGAAGCGGTGGCCCCGAGGCGCAGTGGGATGCGCACGCTCGGCTTCACGCTGTGCGGCATCGGCATCGCGCTGGTCGCTCTGGAGTTGCTGTTCCGGCTGCTCCCGGTGTCCACTTCGACTTCGGCCGGCTACTACATCGATCCGCTGATCCTGACTTATCCTCCCGGGCATCCCTTCACGACCTCGTCCGGGTGGAACCTGCAGCGGCCGCAGCGGCATCGTGCCAACAACTTCGGCTTCGTCGCCGATCACGACTTCGTTCGTAACCCGGAAGCGATCGCCCTGATCGGCGACAGCTTCGTCGAGGCCTCGATGCTCCCGCCGCGCGAACGGCTGGCCGCGCAGTTGGAGAGCAAGCTGGGCGCACGGCCGGTGTATGCGATGGGGGCCCCGGGGACGGCTTTGCTCGATTATGCAGAGCGCGTCCGCTTCGCCTCCCAGCGTTTCGCCATTCACGACTTCGTTCTGCTGCTGGAGCACGGCGACATCGCGCAGTCGCTTTGCGGGTCCGGTAATGTCAATGCCGAGTGTTTGGACCGCAAGACGCTCGATCCGCGCGTTGAGAAGCTGCCGACGCCCGGCGCCGCCAAACGGCTGCTGCGCGAGTTCGCGTTGCCTCAGTATCTCTTCTCGCAGCTGAAGCTCGATCCCCAACACTGGGCGGCGACCCTATTCACCCGCAAGCGCAACGCGCCGCCGGCCACAGCCAGCAGGCCTACCGGGGCGGCGGGCGGCGCCCCGCCTGCAACGGCACTACTCGGGGCGGGATCGCTTCGCGACCCGTTCTTCATAGAGCCGGAGGCGATCGACCGCGTGCTGAGCGAGTTCTTCACCCGCGTCAAACCCTATCGCAACGGCGGCAAGCTCGTGTTGATCCTCACGGGAGACGCGCCAGCGGGGGATCCCGTCCGTGACAAGCTCATCGCGGCCGCCAAGGCGAATGATGCGGAAGTCTTTCTCGCTGGGCCGCCACTGCAGGAGGCCACGCGAAACACGGGTATGTCTATGCGTGTCGCCCCGCGTGATGCTCACATGAATGGAATAGCGTTGGAAACTGTCGCCGCTGGCGTCGCACCGCTGCTCGACGCGAAGAAGCGCCCCGCTGAGCCGTAGCGGCGACGTCGTCAACGCGCGCCGGCTGCGTTGCCCGGCGAAGGGTCGCCTCAACGCACCAGGCTCGACGCACGCGCCGCCGGCGCCGTCGCGCGGCTCACCACATACCGGTACTTGCCAGACTTCTCCGCCGGTATCCGCTCGACCCGAGTGACATTGAGGGGCGTATCCGCGCCGAGGCGCCGCTGCAAGCCCGCCACGATATCGGACTCGACTTGCGCGGTGAGCTCAACACCGGCCACGAGCTGCAGCTCGATAGACAGATCCTCCGCCTGGATGAACTTGAAGGCCTGCACGCCCGGCTTGTCGCGGACCTCGTAAATCAGCGCGAGGGCGTGCATGGCATTGCCGGAGCGGGTGCGGATGAAATCCGTCGAGCGACCGAACACGGACTTGAGTATCGGAAGGCCGCGCCCGCAGGCACAACGCTCCGTAGCGAGGGCAGCCATGTCCCCCGTGCGATAACGGATAAAAGGGAAGTCGCGCGTGGCGAGGTGCGTCACAACGATCTCACCGGTCTCGCCGGGCGCTACGGGAGTCCCCTCCTCATCGAGCAGCTCGACGACGATGTGCTCGGCTGTCAGGTGCAGCGACCCGGACGGACACTGATGCGCGATGAATCCGGCATCGCGCGAGCCGTAACCGTTGGCGACCGGTGCCCCGAACGTCTCCTCGATGATCTGTCGCTGATCCGGATAAAGCGTCTCTCCAGTCGTGAAGGTCACCTGGATGCCCAGGTCGCTCATCTGTACGGAATTCGCCCGAGCGTGTCCAGCAAGTAGAGCCAGCGCCGAGGCGTAGCCGAACAGCATCCGGGGTCGGATGCGCCGGATAGTCTGGAGATACTCAGTCATCTTGGCGTCCGACATCTCGAACGCCGGGAGCAGCCAGCTGCGAAGCGCGAAGTCACGCAGTGTCTTCACGCGGTCCTGGCGCTTCAGCTCGACGGGCGAGCCCCACAGCACGATCTCCGGATCGCCGATGTCGACGTTCCACCAACGAGTGGCGCGCCACTTCGCCGCAACATCGTGCGTGACGCGATCCATCCCCATGTAGAACACGAGCGGCTCGCCGCTCGAACCGCCGGTGTTGTAGCGAATGAGCTTGCCGGCTTCCGTGGATTTCAGTTCCTCCACGTTCTCGCGGATCAAGCTCTTGGTGAGCCGCGGAACGGTCTCGAGATCGGCCAGCGAAGTCAGGGTGCCCGGATCGAAGCCCCTGCGTGCAAAGAGTTTCCGGTAGTAGGGCACGGTGCGAACCACGGCGCACAGGAAATTGCGCAGTCGCGTCGCTTGCTGCCGGGCGAGTTCCTCGCCGCTCAGCCATTGAGAGGCCTCCAGCTCCTTCCGCAATGACACGCTGTCATGTCCCTTGAGCCGCTCATGGATCGGGAACAAAACGCCGCTGCACAACCGCGTATACGCCGACATCACTCCTCCACCACCACAGGCTCGAGATTCCCACTCGGCGTTGGAGTGAGCTGGGCATAGAGGCCCAGCCATTGAGCCCGCACGACACTCCAGGCGCAGCTCGCCGCAAGCGCGAGACCGTTCTCCCGGAGCCGCTGGCGCAAGGGCTCGTCGCGCAGGACAGTCGCGACCCCTGCAGCCAGAGCGGCCGGATCGTCCGGCGGGACCAGCCAGGCTGTGCGCTGATGCTCCAGCAGATAAGGAACTCCGCCAACATCGGTGCTCACGATCGGGACACCGGAGGCAGCGCCCTCCAGGAGAGAGTTGGGCGTGTTGTCGGCTCGGCTCGAATTCAGCACGATGTCCGCATCGCGGTAGAGCGCGGCGATGTCGGCCACTTCCAGCCTGCCCGTGAATCGAACGGCCTCTGTCAGTCCCAGCTCGCGGACGAGGCCCTCGAGAGACTCACGCGAAGGACCGGTACCCGCGACGGACATTCGCAGTTGCGGAAACTCACGTCGCAGCAGCGCCACCGCGCGGATCGCTACATCGACTCCATAGATCGCTTCGAGATTGCGAGTCACCACCACGTGAGGGCCTGACTGCCGGGGCGCGGAGGCGGGTTTGAACACCTCCAGATTCACGATGTTGGGGATGATACGCGCCCGGATCCCGTGCTCGGCAAAGACGGACTGCAAGAAGCGGGACGGTACGATGACGGCGCTCGCCAATCGCATGTCCGAGCGAATGCGCGCGGCGGACTTCGCCAGAAACTCCCTGGCGAGCCCCCCTCTGTAATTGATCACGACAGGCACGCCAACGCGCGCCGCGGCACGAATCGCCGGCACAGCGAGCAGAAACCACGCCCACCCGGAATTGGCCATGACATGCATGACCTGGACCTCACCGGCCGTGCGACGCAGCTGCAGCCGATAGGGACTCAGACGGAACAGTGCACGCAGCCCGCGAATCCGTCCGACCCACGCCGGACGGTAGGGCTCGTTCGTTCGTACGATCTGGACGGCGACGCCTTCACCCTGCAGCAGCTGCCCGAGCTGCCGTGTTTGATTCGCCATGCCGCCGGAGGGAGGCGGTAGTGGACCCACCAACCCGAGGCGCAGATGGCCGTCGCTCATCCCGTGGCGCGCAGCGAGACCTGCTCGCCCGCGTCGGTCAGATTGCGCAGGAAGGCTTCGAACATCAGGATCGTCCACAGCGGCCAGCTGTAGTCGCGATGACCCGCCTCATTGGCCTCGACCATGTTGGCCAGTACGCGCCGGTCGAAGAAGCCGGTATCCGCGAGTGTCGAGCCCAGGACGGCATCGCGCACGCGTTGCCGCAGGGGTCCGCGGAACCAGCGGATGAGCGGGACGGCGAATCCCATCTTGGGTCGATACAGCACATCGTGCGGCAACCGCGGCTCCATCGCCTTCTTCAGCAGCGCCTTGCCTTCGCCGCCGCGAATCTTCATGTCCGACGGCAGGCTCGCCAGCCATTCCACGAGCGGGTGATCCATCAGCGGCTCGCGGACTTCCAGGGAGTGCGCCATCGAAGCGCGGTCCACCTTGGTGTTGATGTCTCCGACCAGGTAGGTCTTGATGTCCAGGTATTGAATGAGTGCCAGCGGATCGTCGGTTCCGGCACGCGCGGCATGACGTCGGAACAGGTCGAGAGTCCGATAACCACCCAGAGTGGACTGCAGGCTGCGCGAGAACAGCTGGCTGCGTAGCGGTTCACGGACGATTGACACGCTGTGCAGGTAGGCCTCGACCGGATCGCGCGCGAGCGCCTCGAACGTAGTCTTGCCCCGAAACATGCGAGGTGCCCAATCGGCCTTCGGATAGAGTTTGCCGAGGAGGCCGAAGGTGCTGCGACGGAAGCCGAGCGGCAACGCGGAGCGCACACGCTCCTCTTTCACATGGCGGCGGTAGCGCCCATATCCCCCGAAGTTCTCGTCACCCCCGTCGCCCGAAAGAGCGACGGTGACGTGCTTGCGAGCGAGCTGACACACCCGATAGGTCGGAATCGCGGAGCTGTCGGCATAGGGCTCGTCATAGAGACCGGCCAGCTGGTCGATGAGATCGAAATCGTCGCTCGTGACGTGATCGACAAAGTGTCGGGTGCGATACCGATCCGCGACCATCTGAGCGAACTTCGTCTCGTCGTAGGCAGGATCGTCGAACGAGATCGAGCAGGTATTGACGGGACCGTCACTGACGCCGGCCATCGTCGCCACGACCGCGCTGGAATCGACTCCACCGGAAAGGAAAGCGCCCAGAGGCACTTCCGAGATCATGCGCAGGCGCACAGACTCCTGCAGCCGGCGCTCCAGCTCCTCGATGGCCTCGGCCATGTCGATCTTCGCATCCAGGGAGAACCGTACGTTCCAGTATTCCCGGGGAGGCGGAGGCGGTGCGCCGCGCTTCAAACACAGCGTGTGCGCCGGAGAAAGCTTGTTGACGCCTTTGAAAATGGTTCGCGGTTCGGCGGCGTAGCCAACCGTGAAGTACTCCTCGACCGCGTACGGATCGATCTCCCGCGGCAGACCGGGGTGGGCCATGAGCGTTTTCAGCTCGGAGCCGAACACCACGACGCCATCGGGAAGAATCGCGTAGTACATCGGCTTGACGCCCATGCGATCGCGGGCGAGGAATAGCGTCTCGGTGTTGGAATCCCACAGCGCGAACGCGAACATGCCGCGAAAGCGCTCGACGCAGCGCTCGCCCCACGCCTCCCATCCGTGCACGATCACTTCAGTATCGCTGCGCGTATGGAACTTGTGACCGAGGGCCTGCAGCTCGGGAATCAACTCCTGGTAGTTGTAGATCTCGCCGTTGAACACGACGACGACCGTGTTGTCCTCGTTGTAGAGCGGCTGCTGACCGGTCGCGACGTCGATGATGGACAGCCGCCGATGTCCCAGGGCAACCCCAGGTGCATGGTGCTCTCCGCTACCATCCGGTCCGCGATGCGTCTGCAGGTCGTTCATCCTGCGCAGCAGCTGGCGGTCCAGATCGCGCCGGCCGCGAATGTCGACCATGCCGGTGATTCCGCACATCAGGCCGTCTCCTCAGGAATGAACATAAAAACACATCCTCGATCGAATTGTCACGAGCACAGGCCGTCGTAGACGGCGGTGTACTGCCTCACCATGGCTGCCAGGCTGAAGCGCTCCTCGGCGAGTCGGCGGGCCTCGATCCCCTGGCGGCGGCGCATCTCGGGCTGGCTGGCGTAGTCCCCGAGCACAGCCGCCAGCGCCTCCACGTTGCGGGGCTCGAACAGGCGGCCGCTGCGACCGTCCTCCACGAGCTCCAGGTTGCCTCCCACCCCCGTGGCGAGCACCGGCAAGCCGCTCGCCATCGCTTCGAGCACGGTATTGGAAATACCCTCCATCAACGAAGGGAGCACGAACACATCGAGCGAGCGCAGGACCTCGGGCACGTTGTTCAGCGCCCCTGGAAACCAGGCTCGGTCGGAGATGCCCAGCGAGGTAGCCAGGGCCCGCACATTCTCCAGCAGCGGTCCGTCACCCACGACGGTGAGACACAACCGCTCGCGGAGGGCCGGCTGGGCTTGCAGCAGCCGGGCAAAGGCCCGTACGAGGGTCTCGTGGTCCTTGACCGGCTGGATGCGCCCGATCGCGCCGATCAGGATCTGATCCTCGCCGCGGAAAGCCGGAGGCAGCCACTCCAGCGGCTTGGCGGCCGCCGGAGCGAAGCGATTCGTGTCCACGCCGTTGTAGATCTGGGTGATGCGCGTTCCGGAGATGCCGATACGCGTCATCAGGAATCGCTCCAGATCCTTGGAGACCGTGATGAACCGATCGATGAGCGGAGCGTGTACCCGGCGCAGCAATGCCGGCTTCCATTTGCGCCCGTCGAGGTTGTCCACATCCCAGCCGTGCTCGCCGTGGACACACCGCCGGACTCCGGCCGCGCGTGCCGGAAACACGGCATCGAGGCCCGACAAATTGCGTGAATGCAGCAGCGAGGGCCGCAGCTGGCGGCACAATCGATAGAGGCGACTCCTCAACTTCCAGACACCGATGCGAGATCGGTGCAGCGGCACCACCTCGACGTCGGGACGCGCGATGCGCTGGCGGAAGGAGTTGAAGTCCTCGATGCAGACGATGGCGTGCCGGTATCCGGACTCCGGCATGGCATTGATCAGATTGACGAGCCCGTTCTCCATCCCCCCCATGACGAGATGATGGATCACGTGCAGGATGAGCGGGCGCTGGCTCATCGCAACCCCAGGCACTCGAACAGGAAGGCGTCGTCCGAGAAGCCCCAGTGGATGCCCTTGCGCAGCACGTTGAAGCGATCGATGGTGCGCACGTTGGAGCCGCCGTAGGCGGCCAGGCAAGCCCGATAGCCCGCCTCCTTCACCAGCTCGAGCCGCTGCGGGGTCATGTGGCGACGGCTTCCGTACGGATAGGCGAACAAGGGCTCCTTGATGCCCAGCTCCCGACCCAGATCGTCACGAGACTGCGCCAGCTCGGCCCGCACCCGGTCCTCGGGCTCCGAGGCGCAGTCGATGTGCGACACGGAGTGCGAGCCGATGGTGAAGCCCCAGTCGCGCATGCGGCGCAGCTGGTCCCACTGCATCGTCGGAATCGGCGCGTTCCCACGACGCACGTCGTGAGGAAAACGGCGGTCGGTGCCGATCATGCCAGTCGAGACGAAGAACGCCGCGGGGATTCCATTGCGCATGAGGATCGGCGCGGCATTCTCGTAGTTGTCGAGGTAGCCGTCGTCGAAGCTCACCGCGACGAGCGGCCTGTCGGACTTCGGGACGATCTCATTTGCCAGGGCCGCCTCGATGGAGATCGGCTGGCAGTACTGACGCAGCAGCGCCATCTGCCGATCGAACTTCTCAACACCGACGGTCAGGTTGTCGCGCGCATCGTCGCTGACGCGATGATAGAGAACCACGGTGATGCGCGGAGATAGCCAGGATCCAACACCCGCCCTCCACAGGCGAACTGTGCTCGCAGCCGCGGTGCCCCGCACGATGCGCTTGGCAAGGGACGCCGACGTCGGCTGCAACCGGGCGAGCCTGCGTTCCAGCGTCGCGACCTGCGACAGCGTGGGTTTGCGGTAAGTCTTGCCCCCCGGGGGCTGCGCAACCGGAACGGACTCTCCATTGAGTACGCTCCGCGCCGCCTGGATCGTCAGTTGGACGCCGGCCTCATCGAGCTGGAGCTGCAGACCGCGCAGGGTGGAGAAATCCGCCCTCTGAACGGTCGCCGTCGCGACGATGTCGCCGGTATCCAGCTTCTCATCGACCCGGTGGACGGTGACGCCCACCGCGGTGTCGTCATTCCACAGCTCCCAGAACGCGGGGGGCATGCCGCGATAGTCCGGCACGCGCCCCTTGTGCAGGTTGAGCGTTCCGAGCACAGGAATCGAGAACAGGGGTTTGCGTAGAATCGGGGCCGCAAGCGACAACCCCAGAGTGGGCTTGAACGCGCGCACCGCTTCCAGTGCCGCTTCCTCGTGCAGATCCTCCACATAGAGGATGCTCATGTTGGGACGGGACTTGATGGCGGACAGCGTCCAGGCATTCCCGGGCGCATCCGTCGCCGCCGCACGAGGGTGGCTCATGCGTGCACGGATATCTCCCAGCTGGTAAGGAATCCAGCGCCAGCCGTTGCGTCGCAGATTGCGCCACTGGTTGCGGAGCAGTCGCCCCGCGGCGCGCGGACGTCTCTCGCATAGAATCAGCCAGGACAGGCCGGGGATCGCCCGATCCAGCTCCACGATTCCCCGGCGGACCGAGTAGGTGAGGTCACCCGTAAAAACGACGATGTTCTGCGAGACTGTCATGGGCTCGGGCCCGTCACGCAGCCACGGCGCGAGGCGCGAAGCTGCCGTACACCTCCCGGTACCGCGAAGCCGACTGCCTCCAGGTGCGTTGCTCGGCAACGTAGCGGCGAGCAGCACTCGCCATCGACGGCCAGGCATCGCGTTCGGAAAGCAATCGCAGAATGACCCGGGCGAGATCGCGCGTGTTACCGGCTGCGAACGTGTAAGGTCGCAGGTGCTCTGGAATCAACTCGCGATGGCCGCCGACATCGGAGGCGACGAACAGCCGCCCCAACGACATGGCCTCCAGCGGTTTCAACGGAGTCACCAGCTCCGTCAGACGCATCGACAGCCGCGGATAGACGAGCACGTCGATGACCGAATAGAAGCGCCGCACCTGATCGTGCGGCACGCGTCCGGCAAAGTGGACATGAGAGACGACATTCAACTCCGCGGCGACGCGCTTGAGCGTCTCCTCCGCGGGTCCTCCGCCCACCAGGACTACGCTGATCGTAGGATCCTTTGCGAGCAGCTCCGGGAGCGCCCGGATGAGCAGCTCCAACCCCTCATAGCCGTAAAAGGAGCCCACGAAACCCAGCACGGGACCGGCGCCGAGGCCCAGCTGTTTACGGAGCGCCTCATCGGGCTTGTCGATGACCTCGAAATCCTCGATGTCCACGGCGTTGGGCACAACAGTAATTCGCTCCGACGGCACGCCCCGGGAGCGGATGTCATTGGCCAGGCCATGACAGATGGTCGTGATCGCATCCGCTTTCAGCAGCACGCGCGATTCCAGATACCGTGACAGTCGGTAGCGCACGCTGCCTTCACGAGTGGTGCCGTGATCCACCGCGGCATCTTCCCAAGAAGCGCGCATCTCATAGACGACCGGAATGCCGTGCGCGCGCCCTACTCGCAGCGCTGCCATTCCATTCAGGCAGGGCGAGTGAGCGTGAAGGATGTCCGGCCTGATCGCCGGTAGCAGCTGCTCCAGCCGCTTCGCAGTAGCGTTGACGACCATCATGTTGTTGACGATCGGAATCTTCTCCAGCTGCGGAGGCTGGATTCGCGTGCGGTAGAAGTGGAATCCCGCGACGTCTTCCTCGGGCTCCCCCGGCGCATAGTGCTTCGGCGTCGTGACTTGGAACGTCTCCCACCCCAGAGCCCGCTGCTCGCGCAGCAGGGCAAGCGTGCGGAACGCGTAGCCGCTCTGCAGAGGCAGCGAATGATCCAGGACGTGGAGAACGCGCAGGCTCACAATCTCACCAGCAGATACCGTTGTAGCGCGCGCACTTGAGCTTCTCGCGCGGCAGGCCGGCCAGATCGACGATGCCCAGGTCGTCCTTCGAGTGTGAGGACAGGGCCTGAACGACTTCCGGGTCGGTGACGCTGACCACGACCGCCTGGGCGTGCGCAATGGCATCGGCGCAGCTGTTGACCATCAGGCTCTCGAAGTGCGGAATGGTCTCCTGAATGAAGCGCTTGTTGGCCCCGATCAGCCGCGACGCATTGACGTGGGGATCGTAGATGCGCAGCTCATAGCCCTTGCCGATGAGGCGCTCGGCAACGGCAACCAGCGGGCTCTCGCGCAGATCGTCCGTGCCGGGTTTGAAGCTCAGTCCGAGCAGCGAGACGCGGCGCACTCCCGGCACCATCACCATCGACAACGCGTGATCGATGTGGGCGCGGTTGCTGCCCATGAGCGATCCCATCATGGGCAGTGTGAGATCGCGCATCTTGCCCAGGTAGTTCATCGCCCGCAGGTCTTTCGGCAGACAGGAGCCGCCGAAGGCAAACCCAGGCTTCATGTATGCCTTCGAGATGTTCAGCCGCGTGTCCTTGCACACCAGCTCCATCACTTGCCGGGCGTCGACACCGACCGACTGCGAGATGCGTCCCATCTCGTTGGCAAAGGTGATCTTCAGGGCATGGAAGGCGTTGCAGGCATATTTCATCAGCTCCGCGACCCCAATGGAGGTCACGGCAAATTCACATGGCAGATGACCGAAGACTTCCCTCAGTCGCTCGGTTGCGGCCGGATCGCGCGCACCGACGATGGTGACCGGGGGATTGTCATAGTCCTTGATGGACGTGCCTTCACGCAGGAACTCGGGTTGGAAACACACGGCGAAATCCCGATCGGACTTGCGGCCGCTGTGCTCCTCGAGGGTGGGCCTGAACAGCTCCTCCACGGTTCCGGGTTGCGCGGTGGAGCGCAACACGATGGTGTGGTGGCGACCGGTCTCGCGCAATGCGCGGCCGATTTCCATCGTTACCCGCCGGATCGCCGACAGATCCTGGCTTCCGTTCGGGCTGGAGGGTGTGCCTACGCATACGAAAGTCAGATCGCTGTCGCGAATGGCCTCAGCCGCATCGGTGGTCACCCGAACCTTCCCCGAGTCGACGACCTTGCGCATCAGCTCCTGAATCCCCTCCTCCACGATCGGAGAGCGGCCCGAGCGAATCAGGTCGAGCTTGTGCGGATCGAGATCCACTCCGATCACGTCGTGCCCATCCCGCGCCAGGCACGCGAGAGACACCGCACCGACATAACCCAGACCGAAGACACTGATTCGCACGGGAAGTACCTCAGTAACTTGAACTAGCAGACCGCGGGAGCCGCATTCGGCGCCGCGCGGCGGCGAAGGGCCTGCTCGTAAGCGGCCTCGATCATCGCGTCGAGCCTCGCCATCGAATTCGGCCAGGCATGGTTGGTCAGCACGCGCTCACGCCCGGCGCGAGCGAGCCGGGCGCGCAGCTCGGGGGAATCGAGGATCCGCGCGATCGCCTCGACGTACTCCTGCACACTCGCTGCGCTCAACAAGTGCTCGCCGGCGATGGCATCGACACCCTTCGACGCCTCGACACTGCAAACGACGGGCACTCCCATCGCCATCGACTCGAGGATCTT
>Ga0070681_10006582_pt1 | contig 11315 bp, 3 predicted proteins | sample KBSC83BmetaG_FD_65650 | JGI IMG/M metagenome (GOLD analysis project Ga0070681, IMG submission 65650) | Corn rhizosphere microbial communities from Kellogg Biological Station, Michigan, USA - KBS C8-3B metaG | ecosystem: Host-associated > Plants > Roots > Rhizosphere | place: USA: Michigan...
GCGCCGGTCACTCCGTCCATCGCGGATCCGTCCAGGTTGCCCATCCACACGGCGATGGTGTGCCGATAGTCGAAGGCGATCGCCCACGCGTCCCGGTAATCCGTCGAGGTGCCCGTCTTGATGGCCGTCTCCACCGGGAACTGCAAGCCCCGTCCGAACTCGAGCAACCGCGCGTTGGGATCCGACATGATGTTGCCAATCAAGGTCGCGACCTCCGGTGAAAAGACACGCACATCGGGCGGTGTCGGCTGATCCACGCGCCAGGTCAGTGGCCTGAACCGGCCCTGGCGCGCCAGAACCGTGTAGGCCTGCGCCATCTCAAATAACGACACCTCGCCGTTGCCGAGCGCCAGCCCGTCACCGTAGAAGTCCGGATGGGCCGTCAGACTGTTGACTCCCAACAGGTGCAATCTCTCCAGGAACGCATCGCCGCCGACGAATTTGAGCGTCTTCACGGCTGGAATGTTCAGCGAATTGCCCAGAGCCTCCCGCAATCGCAATGGGCCGTAGTGGCGGTGACTGTAGTTATGGAAGGTGTGCTGACCCTCGCCAACCGCCTCCGCAAGCTCCGAGTCGTCGATCAAAGTGGCTGCTGTCCAACCCCGCTCCAGCGCGAGTGCATACAACAGCGGCTTCATCGTGGATCCCGGCTGCCGTGGAGTCAGAACCGTGTCATAGCCCAATGCGGCTCCGGACTGCGCCCCGGCGTCCGCTTTGGGCCGTGCGACGACCCAGCCCAATATTTCGTTGCGCTGATGATCGATCACCAGCAGGGCGCCGTCGTGGACGTGCCGTTTGGCGAGGGTGGCCAGCGCCGTGTCGAGCGTCTTCTGCGCAGTGATCTGGATGTGCGGATCAAGAGTCGTCCGCAGCTGCGCGCCCGGAGGCCCCGAGCGAGCGTCGTTCAACACCCGCCTGACGAAATGACTCGCCTCGAGCGGAGGCGCCGAATCCGCGAGGACCCAGGGTTCGGCACGGATTTGATCGCGCTCCGCGGCGGTGATCGCGCCGCGCTGGCGTAGCCGGTCCGCCAGCTGCTCGACCGCCCAACGCGCTCTTGGAGCATTGCGCCTCAGGTCCATTCCCGCCGGCGAGCGTACGAGAGTGGCGAGAGCGATCTGCTCACCGGGGGAGAGCGTGTCCAGGCCCCGATTGAAATAGAGGCGCGCGGCCTGCACCACGCCGCGACGCCGCTCTCCATAGGGCACTTGATTCACATAGAAACCGAGAATCTGCGCTTTGCTCAGCCGGGCTTCCAGCCGTGTGGCCTCGAACCCCTCCACCCATCGCGACCACAGGTTGCGGGGGCGTGGATGCACCATGCGCACCACCTGTTCCGTGATGGAGCTGGCGCCACGCACTGCAGCCCCCTGGCGCACATCCAATGCCCCCGCGGCAAAGCGCGCCGGCCAGTCAACTCCATGGTGGTCGTAGAAATGCTGGTCCTCGGACACGATCAACGCTGTCTGCAGCAAAGCCGGGACCGCTGTGAGCGGCACGATGTCGGTGCTGTTCCAGCCGTTTTCGAGTGTGAAGCTCAATGGGGTGCCCTCTCGCGCCAGCACTTGCGGCTTCACGACCGCGCCCGTCAACGATTCGAGGTCATCCGGAAAATCGCGGATGGCCCGGTGTGTCGCGACCGCGAGCGCCGTGATCAGGACCCCCGTAAGCAAGGTCCCGATGAGCAGGTGGCGGAGGCGGCGAGCCGAAATCACTGCAGTCTCACTCCTGCCCCACGGTTACGTGCGCTGGAAGACCTTTGCCGTACACGTCGGGGTCATACATTTCCTCGGCTTTGGTTGGCGAGGCGCTGAATTCACCTTCAGCCATCGCCTGGGCGCCGTAGCTGAGGTGGTAGTGTCCCGCCGGCAGATAGTCGGCATAGAACCGGGCCGCGGAATGCGTGAGCTCGCGGTGATAGAACGACCACAGCTCAATGCCGTACTCGCTCCAGTCCGAGTACCTGAACCAGAGGGAGCCGCCGGCCGCCTGGAACTCTGTGGCATCCGCATCGACCGCGGATGCGGTGGCCAGGTCGCGATTGACGGGCTCGAGCCCGCCGGGGACCGGATCGTCGACGACCACGAAATGCCGTGGCGCCGGCAGCGACAGGTACAGATCGACGCGCACCAACTCTCCACGCTTCACACTGATGGGCGAGGAGAGAAGTTGCCATCGGCCATCGCGCTGGACGCTGTACTCGCGATGTACCTCGACGCCCGCGTTGGTTTCAGAGGAGGCCTGATCCGTCAGTGAGTAGCTCAGGCGGGCGGAGTAATAGACGCGACCGGTTCCCTTGCTCTCGATGTGCAGAGTTGCCGCACGCCCTGCATCGGACGCTCCGTTCGACCGACTGATGAGCGTGGGAGGATCCCTGAAATCGCCGAACCTGGCGCTGCCGAGGCTCGCTCCATCGAGTGTCGCGGACACCTCCAGAGCCGGCTTGTCCTTTTCATAGACCGCCGCATAACGCGCCAACGCCGAGCCGCAATACACGTTTTCCTGCGTGTTCTCCCAATGATCGCGGTTGCCACGCGTCTGGGTAATCACCCGGACGAGCTTGAACGGAATATCGCCGACCAGCGCCGCGCCCTGCGGAGTCTGAGCGTAGTCGACGAACGCACTCAATATCGCGCAGTTGCTGCGCATCGGCGTACCTAACATCTGGTAATAGCCGTCGTCCCAGGTCTCGCTGAAATGGAACTGCCCGGCGCTCTGGTTGGCGTGCGCAAGAATCTGCCCGGCAAGCGTACGCGCCAGGTCTTCGGCTCCCTGCACTTTGATAGCCGCCTCGAGATAGGCGGCCAAGCCAAACAGGTCCATCTGCGGGGCGTATTTTTCGTAGCGTCGCAAGTCACTCAGGGACAGGCGGTTGCGCTCCGCAAGCGCCTCCAGCGCCACAGCACGCACGCTCGAAACCATCCCTTCGCTATAAAACGTCGGCGCAGTATTCGAACGAAGCAGCGTTTGCAAGTAGCCATCGAGGTGTTGCTGGACGTCCTCGGGAACCGAGTATCCCGCCGCGCTGAGGCGGTTGAAGGCTAACGCGGTTGCGGCCGAAAGATAGGGACTCACCCGTGACTCATCCGAGGTCCAGAACCCCATGCCCCCGTTGGGCGCCTGGAACGTCGCGGCGTCGTTGAGCATCGTCTGGGGAAGAGACTTCGCCTCCGGCCAATCGAGGTCCGCAGCCAGGTAGCCACGCAGTTGCGTGAAGCTGGCGGCCATGAGCGCTTTGGTGAGCCGCTGCTCCCAGCACAGGTAAGGGTAATCGCGCACGTAGCTCATGGCGCCGTCGAGATTCCCCAGGACGCTGGGGGCGAAGGTCACCGAGACATCTCCCACGTTCGGCATCATAGCGGCAGGAAACTTGAGGGCCTCATCAACTCCCGGCGTCAGGGTCGCCCCAGGTGTTCCGCTGAGTTCGAGTGTTGGAATCGTGCCGTAGCTCGCGGCAACGTCGAGTGACACGCGCTTGTGCACGGGCAGCGTCTCGCTGAGCGCATCCTTATCGAGCTTATCGGAGGCCACAGCGGTGAGTTTGATGCTGCCGTCGGTTAGCGTGGCAACGGGCAGCCAGACCGTCTCCCGCCTGAAGGGAGCCAGCGTGACTGTCTGGTGTGCTCGGGCAGTGCCGGACTCGATCGGGCCGCGCGCTTGCAGTTCCACCTCGAGCGTGCGCGTCTTGTCGGAGCGGTTGAGGAGACTGAAGCCGGCGTTGAACCGATCTCCCGAGGTGAGCTGGTTGGGCAGCACGGGGCGCAGTTCCGTCAGCTTGCTGCTCTTGAACTTGTAGTCGCCCAGGCCCAGACGGTCACCCGGGGTGACCGCGATCGCAAATACCCGCCAGCCGGTCAGGTTGTCCGGCAACTGGAAGGACAGGGCCGCGCGCCCGCGCTTGTCAGCCACGACGGACGGATTCCAGTACGCGACATACTGGGTGACGTTGCGCATATCGAAGCCCGCGCCGCCGTCCCCGCCCGAGTTGGCCCCTTTTTTCTCGAACTTCTGCAGACCGATCAGCCGGCTGAGCAGGCTGTAGTTCACCAGGTCCAGGTTGTCCAGGCGATACAAGCCGCGATACGGGTCGAAATAACTCTTGCCGTCCTGAATCAGGTCGAACACCGCTTCATCGAGAACCGCGACCGCGAATTCAACAGGCTGTTGCGCATCGGCCGGGGCGTGGGGAGTCGCGGCGTGAGGCGTCGCGGTGAGCTGGAGTCTGACGGTGTCGCGCGGCTTATAGGATGCGCGATCGCTTTTGATGCGAACGTCCAGCGTCTTGTAGGGATCGGTCACCGGAACCTTCAGATATCCGATCCGGTATGTTGGACGGCCGAGGTCGACTCCGTCCTGATCGAACTGTGCGGCGCCGGGCACCGGGGCGACGCGCGGTGAGATCACCACCACCGACAGGTAGAACCCCGGGACGAAGTCCGGCTCGACGGCGAAGTCGATGACCGGCGTGTTGCCGGAGAGAGTCTGCACCCAGTGTTTGATGACCCCGAAGCGCTCCACCGTGACGAGCGCCCTGGCGCCCGGGAAGGGGTTCTTGACCAGAAAGCGGGCGTGCTCTGCGACTTTGTACGATGGCTTCTCGGGCACGAGGCTCAGGCTCATGTCGGCCGGCTCTTCCCACAGCACACGCCCCTTGCCAGTCACCCAGGTGCACAGCTCGGTGCTGTGCGAGCGGCCCTGGGAGTCCTTCACTTCGGCAACGATGCTGTACAGGCCCGGATGGCTTGGAGTGAACGCGCACGCTTGCGGGCCTTTGCCGGAGGCGGCGTTGCAGGACCCGTCGGGCTTCCATTCAGACTCGTAGCTGGTGAGGTAGGCGGTGCCGGCCCCCTTGACGCGAGCCGCGGTGACCACCTGACCCTGGATGGAAACCGTGACGGGAGCGCCCGTCACGAGCTTGCCGCCGGGATCGACCACCAGGTATTGGATGCTGGCGGGCTTGCCCTCCTCGAAGGTCCAGCGCTCACTGTGCAGTCCGACAAAGCGATCGCGGCCCCTGAACTGCGCGGAGCTGCGGTTGGCCACATACTTGCCGCGCTCATCGCGGACGGCGCTCTCGACCTCGAGTCTGGCGCTCCACAGGTCCGAATCGGTCAAGTTGAATTGGGTCGCGAACTCTCCCTTGTCGCTCGTGGTCGCCTCGGATTGGTGGACTGTCGTCACCTCCGGCGCGTCGCGCTCCCAGGAGCAATTCCCTGGAGGGGCCACGCTTGCGAACTCGAACCCCGCGGCCGCGGGGTTGATGATGTCGAGGGGTTGTGGAAACAGGCGCGCTGTCACGCGCGAGGCCGCGTTCGCGTAGGGCCCGCCTGCATGCAGCGTCGCTTGGGTGGACACTTCCACTGAATCGCCGGGTTGGTATAGCTGGCGGTTCAGCGTGTTGTTCACCTGAAACGGGGCGGGGGTGAAATCGGCAATCAGCACCCGCATGGGAGTCCAGGTGGCCTGGGGGGCCGGACGGCCGTTGCGCGAATCGGCGCTGGAGTCCTGCGCGGCGGTCGCTGTCAGGTTGAATTCATACCACCCGACCGCTCCGGCGGGCGGAACCCGGAACGACCCGGCGTAGGCGCCGAACTGCGAGAGGGTGATGTTGGATTCGGTTTTCACCGCCTTGCCGGTCGGGTCCACGATGGACAACTGGTAGCCCGAGCGTTGGGTGGCGGGCACCAGACTCAGGTTGTCCTGATCGCGCAGATAGACCTTGTACTGCACGGTGTCGCCGAGCTTGTAGACACCCTGGGCCGTCGTACCCCAGGCGTGGAGGTGATTCTGTTCGAGCCCGTACGCGGACCAGAACTGCCCGCGCGAGGCTCGGTAGGTATCGAGCATGAAGGAGCCGTCGAGCGGCAGCAGCGCCATGTCTTTGGCTGCATCGATCCGCACCATGAGGACTTCACCGCCCGGGCCGACCCAGTCCGGGTTCGCCACGCCGTGCCCGGTGCCTCCCAGGGATGCGGCTTGCGCCTCGAGGGTCCTGCGGCCGGCGAGCACGGCGACGCCGTTTTGATCGGTCACGCCTTCCGCCAGCACGGACTGCGATCCGGCGAGTCCCTGGTACGCGCTGCGAAAGATCCGGACGCGCGCCTTGGCGACGGGAGTCCCCTTATCGAGGGAAGTGACCCACACCAGAGTGTTGTAGGCCCCGAGCTTGGCGTGCACCTGAAAGGGGGTCACCTCCGCGAAGAAATCCCGATCGGTCCGGCCCCCGGGCACTCCCGGCTCGTCATCTCCTTCGTCGGATACGGCCTGCGCGAACAGAGCGCTCCGCGGCAGCGCAGGTGCAGTGGGGTGCGGGACCAGTGTCCCGGTAACGACCCCCGACTGTCCCGCCAGCAGATCGCGGATTTTCGCGGGCGTCGCGTACGCAATGTCCGGGGCCGTGTCGATCGGCTGATTGAAGCTCAGCTCCTGCGAACCACCGGCGGGTGTGAGCTTGCGGTAGTGGATATCGATGTCCGTCAGATTCGTGACGTACAGCGGCAGGGAGGTCGGGGCGTTCTTTTCGAGCACCGCAACCGGATGTGTGAGTTTCAATAGCGGCGGTCTGTGATCGGTTCGAAACGCCAGGGCCGTTGCCGGCAGCGCCCGGCCAAACACATCGCGCACGCCCGCCAGCCGCAGCGAATATTGCTGAAATGCCCGCAGATGCTCGGGAAGCGGCACCAGGTACTGCGTGCCGCGTTTGTGCGGCGACCGCAAATGGGTGTCCAGGTAGACGTTCAGCCACGGATCGTAATCGGTGCGGCCATTCAGAAGATCCGGCTGCAGCACCAGATGCGCCTTGATCTCATCCGCGGTAACGGGCGCCGAGAACGCCAGCGAGACGGTGCCGAAGGGATTGCACCCGGCTGGCGGATCCTTGGACTCATTCCCCGGCTGGGGCGCGCTGACCGGTATGAGCGTCGATTTCACTCCGATCAGGCAGCGCACGCCGAGGAAGCGAAGCTGCGGAAGAGTGTCGAATGTCACCACGGTACGACGTTCGGTGCCGGCTAGCGGTCCCGCATAGCTGCGCAGGCCCGGAGTGAGATCGAGACGAATCCTGCTGTCGAGCGGCAGCTCTTTCGATGGGGAGACCAGCCATACACGCCGCGCTTCGACGCGCTCGCCGGCACTGTTGGTTCCGGTCGTCGGCCGGTCATCACTCTTCACCGGAGCGCTGCCGCGCGGAATCACGACTGCGCCCGGTTCTCCGGGGAGCGGCAGCACGTAGAAGACTTCACGCTCAGCCGGATCGGGCGCCGCGCTCAGGGGGATGACACTGTCCGGCCCCGGATGACCGAAATGAAGAGCGGACTCGACACTCTCGCGGGTCACGGGTTGATTGAAGACCAGGCGCACTTCCGGCACGCCCGGAGCGAGCCAGTCGCGAAACGAATATTCCTTGACGGAGGGACGCTCTGTCGCGAATGACCAGCTGTATTCGTTCTGCAGTGTGGCGCCGTCCCGGGCCCTGAGCTGCGCCGCCACGGTCACCGTGTAATCGGTCGCCGGCGCCAGGGGATTCGCGGCGTCGAGCTCACAGGCCAGCGATTGTGGGTCGAGCCAATGCCAATGACAGGGCAGTTCCGGCGAGACGCTGACGGGAGAGGCGCCCTGGAGGGGTGTTTCCCCGATGGCAACGACCGGTCGATCGAACCTCACCACGACCTGCCTGGCGGCGGCAGGCACCTCGTGACCTTCCGGGATGGCCCGCACAACCTTGAGAGTCGAGTCGGTTGGCGTCGAGTCACTCTCTTCGAGCGCCCAAGCCGCCTGCTCCGTCAGCAGGCACGCAATCGTCATGAACACAAACCCGGACGCCCTGACCACTGTTACCCCCCGCTTCATCCGCAGCTCCTGCTCTTCCTGAACGCCGGCCGGTCCTACGAATGCACGCTAGAGGGCGATTCGGCCAATCCCGGGGCGCAACTGTGGCAAAGCGGTGGCAGTGGGCTGGAAGAGCAGCGGTATCCGCGCGGGTCGCGTCGGCCTAGGTACCCTGCTGTACGAAGGGAACCGAAGAGAACAGTCTTCGCTCCGCCCCGCGAGGATCATCCTCGAGCCTGGACGGGTTGTTGAACACCATCGTCTGGCGCCGCGGCAGCTGGTAGGGCTCCCAGCCCGACAGAAGTCTGGAGTTGGGATTGCCGGTGCGTGCGAAAGAGATGAAGGCCTCGGACATCTGGTCGGCCATTCGCTGGGCGTCGGGGCCCGAGCCAGTCAGGGCGTCGGGAACGGCGATGTTGTCGAAGACAAGAGGGATGTCGAGCGTGTGTGGGGCGCCCCATTTGCCGCCGTCCTTGGGAGCCTTCCAGTCGAGCTGATAGGCGTAGGCGGGGGAACCCTGTTGGGCGCGCAGTTCCGCTTCGATGATGGCGGCGCGCCAGGAGCGGCCGGCCGTGGTGGCTGCGAAGAAGACCTCGGTGGGGGAGTACCGGGGGTACAGGCGGCGGTACTCGGACACGACACGCTCAGGCGAGATATCCGCGCGCATCTGGGTTGCCAGCCGGGATGGAAGCTCATCCCAGCTGAGCGAGAAGGTCGTGGGGTCGCCGGCGCCGATCAGCAATCGGGTTTCATCGTGGGTGTTGCCGATGATCATCGGGATGTTGGCCGACTGCTGGGGAGCGTCGGGGAAGAAGGGGTGACGGGGAAGGCCGCGATCGTCGAGCACGGGACCGAAGTACAGTGAGCCGGAGCCAATGATCGGGTCGACGATATCCAACGCGCCAACCAACTGGTCGCGGGGCACCGTGCGCAATGCGTTTGGGTCCGAGAGCTTCAAATGCGCAAGGAGGGCGCGGGCGCGATCGGTTGCGTGCAGGGGACCGGAAGCGGTGACCTGCTGTCCGCTCATGGTGGCGGCGCGATGGAAGAGGCCCCGAGCCCCCGGCATCGCCATCAAAGTGGCGATTTTGGCTCCGCCACCGGACTGTCCGAAGAGCATCACGCAGTCGGGATCGCCGCCGAACTCGGCGGCGTTATCGCGCACCCATTGGAGCGCGAGGATCAGATCGAGCATGCCGGCGTTGCCGGAATCCGCGAGCGCATCACCGGCGACGAGCCGTCCGAGATACAGATAGCCGAACGCGTTGAGTCGGTGGTTTACCGTGACCACCACGACGTCCCCGCGCCGGCAGAGCCGCCGGCCATCGTAAAGGGGACTCGATCCCGACCCGTGCGAGTAGGCGCCACCGTGTATGTAGAACATTACAGGGCGCTTGCCGCCATCCCGCAGACCCGGTGTCCAGACGTTGAGAAACAGGCAATCCTCGCTGGTGGCCTCCTTCTCTCCCGTCTGCGGAGCGCTTGCTCCGTACTGGAAGGCCTCAGCGACGTGGCTCCAGGAAGTTGGAGCGAGCGGCGGCATGAAGCGCCGATTCGAGGTGTCGGCGCCGTAACGAACGCCCTTGAACGAGTACACGCGGTCTTCGAAGAGACCCCGGACCGTTCCCGCGCGTGTCTTTGCGATTGCGGAAGGGGCATTGCCCGCGTGCAGGAGGGAAGCGGGCAGCAGCGACACGGAGGCACCGGCGATCGCACCCGACAGTACGCGGCGGCGGTTCACGACCGGGGGAGCCTGATGTTGCCGCCGTCAGCAAGCGTCATGAGCGTTGAGTCAATTGTCACGAGTTGAATTCGCCAGCGTTCACATCGTTATGGTAGCGTTCCCATCTGGTCTCAAGGAGTAGCGATGAACACTCGCAGATATCCGCGCCGGTTGCGAGACCCGGCCATCGCGTTGCCCGCTTGAAGCGACCAATGGCTCGCCGCGGTCGCAGCCGCGGGGTGACGATCAACGAAGTCGCACGCCACGCGGGTGTATCTCCCATGACGGTCTCCAGGGTCGTCAATGGCGGCAAGTATGTGCGGGAAAATACGCGAAAGGCAGTCCTCGAAGCCGTCCGCGAGCTCAACTACGCGCCCAACCCCGCCGCCCGAAGTCTTGCGGGAGTGCACGGGCAGCGCATAGGTCTGCTCTACGCGAATCCCAGCGCGGCTTACCTGAGCGAATTTCTGCTCGGAGCCCTCGATGAGAGCAGCCGGCTCGGTCTGCAGCTCGTGCTGGAGAAGTCCGAGCCCGGTGTCGTGGAATCCAAGCGGGCGGTGCGCAAGCTGGTGTCCGGCGGTGTTGCGGGGGTGATCCTGCCGCCTCCGCTGTGCGACTCGGCGGTGATCCGCTCGGAGATTCACGCGGCCCAACTGCCGGTCGTAGCGGTTGCAGCCGGCAAGCCTCCAGCCGAAGTGCTCTGCGTGCGCATCGACGACTTCAAGGCCGCGTTCGAGATGACCCGCTACCTGATCGAGCTCGGGCACCGCCATCTGGGATTCATCAAGGGACATCCGAATCAGTCGGCCAGCGATGAGCGCTGGCGCGGCTTCGTGGCCGGGATCCAGGAGAGCGGCGCCAGCCTGCCGCCGCCGCAGGTGGAGCAGGGCTTCTTCAGCTACCGCTCAGGGCTCGACGCGGCCCGCAAGCTGTTGAGTTCCGGGAAGCCGCTGAGCGCGATCTTTGCCAGCAACGACGACATGGCGGCGGCGGTGGTTGCTGAGGCTCACCGCCGCGGACTGGACGTTCCGCGCGATCTCACGGTGGTGGGGTTCGACGACACGCTGATCGCCTCGACGATCTGGCCCGAGCTGACCACCATCCAGCAGCCCATCGCGCAGATGGCCGTCGAGGCGGTGGCGTTGCTGGCGGGGGCCATCCGCGGTCCCCGGCCTGCCGGCAGCGAGCAGCACAAATTGATTCCGCATGCGCTGATTGCCCGGGAGAGCGCGAGCGCGCCGCCCGGGGGCAAGACATAAGCCCCCACCGTCTTCCAGACTTGACGTCCCGCCTCCGCAGGAGGATGGTAGCGCTACCAATATAGCCGGGCGCGAGGGGGCGCACGGATGCTGCAGTACCTGCCGCGCGATTGGCGCAGCTCCATCCTGCTGGGGAGGTTTCTCACCGCGGAAGGGCCGACGCCCGTTCTGGTCCGCAATGGCCGCGTGCGCGACATTTCCGCCTTTTCCCCGACCACCGCCGAGTTCGCCGCGTTGTGGCAAGGTCCGGCGCAGGAGATTCCCGGGGAGGATCTCGGGGATCTCGAGGCGCTGCGCCTCGAGCCGCATTGGGTGGACCCCACGGCGCGCCCCAAGCTCCTCTCGCCATTGGATCTGCAGTGCGTGAAGGCGAGCGGTGTGACATTCGCGATTTCCGCTGTGGAGCGTGTCATCGAGGAGCGGGCGCGCGGGGATGCGGCCAAAGCCCAAAGCGTGCGGGATTCGCTCCAGAGCAGGGTTGGCGCCGACATTCGTTCCGTCAAGCC
>Ga0070681_10006588_pt1 | contig 11311 bp, 11 predicted proteins | sample KBSC83BmetaG_FD_65650 | JGI IMG/M metagenome (GOLD analysis project Ga0070681, IMG submission 65650) | Corn rhizosphere microbial communities from Kellogg Biological Station, Michigan, USA - KBS C8-3B metaG | ecosystem: Host-associated > Plants > Roots > Rhizosphere | place: USA: Michigan...
CGCATTTGCGAGCTCGGCAAATAACGGCGAAGTTGGCCTCCCGCAGGCGCCGTATCGGGGTCTTCTTGGCCGTTGTTTGCCGGCCGGGCAACGGGCGGCCAACGAGCGCGCTTCCGTGGCCGTTACTTGCCGGACCTGCAAAGGGAGCAGCGGAGGGCGACTCTGTCCGTCATCTGCGCGCCCTGAGAACGGTAGACGGCAGAATCGGCCCGGTCGCAGCCAGAACCGGCGTCGGCTGAGCGTGAATGCGACCCTGGCGGCAGCCACCGGCCGCCTACCGCCCTCACAACGCGCGTGTGACGGGAGCGAGCCCACGCCAGGCCCGCGCAAACGAGCGCTTGGCCACCTTCCGAGCTCAGGCAGGCCGCTTGCTGCACAATAGGGGCAGCCCCAGATTCATCGGTCCCGAACAAGGAGAACACATGCTGACCCTGGCCTCCATCCTCCGCCCCTCCCGCATCGTCGACGCGCATTGCGACGTTCCCTGTGGCATCTACGATCCCGTCCAGGCACGCATCGAGGCGGAATCGGTCTACAACATCATCAAGAAGCACAACGACAGCGACGACAAGGTCTTCCGCGCGCGCTGCATCCACGTCAAGGAGGAGCGCGCCGAGCTGGCGAAGCACCATATCAACGTGCTGTGGAGCGACTACTTCAAGCCCGAGCACGTGCAGCAGTTCCCGGATCTTCAGCAGGTCTGCTGGCAGGCCGCCAAGCAGTGCTCGCAGGTCAAGCACACGGTCGACCTGGCCGACGCCCAGAAGCTGCTCGACCTGATCGATCAGATCGACGAGATGTGGAAGGCGACCGGCGGCCCGGAGAAGACCCGCCTGCAGAAGCAGACCGCCTGAAGACCGATGTCCATGGAGAGGGGCCCGCTGCGGCCCCTCTTGTTCGTCCTCGGCGCGGTGGCGGGCCTGGCGTTCGTCGGGCGCCGCTGGACCGATGTCGTCGCCGTGCGCGGCTCGTCGATGGCGCCCGCGCTGCATCCCGGCGATCTGCTGCTCGTCGAGCGCTGGACGTTCACGCGCCGCACGCCGCGGGTGGGCGAGGTGGTGCTGGCCACGGATCCACGCGAGCCATCGCGCGAGCTGATCAAGCGCGTGGCTGCCGTCCGCGGCGCGTCGCTGACCCTGCGCGGCGACGGCACGGGGAGCAGCGACTCGCGAGCCTTCGGCCCCGTTGCCCTTGCCGATGTGCGGTGGCGCGTCGCGTTCCGCTACTGGCCGCTCGCGCGCATCGGTCGTCTGCCGGCCGCGCCGCCGCCCCCGCCGCCCGTCGTCGAGCAGGGTGGGGAAGCGGCCTGCAGCACGTTCGGTGACCTGGTGGTCGCCTTCGACGAGCCGAGCATGGAGTAGATCGCATCAGCGCGCCTTGGAACGCTGAGCGAGCGAGTTGTCGAACGAGGGCTGGCCCGCTTCGCATCCTGGAACGCTCACTGAGCAATTCAGCGAAGAAGGCTCGCCCCAGGGTCGGTTGGCTCATCCAGCGTTCCGAACGACGAGAAACGTCCGCCGCAGCGGTCCCTGCTTCGCCGACTCGCTCGCGCAGCGTTCCAGCTGCGTGTGGGGGAGCTATCCGCAGCCGCAGATGGCCGCCACCGCCTCGATGCAGCCGCCCGGATCGGCCGGCAGCAGCTCCGCGTGCGGTCCCGCCTCGGCGGCCACCAGCTGCTCACCGCCGACGGCGGGGCGCACGGTCAGCCGCGCGCGGGGCGCACGACGGGAAAGGAAGTCGATCACCGGACCGAGGCCCGCGTCGCCATACTCGGGACGAATGGCTGCGGTATCGACCACCACGAGGTCGGGCGCGCGCAGGATGACGGCCTGGTGGAGGCGCGCCGCGTCGTTATAGAAGAAGGCGAGCGCGCCCGTCAGGCGGGCGTCGAGCGCCGCGGCCATGTCGCGGTCGCGAGTCAGGCAGTAGACGATCGTCTCGGGCATGGAGCCTGAGCCTAGCAGGGGCTCATGGTTGGCATCGGTACAATGAACACCTCATGAGCACCGCCCTCCCATCCCGCACTCGCGAGCGCGACCTCACCACCGGCCGTCACCAGGCGCTCGGCAGCCTGCTGGGCCGCGTCTGGCCGGTGGACCAGGTGGGCGTCGAGGAGCGTGCGGCGAGTCTCGCCAAGCGCAGCATCAAGCGCGAGGCGAAGCTCTGGGCGCTCGACATGGTCGTGCGCATGACCGATCTCACGACCCTCGAGGGCAAGGACACGCCGGGCAAGGTGCGCGCCCTGGCTGGTAAAGCGCGCCGCCCCGATCCGACCGATCCGTCGATCCCCGGCGTCGCCGCCCTGTGCGTCTATCCGAACATGATCGCCACCGCCCGCGAGGCGCTGCGGGGGAGCACCGTCAAGGTCGCCAGCGTGTCGACCTACTTTCCCAGCGGCCAGGCGCCGCTCGAGGTCAAGCTCAACGACGTGCGCGAGGCGATCGGCCTGGGTGCCGACGAGATCGACATGGTCATCGATCGCGGCGCCTTTCTGGCGGGCGACTATGGCCGCGTCTACGACGAGATCGTGGCCGTCAAGGAGGTCTGCGGCGAGACGCACCTCAAGGTCATACTGGAGACCGGCGAGCTGGAGACGTACGACAACGTGCGCCGGGCATCGGTCCTGGCCATGGCCGCCGGCGCCGACTTCATCAAGACCAGCACCGGCAAGGTGCAGCCAGCGGCCACCCTGCCCGTCACGCTGGTCATGCTCGAGGCGATCCGCGACTTCTACCAGCAGACCGGTCGCGCGGTGGGCATGAAGCCCGCGGGTGGCATCCGGACCGCCAAGGAGTCGATCGCCTACCTGACCGTGCTGTACGAGACGCTCGGGCCCGACTGGATGACGCCCGACCGCTTCCGCTTCGGCGCGTCGAGCCTGCTGAACGACGTGCTGATGCAGATCCGCAAGGAGCGCACCGGCCGCTACAGCGGCACCGACTACTTCACCCTCGACTAGCGGCATGCAGGTTTCGCCCGGCACGATTGCCATCTGGTCCGATCTCGGCTGCCCGTGGTCGCGTCTCGCCGTCTGGCGCCTGCACGACGCCCGGCGCCGGCTGGGCCTGACCGATCGCGTTCGCTTCGAGCATCGCATCTTCCCGCTCGAGCTGTTCAACTCGGAGCCCACGCCGCGGCGCACATTCGACGCCGAGTGGCCGGTGGTCGCCGCCCTGGCGCCGCGCGCCGGCTGGCGGGCATGGTCGGGCGCCGCGGACAGCTGGCCGGTGACGATGCTCCCGCCGATGGAGGCGGTACAGGCCGCCGTGGAGCAGTCGCCGCTTGCGGCCGAGGAGCTCGACCGCGGCCTGCGCCGCGCGTTCTGGGGCGAGAGCCGCTGCATCAGCCTGCGGCACGTCATCCTGGAGGTCGCCAACGAGTGCGAATCGGTCGACGTGGAGGCCCTGGCCGACGCGCTCGACAGCGGTCGTGCGCGGCGGCGCATCTTCGACGACTGGGAGATCGCCAAGGGCGACGAGGTGCAGGGATCGCCGCACCTCTTCCTGCCCGACGGGTCCAGCATCCAGAACCCGGGAATCGCGATGCACTGGGAGGGCGACGACGGCGCGGGCGGCGGCTTCCCCATGGTCGACGCCGACGATCCGAGCGTCTACGACGACCTGCTGCGGCGTGCCGCTTCTTGACGGCCGGCCGGCTCGGCGCGATCTCACGAACGGACCGAGCGCCGACGTTTCAGTGACGTGCACCTTCCACCGTTCCAACAGCTGATCGACGCGCACGCCGCCGAGCTGCATCGGTTCCTCACCGCGTGCGTCGGTCCGGTCGAGGCCGATGACTGCCTGCAGGAGACGCTCCTCTCAGCGTTGCGCGCCTACCCGCGTCTGCAGCACGCCGATCACCTGCGCGCCTGGCTGTTCACAATCGCCCATCGCAAGGCGACCGATGCGGTGCGTCGCAGCGTCCGTCATCGGACCAGCGATCTCGACGGGGTGGAGCCGCGGGTTCCTGCCCATAGCCTCGCCGACGATGAGCTGTGGGCCGCCGTGCGCGGGCTGCCCATGAAGCAGCGTGCGGCCGTGGTGCATCGGTTTGTATTCGACCTCGCCTATCGGGAGATCGGCGAGCGCATGGGCGTCAGCGAGGAGGCCGCGCGACAGAACGTCAGCGTCGGCCTGCGACGGCTGCGCCTGGAGGTGACCCGATGAACGAGCTCGATCGCCTGTCTGCCCTCGAGAGCGATGCGTCGACGGCCGTGGCGGCATTCCGGCGACGTGCCGCCGAGCAGGGCCTGCTCGACGTGGCCTACGCCGAGCTCGACTCGCCGCTTGGCCTGCTGTCTCTCTTCGTCACGCCGCGCGGCCTCGTGCGGCTCGCCTACGGCCCAGCCGAGGGGGAGCTCGAGGAGATCGCAGAACGGCTCTCGCCGCGGATCGTGGCCGCTCCCGAGCGCACCGACGAGCTGCGGCGCGAGCTGCAGGAGTATTTCGCCGGCGAGCGTCGCGGGTTCGATGCGGCGGTCGACTGGTCGCTGATTCGCGGCTTTGCCACGGCGGTGCTGCAGGCCACTGCCCGCATTCCGTTCGGGGCGGTGTCGAGCTACCGCGAGATCGCCGGCGAGGCGGGGTCGCCGAACGCCTACCGCGCCGCCGGCAACGCCCTCGGCTCGAATCCCGTACCCATCGTCGTGCCGTGCCACCGGGTGCTGCACGCCGGCGGCGGCCTGGGCGGCTATACCGGCGGCCTCGATCGCAAGCGCTACCTGCTGCATCTCGAGGGCGTGCTCGGGAAATAAGGGCGGGCCGGTTCGCGGCCTCCGTGAATGGCCTCCGTGAATGGCCTCCGTGGGTGGCCTCCGTACGCGGCCTTCGTAGGGGGCCTCCGCAGGCGGCCTCCGTAGTATGAGAAGGACTTTCTGGCGCCATGGCGCGCGCGGTCGGAGCTGCGAGGGCCTGCTTTGAGCCCTGCACAGGCCCTATCGGTTCTGTCAGTCATTCTGTAACGATCGCCGTCGCCAAGATCCTTGCACACGGCGACGTACGGCCTGATTAGTCCTCCTCGTGGTAATGCCGGCAGAAGTTGGACTTGCTGTCTCGCCTACACTCCGGCCGTGGCGATATGCGCGAGCTGCGGGCGCGAGAGCCCCGACGATTTCGGCTTCTGCCCTTCGTGTGGATTGCCGCTGGCTGTCGCCGCGCTGCCACGGGAAGTGCGCAAGGTCGTCACCATCCTGTTCTGCGATCTGATCGGCTCGACTGCGCTTGGCGACCGCACGGATCCGGAGACGCTGCGCGGCCTCATGCGGCGCTATTACGAGACGGCGCGCGTGGTGCTCGAGCGGCACGGTGGCACCGTCGAGAAGTTCGTCGGCGACGCGGTGATGGCCGTCTTTGGCGTCCCGGTCGCCACCGAGTACGACGCCCTGCGCGCCGTGCGTGCCGCGGTCGAGCTGCGCGACACCGTGCACGAGCTCGCCCTGGAGGCGCGCATCGGGGTCAACACCGGTGAAGTCGTGTCGGGCGAGGGCGACACACTGGTGACCGGCGATGCCGTGAACGTCGCCGCCCGGCTGGAGCAGTCCGCAAGCGCCGGCGAGATCCTTCTCGGTGGAGAGACACTCGAGCTCGTTCGCGACGCGGTCCAGACCGAGCCGATCGCGCTGACGCTCAAGGGCAAGGCGACCTCGGTCATCGCCCATCGCCTGCTCGCGCTCGATATCGTGGCAGCCGGCGTGGCGCGTCGCCTGGACCGGGTCATGATCGGCCGCGAGCGGGAGCGCCAGCGCCTGCGGGCCGACTTCGCCGATGCAGCCGCGTTCCGCACCAGCCGCCTCTTCACGCTGATTGGCCCCGCGGGCGTCGGCAAATCACGTCTCGTTGCCGACTTTCTGGAGCACGTCGGCGATCGTGCGACGATCGCGCGTGGGCGGGCTCTGTCGTATGGCGAGGGAATTACCTACTGGCCGCTGATTGAGATCCTGGCACAGCTCGGCATCGATGCCGGCGAGGCTATCCGCTCATCCGAGGCCGATACGCAGCTGGCGACGCGCGCGCTCCTCGAGCGTATGGCGGAGGAGCGTCCGCTGGTTCTCGTCCTGGACGACCTGCAGTGGGCAGAGCCGCCGCTGCTCGATCTGATCGAGCATCTCGCCGATTGGTCGCGCGAGGCGCCGATCTTCCTGCTCTGCATCGCGCGGCCTGAGCTGCTCGACGTCCGCCCGGGGTGGGGCGGCGGCAAGCTCAACGCCTCGTCGATCCTGCTCGAGCCGCTGGGATCCACGGAGGCGATCGCGCTCGCCGACGAGCTCCTGCAGGACATCAAGCTGCCGCCCGAGATCCGGGACCGCATCCTGGAGATAGCCGAGGGCAACCCGCTCTTCCTCGAGGAGATGGCCGCACTGGCACGCGAGGGGCCGCAGGTGGTCACCGTCCCAGCGACGATCCACGCCGTCCTGCAGGCGCGCCTCGATACCTTGACCGACGCCGAGCGCGCGGTGATCGAGCGCGGAAGCGTCGAGGGTAAGGTCTTCCACCGCGGCTCGGTCACCGCCCTGGCGCCCATGGCGGATCGAGAGCGTGTGCCGGGCGACCTGCTGGCGCTGATGCGCAAGGAGCTGGTGCGTCCAGACCGATCGCAGCTCAGGGGCGACGACGCCTTTCGCTTCAGACACCTGCTGATCCGTGACACGGCATATGAATCGCTGCCGAAGTCGGTTCGCGCGGATCTTCACGAGCGGTTCGCGATCTGGCTCGACGGGCAGGTCGGGCTGGCTGAGCGCGACGAGATCGTCGGCTACCACCTCGAACGGGCGGCAAACTACCTGCGCGAGCTTGATCCCACCTCGATCAGGGCCGTCACGCTGGCTGAACAGGCAGCTGCGCGCCTGGGGACTGCGGGATCGGCGGCCTACGAGCGTGGCGATCTGCACGCCACGCGAAACCTGCTGGGCCGTGCCATCGCCGTGCTTCCCGAAGGTCCCCAGCGACGTCGGCTCCTGCCGGACATGATCGAGGCGCTTGACGCAGCCGGAGAAGGCGATGCGGCGTTCGAGTTCATCGGCGAGCTCGAACGTGGCGACACGGTCGACCGGTCACGTGGGATGGTCCTGCGGCTGTTGATCGACCCGCTCAATCGACGACGTTCCATTCCCGACCTGCTCGGCGATCTGGCCGATGCCCAGCGCGAGCTGGACCGGACCGGTGACGCGCTGGATATCGTTCGCTGCGAGCGTGCTCGTGGCATTCTCAACTGGGCGGCGTGCCGCGCGGATCAGGCACACGCGGCGTTTCGCCGCGCCTATGACCTGCTTCAGGAGCTCGGGCGACCCGCCCTGCAGCGCGATGTCGTCGATCAGCTCGGCGCCACGAGCGTCTTCAGCGGTGCCTCCTTGGACGAGGTGCGTGCGCTCGTCGACCGCGTTGCCTCCGACCTGCTGCCCGATGCCGGGCCCCTCCTGGCCGCCAGCCTGGCGTCCGGCCGGTCGCGCGGTGACTACGTCTCAGGCCTGATCGAGGCGGATGAGGCGCGCCGAATTCTGGAGCACCTGGCGCAGTTGCTGGGCGAGGTTGGTTCCGAACGCGGCCAGCTCGCGGTGCGGGGATTTCTGCCCGTGATCGCCGAGCACGAGGCCGACGATGCAGAGGCGGAACGCATCAACCGTGAGCTCGTCGCGGCGCATGAGCGGCTGAACAACCTTTACGTGTTAGCTAACACGCTTGCCGCCTGGTCACTGAGCCTGAGTCGCGTGGGCGATACCAATGGGGCACTACGGGCCGTCGCGCGCGGCCGGCAGCTCGTCCGCGCCGAGGATATCGCCGACAATATCTATCTCGACCTCGCCGAGGCGCGCGCCGTGGCAGCCCGTGGCGATCACGATGCGGCACGCACCCTCATCGACCGCGCGCGGCGGACCAGCGACGGGATGGTGATGGTTCCGCTCTCGTACGAGATCGCGGGAATCGACGCCGAGGTGCGGCAACTCGCCGGCGACCTGGCGGGCGCCGAGGCGATCGCAGGCAAGCTCGTCGCGGAGATCTCGGCCCGCGGCGGCCTGCGCACCGCGGCGAGCTATCGCCGCCGGCTGCGCCTTGCGGAACGGACCGCGAGCCAGCCCTCGTGACCGATGCGCAGGGCGTGCATGCCATAATCGGGTGGACATGACCCTCACAAAGAAGCCCGAGACGCACCCCGCTGCGGCCTCGTGGGGTCTGGCGACGGGCAAGCAGGTGCCTTGGGAGTACGCATCGGCTCCTGAAGCGACCGATCACGTCACGATCCGGCCGGAGTACGGCCTCTTCATCGGCAACGAGTTCACCGCGTCGAAGCCGAAGCGCACGTTCGAGGTGATCAATCCCGCGACCGAGGAAGTGCTGGCGCGGGTCGCCCGGGCCTCCACGGCCGATGTCGATCGGGCCGTGAAGGTCGCTCGCGGCGCCTACAGCCAGACCTGGTCTAAGCTGCCGGGCAGCGAGCGGGCGAAGTACCTGTACCGCATCGCGCGCATCATCCAGGAGCGCAGCCGCGAGTTCGCCGTGGTCGAGACGCTCAACTCGGGCAAGCCCATCAAGGAGAGCCGTGACGTCGACGTTCCGTTGGCGGCGGCGCACTTCTTCTACTACGCCGGCTGGGCCGACAAGCTCGACTACGCCTTCCCGAACCGCACGCCCCGCTCGCTCGGGGTCGCGGCGCAGATCATCCCCTGGAACTTCCCGCTCATGATGCTGGCCTGGAAGATCGCGCCCGCGCTGGCGGCGGGAAACACGGTCATTCTCAAGCCGGCGAGCACCACGCCGCTCACCGCCTACCTGTTCGCCGACGTGGTGCGCCAGGCCGAGCTGCCACCGGGGGTCGTCAACATCATCACTGGGCCGGGCGAGATCGGCATGGAGCTGGTGCGCCATTCGGACGTCGACAAGGTCGCCTTCACCGGCTCGACCGTGGTCGGCAAGATGATCGGCCGCGCGGTGGCCGGCTCACACAAGAAGCTGACCCTGGAGCTCGGCGGCAAGGCGGCGAATATCGTCTTCGACGACGCTCCGCTGGACCAGGCGATCGAGGGGATCATCAACGGCATCTACTTCAACCAGGGCGAGGTGTGCTGCGCCGGCTCGCGGCTGTTCGTTCAGGAGAGCGTCTACGAGCCGCTCCTCGACAAGCTCAAGGCGCGCCTCTCGACGCTGCGCGTGGGCGATCCGCTCGACAAGAACACCGACGTCGGCGCCATCAACTCGGCCGGACAGCTTGCCAAGGTGCAGGAGCTGGTGCAGTCGGGGATCGACGAGGGCGCAGAGATCTTCCAGCCCGAATGCCAGCTGCCCGATCGCGGCTTCTTCTTCGTGCCGACCCTGTTCACCGGCGTCTCGCAGTCGCACCGTATCGCGCAGGAGGAGATCTTCGGCCCGGTGCTCTCAGTGCTCACCTTCCGCACGCCGGATGAGGCGATCGAGAAGGCGAACAACACGCCGTACGGGCTCTCGGCCGGCGTGTGGACCGAGAAGGGCAGCCGCATCTTCAAGATGGTTGCCGCCATGCGCGCCGGCGTGGTGTGGGCCAATACCTTCAACCGCTTCGATCCGACCTCACCGTTCGGTGGCTACAAGGAGTCGGGCTACGGCCGCGAGGGCGGGCTGCACGGCCTCGCCGCCTATCTCAGGCTCGACGCGTGAGCCCGCGCACCGCCACCCGGGCGCGCCAGCGCGCATCGGTCCTCGAGGACAGACCGATTCAGCCGCCGGCGCTCACGGCCAGCGGCACGTCGCGTGATCGCATCGGTGTGCGCAAGACCTACAAGCTCTACATCGGCGGCCAGTTCCCGCGCACCGAGTCCGGCCGCAGCTACGAGGTCTTCGACGCGCGCGGTCGCCTGCTGGCCAACGCGTGCCGCGGGACGCGCAAGGACATTCGCGAGGCGGTCCGCGCCGCGCGCAAGGCGTTCCCCGGCTGGTCGAAGAAGACCGCCTACAACCGCTCGCAGATCCTGTACCGCATCGCCGAGCTGATGGAGGGCCGCCGCGACCAGTTCGTCGCCGAGGTGCGGGACGCCCAGGGCGTCAGCCGGCAACGAGCGACGCGCGAAGTGGACGCGGCCATCGACCGATGGGTCTGGTACGCCGGCTGGGCCGATAAGTTCACCCAGGTGGTTGGCTCGGTCAACCCGGTCAACGGCTCCTACTTCAACTTCAGCGTCCCGGAGCCAACCGGCGTGGTCGGCATCATCGCGCCAGAGGAGTCATCGCTGCTTGGCCTCGTCAGCCGGCTCGCGCCGGCCGTGGTGGGCGGGAATGCGACGGTCGTGGTGGCCAGCGAGTCGCGGCCGCTGCCGGCCGTTACGCTCACCGAGGTGCTGGCCACCTCCGACGTCCCGGGCGGTGTGGTCAACCTCGTGACGGGCCTGCGGCGGGAGCTGCTTCCCTCGCTCGCTGGCCACATGGACGTGAACGCGCTCGATGCGTTCGGTGCGGCCCCGGCCGAGGCGACCGCGGTCGAGGAGACCGCGGTCGAGAACGTGAAGCGCGTGGTCCGGCCGCCAACCGACGGCCTTGCCCGCTACGACTGGCTGAGCGATCGGGCGCAGTCGCCGTACCTCATCTCCGACTTCATCGAGATCAAGACCGTCTGGCATCCCATCGGTGCCTGAACGACAGCTGAAAGAGTGAACCATGGCAATTGAGGGACAGGTCGGCCGCGTCGCCGAGCTGGCGCAGTTCTCGACCGAGGGATTCGGGCGACGGCGCTTGGCTGGAACGGATCGTTTCCTGGCCGTCCTGGCGGCGCTCGAAGACGGCCAGCAGATCCCGCCGCACGCGCCGCCGCTCGACCTCGTCATGACCATCGTCGAGGGCGCCGGCCAGGTGATGGTCGGCGATGCCGTGCGCTCCGTCTCGGCGGGCGACGTCGTCGTCGTGCCTGCCGGCGTCGTACGCGGGCTGCGGGCCATCGGCGGGCGCCTGCTCGCGGTGAACGCGGTGAGCCCGCCTCCGGGCCCCGATGACCACGATCACGTGCCGGTGCCCTGGCCCGAGGAGGTCGCGGAGCCGTCGCGCTGACTCGGCGCGGCGGGTCATTGGCGGTCGGCTCATGCCGGCGCCGATTCGATTCTTCTGAGGGTGTGCGCGGGCATGGCGAGCTGCTCACGACGGCCGCGATTCACCCCGGACTGACGACCGGCGAGAGATGGTTGATGCGGCCGTTCACATTCTCTTGAGAATGGCCGGCGCCGCGGAGTCTGGCGCGGCGCGGCCCGGCCCAGCGCGGCCCGGGCCCGGCGCCGATTCGATTCCACTGGGAATGTGCGCCGGCATGGCGAGCTGCTCACGACGGCCCCGATTCATCGGGGACTGACGACCCGCGCGGG
>Ga0070681_10006589_pt1 | contig 11311 bp, 8 predicted proteins | sample KBSC83BmetaG_FD_65650 | JGI IMG/M metagenome (GOLD analysis project Ga0070681, IMG submission 65650) | Corn rhizosphere microbial communities from Kellogg Biological Station, Michigan, USA - KBS C8-3B metaG | ecosystem: Host-associated > Plants > Roots > Rhizosphere | place: USA: Michigan...
GATTATCCGGTCGAGAAATACTGGCGCGACTCGAAGATCGGTGCGATTTACGAAGGCACGTCGAACATGCAACTCCAGACGATCGCAAAGTTGATTATTGGAAAGTGAGCCGCAGATGATCGCGGATGAACGCGGATATGAATAGTGACACAAAAGTACTGAGGCTGGTCCGCAAGCCTGCGGAATCGTCGAGCACCGAGGCGACGCACGAGTTGCACGAGTTGCACGAGTTGCGCGAGTTGCCCGATAACAGACTGCTGCTCGAGATGTATCGCACGATGTACCTATCGCGACGTCTCGACGACAAAGAGATTCAACTCAAGGGTCAGAATCGAATCTTCTTCCAAATCAGCGGCGCCGGACACGAGGCGATCCTGACCGCCGCCGGCGTGGTTTTGAAGCCGAGTTACGATTGGTTTTATCCGTACTACCGCGATCGCGCACTCTGCCTGCAACTCGGAATGACGCCAGTCGAGCAGTTGCTTTCCGCGGTCGCCGCGGAAGCAGATCCGAATTCACACGGCCGCCAGATGCCGTCGCACTGGGGTCATTCGAAGTTGAATATCGTTTCGCAATCATCACCGACGGGAACACAGTTGTTGCAAGCCGTCGGTTGCGCTGAAGCAAGTATTCGCTATCAACTCATTCCCGAGCTGCAAAAACGAATCAGCGGTTTCAAGGCAGATGAAGTGACTTACGTCTCACTCGGCGACGGCACGAGCAGCGAAGGAGAGTTTTGGGAAGCACTCAACACCGCCTCAAATCTGAAACTTCCGGTGGTCTTTCTTTTGGAAGACAACGGCTACGCGATCAGCGTGCCGGTTGAAGTGCAAACTGCGGGCGGCGATGTCTCGCGTCTCGTCGAGAATTTTCCGTCACTTTACATGCAACGCTGCAACGGCACGGATCCGATTGAATCGCTCGAGACGATGCGACGCGCTGTCGATTACTGCCGTCGTCGACAAGGTCCAGCATTCGTCCACGCGAAAGTTATCCGACCTTATTCACACTCGCTCTCTGATGATGAAAAGCTCTACCGCCCTGATGAAGAGCGCGCCAGCGAGGCGGAGCGAGATCCGGTGAAACGTTTTGGCGCGTTGTTGATCGACGAAGGCGTCATCGATCAGGACGGCCTCCAAAAAATCAAAGATGAAGTCGATCGCGAAGTGAACGAAGCAGCGGACATCGCGCTCGCGAGCGCTCAGCCGCCTAAAGAAACTGCGACGCAGTACGTCTTTTCACCCGACGTCGATCCGACGAGTAAAGAGTTTGACACCGAAGATCGCGTGCAGCTTTCCGGCAACGCGGGGACGATGGTTGATCTCATCAATCGTTGTCTCGACACGGAAATGGCGCGCGATCCGCGCATCGTTGTTTTCGGCGAGGACGTCGCTGATTGTTCGCGCGAGCAGTACCTCGAGTCAGTCAAAGGCAAAGGCGGCGTGTTCAAAGTTACTGCGAACCTGCAGCGCAAGTATGGCAGCGTGCGCGTCTTTAACTCGCCACTCGCGGAGGCAAACATCGTCGGTCGCGCGATCGGCATGGCTACGCGCGGACTCAAGCCCGTCGTCGAGATTCAGTTCTTCGATTACATCTGGCCCGCGATGCACCAGATTCGCAACGAGTTGGCGCTGCTGCGTTGGCGATCGGGAAACGAGTGGAAGGCGCCGCTCGTGATTCGCGTTCCGATTGGTGGTTACCTGAAAGGCGGTGCTGTTTATCACTCGCAGTCGGGCGTCGCGACGTTTACGCAGATCCCCGGGCTGCGCGTGATCTACCCGTCAAACGCGCTGGATGCGAATGGACTACTCCGCACCGCAATTCGTTCCGACGATCCGGTGCTGTTTCTCGAACACAAGCATCTTTATCGACAGGCTTACAACAAGTCGCAGTATCCCACTGACGACTTCACGATCCCGTTTGGCAAAGCGAAGAAAGTTCGCGAAGGAAAGGATCTGTCGATCATTACTTATGGCGCGCTCGTGCAACGTTCGCTCGTCGCGGCGAAGCAGATGGAGCAGGAAGGCGTCAGTGTTGAGATTATCGACCTGCGCAGTCTGGTTCCGTTTGATTGGAACGCGATCGCGGAAACGGTGAAGAAGACGAGTCGAGTGATCGTCGCACATGAGGATTCATTGTCATTTGGCTACGGAGCCGAGATCGCCGCGCGCATCAGTGATGAGCTCTTCGAATATCTCGATGCGCCGGTGAAGCGTGTCTGCGCGCTCGACACGTTTGTAGCTTATGCGCCGCAGCTCGAGGACGCGATTCTTCCGCAGGCCGCTGACGTCGCGAAAGCGATTGCCGAGTTAAAAGCGTATTAAACGCAGATGGGTCGTATATGGACCTGTAGGACCTATTAAGTACAGTCGTGTATTGTTCTCCTTCGCGCTTAACCCCACTAAAGCCGAGAATTACTATCCTCAAAGCTGGCATAAATCTTGCGATTTGGCTTGCGAAACGCCTCTGAGCGTCTCCCCGACATTGGTTCCCCCGCGTCGACAATTAATCGCGATTAATTAAACACAAGGGAGGTACAACTAATGAGCAAGCACGTACTGAGCGTTTTAGGGGCTGCGATGCTGACTCTCGCACTTGCCGCAATCGCTCTCGCACAAACTACAACAACCGTCACCAAGACGGTGCAGAATCCCGATGGCACTTACACAATCATCGAATATCCCGCGAAGAAAGAGGTCACAGTTAACCTGACACCGATCAACGTTACCGGAGCCAAAGGCGTGGCCACCATTCTCCGCGACGACGATGGCACCAGAATCAAACTGAACCTAACCGATGTCCCCGCGGATGTATCTGCAATGACGCTTTATGCAGTTGATGATAAGGGCACAGTCACGGCGCTCGGTCCCGTAGCCATTTCAAATGGAACCGGAACCCTGATCGCGACCACGCCGCTATCGAGGTTCATGTTGTTTGCTTCACCGGAGTCTGAGTTGAACGCCTATGACGCGAATACGAAGGTGTTCTTCCGGAGTGCTGTGCCTCAAGGCTTCACGGTTATACCGATGACGAGTCCGGCGGGTGAGACAGTCGCGGCTGTCGGAGCTCCAACCGCCAGGACGACCGTAACGACAACGCCGGGTGCGGTAGTCACCAGCCCGAGCGGCAACACGACAGTCGTAGTGCCGATGACGGAGCAGAAGACTACTTACTCAGCGCCGTTACTCAACATCCCGGCCTACAAGACTGGCGACGATACCAAGATCAAGGTTGACTTTACGGGAGCGCTGACGGGTGCTCGTGCAAACGTGTTCATCACGCCGCACAAGGGTGGTGCAACCGAAGTCAAGATGCGTTTCCACGACTTGAAGGAAGCGCCTTCCGGACAAAGGTTCATCCTTTGGGCAGTTTCGCCGGACAACCAGTTCGTGAAACTCGGCCAGGTAACGAATGTGCCGGGAAGAAACGAAGCCGAAATTAAGTCGGAAACCACGCTGCCGGACTTTGGTCTCGTAGTGACGATGGAGGGCGCCGAAGGCGACATGCCAATGGGCCCAACTGTCGGAACAATTCACATTCTTCCATAGCAAGTGGCAACGTTAGGCAGTCCACAGGTCACGCAGCATGCTCTGCGTTACCTGTGGATTTTTGTTCTGTGTCAAATCCTTCACAAAAAACTACCACTCTCGTCCTGTCTTGCGCTAAGATGTTCCGACCGTAGCTGTTGCTGAGCAGCTTCCGGTATCCCGACTGGCTCTAAACGAGCCTCATCTTTTACAGTCAGAAGCGATCCCCTGCCGGTGAACCTTCACAGGCCGAAGTATCCGTTTTTGCCCTTGAGTGTTAACGACATGAATAAAAGACGCAGCCTCCGTTTGTTCCCCCTTGCATTGATTCTTCTCGTCGCGCCTGCGCTTCAAGCACAGGACAAGGAAAACCTTCCGGCGCTCGTCAAACGCGTCAAGCCGTCGGTGGTTGCCATCTCGACTTACGACTCGAATGGCGAACCGTTGATGACGGGCAGTGGATTCTTTCTGCGATCCGGACAGGTGGTCACGAACCTGCACGTCATCCGTGGCGCTGTCAAAGCCGAGATCAAGACGCTCGACGGCAAAGGAAAAGTGTTTCCTGTGAACGGCACTCTCGCGGTCGACGAGGAAGGCGATCTTGCTTTGCTCAGCATCGACATGCCGCTCGAACGCTCGCGCGGCACGGAGTTGGCAAGCGACCTGCCGGATGAAGGTGAGCCGATCTTCGTTATCGGTAATCCGTTGAAACTCGAAGGCTCGGTGAGCGATGGGATCGTGTCGGCCGTCAGGGAAGTGCCTAACAGTTATCGCATCATTCAGATCACTGCTCCGATATCACATGGAAATAGCGGCAGCCCGGTTTTCAATCTGAAAGGTCAGGTCCTGGGTGTGGTGACGATTAAGGTCACGAACGGCCAGAACATCAATCTCGCGATTGCAGCAGCGAGAGTGGCCGAGCTCAAACCCGGAAAGCTTCAGCCGTTGAATGAGCTGAGCGCAAAGGGCAAGGGTGACATCGCCGAGTCGCTCTATCGCTCCGGACTCGATTCACTCTGGTTGGGAAACTACGACAACGCGGTTGGTTATTTCGAGAACGCGGCGAACAGGAATCCGAAGCGTGCGGAAGCGTGGGTGCAGGTCGGCTACTGCAAAGTGAAGCAGGGGAAAAACGAGGAAGCGATTAGGGCGTATTTGCAGGCGTTACAACTCAAGCCCAATGATGCGGACATTCATAACAAACTAGGCGACGCTTATTACTACGCCGGACGGTTGCGTGAAGCGATTGATGCGTATACCGAGGCAGCGCGCCTGCGTCCTGATTGCGCCGAGACTTTTTACAACCTCGCGATCGCTTATTCCGAGAGCGGTAATCCGAGCATGGCCGTTATCCAGGCGCAAAAGCTCCAGAAGCTGGATCCAAAGCTCTACGATAAATACCTACACGAAACCATGTAAGTTGAGCCGCAGATTTTCGCAGATAAACGCAGATCTGCGGCTCAAATATTACCCTGATTGCCCCGTGAAGACGCCTGTGTCGATGCTGCGTGGGTTGCCGAGCACCACGAAGCGAATGTTTTTCATGTACTTCTGCGACACTCGTTGAACGTCAGCGGGTGTAACGGCCTCCAGCTTCTCCAGAAAATCGACTGAGTTGCGCCAGCCGCCACCAATCAACTCATACTGCGCGAGCTCGCCCGCCTGCGCGGCGTTCGTCTCCTGCCCGAGGTAGTAAGTCGTCAGGTACTGAGCGATCACGGCGTGAATGTCGTCGGCGCTAACCGGCTCAGTCTGCAAGCGTGTGATCTCACTGAGCATCACTCGTATCGACTGATTCGCATCAACGGCCGTCACATACAACCCGCCGACATTCGCAGCCTGCGTGCGCAGAAACGCATCGGGTGCGTACGAGAGATTTCGCTTCACACGCACTTCTTCAAAAACCCGGTCGCGCAACATCGAACTCGCTATCCGCATCGCGTAGATGTCAGGCGACGTCAGTGAAGGCGCCGTAAACAGCCCTTGAATGTAGTTCGTAGGCAGCTCACGCGGAGTTACTTCAACCGACGACTTGTCAAACGCCAACTGCGGAATCGCTTCCGGTTTGTAGGTACCGCGCGGCAGTTTGCCGAAGCTGGCCGCCACTAGATCCTTCACGTCACTCGGATTCAAATCGCCAACGATCACCAGCAACAGCCGGGAAGTTTCCATCAGCTTCGCGTGATAGTTGCGCAGATCTTCCGGCGTAAGCTTTGACACGGTCTCCGGCGTGCCGCTCGTGTCGTTCAAGTAAGGATGACCGGCATAAGCGACGCGCTCCTGGAGTTTTTGCAAGTAAACATCGGGGTTGTCTGTGTCGTCACTGAGCGATACGACTTGTCGCTGCTGGACCAACGCGACGTCTTCTTTCGTGAACGACGGATGCAACGCGACGTCAGCAAAGATCTGCCACGAGCGATCGAAGTGCATGCGCGTGGTCGCGAGTGAAAGCACTGAGTAATCGTTATTCGAGCTGCTGCCGATCACCGTGCCCATGCGCGCGAGTTCGGAGCGCATCTTCTCTCTCGGAAAGTTGGTGCTGGCTTCAGTCGCAGCGCTGAGCATCAACGTTTCGATGCCCGCGTTTTCCGCGTTGATATTCGCGGCGCCGCCGCGAATGAAAAGCCCGGCCGCAACCGTCAGACTTCCTTCGCGTTTTTTCAAAAGAACTTTCAGCCCGTTGACGTCAAACTCGCTCACAAGCGCCGCCTGCTTCGCGACGACGCTCTGAACAGTCTGTTGTGCCTGAGGCTTGGTTTGTTGATCGGCTCGAGAAATTTCGCTGCCGCCGACAAAGAGAATCGCAATCAACAACACGCTGCTGAGCAACCGGCGGATCGAGTTACCTGTTTTCTGTTCTGGCTGGTTCATGGATTGACTCACGTTCATGACTTTCATTTACGATCTCGGCGTTCCTTACTGTCCCTGTCCGATTAATTCCTCGGGTTGAATTTTGACCTTCGCTTGCGCCTCGTTCGACATCAACGCGAGACCAACGTGGGGCTTGCCTTGGATGTAGGTGGTGATGTAGCGGCTGATGTCCGCGCGCGACGTGGAGCGCAGCCTCGGGAGATAGCCACGAAAATATTCGAGCCCAGTCGACGCCCACCAGAAGCTCAACGTGTGGGTGTAGTCGCTCAACTTTTCACGCGAATATAGATCGTCGGCTTCGAGCAGTGCTTTCGCACTCTCGAGCTGTTCGTCAGTGTAATAGTCTTTGTCGTTGAAGTGTGAAACTTCTTCGTAGAGAGCTTTGAGCGCGGCGTGCGCTTTGTCGGGCGTGGTCTGCGCGATCAGAGCGATTGGACCAACGTTGCGCTGCGTGTAATAACTCAGGTCGACACCCGTTACCAAACCCGTGTCGACAAGGTTGCGCTGAAAGCGCGAGTTTGGCTGCCGCAGGATGAACGAAAAAACGTCGGCGGCGTAAGTCGCCGGATTGTCTTTGCCGATCGATGGTCCCTGCCAACCGATGTTAATGATCACGTTCTGCACCGGCTGCGCGATTACCGAGCCTTCGCTTTTCGGTAGCGGCGGATGTTCAACGAGCGGAAACTCGGCGAACGGATCCTTTTCGCGTCTCGCCCAGTCGCCGTAAAACTCCTGCGCCATCTTGACCACATCCGCGGGGTTGACGTCGCCTGTAATCACGAGCGCTGAATTGTTCGGCACGTAGTAACGCTGCTGAATCAAGCGCATCATGTCTGTCGTCGCGCCCGAAACTGTTTCCCTGTTTCCCAGAGGATTCTTGCGGCTCGGATACTTGAAGAAGAGCCGGTTGTTCATCTCCTTGTTCAGGTAGAAAAACGGGTTCGACTCGTTGCGATCGATTTCGCCGATCACCACCTGCTTTTCGCGGCTGAACTCACGTTCGTCAAACAGCGGATAACGCGCCGCGTCTTTCATGAACTGCATTGCGGTCCGGATGTTCGGGCTGGTGGTGGTGAAGTAATAATCGACCACTTCTTCGCGCGTGGTGCCGTTGTAAGCGATGCCCATCTGACCGATGGCGCGCAGGTATTCTTCGGCGTTAGCGATCGCGCGGTTCTGTTTGAAGAACATGTGCTCGTAGAGGTGGGAGAGGCCGTTGAGCTCGGGCGGCTCGGTGTACGAACCGTTCTTTACGGCCAACTCAATCGTGACGAGCGGGATCGAGTGGTCTTCGAGAACGATCACCTCCAGACCGTTTGACAGAACCTGGCTGAAGATCTTCGCTTCCGGCAGTCGCGCGGATGGCGCAGGTGCAGGAGCGGTGGCGGTTGGCCGGGTCGCTCGTTGTTGCGTCACGATCCGCGCCGAGAGCGTGGAAGGCGACAACAAAGTTAAGAGAAGTAAAAAGACAAGCGAACTTCGTTTCACAGATAACTCCATGTTGCAAATGATGATGGTCGTGGGGAAAAGGTTATCTTGCTGGGGAAAAATTGTACAGGAAGGATATTTTCTATCTATTTTTTGCGACAAGGGCGCGAGCTTTTTGACGGAGTGTGGTGCGATACGGAGCGGCGTCAGCGCCCGCTGCGTTTGATAGCCATTGAATCCGTGGGGTGCCGCGAGGAGTGGTTTCGCCGGTCATCTGCATCGAGTAAGTTCGCTTGTCGTTTGGCACAAAGAGGATCATGCGTCGCAGCGTTCGGCTTTCGGTGGAGTCTTTACCGGTGAACAGCAGTTCCGGATAACCATCCTCATCAGCATCGACAAGCTCCGCACCCCAGTTCGCGTGACTGAAACCCTCGGTGTCGAGCTTGCCCTGCGCACTCAGTCGATACTTACCGTCGCGGCGTTGTAGCAGCATAAAACTGGATGTGCCGGCTTTGCGCTGGTTATTGACGAACACGATCGCCGGTCCCGAGTCAGTATCGACAATCTCAAGTGGACCGACTGAACCGCGCGCAAACTGTGCCGCGATTTTGCGCGCCTTTGTCAACGATAACTCTTCGAGCGGCGCTGAATTATCACGCGGCCGAGCGACGTTCGCAGTCGGAGCCACATCGTTGTGCCAGGCAGCCGGAGTGAAGCTCACTTTCGAAGCGGCAACCGGGAGTGCCGAGTCAGGTATGCGTGTCTCCGGCGCGCTTTGCCCGGTGTAACCCCAGGCGAGCAGTGCGGTGAAAGTCGTCACGAGCACAAGCGGAACACCCACTCTAAAAACCAGGTTTCGGCCTGCATCCGCGGCAGCGACCATCGCCGAGAGCGGTTCAACATCGGGCAGAGTGCGTTCGGGATGCGTGAGACTGCGCTCCAAAAGCATCTTCGCCAGCGCCGCCGTGCGCGGACGATCTTCGGGGCGTTTCGCGAGGAGCGTGTGAACGGCCAGCGCGAGTGGTCGCGGAATGTCCTGCCGCAAACGCGGCAACGGCGGCGCGGGAGCGGTTGCCTGCTTAACCAGCAACGCTGATTGCAGTGGATCGACGAAAGGAGGGCGACCCGCGAGCATTTCGTAAAGCAAAACACCGAGACTGTAGAGATCGCTGCGCGCGCCGACGCGCTGCCCCAAACACTGTTCCGGCGACATGTAGCGCGGCGTTCCGACAACCTGGCCCGAACCCGTGCTCGCGTGTGTTGCCGTGGATTCTGCCGATGAAGCCAAAACTTTCGCGACGCCGAAATCGAGCACGCAAACACCGCGTTTGCCGAGCAGTATGTTTGAAGGTTTGAGATCGCGATGAACGATCCCGAGGCGATGTGCTTCTTCGAGGACGTCGCAGATCTGCGTTGCGATGTGGACTGTGTGCGTCGCAGAGAAGCGGCCTTCTCGCGCCAATGCCTGTGAGAGCGTTTCGCCCTCGACAAATTCCATCACGATGAAGTGGCGACCATCCGGCAGATTGCCCGCGTCGAAGATCATCGCTGCGTTTGGATGTCGCAACTTCGCCATCGTTCGCGCCTCGCGCAAGAAACGATCGGCGATGTCTGCATCACCGGCGAACTCGCGACGAATGATCTTGACGGCGACCGGACGTTCGAGACCAAGATGCGTGGCAAGGTAAACGGTGCCCATGCCGCCGGTCCCGATTTCGCGTTCGATTCTGAATCTGCCAGCGATAAATTGGGGGACATCCATATTTGACCTTCCTTCGGGTAAAAGGTCGCAACGCAGTTCAATTCGTTTTTGCTCGTGGTTGGGGGGAAGAGGGCGCTAGTGTAGCACCTTCAAAGATTTTTTGCCGCAGATTTTCGCAGGTAAACGCAGATCAGCGTTCATCTGCGGTTGAATTACTTATCCAAACCGGGATGGACCGCAGTGACGTTCGGGATCCAGAACACTTGTCCATTAATCTCGACGCTGCGGAGTCCGTGCTTCGGCAGATCCTTTTCCTTCAAACCGAGAAACGTGAAGTGAGGTAGATCGCTAAGTACGGTTTGGAACCAACCATGCTTCGCGAGGATCTCGCGAACGCGCGGATTCTCAAACTCATTAACATCGAACGCGAGCATCGCGATGTGTTGCGACGCGCCCGGCGCGGCGATCGAGTAAAGAATCGACTTCGAGAGATCTTTGCTGAAGTAAATGCCTGTTTTCTCGAGCTCCAAAACTTCCGCGACCTGTTGCGAGAGTGGCAAGCCGCGCAGCCGTGCGACTTGCTCGGCGGAGAGGCGTCCCTGGCCAAGCCAATAATCAAGCGCCGGCTCGAAACGCGAATTCCACAAACGAACACTGTCTTCGTAATTGCGTCGCCCAGCTTCGGCACCGTCGCGTGGCGTGATGTCGAGTCCTTCCTTCTGAGCTTCCGCGCGCGCTTTGTTCAATTTTTTGAGTGCTTCGGGTTGCAGCTCAACTTCGTCGAAGCCAAAAACTTCCGCTTCGAAGCCGGCCGCGTTCTGAAATCGCGTGACTTGTTCCTCGGTCGTGAAAACGCACACGGGCGGCGGCGTCACCTTTTTGTCAGCGACGAAGATCGCGCCGTACTCTTCGAGAATGCGGTGCGAAACCGGATCCGACGGCGGGCAAAGGTTTTCGAGTTTTGTCTTTCGCTTCTTGAGGGCCTTCGCGAGTGCTTCGTAAAAAGGAGTGGGTTCGGTGAAGTCGTTGGACCCGCTTATCGAGTTCGAAATCATTGGCTGTGTTGACATGTTTCCCGCTACTGGCATCACCCCGCTTGCAAGAATCAATATAAGGCTTGGCAGATACATGAATGAAAAACGCGACGATGATAGAGGCGGCTGATTCTGGCGGTCAACCGATGCGGAATGTGGTAGGCTGCGGAGCTATAAGTGTTTTGTTATGAAGAGTGTTGATCTGTTTATGGAACTGGTTGCCACCTACCGCAAGCATGGTTGGCAATTGCGGAGCGTGATACTGCGACCTGCGACACGAGCCGTGATCGAGAAACACGAAGCGCAACTGCTCGACAAGCTGTTGGTTAAGGAAGCAGGCTTCGATGCGGTCTGGTTTTCACGCCCCTCGCACAACAATCGCGAAGCGTGGGAGTTACGATTGTTGGGACAAACGCAGTATGCGCTATTTGAAACGTTTGAAGCAGACGAGACTGAAGAACAGCGCGATGATGTGAAGCATGAGATGGAGGCGCGGTTGAGAGACTATGTTCTCGGACAGTGAATTTAGCCGCAGATGAACGCAGATAAACGCAAATAAGAATCGGCGTCAATCTGCGTTCATCTGTGGCTTATTTGTTACTGTTTTCCTAACCGAACCGGAATCTCGACTTTTTCAAATTCCTTAACTTGATCTTCATCGTCCGATTCAGGATCGCCTTTCGGGCGCATCACGACCATCTTCACCGTGGTGTAAGGCTGCGCACGACGCACGCGCATCAGAAACTCCG
>Ga0070681_10006592_pt1 | contig 11309 bp, 8 predicted proteins | sample KBSC83BmetaG_FD_65650 | JGI IMG/M metagenome (GOLD analysis project Ga0070681, IMG submission 65650) | Corn rhizosphere microbial communities from Kellogg Biological Station, Michigan, USA - KBS C8-3B metaG | ecosystem: Host-associated > Plants > Roots > Rhizosphere | place: USA: Michigan...
ATCTTCGGCGGCGCGATGAACTATCCGATCGGCGTCGCGCAGGTCGTCGTGTTCCACAAGCACGGCCAGACGGTTCAGCTCATCGCGAAGAACGTCAAGTACACGGCGAAGCCCGGCACGCCGGAAGCGCGCGCCGTCGCCGCCGGTTTCTCCGACAGCCTGCTCGCCGTCGCGCCGATCGCGTCGCAGCCGTCGCACGAGAACAAGTCGCTGCTGATCGACGCCAATGCACTGCTGTTGTCCGACATTCCCGCCGGCGCCGCGATGCTCGAGCGCACGTATCGGCAGCCGTACGGGTTCGATCCGCGCAATTCGTCGATCGGCACCACGCGCGGCGAGCCCGACAACGTCACGCTCGAAGTCTCCGCGCATTACGCGGTCGGCCGGCTCAACGTGCCGACGCCGGGCCACGGCGGCGGTCCGCAGCCGTCGCAGCCGACGACGCTGCCCGATCCGCGCAGCATGTTCATCGGCTACCAGTACACGCTCGCGAAGCTGCCCGACCAGCCGATGAGTCCGCGGCCCGCCGACGAGCGCGTCGGCTACTTCACGACCGAAGTGCTCGACTTCACGTCCGACGTGCCGCGCGTGCCGGTCGAGCGCTACGCAAACCACTGGCGGCTCGAGAAAAAGGACCCGAACGCGACGCTGTCGGAGCCGAAGCAGCCGATCGTGTTCTGGCTCGACCGCAACATCCCCGTCAAGTACCGCGAGCCGATCAAGGAAGGCATCCTCGAATGGAACAAGGCCTTCGAGCACATCGGCTTCAAGGACGCGATCAAGGTCGAGGTCCAGCCCGACGACGCCGACTTCGATACGTCCGACATCCACCACGCGTCGGTGCGCTGGCAGACGGTCGCGAAAACGTCGTACGCCGCGATCGGTCCGTCCGTCGTCGATCCGCGCACCGGCGAAATCCTGGATGCAGATATCGGCATCGATGCGAACAACGTCCGCGTGGTGCGCAACCTGCGCAGCGAGTACCTGCCGACGCGCAAGGACGCCTTCGCGGCGTTCGCGCAGGCAACGAGCGGGCAGGCGCATCCGATGGCCGATGCCGAGGCCTGCGACTACGACGACGCGGCGACCGAGGAAACGGCGTTCGGCATGTCGCTGCTCGAAGTCCGCGGCGATCTCGATCCGGACGGCCCGGACGTCGACAAGTTCGTCGATCTCTACCTCAAGAACGTGACGATGCACGAGGTCGGGCACACGCTCGGACTGCGTCACAACTTCCGCGCGTCGACCGTCTACAGCGAGTCGGAGCTGTCCGACCCGGCGTTCACCGCCGTGCACGGCATCTCCGGCTCGGTGATGGAGTACAACCCGTGGAACCTCGCGGTGAAGGGCGAGCGCCAGGGCGAGTACACGATGTCGACGCTCGGCCCGTACGACTACTGGGCGATCGAGTACGCGTACAAGCCGCTCGACGCCGGGAACGAGAAGGCGGAGCTCGAGAAGATCGCCGAGCGTTCGAGCGAGCCGTGGCTTGCCTACTCGACCGACGAGGACGTCTCGTACTTCGCGATCGATCCGGCGGTGAACCAGCTCGATCTCGGCCGCGACCCGCTCGCCTATGCGAAAAAGCGGCTCGCGCTCGTCCACGAGCTGTGGCAGCGCACGGAGAGCATGCCACTCGCGCCCGGCGAGAGCTACTCGGTGCTGCGCCGGAACTTCACGCGCGGCTTGAACGAGGCGGGCCAGGGTGCGCTCTACGCGTCGAAGTACATCGGCGGCCTCACGACGCTGCGTGACCACGCGGGCAGCGGCCGACAGCCGTTCACGCCGGTCGACGCGGCGAAGCAGCGCGAAGCGCTGACGATGCTGACAAGCGAGGTGCTATCCGCCGACAGCTTCGATTTCCCGCCGTCGTTCCTGCGCAAGATGACGGTCTCGACGTTCGACATCGACGACGCCCAGGAGCTCGGCCGGCCGGCGCCGCCGCTCGATCTGTCGATCGACCAGCAGGTGCTGTCGCTCCAGCGCGGCGTGCTCGACACGCTGATGAGCCCGCCGATCGCGCAGCGTCTTCTGAACAACGCGGCGAAGGTCGACGATCCGAAGGAGGCGCTCAAGCTCTCCGAGCTCTACGGCCGGCTGCACGACGCCGTGTGGAGCGAGCTTCGCAGCGGCAGGGACATCACGTTGTTCCGGCGCAACCTGCAGCGCGAGTACGTGACGCGCGTCGCCGACGCGCTGATCAAGCCTGCCGGCTCGATGCCCGCGGATGCGCGCGCGCTGCTGCGCGTCGATGCGACGCGGTTACGCGCCGAGATCGCGCACGCGTCGACGAAGCGGATGTCCGCCGAAGCAAAGGCGCACCTGCTCGAGATGGCGGCGATGCTCGACGAAGCGCAGAAGGCGCCGGTGGTTCGCCAGGCGGTTTGAGGAAAGCGCCCAAACGCACGACGCTCACCGGGCACGGGGCGCCCGGTGGCGAGCGGCGGCTGCGAGGCGCGAGCAGCGAGCGCACGCAGCGTTCGGCTCTCCCGATCGCCGATCCGCCGGAACGGATCACCGACACCGTCACGCTCGCGCCGCTCGACAATCGCGCGCTCGCCAATCTGTGCGGGCCGCTCGATGCGAACCTGCGTCAGATCGAGGCCGCGCTCGACGTCACGATCGCGCGGCGCGGCGCGACCTTTACGGTCTCCGGCTCGCGCGCCGCCGCAGTGCACGCGACGCGCGCACTTTCGCGCTTCTATGCGGAAGCGGAGAAGCCGCTGTCCGTCGACGACATCCAGCTCGGACTCGTCGAGATTGCGGCGCTCGCCCCCCACCCCACCCCTCTCCCCGCAAGCGCGGAGAGGTTGCGAGATGTGGAGCATCGAGTGGACGAGGGATCGGTCCTCACCGACGATGCACCGATCCTTCGCACGCGGCGCGCCGACCTGCACGGGCGTACGCCGAACCAGGTTGCGTACCTCGACGCGATCCGCACGCACGACATCAGCTTCGGCATCGGTCCCGCGGGAACCGGCAAGACGTATCTCGCCGTCGCGTGCGCGGTCGACGCGCTCGAGCGCGATACGGTAAAGCGCATCGTCCTGGTGCGTCCGGCCGTCGAGGCCGGCGAGCGGCTCGGCTTCCTGCCCGGCGATCTCGCGCAGAAGGTCGATCCTTACCTGCGGCCGCTGTTCGACGCGCTCTACGATCTGATGGGCTTCGACAAGGCGGCACGGCTGCTCGAGCGGCAGACGATCGAGCTCGCGCCGCTCGCTTACATGCGCGGACGCACGCTCAACCACTCGTTCATCATTCTCGACGAGGCGCAGAACACGACGCCAGAGCAGATGAAGATGTTCCTGACCCGGATCGGCTTCGGCACGCGCGCGGTGATCACGGGCGACGTGACGCAGATCGATCTGGCGCGCGGCCAGAAGAGCGGCCTGATCGAGGCCGGGCGCGTGCTGAAGGACGTGCGCGGCATCGCCTTCGTGCGCTTCACGAGCGCCGACGTCGTCCGTCACCCGCTCGTGCAGAAGATCATCGATGCCTACGACCGCGACACGAGCACGTAAGGCTGCAAAGAAACGCCCCTCGCCCCGCCGCTCCGCCCACCTTCGGGAAAAGGGGACAGAACGCGCAACATCGCGTCTTGTGCTTGCCGTGCAGTCGACGCTCGACGCTGCCGACGTGCCGTCGCGTGCCGAGCTGCGCCGGATCGCGCAGTGCGCGCTCGATCGCGATGCGTCGGTCACGATGCGTTTCGTCGACGGGCGCGAGTCCCGCGCGCTGAACCGCCGCTATCGCGGCCGCGACCGCGCGACGAACGTCCTCACATTCGTGTACGATGACGGAGTGTCGCTTGCCGGCGACATCGTGTTGTGCGTGCCGGTCGTCGTCAGGGAGGCCCGCGTGCAACGCAAGACGCTTCGAGCGCATTACGCGCACCTGGTGATCCACGGCATGCTGCATCTGCAGGGATACGACCACGCGCGCGACGACGATGCCGCGCGAATGGAGGCGCGCGAGGTCGCGCTCATGCGCGCGCTGGGTTTCGAGGACCCGTACGTGACTCGAGTCCCCGTCTGACGCGATGGCAAGTCCCTTCGACGCTCCCGACGACAAGCCGACGCTTCTCGAGCGCCTCTCGGCGCTTTTGACCCGCGAGCCCGAGGATCGCGACGACCTGGTCGCCGTGCTGCGCGGCGCCTACGAGCACCGGCTGATCGACGCCGATGCGCTGTCGATGATCGAAGGCGTGCTGTCGGTGTCGGAAACGACGGTGCGCGACATCATGATTCCGCGCGCGCAAATGGATTGCGTGTCGATCGACGACTCGCCCGCCGAATTCATGCCGCTGATCATCGAGACGCGGCACTCGCGCTTCCCGGTAATCGGGGAGTCGAAGGACGACGTCGTCGGCATCCTGCTCGCGAAGGAGCTGCTCAACTACTACGCCGATCCCGAAGCGTTCAACCTGCGCGAGACGCTGCGGCCGGCGGTGTTCGTGCCCGAATCGAAGCGCGTCAACGTGCTGCTGCGCGAGTTCCGCGCCAACCGCAACCACATCGCGATCGTCGTCGACGAATACGGCGGCGTGTCGGGCCTCGTGACGATCGAGGACGTGCTCGAGCAGATCGTCGGCGACATCGAGGACGAGTACGACTTCGACGAGAGCGAGGACAACATCATTCCGGAGGCGAACGGCCGCTTCCGTGTCAAGGCGCAGACGGAGATCGCCGATTTCAACGCGCAGTTCGGCACGTCGTTCGAGGACGAGGATTTCGACACCGTCGGCGGCCTCGTGCTGAAGGCATTCGGCCGGCTGCCGAAGCGCGGCGAGACGACGACCGTCGGCCCGTTCCGCTTCCGCGTCCTCCGCGCCGACAGCCGCCGCCTCTACACGCTCCAGGTCGAACGGATCGCGCCGCCGCCCGGCGAAGAGACGGCGTGATTCGCGCCGCGGCGAAGCCGCCGGCGCATCGCCAGCATGCGCTATCGTTGACGCTCGCGGCAGCCGCGGGAGCGGCCAGCGTGTTCGCGTTCGCGCCGTTCGACGTGTCCGGCGTGATCCTCGTCACGTTCGCCCTCCTCGCATCGCTGTGGCTTCGCGCCGATTCGCCGTGGACGGCGGCGCAGCAGGGCTTCGCCTTCGGCGTCGGCCTGTTCGGCGCAGGCTCGTCGTGGCTCACGGTCGCGCTCGTCAACTTCGGCGGCATGGACGAGTGGCTCGCGGTCCTCGCGATCACGATCCTCACCGCGTACCTCGCGCTGTGGCCGGCATTGGCCGGCTACGCGGCCGTTCGTTTCACCGCGGAAGGCTCGTGGCCGCGCGTGCTCGTCGGAGCGGCCGCATTCACCGCGACCGAATGGATCCGAAGCTACCTTTTCACCGGCTTCCCTTGGCTCGCGCTCGGCTATACGCAAGTGCCCGACGGGCTCGTTCGCGGTTACGCGCCGCTCGGCGGCGTGTATCTCGTCACGCTGGTCGTCGCGCTTGTCGGCGGCGCGATCGCGCTCTTCGCCGACGCGCTGGCGTACGCGTCGCGGTGGCGTGCGATCGCGGCGGCAGCCTTCGCGATCCTGCTCGGCGCCGGCGGCATCGCGTCGACCGGCGTCGACTGGACGCGGGATGTCGACGCGCCGCTCCCCGTCTCGCTCGTGCAGGGCAACGTGCTGCAGGAGCTCAAGTTCGACCCGAAGTTCCGCAACGAGACGTTCGACCGCTATCTCGATCTCGTCTCGCGAAGCCGCGGACGGCTGATCGTGCTGCCCGAGAGCGCGTTCCCGATGTTCTCGGATGAGATACCCGACGCGGTGTTGCTGTCGCTGATCCGCACGGCGATCGCGCGCGACGGCGACGTGCTCGTCGGGCTTTTCACGGCATTGCCGCCAGAGCCGGGCAGCGACGAGCCGCGCTACTACAACACCGTCGTGGCGCTCGGCACGAGCGCGCTGCAGTTCTACCGGAAGAACCACCTCGTCCCGTTCGGCGAGACGATTCCGCTCAAGCCGCTGGTCGGCTGGTTCATCCGCTCGGTGCTGTCGATTCCGCTCGCCGATCAGGCGCGCGGCGGTGCGACGCAACCGGCGCTGTCCGTCGCCGGCGAGCGCGTCGCCGTCGACATCTGTTACGAGGATGCGTTCGGTGCCGAGCTTCGCTACGCCGCGCGCGACGCGCACCTGCTCGTCAACGTGACGAACGACGCGTGGTACGGCCATTCGATCGCCGCCGAGCAGCACGAGCAGATCGCGGCGATGCGCGCGCTCGAACTGGGGCGACCGATGCTGCGCGCGACGAACACCGGCATCACGTCGGCGATCGGCGCCGACGGCCGCGAGATCGCGCGGCTGCCGTGGTTCACGACCGGCGTGCTCGAAGTAACGATCGCAGGCCGGACCGGCGAGACGCCGTATCTGCGGATCGGCGACATCGGCGTTCTCGCGGCGTGCGCAGCGCTCGTTGTCGCCGGGCTCGCGTTCCATCGGCGCAGGTAGAATCGCGTCGATCCCGATCCGACCGCATGCCGACATTCCAGGAGATCGTCCAGACGCTCCAGCGCTACTGGGGCGATCGCGGATGCGCGCTTTTGCAGCCGTACGACATCGAAGTGGGCGCGGGCACGTCGCACACCGCGACGTTCCTGCGCGCGCTCGGACCCGAGCCGTGGCGCGCGGCGTACGTGCAGCCGTCGCGCCGTCCGAAGGACGGCCGCTACGGCGAGAACCCGAACCGGTTGCAGCATTACTACCAGTACCAGGTCGTGCTGAAGCCGGCGCCGGCGGACATCCTCGACCTCTACCTCGGGTCGCTGCGCGCGCTCGGATTCGACCTCGCGCAAAACGACGTCCGCTTCGTCGAGGATGACTGGGAAAATCCGACGCTCGGCGCGTGGGGACTGGGCTGGGAAGTGTGGCTGAACGGCATGGAAGTGACGCAGTTCACGTACTTCCAGCAGGTCGGCGGCCTCGACTGCAATCCGATCACCGGTGAGATCACCTACGGCCTCGAGCGGCTCGCGATGTACCTGCAGGGCAAGGACAACGTGTTCGACCTCGTCTGGACGACGACGAAGGACGACGCGGCCGAGCGCACGCTGACCTACGGCGACGTCTACCACCAGAACGAGGTCGAGCAGTCGACGTACAACTTCGAGCAGTCGAACGCACCGCGGCTCACCGAGCTTTTCGCGTTTTACGAGAGCGAGGCTAGGCGGCTGCTCGACGCGCGCCTGCCGCTGCCCGGCTACGAGATGATCCTCAAGGCCGCGCACACGTTCAATCTGCTCGATGCGCGCGGCGCGATCTCGGTGACCGAGCGCGCGGCGTACATCGCGCGCATCCGCGCGCTGTCCCGCCAGGTGGCGCAGGCCTACGTCGACTCGCGCGCCGCGCTCGGATTTCCGATGCTACCCGATGCGTTGCGCACGAACGTTCCGGCCACGGCAGCATGAGCCTCGCCGATTCCCCTTACCCCGGCCCTCTCCCCCCGGCGGAGCGGGAGCCGGGCGCGGGCGAGGCAGGTGAGGGGAGACTCCAGACGTTCGTCATCGAGGTCGTCACCGAGGAATTGCCGCCGAAGGCGTTGAAGACGCTCGGTACGGCGTTCGCCGATGTGCTTGCCGCCGAGCTGCGGGAACGCGGCGTGCTGAGCGAAGCGAGCGTCGCGGTTCCCTATGCGACACCTCGCCGTCTTGCCGTTTCGATCTCCCATGTACGAGCCAGGGCCCCGGATTCGGAGATCGTCGAGAAGCTGATGCCGCGAAGCGTTGCAGAGGACGCCGCCGGAAGGCCGACCGTTGCCCTGCAACGGCGTTTGGAAAAGCGTGGCCGCGCGCATCTCGCCGCCCGGTATCCGGAGGCGCGGGACGGTCCTGATCACTTGTACGTCAAGACCGACGGCAAGGCGGAGCAAGTCTGGCTTCGCACCCTTGCTGTCGGGCAGGCGCTGGAGCGGGCGCTGCAGGAAGCGCTCGACATCGCGCTTGAACGGCTGCCCATTCCGAAGACGATGCGCTACGCCGCGCCGGGCCATTACTACAGCGACGTCGCATTCGTGCGTCCCGCGCACCGGCTCGTCGCGCTGCACGGACGCAACGTCGTTCGCGTGCATGCGCTTGGCCTCGACGCCGATCGCGTTTCCGCCGGCCACCGCTTCGCGAGCCGCGACGACCTCGCGATCGATTCGGCGGCGGCGTACGCGCCGACGCTCGAAGCGGAAGGCAAGGTCGTGCCGTCGTTCGCCGCGCGCCGCGAAACGATCGTCGGCGAGCTTCGGAAGGCCGCGCAAGGCTCGCGCGTGATCATGCCCGATGCGCTGCTCGATGAGGTGACCGCGCTCGTCGAATGGCCCGCCGTTTACGCGGGAACGTTCGACCCCGCGTTCCTCGCGGTGCCGCAGGAATGCCTGATCCTCACGATGCAGCAGAACCAGAAATATTTCGCGCTCGCCGATGCCTCGGGCGCGCTCGCGAACCGGTTCCTCGTCGTGAGCAACGTGCAGACGAACGATCCCTCCGCGATCATCCACGGCAATGAGCGGGTGCTTCGCGCACGCCTCGCCGACGCCAAGTTCTTTTTCGACCAGGATCGCAAGACGCCGCTCGCCGCGCGCGTACCGCGCCTCGCGGGCATCGTCTACCACAACAGGCTCGGTACGCTCGGCGAGCGCGTCGAGCGGCTGCGCACGCTGGCGCGGGCGATCGGGCCGCGCATCGGCGCGCGCGAGCACGACGCCGATCGCGCGGCGATGCTCGCAAAGGCGGATCTCGTCACGGACATGGTCGGCGAATTCCCGGAGCTGCAGGGGACGATGGGCCGCTACTACGCGATCCATGACGGCGAAGCGGCGGAAGTCGCCGACGCGATCGCGCAGCACTACTGGCCGCGCCACGCCGGTGACGCATTGCCCGAGGCGCCGGTCGCGCAAGCGGCCGCGCTCGCCGACAAGCTGGAGACGCTCGCGGGCCTCTTCGGCATCGCGGCGCTGCCGACCGGCGACAAGGACCCGTTCGCGCTGCGCCGCGCGGGGCTCGGCCTGTTGCGCATCCTGATGGAGAAGCGGATCGCGCTTCCGCTCGGAGACGTCATCGACATGGCGTTCAAGGCATTCGATAAGGTGCCGGCCGTGAAACCCGTTCCGGATGCGCTCGCCGATTTTCTGTACGACCGCCTGCGCGGACACCTGCGCGAGCAGGGCTACACCGCGAACCAGATCGAAGCCGTGCTCGCGCAGCGGCCGCAGCGGATCGACCGCGTGCCGGACCTCCTCGGCGCGGTGAAGGCGTTCGAATCGCTGCCCGAATCGACGGCGCTGTCGGCTGCGAACAAGCGGATCGTCAACATCCTGCGCAAGAGCGGCGCCGAGGCGGCCGTCCACGTCGACGAGCGGCGCCTGACCGATGGCGCCGAACGCGATCTGTGGAACGTCTTCGCGCGGCTCGCCCCCGACGTCGACCGCGACTTCGAGCGCGGCGATTACGCGCGCGCGCTGAAGGCGCTCGCCGCGGCGAAGCCGGCCGTCGACCGCTTCTTCGACGATGTCATGGTGATGGTCGACGACGCGCCGCTTCGCGCGAACCGTCTCGCGCTCCTCGAGCGCGTCGCGCGCACGATGAACCGCGTCGCCGACATTTCGCGGCTCGCCGCCTGATGTCGTCGCTCGCGTCCGAGGGCATCGTGCAAAGCCGCGCGACGCGGCTCATCGTGCTCGATCGCGACGGCGTCATCAACCACGACAGCCCGGAATTCATCAAATCGCCGGACGAATGGCGGCCGATTCCCGGAAGCCTCGAGGCGATCGCGCGGCTTAATCACGCCGGCTACCGCGTCGTCGTCGCGACGAACCAATCGGGCGTCGGCCGCGGGCTTCTCGATTTCTTCACACTCGCGGCGATCCACGACCGGATGCACCGCGCGCTCGCGCATGTCGGCGGTCGCATCGATGCGATCTTCTACTGTCCGCACACCGCCGATTCCCGCTGCGAGTGCCGCAAGCCCAGGGCCGGGATGCTGCGCGAGATCGGCGTGCGCTTCAGCGTCGACCTCGCGGGAGTCGCCTGCGTCGGCGACGGGCTGCGCGATCTGCAGGCCGCGGAAACCGTCGGTGCGCAACCGATGCTCGTGCTGACCGGCAAAGGGGAGAAGACGCTTCGCGACGGCGGATTTCCGAAGAACACCGTCGTCTTCCCCGATCTCGCGTTCGTCGCATCGGCGCTGCTCGCCGCCGACTGACGGATCGATGCAACCGGAATCGACGACCTCGGCATCTCCGGCCGCGAAGCCGCGGGCACACGGCGATGCGTGGTCGGTGATGCGCTCGCTCGCGTTCGCGCTGTTCCAGATGCTCGTGACGCCGCCTTACGCGCTGATCGTGCTCGCGCTGTTCTGGCTGCCGCCGGTTCCGCGCTATCGCTTCATCACCGGCTGGTGCGCGCTGAACCTGACGGCTGCGCGCATTCTGTGCGGCATTCGCCATCGCGTCGTCGGTCTCGAAAACGTCGGCCGCACGCCGCTGATCGTCGCCTGCAAGCACAGCTCGACGTGGGAGACGCTGTTCCTGTCGCGGCTCCTGCCGCCGCTCGCCTACGTCGCGAAGAAGGAATTGCTGTCGCTGCCGTTCTTCGGCTGGGCGTTCCGGCTTGCGTCGCCGATCACGATCGATCGCAAGGCGGGACAGGATGCGATGAGCCAGATCGCGAAGCAGGGCCGCGAGCGCTTCGCGCAGGGCTTCTGGATCATGCTCTACCCGGAGGGCACGCGCATCGCGCCCGGCCGGCGCGTCCGCTACAAGACCGGCGCGGCGCGCCTTGCGATCGACATGCGCACCCCGATCCTGCCGATCGCCCACAACGCCGGATGGCTGTGGCCGAAAGGCATCCTCGGCAAGCAAGCCGGCACCATCACGCTGTCGATCGGCGAGCCGATTCCTCCCGACGGCAAGGATGCGGGCAGGTTGATGCAGGCCGTCGAGTCGTGGATCGAGAACGAGGTCGCGCGGATCGGCGATCCGCGCGCCGCCCACGCGACGAAGGCGCGATGAAGCTCGAGCCTCTCCCACCGGGTAACGCGCGCACGGCCGAAGGCGTGCTGCGCCAGGTCGTCCTGGAAGGCGAGACGATCGCGTACCGCTTGATTCGCGCGCGCCGCCGGTCGATCGGAATGGAGGTCCATCTCGAAGGCATGACGGTGCGTGCACCGCGGTGGGTCACGCTGCGCGACATCGAGGCGGCGCTCGTCGAGCGCAGCGCGTGGATCCTGCGCTCGCTTGCGGAATGGCGCGGACGCCGCCGCGACGTGATGCCGCGCGTCTGGCGCACCGGTGCGCCGATCGCGTTCCGCGGCGAAGCGCTGACGCTCGCGGT
>Ga0070681_10006593_pt1 | contig 11308 bp, 8 predicted proteins | sample KBSC83BmetaG_FD_65650 | JGI IMG/M metagenome (GOLD analysis project Ga0070681, IMG submission 65650) | Corn rhizosphere microbial communities from Kellogg Biological Station, Michigan, USA - KBS C8-3B metaG | ecosystem: Host-associated > Plants > Roots > Rhizosphere | place: USA: Michigan...
GGCGCGTTGTGTGGCGATTCATGAGCGGCGTTCTGTTCGACGCGGTGCTTCACGAGGGCTGTTCACAAGAGAACATCGCTACGGGGACCAGCGACCTACAGTGGTCAGGTGCCTCCCATCCAAGCGGATCTCACCGATAGCGGCACTGCGCGACGACTCATTCCCGGCGCGTACGAACGAAACACGCTGACGCAACGGCAGCCCGGCGCCATGGGCGGAGCCCCATTCGGAAGCGGGGACATGCCAATCGGACCGAACACGATGTCTCCCGCCACAATCGCCGAACGCCGCAAAGATGGCGGCGCTGTGTCCCGGCCGCGCCGACACGACGGAACGACTCGATGAGTCGCGTGGCGACGGCTCGAGGGTCCGGTTAGCTGCTTCGTCCTGGAACGTTCGAACGTGACACATCGACGTCGTTAACAGCTCTGCGTTGAAAGTTGGTCATTGTGATTGCTCGCTGCGCTTACTTCATGACGGTCGGCGTGATAGTTCTTTCCGCCTCGTGGCCCCTCGTAGCCGCTGATCCGGGCACGTATCGGGAGTTCAGGCTCGGAACTTCCACCTCTGACGTGATTGCACATGCTGGGGCCGCGCTGCGCGATGTCAAGACGCTGCACGAACGTCCCGCGCTGCTGGAAGAGCTGTCGTGGAGGCCTCCTTACACGACCGGCCGTGATTCCATCGGCGAAGAGTCGGTTGCTGCGATTGTCTTCAGCTTCGTCGATGATCAGCTGTTCAAGATGGCTGTCGATTACGACAGAAGCCGCACCGATGGATTGACCAAGGAGGACATGATCGCGTTCCTGACCGCTGTCTATGGACCTCGTTCGACGGCGCCTGTATCGAAGCCTTCTCAATCGGCTATCGAAAGTCTCGATACCCCTACAGTCCTCGCCGAATGGCGCCTGGGCGATACGGCGATCACGCTGCAGCAAACGTCGTACGACGGCCGGTTCGGATTGGTGATCCTGTCAGTCCCGCTCGACGCGCGCGCCAGGAAGGCCCAGGCAACGGCGGTGACAATGGATGCGCACGAGGCGCCTGCGCGCGAAGCCGCACGCGCAAGGGCACAAGCCGACGCAGAAAAGGCCGCCGCCGAGAAGACGAGGACGACGAATAAGGCGGCGTTCAAACCGTGACCGCGGATGTGCCGACGGTACCCGTCGCGGCCTGTCCCTTATGTCACACCCCGTCCGCAAGGCTGTGCGACGAAGAGTTCGCTGCAGGTGGGGATTGGCAATGTAGCACCTGTGGACAGAACTGGACGGCGCAACGCCTCGCGACGGTCGCGGCGTATGCGGCCTGGGTGATCAACCGATCCGGTGTGACGTCGATGACAAGCGACCGCCTGCGTCCGCGGGAATGACTGCAGGACTCAGAGAATCGTGAACGGTCTCTAGTCCGGGGCGCGCAGGCGCATGATGATCGTTCCCTTGTGACTGAGCACCACGGCGCCCTCCTGGTTGACCAGCCTGTACATCGTCGTCACGATTCCGCGATCGCGCTTGGACTCGGAACGGCGCTTTGACTCCCAGGTCACGTCGAGCCAGAGCTCATCGCCCGGGCGCACCGGCTGGTGAAAGCGGATTTCATCCCATCCCGCGGCGGCGATCACCGCTTCCTGGATCGGGATGCGATGCATCAGCAAGACACGAATGGCCAGCGTGTGCGAGCCCGACGCGGTGAGGCCCTGCAGATGTGGCGGAAGCGGATCCCACCGCTGCGCGTAGCTGACGATCTCCTCGGCATCGACACGGTAGCCGCCGACACGCATCGTTGCCCCCACGGGAATGTCCTCGTAGAACACGCGACTATTGTTGCGCGGTTCCGCCACCTCAAGACCGCGCCCGAATCGGCCGCGTCGTGCGCCGGCTTACGCCTCCTGGCTCCCCTTGATGTGTAACCCGAACGTTCCCGAGCGTACAGGAGACACGGTGAGACCGGCGGCGGCGAGCTGTTTCCATACCTCGAAATTCAAATCGCTTTTCAGCGCACCCGCTGTCTTGAGATCGTCACGGCTCCAGACCTGCAGGTGAAACTGAAGTCCACGCTTCCCGACCTGCACGAACTCCACTTCCGCCGCGGGCGAGCGCAGCACGCGTGTGTGGCTCTCGGCGGCCAGCAGGAGCACACGACGGACCAGATCCGGGTCCGAGTCGTATGAGACGTGAAACGTGAGCACGTACGCGGTCAGCGTATTGGGACGGCTCCAATTGATCACCCGCTCCGAAATGAATTGCGAATTGGGGACGATGATGGCGAGGTTCTCGTCAGTGATGAGCGTCGTGGCGCGGGCGGCGATTTCGCGCACCTCACCGACCGTGCCGGCGATCTCGACGCGATCGCCAATCCGGATCGGTCGTTCCAGCAGGAGGATCAGGCCGCTGAAGAAATTGCTCGTGATGTTCTGCAAGCCAAAGCCAAGTCCCACGCCAAGGGCGCCGACGAGGACGTTCAAGGATGTGAGATTGATTCCGGCGGCTTGCAGAATGACGAGCGTGCCCAGGCTGATGACGCCGTAGCGGGTAATCGCCCCGAGCGCTTCGCGGAGTCCCACGTCGACGCCGCGGCGAGCCAGCACATGATTGACAAACCATTGCGTCGTCCGACGTGTGAGCCACACGAGGGCGACGAGCAACGTGATGACAATCAGCAGCTTCAGGGGGGTGAACTGGCTCCCGGCGATTCCTAAGTTGAGGAACGCGCTAATTCGATCGAAAGCAGCCACGTCGCGCCTTCTACGGGGGGTTACACCGCTCCTTGCACCAGCCGTGCCTTAGAGCGCGAACTTGGACTCATCAGCTGCCCTTAGGCACATCGCAAACTTGAAACTGCTCGGGTCCAACGGCTGGAGCCCGAGTCGGCCGCACCAATTGATTGTGGATTTATGGAAGCGGAATCGAGGGGAGCCGATTCCGCCGGTGGTCAGTGGTGCCCGCGTCCACGACCACGTCCATGACCCTTCCCCGGGAAGTCACGGTCGCGATCGTGATCCCAGCGGTGATCGTGGACAACCACACCGCGTGGACCGGACCAATACCCCTCAAAGAACATCTCACGCTCGTAGCGGGAAGAGACCCAGTAGGCGCCGGGATACGGCGGCCGCGTCCAGTACCCGTCGTGCCAGAGGTACCGACCAGACACTGGATACCAATACGCCGGCACCCATACGTACGCCGGTTCGGGAGGAGCTGGCGGCGGAGCAACGTACACGACACGAGGCGGGGGTGGCGGACCAATGTGAACGCCGATGGAAACGGATGTCTGAGCCCAAACGACCGAATCAGTGATCAACAAGCACACTGCAACGAAGGCAATCCTTCTCAGAGTTGTCATGCGGTGATCCTCTGATGAGCTCCCGGCAATTTCCGGTCCAGCCGAATTGCCGTTGCGGTGCGGCCTCCGATGGTCGCTGGCTGTCCTCGTGTCCTTGCCGGATGACAGCGATTGCAAGTGTGAATGTCGTTATCGAAAACGTGATTGGAGCGCGGGCCGACGTTGGATGAACTGACAGCGCCATCTTCTTCGCAGTGGTTCGCTTCGTCAGTATTCGAGCGGACGCAGACGACGCTGGCCGTCGCCGTTCTTGAGGACGAACTTCTGGACTCGCTTCCCTGAATCCACTTCGCCCGTATAGATGTTGCCCATCGAATCGCTGGCAATCGCGTCAATCCAGAAGAACTGGCCCGCCATGCGCCCGGGACTGCCGACACTGCCCTTCAGCTCTCCCGTGTGCCGATCGTGGATCCAGATGCGATGGTTCGTGCCATCGGCGATGAGCGCGTACTGCTGCCCGGGATCGTGGGAGAACGTCAGGTTATAGGTCGATCCGCACATTCCGAACTTCCTGGGATCGCAGATGTCGCCTCGCGCCGGCGTGTTGGGCGCCACGTGGAAGCTGGTAACGAACTTGCCCTGCTTCGTGAACACCTGTATCCGATTCATGCCGCGCTCGCACACGTACACGAGGCCATCTTGGGTAATGTGGACGCAGTGCAGGGCGGGAGCGAACTCCTGCAATTCGGGCGGCGGCCCGCCGGTCCAGTTGTAGGGCGGCGTTGGCGTGTTGCTGATCTCGCTGAGCGCCATGCCGTGGCCACCCCACCCCCGCTTGAAGCTGCCGTCGTAGCCGTAGACCAGGACGCGCTTGCCCTCGACCAGATAGATCTCTTGTGCGGGCTCGTCCAGCGTAAAGATGAACACGCCGTTCGGCAGAATATCCGTCTGCTGATTGTTCTGCTGCAGTGGCGGCAACGGTTGTCCGGCGACGGGTTTCGGACCGCGATGGCCGAAGTCCCACAGGAACTTGCCGTCGCGGGTGTACTTCTGGATGCTGTTGCCGCGTCCGCTGCCCGATATCCACACGTTGTGTTCTTTGTCGACGACAATCGCGTGAATGTTGCCGGCCGGCGGCCATCCCTCGTGGTACGTCGGGTTGCCCCACGCGTTGAGCAGGTTGCCCTGCTGATCGAACTCGAGAATCTCCGGCGCGGCAATGCAGCAGTCGCCGCGCGGAGGATTGGTGCCGGCCATCCCCTCGTCTGGCCGCAGGTCGTTCGATCGGCTGATGGCCCAGATGTGATCGTCGTAGTCGGTGGCCATTACCGGAATCGCCTGGATCATCCACTTCGGATCCTTGAACGGCTTGGGCCAGAACGGATCGACCTGGTAGATCGGGACCGCCGCGGCCCCACGATTGGTCTGCGTCTGGCCATTGAGGGTGGCCAGCAGTCCGGCGAGGCCGCAGAGCGCCAGCGATATGGTCCGTAACCGATGTGAGCGTCGCATCGCGTGTCCCTCTTAGAAATCGACCTGGAAGCCGAGCTTCACGAGACGGCCTCCCATGATCTGCAGCACATTGAGGTACGTGGGGCCGTACTGTCGCTGCACGTTGAGCACGCTGTTCGCATTGAACAGGTTCGCGATATCGACGCTCCCCCGCAGCCGGTATTTGTTCATACGTACCGAGCGGCTGAATCGGACATCCACTTGCTGCAGCCGTGGCTCGTACGACGCGCCCGGTGGATCCAATGCCATCGTGACCGTGGCGGTGCATACTGCCGCGGTACTGCACTGCGCGAGATTGCGTCCCAGCGACGGCGCGATCTGGGCGTTGGTCGCCGTATAGGTGGCGCTGTTTTCTATACCCGCGATGTTCTGATAGATGACGCTGGTTTGCACGGAAAACGGCAGCGGATAGATCAGCATGAACTTCAGCTGCGTTCCCGCGAGCCAGGGCGGCGAGCTGCGGCAGTAGCCGGGAACAATCGGATCCGTATTCGCGCGGATAATGTTGGCGCCGACGCCCGTCTTGGCATCCTGCGGGTAGTCCACCGTCGCGCAGCTGTCTTCCACCGTACGGCCCGTGCTGAGGCCGCCGGAGATCTGCGCGCCTTCCTTCAGTCGCGCGTTCATCGTGAAGTCGAGGCCGTTGTAGATCTGCGTGCGCGGTCCGAAGTTCGATGCCTGCGTGATGACGCTGTCGTTCAAGCCGAACTTCGCCGGCTTGATGTCGTAGCCGCAGATTTCTTTGCCACTCATGGCGAGCCGCGAGTCCGTCGGCGCGGTGAAGCAGTAGCGGTCGTAGTCGCCCGGTGTGACCGCCTGGTTGTCGGTGGCCAGGAAGCCGGAGTACCACGTCCGGAAATAGCCGAGGTTCACGCCCATGCCCGGCCGCAGTTCACGCTGCATCGACGAAGAAAACTGCCAGTTCGTGCCGCCGTTGAACGCCCCCTGCGCGTTGAACCCGGAGATGGCATCCGGTGCTTCCCTCGTCGGAATGATGTTCTGACCGAACGTGCGGTCGGACCATGGGCCGCATTCGCCGTTCGTGTTGGGATTCAGCAGGTCGCAATCCGGAATGAAATTCGTGTTCCCGTCGTTCCATGTGCGGTTTGTGCTGGGCGTGATCCCAGCCGCTGGTGGATTCGTCGTCGTCGACCGGAGCGGCGGGTTGTAACGACCCAGCGAAACCTTCACGGCCGTTTTCCCATCGCCTCGCAGGTCGAACGCCGCACCGACGCGCGGATTCAGATTCTGCCAGTGCGGGTGATTCTTCACCGCGGGCAGGACGCGCTCGCCGACGAACGGTCCCGGCGCTAGGTGCACTTCGGGCAACGACGTCAGCGTGTCGTTGTAGCGCACGCCGAGGTTCAGCGTCAGCCGGCGGCGAAGCGTCCACTGATCCTGCGCGAAGACGGAATGATCGCGGCCGTTTTCCTCCCACGCGTACGGCACGGCCCAGATGCGAACGTTCGTGGGCGAGCCGTTGCGGAACGTGTAGTCCCTGCCCTGATTGATCTGGTTGGGATCGGTATTGCGGCTCGCATCACCTGTGTGAAACCAGCGCAACATGACGCCCGTTTTGAAGACGTGCTCTCCCGTGACGTACGACAGCGTGAACTGCGGCTGCGTCTGTGTACGCGGCACGAAGATGTAGGACCCCGTCGTGCCGAGATTCAGGGCGCGCGATCCGTACCGGTAGTTCAGCCCTGTATCCGTGACCTGCACGTCGAGACCGGTAGACGGCTGACGCACGGTTCGCTGATCGACATACAGGTACGCGAAGTCTGTGTCGAGGAGAAGCCGCTCGGTAATCGGCACCTTCCATGACACATTCGTGTCGACCTGGGGGTTGTAGCGATGCTGGGCCGAAACCTCGGGCGCCCACGGAATGCCGCCCGTTGGGTTCAGCAGGTTGAAGAAGCAGTTGCAGTTCGGTTGCGACGAGGCGGCGACGACGATCTTGTTCTTCTGCGTGACCTGCCACGTGACGCGACCGGTGTAGTCCTTCGACCACTGATCCGTGTTCGCGGGCCGGCTGGTATCCGCCTGATAGAACAACGTGCCCTGCTTCGCATTGAAATAGTTGCCTTGCTGCGTCTGCTGGTTGTCGCCGGATCGGAAGCTGCTGAAGAACCATACCTTGTCGCGCTTGATCGGACCGCCCATTGCGACCGCCAGGTCGTAGTACCTCTTCAGTCCTCCGATTTGGGCGGGCCGAAGGTTGCGGTCGATCAGGTCCTGGCTCAGGTTATCGCTCTCGAGGCTCGGGCCGGCGTAGCTGTAGTTGACCCCGCCGGAGAACATGTTCCCGCCGTCGCGCTGAATGATGTTGATCTGCATGCCGCCGGTTTCGCGGTCGGCTCCGACGCCGCTCGTTTCCACCACCACTTCGGCAAACGTCAGCTGGTTGTAGATGAAAACGCCGTTTGTCAGGCCGCCGACGACCTGACTCATACCGTCGACAATCGGCTCGGACTGGGGCGCGCCGTGGAGAGAAAACGTGTACTGCGCGGAATCGTTTACGCCGCCAACGCTGTACTGCTGTGGGTTGGCAAGCGTCGCGCCCGGGATGACTTGCGACAGCCCCGTGAGACGCCCGGTGCCCGGCAGCGCCTCCAGCGTCTCGCGCTGATACTGGATCTGCTGCCGCGTGCTCTGCACGTCGACGAGGGGCGCATCGCCGGTCACGGTAATCGTTTCCTCGAGCGCGCCAAGGCTCATGTCGGCGTTGACGGTTGCGGTGAAGTTCGCTGGCAGTTCGAAGCCGTCGCGCTTGAACGTCTTGAAACCACCGAGCGTGAAGGTCACGGTGTACTGGCCGGGTCTGAGATCGACGATGCGATAAAGGCCGTCGCCGTCGGTCACGGCCGATCGCACTTTCTCGATCAGCGCCGGGCTGGCTGCTTCAACCGTTACGCCCGGTAGCACGGCTCCGGACGTGTCACGTACAACACCGGTGATCGTACTGTTGACGGCCTGAGCGCCGGCAGTGATGGGCGAGCTCACCAGGGCGATCGTGAGCAGTACCCCGATCCTCCATACCTTCATTGGTTGGTCCTCCTGAGAGATGCCGCGGAAAGTGGGGGGACGCTACACTGCTGGAGGTGGGGTGTCAAGGAGAGTTCGCAGGCGTGCGGCGGCCGCGGCCAGTCCTGTAGCAGTGCACGACGTGGCTCCCTGAGTGACCGCACAGAGATTCGCGACGAAGGTCGCGTGCGCCGGCGCGTCGGCGCCCTGATCGAAAAACACAATATCGACGCCGAAACGTGGTGGAACTGGCGACGCAATCAGGCTGCGCGCCAGCTCCACGAGCACGGCAACGGCGGCCGCGTCATCGGACCGGGCGGCAAGCACGCGGCGCTGCTCGTCGCTCATAAAGAATCGCGACGTGAGGCGCTGCGGTTCCACCGTGAGTTCCTCGGCGACACCACCCATTTCGGCCTCAAGGAAGTCGCGCACGCGCGCGTGACCGGGTGCTCCCGGGGTTCGCGCGCCATAGCGCAGCAACTGCTGTCGGACCGCTTCCATCTCTTCACCGTCGAATTCATGCGGAGCCGCGAACGCGCGGCCGAGCACGCGCGCGGTCAGGTATTCAACGGGTGAGAAGTCATCCGTCAGCACGGGGTACGGCGTCAGCTCGAACCGGCGATCGACGTCGACGGTCTTGTAGTGAAGGAAGCGGATCAATGGATCCGGGTTGCTGGTGACCGGCGGCGCCGTGACGTCCACATGGCGGGTGCTGTTGAAACCGACGAGGGTGATGTTCTGCAGTTGATCGGTGCGCTCGGCGGACTCCACGGCGAAGAAATAGCTGTTCGGGAAGACGGTGCGAAAGGTCTTGATCTCCGCCAGCATCAGCGACGGCTCGCGGCGCGACAGATCGCCGATCATGTTGGCGATGAACACGCCTTCCGGCCGCAGCTTGCTGCGCGCGAGCGTGAAGAACTCCTGCGTGGTGAACTGCGGCGGCACGGAAAAATACGAGTAATACACGTCTCCGAAAATCAAGTCGTACCGGGTCGCGGCGTCCATCAGGTACCGACGGCCGTCTTCGACGTGGCTGCGCAATCGCGGCGAGTCGGCCGCGCCGAAGTAGCGCTTCGCCAGCTCGAAGAAGGATGGCTCGATTTCGGCGACGTCGACCGTCGCGTCCGGCAGCTCCTTCAACAGTGCTTTCGGAATCGAATAGGCCCCGCCGCCCAGCACTAATGCGTTCCTGACGCGCGGGGTGAAGATTCTAAAGAGGCGGTAGTACTTCGTGTAGTCGTAGACGAGATCGGCGGGATCGTTCGAGTCGAGAAACATCGCGCCCGATTCCGATCGATCCAGCAGCAGAAACCGCGCCGGGCGTCCCAGGTAGCTGCCTTCGTAGACGGTGATCAGTTGATAAACGCCGTCGGCACGGTAGATCGTCGTTTCCTGGCTGGCGACCGGCTGGGCGACAAATTGCGGCGCAGTCAGCGCCAGCACCGCGGCTCCAGCCGCCGCTCCGTAGACCCGAATCGCTCGCGCGCGGAGCCAGAACAGCGGTACGAGCCCGACCAGGACCAGGAGCACGCCGACGGCAATCAGAACGCGACCGACGCCGACGTTGGGAATGAGCACGAAACCCGCGAGCAGGCTGCCGCTGATGCTGCCGAGCGTGGACCAGAAGAAGATCGAGCCCGAAACTCGACCCACTCCGATATCCGGGAAGGAGATGCTCTGCAGCTTGATCGCGTACGGGGACAGCGTGCCGAGGAGGAATGCCGGGAGGAGAAACATCAACGCTGCCGACACGAGCGGCCCCGTCTCGATCGAGAGCACGCGGCTCAGAGGGGGCAGCAGCCGTGTGCCGACGGAGTAGAAGAGGAGCAGCACCACGCCGCTGGCTGCGATCAAGCCGAAGAACTTCTGGAGCGAGGGGCGGCGATCCGCGGCCACGCCGCCGGCGTAATAGCCCGCGCTGAGCGCAAGCAGCACCACGCTGATGACACTCGAGACCGTGAAGATCGTGTTCCCGTAGTACGGCGAAAGCACACGCACCGCCAGCACTTCGACGATGAGGACGCTGGCGCCGGTGAGGAACACGGCCAGCGGCAGCAGGAATGGGGGCATCGGCAGCGGCGCACTCTACCATGACGAACGCACCACGTAGCCGGCGACTCAACGGTGGACAGTTGACCCCGCCTCGACGTATTCTCCCCGCGTTCCGGGTACTGGTACTGGCATCCGTCACGTCCGATTCAGCTGGAGGGACCTCCTATGAAGAAGTTGCTTCTCGCCGTCGCTCTGGGTGTCCTTACCGGTCCGGGCACCGTGCTGGCGCACCACGGCGGCAATCTGTACGACACGACCAAGGCTGTCGAACTCAAAGGCACGATCACCAAGTTCGAGTGGGGAACGCCTCACAATCAGATTTATTTCGATGTGAAGACGGACAAGGGCGAGATGCAGCACTGGGTCGGATCCACCGAGCCCGCCGGCGTCATGCTGGAGCGTGGCTGGACGCGCAAGTCGCTCCTGCCTGGAGACGCGGTGACGGTGTACATTTTTGCCGCGAAGAACGGCGCGACTGTCGGCAACCTGCAGAAGATCGTCAAAGCTGACGGCACCGTCCTCTCAGCATGAAACGCCTGTTCTACGCCATGGCGCTTGCAGCCGGCTTGTCACTTCCGGCCGTGGCTCAAGATCCGGCGAAGATCCCGGATACGTCGAAGATCGTTCCACCGATGGACGTCTCGACCTTGAAGAACTACCTGCCGGTCGGCCGCCCGGCCAATCTGAAACCCTCGGCCATCCCGGATCTGTCCGGAGACTGGGCCGCCGACAACAAGCGTGGAGGCTTCGGGCAGAGCCTTAGCGCCGCCGACCCCGGCGGACGAATGCGCGGCAAGGAGCCGGACATCAAGTACCTGCCGTGGGCACTCCAACGAACCCTCGCAGAGAACCCACCTACTGGCCCCGATGCGAAGTACGAGGTGACGACCGATCCCCAGATGCATTACTGCGAGCCGCATGGAGTCGGCCGCATCTACATGCATCCGGTCAAAGCCCGCTACGTGCAAACACCGGAGGCGGTGTACATCCTCCACGAGATGGGCCCGGCGTTTCGCGTCGTCTGGTTGCAGGCGGACCATCCGGCGGATCCGGATCCGCAGTACTGGGGGCACTCCATCGGCTGGTATGAGGGCGGCGACACGCTTGTCGTCGACTCGGTCGGGTTCAACGATCGGTCGTGGCTCGATCAGGTCGGCCATCCACACACGGAAAAACTGCACACGATCGAACGATTCAAACGGATCGGCGCCGACGTGCTGGAGTACGACATCACGATTGACGATCCCGGCGCGTATGCCGCGCCGTGGCCGGGTCATCGCAACTTCATCAAGTCCACGACCGGGTTCATGCGGTACATGTGGGTGTGCTCGGTCCGCGACAACAACGAGCACTACCAGAACACGTTCGCGCCGGGCAACGATTCCGGCGTGACGACGTTCGGTAAGTAACGTTCCTCGACGTGACTGGCGGGTCCTAAAAA
>Ga0070681_10006597_pt1 | contig 11301 bp, 7 predicted proteins | sample KBSC83BmetaG_FD_65650 | JGI IMG/M metagenome (GOLD analysis project Ga0070681, IMG submission 65650) | Corn rhizosphere microbial communities from Kellogg Biological Station, Michigan, USA - KBS C8-3B metaG | ecosystem: Host-associated > Plants > Roots > Rhizosphere | place: USA: Michigan...
GCTCGCCGCCGAGGAAGCGCTGCGGGTTGAGCCGGCCCAGCACGAGATTGGCGTCGGTGACGGTGGGCTCGGTGCCGCCGCGGCCATAGCAGACGGGACCGGGCGTCGAGCCGGCGCTCTGCGGCCCGACATGCAGCCGGTTCTGCGCATCGAGCCAGGCGATCGAGCCGCCGCCCGAGCCCACTTCGACGATGTCGATCACCGGCGATTTGATCGGGAAGCCCTTCACATAGCCGCCGGCATAATAGAGCGACTCGACCGAGAAGCGGCCATTCTCGACCAGCGCGCATTTGGCGGTGGTGCCGCCCATGTCGAAGGCGATGACATTCTTCATGCCGAGCGCCTCGGCATAGGCGCCGGCGCCTATGCAGCCGCCGATCGGGCCCGATTCGACGAGGCCGATGGGCTGGCGGCAGGTGCGCTCGACCGACAGCAGCCCGCCATTCGAGCCCATCATGAACAGCGAGCCCGAAAAGCCGCGGCCGCCGAGATCGCCGGCGAGCCGGCGGATATAGGTCGACACCTGGCGCCCGACATAGGCATTGGCGGCGACCGTCGAGCTCCGCTCATATTCGTACCATTCGCGCGTGAGCTCGGTGGAATAGGTGACATAGGCGTCGGGCATGAGCCGCTTCAGCTCGGCCGCGGCCTGCTCCTCATGCGCGGGATTGGCGTAGGAGCTCATGAAGAACACGGCGACCGCCTCGATGCCGCGCGCCGTCAGCTCGCGGGCAAGCGGCGCCAGCGCCGCGACGTCGAGCGGCTCGATCACCTCGCCCTTGGCGCCGATGCGCTCGGCGACCTCGAAGCGCAGCTCCCTTGGTATCAGCGGCTCGTCGCGCTGGTAATGCAGGTCGAACGGGTCGGGCCGGTTGCCGCGCGCGATCTCGAGGATGTCGCGAAAGCCCTTGCTGGTCACCAGCGCCGCCTTGGCGCCTTGGCGCTGGATCAGCGAGTTGATGACCAGCGTCGTGCCGTGATTGAGGAAAGTCGAGCGTTCGGGCGCGACGTTGGCCTTGCCGAAGCAGTCGAGGATGCCGGCCACGAAATTCTCATAGGTGGTCGGGCTCTTGGTATAGACCACGTCATGCGTGTCGTGGTCATAGGCGACCAGGTCGGTAAAGGTGCCGCCGATATCGACGGCCACGGCATAAGGCATCGCTGTGTCTTTCGGATCCGGGGGATCGGACCGCCATCATGGCGACCGGAGCGGAGGAGAAAAGGGAAAATTCCTTTCTTTCCCTCTCCAGGGGCCAGGGCAGACGGTTGACGCTCCACCTCGGCTTTGAAACTCTGCGCGGAAAAGGGGAAGGAATCATCATGCGCCGCTTGCTCGCCCTCGCTTTCGCCAGCGTCATCTTCCTCGCGCCCGATATCGCCGCGGGCCAGGGCTGGGTCGATCCGGCTTTGCTGGCGGCGGCGAAGAAGGAAGGCTCGGTCACGCTCTTCTCGGCCAATACCGAGGAGGTGGTGCTGCCGCAGATGAAGCAATTCGAGGCCGCGACCGGCCTCAAGACCGATTACATCCGCGGTGCCGATTCGTCGCTGCTCGCCCGCATCCAGATCGAGAACAAGGCCGGCAAGCAGAGCTGGGATGTGATCTCGATCCAGGAGGTCGAGGCCATGCCCAAGGAATGGCTGGCGGTCTTCCGGCCCAAAGAGGCGGCGCATCTGATCGCCGGCGCCAGCGATCCCGAGGCGCGCTGGTTCGGCTACTACATCGTCTTCAACACGCCCGCCTACAATACGAGCAAGGTGAAGTCGGCGGAACTGCCCAAGAGCTACGAGGATTTTGCCAAGCATGCCGAATGGGCGGGTCATGTCGGCATCGATTTCACCGATCGCGTCTGGCTCGCCGGCGTGGTCAAGCATTACGGCGAGGAGAAGGGCAGGAAGCTGGTGCGCGATCTCGCCGGGACGCTGCATCCGACGCTCTACAAGGGCCATCTCGCCTTGGCGCGCGCGCTGGGCTCGGGCGAATATTGGTTCAACCTCAACAACTATCTGAACCTCACCCTCAATGTGAAGCTGGCGGGCGATCCGGTCGATTTCTTCATCCTCGATCCAGTCGTCGTCACATACGGCCAGACCGGCATCAACGCCAAGGCGCCGCATCCCAACGCGGCGCGGCTGCTGGTCGAATATATGCTGAGCACCGACTCGCAGGCGATGCGCACGCGCTGGGGTTATGTGCCGACGCGCGCCGATGTCGCCACCAACCCGCCCGGCATTCTCGACCTCTTCAAGGACCACACGCTGGTGCGCAGCGGCCTGCCGCCGGAGGAAGACGCCAAATGGCAGAAGCTGTTCAACGAGCTGTTCAAGCAGTGAGCGAGGGTCTGCCCTAGCTCGCCCAGCGAGTGCGCCAGGCCTGGCGGAACGCCGTCTCGAGATTGCGGGCAAAGCGCGGCGCGTCGCATAGCGGCGAGGCGAGGAGGCGGGGCCTCAGCGCATGGCGCAGCGCCGCGAGGCGCTCGGCATCGGCGGCGAGTGCCGCCGCGATCGCGATATAGCCCGCCTCGTCCTCGGCGACCAGCTCGCCCAGCCCCAGCGCCGCGAGCAGGCTGTCGCCGACGCGCGCGGCAAAACGGCCGCCGCGCAAGCTGACCAGCGGCACGCCCATCCACAGCGCCTCGCAGCTCGTGGTCGTGCCGTTATAGGGAAAGGGATCGAGCGCGATGTCGATGCCGCGATAGGCGGCCAACGCCGCGGCGCGCGACGGGGCGTGCGCCAGATCGAGCCGCTCGGGACCGATGCCATGCGCCGCGAAGGCCTGCCGGAGGCGCTGTGCCGTCGGCGGATCGGCGAGGAAACGGAAGCGCAGGACGAGACGGCTCTCCGGCACGGCGTGCAGCAGCCGCGCCCACAGCGCGATGCAGGGCTCGCTCAGCTTGGCGGGATTGTTGAAGCTGCCGAAGCGCAGGAAGCCGGCTTCGCCCATCGGCGGCGGGCCGGGCGTGAGCGGCGCGTCGGGCGGCGTGAAGCAGAGATAGCAGTCCGGCAGGCGCAGCGGCGTCTCGCTGAAGAAACGCTCCTCGCTCGGCGGCAGCACGCGCGCATCGGCGATGACATGGTCCATGCGCGCGAGGCCGGTCGTGCCGGGATAGGCGTACCAGCCCATCTGCATGGGTGCGGTCCCCAGCGCGAAGAGGTCGAGCCGGTTGTCCTTGGTATGACCGGACAGGTCGACCAGGATGTCGATGCGGTCGCGGCGCACGAGCTGCGCCGCGCGCGCCGCATCCATGCCGGCGATGCGCCGCCAGCCCCTGGCATGCGCCATGAGCCGGCGACTCATCGCATCCTCTTCCGTGTGATTGGCGTAGCAGACCGCATGGAGCCCGGTCTCGGCCAGCGCTTCGAGCAGCGAGGCGAAGAAATAGGCCGTCGGATGCTCGCGGAAATCGCCGCAGACGAAGCCGACGCGCAGCGCCGCCTCGCTTGTGCCGATCGTGAACGGCGCGGGCGGCACCGGCTGGCTGTTGCGCGCGGCCCAGGCGCGCGCCTCCTGATGGAGCAGCGCCGCGTCGGCGCCGGCATCGTATTGCAGGGCCATGAGCAGATTGGTGCCGGCCGCCGCGAGGTTCGGATCGAGATCCAACGCGGCGCGGAACCGGGCGACCGCTTCGGGCACGCGTCCCTGCCGCAGCAGAGTATTGGCCAGATTATGATGCGTCGAAGCAGCGTCGGGCTTGAGCGCCAGCGCCCGCTCGAAACAGTCGATCGCTTCGCCGAGATGGCCCTGCTGATCCAGCAGATTGCCGAGATTGTTATGCAGCTCGGCGATTCCGGGGGCGAGGCCGAGCGCCTTGCGATAGCAGGCGGCGGCACCCGCGAGGTCGCCCCTGGCTTTGAGCGCCATGCCGAGATTGTTGTGGGCGGCGACCAGGGTCGGCTGCAGCTTCAGCGCCTTGCCGAAGCAGGCAATGGCGCTGTCCTCCTCGCCGAGCGCCCGGTATGCCAGGCCGAGATCGCTATGCAGCATGCTTTTCCAGGGCTGCTTGGCGACGGCGCGCGCGAGAAGATCGCGGCCGGCCGCGGCGTTGCCGCTCTCCAGCACCAGCAGGCCGAGCAGATGCAGCGCCTCGGCATTGTCCGCTTCGCGCGCCAGCACGGTGCGGCAGGCCGCTTCCGCCTCGTCCCGGCGGCCGGCCAGGTGATGCTCCGTCGCCTCGGCGAGGAGCGCGTCGCGCTCAGCCATGCTTTCCCGATCCCGGCCCTGTTCGCCGAGAACTATCCTCCCTCTCGCGCCAAATAGGGAGTTTGCGCGTGATCCGCCGGCAACCCGCTTCGTCTGGCATTGTGGATCTATCGATGGATCGGACGAGCCGCCGGCTGACGCCCAAGCCTCTTCATTTGCCTCATTGCACCCGCGCCCCTTAAGCTGGCGTCTCGATCGCGGCCGGCCAGCGCGAGCGTTGCCTTAGTCCGCGATGCGCCGGTTCGATCGATGCTGCGAGGATCGAGGGGCGGAGATCGCGAAGGGGCGATGACGGCGACAGCCGACGAGGATTGGCACGACCCGGATTTCTGGCGCGCGCTGCTGCCCGATTTGCCCATCGAGGGCAGGAAAGGCCGGCGCGCGGCCGGCGGCTGGCTGCCCGAGGATCGCGACGGGCTGGTCGCCAGGGTGCGCCGCGAAGGCTATCTGCAGTTCGATCCGATCGGCTGGCCGCTGGCCATCGAGCCGCTCGCGCAGGGTGTCGCCACGCTCAGCGAGCGCGGCATACCGCCGGTATTCTGCTACCTCTATGACGGCTATTGGGACGTCTTCGCCCATCTCGGGCCGATGCTGGCCGAGCTGCTCGGCCCCGATTACCGCATCATCCCCAATTGCTGGGCCTGGCATGTCGATCCGCGCGGCGACGAGCGCGGCTGGGCGCCGCATCGCGATATCGGTCGCTGGGCGCTGTTGCCCGACGGCATGCCGAAATGCATCAGCGCGTGGATTCCCTTGACCGATGCGAGCCCGCTCAATGGCTGCATGTATCTGGTGCCGGCCGACCGCGATCCGACCTACAACACCGAGAATGAAGGGCTGGTGCAGGTCAATCTGCAGGATGTGCGCGCGCTCCCTGCCGCCGCCGGCAGCGTGCTGTGCTGGAACCAGGCGCTGCTCCATTGGGGTGCCCATGCCGCCGACCGGCCCTTGGCGGCGCGCATCAGCATCTCCTTCGAGTTCCAGCGCGCCGATGTCCAGCCCATCAATCTGCCGCTGCTCGACCCCTTGGACATTCCCGATTTCACTTTGCGCCTCCGCATCATCTCGAAAGGCCTGCTGCATTATTGCGAGAAGCAGCCGCTCGGCGTCGATGCCATGGGTTTCGCGCTCTCGGTCGTACGCGGCTGGCCGCTCTGGATGACGTCGCCCGAGGCCGCAAAATGGGCGCATATGGCGGGCTGAAGGCGGTTGCGGCCGGCCGCCGGCGGCTCTACCCTGACGGTAAGCGCGTTTTGAAGAACACAGGGAGGATGAGATGGGCGAGATGATCTGGCTCACCGCCGACGGCGTCCGGATGCAATGCTACACCGCCATGCCGGCCGGCGGCGGCAAGCATGCCGGCATCGTGTACCTGCATCACCAGGACGCGCTCGACAGCTTCACCCAGACCTATTGCGACAATCTTGCGGCGCAAGGCTACGCGGTGATCGCGCCCGACAATTACCACCACTCTCCGGCCGAGATGGAGCGCGACCAGAAGAAGGAAGAGCTCGACGACACCTTTATGGCGAACGACATCGCCGCCAGCGTCGCCTGGCTCGAGGCCAATCCGCGCGTCATCGGCGACCGGCTCGCCGTCATGGGCCATTGCATGGGCGGCCGGACCACCTATCTCGCCGTCGGCGTGCATCACGTCTTCCGCGCCGCGGTGAGCTGGTATGGCGGCGGCAGCCTCAACACCCGCGGTCGGCCCGGCCCCTCCCCCTATGACCGCATGAGCGGCATCAAATGCCCGGTGCTGGGATTGTTCGGCAAGCTCGACAAGAACCCGTCGCCCGAGCATATGGCGAAGTTCGACGCCAAGCTGAACGAAGGCGGCGTGCCGCACGAATTCCACGCCTATGACGGCGCCGACCACGGCTTCTGCAATCCGCACGGCCCCCGCTACAACGAGGCGGCCGCCAAGGATTCCTGGAACCGGATGCTGGGGTTCCTCGCCAAGCATCTCGCAGCCAAGGAAAGCGCCGTCGCGTAATTCCCCCGCGTCGTCATGGCCGGGCTTGACCCGGCCATCCACGTCTTTCCGCTCGCATGACCGTCGGGAAAAATTCACCACGGAGCCAAGGAAAGCGCCGTCTCGTGATTCCCTTTTATAGTCATGGCCGGGCTTGACCCGGCCATCCACGTCTTTCCGCTCGCATAACCGTCGGCAAAAATTTACCACGGAGGACACGGAGATGCCGTGCACGTGCTTTGCTCTCCGTGTTCCGCGGTGTCCTCCCATGTCTCCGTGGTAAGGCAGCCTTTCAGCCACTTGAAACACGTGGATGGCCGGGTCAAGCCCGGCCATGACGAGAGTAGAAGACTATCAATGAGTCCGTTTCGGTCTTCCGGAACTGACCGCTACATCCCCAGCAACACCCGCCCGTAATCGCCGGCGGCGGCGTCCCATGAGATCGCATGGTGCGCGGCCGCGGCGGCGGCGTCGCGGAACTGGCGCTGCATGGCGGAGCTGCTGAACAGCGCGCCGCCGCCCGCCTGGTTGAACAGCCGCTGCACGGCGCCGAGCGCCAGCTGCGCCGCGAAGGCGGCGTCGCGCCGCGCCTTGGATTTGAAGGCGGGCGTCACGCTCTCGCCGCGCGCGATCGCCGCCATGGCGTCGCGCGCCGGTGCCAGATAAAGCAGCCGCGCCGCCTCGATCTCGGCCGAGGCCGTGCCGGCCGCGATCTGCGTGCCGCCGAGACCGGCCACCGCGATGCCGCGCGAGGAGCGCGGTGCCGTGTAGGCGACGTAATTGGCGAGGAAGCCCTCGGCGATGCCGACCACGATGGCGGCAAAGCCGGTGGCGGTGACGCCGAGGCGCGGCAGGCGGAAGACCGGCGCCGGGTTGAGCGCGGCGCCGGGTCCGGTGCCGTTCTCCGCATCCTCGTTGGCCAGGATGCGGTGCGCCGGGACGAAGCAGTCTTGCGCCTCGAAGCTCTTGGAGCCGGTGCCGGCCAGCCCCATCACCTGCCAGTCGTCGACGACCTTCAGCTCCTTTTTCGGCAGCAGGAAGTAGCAGCGCTTCGGCTTCTCGCCGTCCGCCAGGATATGACCGCCGCAGATCGTCCAGCGCACATGGTCGATGCCGCTCGAATAGCCGTGCCGGCCCGAATAGACGACGCCGCCCTTCGCCGGCTTGGCGACGCCGACCGGTGCGAAGCTCGCCGAGATGCGGGTCTCGGGGTCCTCGCCCCACACCTCCTCCTGCGTCTCGGCGCTCATGCTCGCGACCATCTGGGAATGGTCGCAGAGGATGTTCTGCACCCAGGCCTGGCTGCCGTCGCCATGCGCGAGGGTCTGGCTCACCTCGCACAGCACGTCCCAGCCCATCTCGTAGCCGCCGTAGCGTCGCGGCATGCAGAGCTTCAAGAGGCCATGCTCGGCGAAATCGGCGATGGTCTGAATGGGCACGCGTCGCGCGCGCTCGGTTTCCTCGGCGCGCGCCGCCAGCACCGGCACCAGTGCCTGGGCGCGCTCGATCACATCTTCGCGGCTCGGGATGTTGCTCGCCACCGATCCAGCCTCCCCGCGCCTAAGGCATGGTCGGATCGAGCACGATCTTGCCCATGCCCGGATCGGCCTCGATCAGCCGATGGGCCTCGGCCGCCTGCGACAGCGGCATCACCTTGGCGATCTGCACCCTGATCTTGCCGTCGGCCGCCGCCTGGAAGCATTTCGGCTTGTCCTCGCGGCGATGGCCCGGCATGCCCTTGACGGTGATGCGGTGATCGTAGAGATGGAACATGTCGATCGTCACATTGGGCCCGCCATGCGCGCCCGCCGTCACCAGCCGCCCGTCGCGGCCAATGCCGTGGAAGGCCTTGGGCAGCACCTCGGGATTGGCGATGTTGTCGTAGAGCACATCGACGCCCTTGCCGCCGGTGATACGCATGATCTCGTGATGGATGTCCTGGCGCGCATAATTGACGCCGTGATCGGCGCCGAGATCCATGCCGATCTTCACCCGGTCGTCGGAGCCGGCGGTGCAGATCACCTTGGCGCCGACGACGTTCTTCGCGATCTGGATGCCGATCGAGCCGAGATTGCCCGAAGCGCCCATGATCAGCACCCACTCGTCCTTCTTCAGCGCTGCGACATTGCACAACAGGTTCCAGGCGGTCGGGCAATGGCGCATGACCACCGCCGCCGAATGGAAATCGAGCTTTTCGGGCAGCGGATCGAGCGCCGCCGCCGGCACGGTGATGAGCTCGGCAAAGCCGCCCGGCCGCTTGATTCCCATCATGCCGGTCGGCCCGTCATAGCCCTTGCCGTCCTCGGCGCAGGGCTCGAGAGCCATCTGGCCGGCGGTCGCGACGCGGTCGCCGATCTTCCATTGCGCGACCTCCGGCCCGACCTGGTCGATCACGCCGGCGCAATCGACGCCGGGAATGACCGGCAGCGCCACGCCGCGCTGGCCCTGCTTGCCGGCGCGCATCGCCACGTCGAGCACGCGATTGACCGTCGCCGCCATGACCCTGATGCGCACCTCGCCGCGCCGCGGCACCGGATCGGGGACCTCCTCGTATTTGAGCACGTCGGGAGGACCGAATTTATGGATGACGATCGCCTTCACGCGTGAGCACCTTTCGCGAGTCGTTCCTCCGCCGCATCTGCGCCCGTCATCCTCGCGCTTGTCGTGAGGATCCACGCCTTTGCTCGATCTCGAGCCGAGGCCAAGGGGAGGAAAAAAGAAAAGGGAAGGCGTGGATGCTCGGGACAAGCCCGAGCATGACGAATGAGAGCCGGTTTCTGAAGCGCGCGCATCAGCCCCAGGGCCCGAGCAGCGGCTCGCCCATGAAGGAATCGCCGTCGGGCTCGAGCGCCGTCGGCCACACGCCTTCGGTCACCTTGCGGCGCTGATCGGCGGGGCGCGGCTTGCCGTCCCAGCCGATCTGCTCCATCGACCAGTAGAGCTGGATGGCGTGGCCGTCGGCGTCGAGCGCCAGAATGGTGTGGTCCATGCCGGGGGCGAGCTCCGGCGGCAGCTCGCGCAGCGTCACGCCATGCGATTTGAGGAAAGCTTGCGCATCGAGCAGCTGCTGGTAGTTGGCGAGCTGGATGCCGAACCAGGCCGTGCTCGTATCCTGGCGCAAGCCGAGCTCCGAGCGCAGCGCCATCGGCAGGAGGCCGAGCGAATGATGCTCGGTGCCGTTGCGCAGGAAGACACAGCGATGGCAGCGCCAGGTGACCGTTTCGGTCACGATGAAGCCGAGCGTCTCGCGATACCAGCGCTCCATGCGCTCCAGATCGCGGCAGAAGAGATTGACCGGCCCGTGCTTGACGATCTTGAAGGGCCGCGCCAGCAGCACGCCCTGGACATCGTGCTCGAGCGGCAGAGCCTCTTCGTCGCGGAAGCCCGACAGGAGGTCGAGCCCCTGCCCGGCGGCCTGGTTCACCTCCTCATATTCCGAGATCTGGGGCAGCGGCGGCGTGTGGTGGAAGCCGCGCGCGCCCATCTCTTTCGGCTTGGAGCGACCGTTCCAGCCGATCTGCTCCATGCCGTAGCACAGCTCGTTCTGATGGCCTTCCGGATCCATGAGATAGGTGTGCCAGTTGGAGCCGGGCATGTCGCGGCCGTTGCGCACCACATCCTCGCCGCGGCGCACGAACCAGTCATGGCCCTGGACGGTCTCGGCCAGGCTCTGCACCTGCCAGGTGATCTGGTTGATCGTGACCTCGGGCTTGAACCGGCCCTTGGTGTCGAGCGCGCCGCGCAGGCGGTGATTGTAGAGCACGAAGGCGTGATGATCGTGCGCGTAGCGGAAGAAATAGCCGGTGAGATCGCCGAATTCCTCATATTCCGGCCGCATCGGTCGACCCATGAGCCGCAGCCAGTCCATGCTGTCGACGACGCGGAAGCCGAGCAGGTCGCGATAGAAATCGAGGCATTCGGTCATGCGGTAGGCGTTGAGCCCGAAATGGCTCAAGCGCCGGATCTTGAAGGGCTGGTCGAGCAGCACTCCGCCGACGTCGAATTTTTCCAGGGTCGCGACCGACATGAAGAAAGGCCCCTCCCGCCGCAGCTTGCGGAGCGCGGCGACAGGAGCTTAGCGCTCCGTTCCGGCCGGTGCCAATTCATCAATGAAAAACCCTCTCCCCGAGGGGGGAGAGGGTTTTCCTGATCCGCGGCCTTCCCGTTTAGACGCTCGGGATCGCCTTGAGCGCCGGGAAGAAGTCGCCGAGATAGGTCGGCGGCCAGGGGATTGCCAGCAGCTGATCGAACAGGAAGTAGATGAACAGGGTCATACAGATCATATAGGGAATGACCAGGCCCCAGCGCTCCCTGCCTTCGAGCCGCATATAGCCGGCAACGAACAGCGGCACGGTCGGGATGAGGCCGATCACCGCCATCGAGCACAGGAAGCCGATCAGCCAGCCGAAGAAGATGCCGCCGCGCGTGAGCTTGATGCTGGTCGGCATATGCTCGATATGCGAGGCGATATCCATGTGGATCTTCTCATGCTTGCCGCTGGATGCGGCCTGCTGCTCGGCCATGGCCTTCGCCTTCTCGCCGACCTGGCCGACCCCGGCGAAGCCGGGCTTGGCGAAGATCTCGTTCAACAGGCTGATGCTGACGAACAGGATCGCGCCCGAGCCGACGATCAGCGGAATGATCTTCGCCTCGATGTTCCAATGCATGCCGTTGAGCACCATGACCGCGAACAGGCCTAGCATGAAGAAGGGAAACACCATCCGCGCCTTCAGCTTCGGCGCGCCGAAATCGCTGAGCATGCCCTGGACGCCGCCGTGCCGCCGCACATCCTGGATGAAAGGCCTGAGCAGGCTCAGCGCCGCCATGGCGAAGAACACGATCACGATCGGGCGCAGCATCCATTCGGCGCCGTAGCGCTGGATCGAGATGAACATGTAGCGCTCGAGCACCTTGCCCAGAATGAAGCCCAGCACCAAAGGCGGACGCGGCCATTTGAAGTGCTTCATCGACCAGCCGAGGATGCCGAAGAAGAGGAGCGAGTAGAGGTCGCCCCACTGCCGCGTGCCCTCGAAGGCGCCGATATAGACCAGGCTCAGCACGATCGGCATGATCAGCGTGTAGCGGAGCGTGCAGAGCTTGGCGAGCTGGCCCGAGAACAGGAAGCACA
>Ga0070681_10006598_pt1 | contig 11301 bp, 9 predicted proteins | sample KBSC83BmetaG_FD_65650 | JGI IMG/M metagenome (GOLD analysis project Ga0070681, IMG submission 65650) | Corn rhizosphere microbial communities from Kellogg Biological Station, Michigan, USA - KBS C8-3B metaG | ecosystem: Host-associated > Plants > Roots > Rhizosphere | place: USA: Michigan...
GCCTGTTATGCCTCGGATGACCTGACGCTGGCAAAGAAAGTCTCCACCTCGCTGAAGAAGGATCTCGACCAGCAGATGCGTTTTTACAGATCCCTGGGAGAGACTACGACCGACGAACAACTGGCGATCAATGCGCAGCAATACTTACAAGCCAAGGGAGGGAACCTTTCCGACCGGCAGGCCAGATTCGCACAGGATATCCTATCGACTTACCAGTTCCTGATGCAAATGGCACAATGGGAAAAACAATATGGCAATAAGGGGGCGCCACCGCCTGCAGCGGGAACGCCGGGATTGAAATAAATGAAGAAGGGGCCTTGCGGCCCCTTCTTCATTATACAGGTCGACTAGTGGTGACGGTCGTCATGATGGTCATGATGGTCGTCGTGACGGTCATGATGGTCATCGCGGCCATGCCATTTATTATGTTCGGGGTGATCCTTGACCTCCCAGTATTTCCGCTCATGGCTGTCCCGGATAACGGCCTGCTCACGATGGGTCCGGTACGGGGCATATTGCCGGATATGCTGATCGTGATGCCGGTAAGGCTCGCGTTCATTCAACACTACCTTATAAGTATGGTACAGATCGGCATGGTACCGGGGGGGTAAGGAAGGCGCAAAGACCTGTCGGCCGCCTTCCCAATAGATATAACGACGCCGGGGAATATCATAATATACATCATATTCAGGCAAATAATAATACTCAGCATGGTCATAACCAGTGGGTCCCCATACAGGCTGGCTACCGATATTGACCTTCAGATTGACCTTGATCTGCGCAGAGGCGGGTTGGGCGGCCAGACCTCCCGCCAGGAGTAAACATAAGGCTAACTTTTTCATATTCAATTGTTTTTGTGAAGATAGATAATAACATCAGTACCTGCAATAGCGATGCGGGCGGCGGAAAAAAATATTTTTTAAATGCTATTTACCCTTTATCTTTGTCCACAACAATGGTAGACAATAGAATGAATCAGTTATCCCTTCTTACCGGCAAGCAATTCTCCTCCTGTAGCAATTCCTGTTGTTGTTGCTGTTGATCTCTGTCTATCTAACCATTACATCACTCACTTCCAGCAACAATCACCCGGATCATGGACCAGCCAAAAAATATACAAAACCACATTACCCGATTACTCGACCAAAATAGTAGGTTATCCATTTTGGAGATGCTGACCCTCCTGACGTCAGCGTTCCCGGGACAGGTGACGTTCTCGACAAGCTTTGGCATAGAAGACCAGGTGATCGCCGATCATATTCTTTCTGCCGGGTTGCCGGTCGATATCTTCACACTGGATACGGGTCGCTTATTTGCAGAGACCTATTCGGTATGGAACAGCACCAACGAGAAATACCATACGAAGATCCGGGCCTATTATCCCGACAGGTCTTTACTGGAAGGTTATCTCAATGAAAAAGGTCCCAATGCCTTTTATGAGTCGGTAGCCAACCGCAAGGAGTGCTGCCAGATCCGGAAGGTGGAACCGCTGAAACGGGCCTTGAAAGGACATGCTGTCTGGATCACGGGCCTGCGCGCGGAACACTCCCCTGAACGCCAGGACCATGCCATCTTCGAGTGGGATGGCGGCAACCAGGTGATCAAATACAATCCTTTGTTGCATTGGGATACCAGGGCTGTACGGAACTATATCGACAGCCACGACGTGCCTTACAATCCACTACACGATAAAGGGTTTGTCAGTATCGGATGTGCGCCCTGTACCCGGGCGATCCGGGCTGGTGAGGATTTCCGGGCCGGCCGGTGGTGGTGGGAGGACAATAGTAAGAAAGAATGCGGATTGCATGTAACACAAACGAATCAATTATGAGTACCGACAACAAATACCAATCAGATTACCTCGACCAGTTGGAGTCGGAGTCGATCCATATCCTGCGCGAGGTAGCAGGCCAGTTCGAACGGCCCGCGCTGTTGTTCAGTGGCGGCAAGGACTCGATCACCCTGGTACATCTGGCCTTAAAAGCATTCCGGCCAGGCCGTTTCCCTTTTCCGTTGGTGCATATCGACACCGGGCACAATTTCCCCGAAGCCTTGTCCTTCCGGGATGAGCTCGCCGCGCAGATCGGGGAAAAGCTGATCGTGCGGAAGGTAGAAGATACCATCCAGGCCCGGCAACTGACAGAGCCTACCGGCAAATTTGCCAGCCGGAACGTCCTTCAGACCTACACGCTGCTGGATACCATCGAAGAATTCGGCTTTGACGCCTGTATCGGCGGGGCCCGCCGGGACGAAGAGAAGGCAAGGGCCAAGGAAAGGATCTTTTCGGTACGGGATGAATTTGGTGGCTGGGAGCCCAAAAGACAACGTCCCGAGCTCTGGAATACCTACAATGGACGGATCCGCAAGGGAGAGAATGTGCGGGTATTCCCTATCAGCAACTGGACGGAACTGGATATCTGGAACTATATACGCCGGGAAAATATCGCATTACCCTCCATCTATTTCTCGCATGAACGGGATGTCATCAACTATGACGGGCAATGGGTGGCCGTGTCGCCTTTTATCCGGCTGGACGCTTCGGACCGGATCCAGCGTCGACAGGTCCGGTACCGGACAGTGGGAGACATGACCTGTACGGCAGCCGTCGAATCAGCTGCTTCAGCCATCGATGATATCATTCGTGAAATAACGGCGACCCGCACCAGCGAACGCGGCGAGACCCGTATCGATGACAGGATATCGGAGGCAGCCATGGAGGACAGAAAAAAGAACGGATACTTTTAAAACGGCGCCTGCGGGCTATAGGGAAAATAGCCCTCGGCGCCACAAACAACGACTATGGACTTACTTCGATTTATAACAGCCGGTAGCGTAGACGACGGGAAAAGCACCCTGATCGGGCGGCTGCTGTATGACAGCAAAAGTATCCTGGCTGACCAGCTGGCCGCACTGGAACGGCAAAGCAGGAACAAGGAAGATGGCGAGATCGACCTGGCGCTGCTGACGGACGGTTTGCGGGCCGAGCGGGAACAAGGCATCACCATCGATGTGGCCTATAAATATTTTTCCACGCCCCGGCGCAAATTCATCATCGCCGATGCACCCGGTCATATACAGTATACCCGGAACATGATCACCGGCGCCTCTACGGCCAACCTCATCATCATACTGGTCGATGCCCGCAACGGCGTAGTAGAACAGACACGGCGGCATTCGATCATCGCCAGCCTGTTAAATATTCCCCATGTGGTGGTAGCCATCAACAAGATGGACCTGGTAGGTTATTCCCGGGACCGTTATAATGATATCGTTATCGACTATGCGGAAATGGCCCGGACACTGGGTCTGCGGGATGTGCAATATCTGCCCATCAGCGCCCTGAAGGGAGACAATATCGTAGACAAGTCGCTGTCTCTTTCCTGGCATGAAGGACCGACGTTGCTGGAACTGCTGGAGACGACTCCGGTGGAAAAGGATCTTGATCTGACCAACGGACGGCTGCCGGTGCAGTATGTCATCCGCCCGCAGACCGAAGATCTTCATGACTATCGCGGCTATGCCGGGAAGATCCTCAGCGGTATCTACCGGAAAGGCGACTCCGTCACCATCCTGCCCGCCGGACTCCACAGCCGGATCAGGAGCATCGAGATCGGAGGCCGGGAAGTGAAAGAAGCCTTTGCCCAGCAAAGTGTAATACTGCAGTTGGAAGACGATATCGATATCAGCCGGGGAGACCTCATCGTCACCGGCAACCAACTGCCACAGGTCGGTCAGGAGTTTAATGTACTCCTCTGCTGGATGGACAGTAAGACACTGACCCCTGGTAACAAATATATTTTACAACTCGGCAGCCGGACGGTAAGGGCTTCAGTGAGAGATATCGAGTACCGCCTGGATGTCAATACGCTGGAGAAACAACTGGCGCCGGGTCAGGCCGGGCTGAACGATATCGTAGCGGCGACGATCCGGACCGCCTCACCCCTACCCTATGATACGTATGCCCGGCTGCCGGTAAATGGCGGGGCGATCCTGATCGATGAGACCAGCAACGTCACCGTTGGCGCGTGCATGCTGCAATAAAACAAACCCCAGTCATGAGCTTACGAGCCATACATACAGGAAAAGTAGTTCTCACAGGAGCTGGCCCGGGCGACCCCGAGCTGCTAACGGTCAAGGCCCTTCGTTATCTGCGGCAGGCTGATGTCGTCATCACCGACCGGCTGGTCAGCACGGAGATCCTGGACGAGTTCGTCCGGCAGGACGCCCTGGTCATCCCCGTGGGAAAACAAAGCGGCAAAAGCGCCTCGACACCTCAATCCGTCATCAATAGGCTGTTGGTGGAACATGCGCAAAAGGGCCAATTGGTCGTCCGGTTGAAAGGAGGCGATGTTTCGATCTTCTCCAATGTACTGGATGAACTGCAAACACTCGTAGAATACGGGATACCGTATGAGATCGTACCGGGTGTGACGGCCGCCCTTGGAGCCGCCGCCTATGCCGGCATCCCGTTGACCGCCCGCGGTTATTCGACCTCCGTCCGGTTTCTTACCTGTTACCGGCAGGACCTGTTGCCGGATACCTACTGGAAGGACCTGGCGCAAACACCGGACACGCTGGTCTTTTATATGTCCTCCGAACCGCTGGATGGATTGGTAGCCCGGTTGGTGGAACAGGGGATTGAACAGGACCGCTGGGTAGCCGTGATCGAACAGGCTACGACCCCCGCTCAACATGTCCAGGCATGGCCCATTCATGAATACCTGTCCGCGGCAGGAGGAAAAACTTACCTGTCGCCCTCATTGGTCATCGTCGGAAAGGTGGCTGCACTGTCCTCCTCTTTCCAGTGGTTGCCCAACAGTGGTAGCAGGGAGCTATATTTTCCACCGGTAGATGCGCTGCCGGAGCAATCTTTAAAAAAGAAATTGATATGCTGACGTCTCCAAAAATGAACTTAGTAAAGGAATTGATCGCCGGAGCATCCCGGGATGAGTTGATCTGGCTGAGCGGTTACATTGCAGGGGCCGTAGCACAGGAAGGCGCGACGCCGGTAGCGACCAATGGCGTAGCTGCAGCCGCCAATGGCGCCGCATCTGCCGCAGCCAACAGCACCGCACCGTCGGCCGCATCTGCCAACGGCGCCTCCGTCAGCAAGATCACGATCGCCTACGGTACGGAGACCGGCAATGCCAAGAAACTGGCGACCGATTTTGCCGCACAGGCGAAGAAGAAAGGCATCCAGGCGAAATTGGTGGGGTTGGAACAATACCGGTTAAACGACCTGTCGAAAGAAGAATATTTCTTTACGGTCATCAGTACCCAGGGAGATGGAGAGCCGCCAGCCGGCGCCAAAAAATTCTATGACCATATCCACCAGGGTGAGCTGAAGCTCGACCGGTTGAAATATAGTGTGCTGGCGCTGGGCGACACGGCCTATCCGCTCTTTTGCAAGGCGGGGGAAGACGTAGACCAGCAGCTCCAAAAGGCGGGAGGCCAGCGGATCGTCGATCTGCGGAAATGCGATACCAATTACGAGGACGAAGCAGGCAGCTGGTTTGACGAGATCCTAAGACGTCTCGATAACAGCGCCCCGACAGGGAACGGGTCCGGGCATAGCGCGTCCACGGCGAATAGTGCGTCCGCGGTCTTGGGCAACGGAGCGACAAAGACAGGAGGCAAAAAGATCTATACCGGAACCGTGCTGACCAATATCGTGCTCAATGACCGGGGATCGTCCAAACAGACGCATCACGTCGAGATCGAGGCCGAAGGGGTCAGCTATCAGCCAGGTGACTCGATCAGCATCGTACCCACCAACCCGGTGACGGTAGTGGAAGCCATCCTGGCACTGACAGGCGCGGATCCTGCCCGGGTATTCTTACACCGGTCGGAGGAAGCCCCCCTGTCTCATCTCCTGCGCCATAAGCTGAATATCGTTTACCTGCCGGAACGGGTGGTGCGGAAATATGCATCGATCGTACGGCAGGATATCCCCGAGACCCGCATCGGTCTCCTGGACCTGCTGAAGATATACCCGGTAAAAGATGCGACACAGTTCCATGAGGTCATCGGCATCCTGGAACCGATCGCACCGCGGTCGTATTCCATCGCTTCCTCGCCCGAGGCGCATAATGGGGAAATTCACCTGACAGTCGTAAAAGATACCTTTTGTGTCAACGGAGAGACCAAACACGGCCTCTGCTCCGACCTCCTGTCGCAACTGGAGCCCGGCCAGACCGTCGGCTTCTATATTCATCCCAATTCGCGTTTCCGGCTGCCTGCGCCGGACAAGGATATTATTATGGTCGGCCCCGGTACCGGCATCGCGCCTTTCCGGTCCTTCCTGGCGCAGCGGGATAGCACCGGTGCAACGGGTAAGAACTGGCTTTTCTTTGGCGATCAGCATTTCACCACCGACTTCCTCTATCAAACGGAATTGCAGGACTGGACGAAGACAGGCGTCCTGACGCATCTCAACACCGCCTTTTCACGCGACCAGGCGCAAAAGGTCTATGTACAACACAAGATGCAGAAGCATGCGGAGCGACTATACAGCTGGCTGGAGGCAGGCGCCTATCTCTATGTATGCGGCGCCCAGGAACCGATGAGCTTCGATGTAGAGAACAGCTTGCTCGCGATCATCCGGCAGGAGGGGAATAAGAGCGTGGCACAGGCCGAGAGCTACCTGGGTGAATTGATCGAAGCAGGACGTTATGTAAAAGATGTATATTAACCTATTGACCGTTTATGAGTGACAGTAAGAATTTATCAGCTACAGAAGGGATCAAGCAACGAAGCAACGCCTTACGCGGGACGCTGGCCGAAAGCCTGCTGGATGAGACCACTAACGCCATACGCGAAGACGACCAGGCCCTGGTGAAGTTCCACGGAATGTATCAGCAGGATGACCGCGACCGCCGGGATGAACGGGCCGCGAAGAAGCTGGAACGACTGTACTCTTTTATGATCCGGTTACGGATCCCCGGCGGGTTCTTTACCCCCGAACAATGGATAGCAACCCATCATGTAGCAGGGGAATATACCACCGGTGTCATCAAGATCACGACCCGGCAAACCCTGCAACTGCATGGCATTCTCAAATCCAGGATCAAACCCACGCTCAAAGCCTTTAACAAAGTCCACCTGGATTCGATCGCCGCCTGTGGGGATGTCAATCGTAATGTCATCTGTACCGCTCATCCGATGCAATCGGATATCCATGAGCAGGTACACGCCTATGCCGCACAGATCAGCGAGTTCTTAAAGCCAAAAACTCATGCCTATTACGAGATTTGGCTGGACGAGGAAAAGCTCACCGATAAAAAAGAAGAAGAAGACCCCTTATACCAGGACCGTTATCTGCCGAGAAAGTTCAAGGTCGCGATCGTCATCCCTCCCAACAATGACGTAGATGTATTCGCCAACGATCTGGGCCTTATCGCCATCATCGAACACAATATGCTGAAAGGCTTTAACGTCGCCATCGGCGGCGGGCTGGGCGCCACACACGGCAATGCCGAAACCTATCCCCGGCTGGCCACGGTCATCGGGTATGTGCCCGCGGACGAACGGCTGTTCAAGGTCATTTATGAGGTCGTCACGATCCAACGGGATTATGGCAACCGCAGCGACCGGAAACTCGCGCGGCTGAAATATACGCTGGACAAATATGGAGTAGATTGGTACAAACAGGAGCTGGCAAAAAGGACGGGGTTCGAACTGGAAGAAGCAAAGCCCTTCACGTTTACCGACCGGGAAGATTATTATGGCTGGCACCAGAATCACAAAGGGCTTTGGTACTATACGCCGTTCGTCGAGAATGGGCGGGTGCTGGACGACGAACAGGTAGCATTGAAAAGCGCCCTGCTGGAGATCGCCCAGACCGGAAAAGCCAACTTCCGGTTCACCTGCAACCAGAACCTGATCGTAGCCGATATAAAGAAAAAGGATAAAGCAGCTATCGAGGCCATCCTCCATCGGTATCGTGTCATCGGGCATACGGAAGCCGCCAGCGCCATCCGAAAAAATTCCATTGCCTGCGTCGCACTCCCGACCTGTCCCCTCGCCCTGGCAGAGGCACAGCGTTATCTGCCCGTGTTGCTGGGGAAGATCGAACCCTTACTGGAAAGACATGGGTTGGAAGAAGAGAATATCATTATCCGGATGACCGGTTGCCCGAATGGATGCGGACGTCCCTATGCAGCGGAGATCGGTCTCGTAGGCACGGCGCCGGGCCGGTATAACCTCCACCTGGCCGGAGATCACGAAGGGATGCGGCTGAACAGGATCTATAAAGAGAACCTGGATGAGGCGGCTATCCTGAAAGAACTGGACCTGCTGTTCTGGCTGTATCAAAAAGAACGTATCACCGGCGAGCGTTTTGGCGATTTTGCCTGGCGCCAGCGGTGGTTTAAACAATAGTTCAAGCCTTCGCGGGTGGAAGCCAAGCCTTCCCTCGTGAAGGTTTTTTTATAAACAATTACTCTACTAAATTAATAGACTAATATGCTTATTCGCACCCTGCTTATCTTTACTGTCCTGACCTTTGCCGCCGGAGCGATCGCACAGAACCCCTATATCATTTCAGGGAAGATCTATGATTCCGTTAACCACCGATCGCTGGGGGCCGCCTCGATCCGTATCAAGGGGTCGTCGGCAGGGACCGTCTCGGCTGACGACGGTTCGTTCCAGCTCAAGACCGCCCAGAAACTGCCCCTGACCCTGGTAGTAACGTCAATCGGCTTCCGGCCATTGGAATTCACGGTCCATGAGGACGGCTCCCGGAATGTACGGATCTCGCTCAACACGCAAAATGTCCTGGTCGACCAGGTAGTAGTAACGGCCTCCCGGGTATCGGAAAGCATTCTCCGGTCACCGGTGACGATAGAAAAACTGGATCTCCGGGCCATCAAAGAAAGTCCTGCTCCCACCTTCTATGACGCACTGGAAAACATCAAAGGAGTGCAGATGACGACGCTGAGCCTCGGCTACAAGGTGCCCAACACCAGGGGGTTCAGCGGTACCACCAACTCCCGGTTCCTGCAAATGGTAGATGGGGTGGATAATATTTCACCGGGTATCGGGGCACCCGTCGCCAATGCCGTGGGACCAACGGAGCTGGATATCGAAAGCGTAGAGCTGATACCCGGCGCCGCCTCGGCGATCTATGGGCTGAATGCCATCAACGGCATTGCCAACCTGAAGACCAAATCCCCCTTTCAGTATGAGGGGCTGAGCGTATACCAGAAGATCGGCGTCAACCATGTGAACGACCACGATCATGCAGCCGCCTTGTATACGGAATCGGCGATCCGGTGGGCCAAAGTGCTGAGCCCGCATTTTGCCTTTAAGCTCAATGCCGCGCATTCGGAAGGAACGGACTGGATCGCGAACAATCAGCATGACCAGTATTTTGACGCAGGTAACAAGACGAATGGCGCCCTGGCTGCCGATAACCCGGCGGCGGACCTGATCAACCGGTATGGGGATGAATACAACAGCGATATGAAAACGCTGACCTTAAAGGGTAAGAAGTATGATGTATCCCGGACAGGTTACCCGGAGAAAGACATTACCGACTATGCGATCCGGAATACAAAGTTCGACGCAACCTTGCATTGGAAGCCCACTACTTCCACGGAGATCGCCTATACGTACCGCATTGGCGTGGTTACGAACAACTACCAGCGGGGCAACCGGGTACGGTTGGATGGCGAGCGGATCCAGCAACACGCCCTGGACATACGGGCACGGGACTTCTCGATAAAAGCCTATTACACGTATGAAAATACCGGCAACAACTCTTTTAATTATCGCCCATTGGGGGAAAATATCGACATGGCCTTTAAAAAATCCGGCCAGTGGTGGAACGATTATACCGATGCCTTCAATAAGGCCTATGACGCTAATGGGGGAAGTATACAGGCGTCGCAGGACGCGGCGCGGGCTTCGGCGGACAACGGACGCTTCCTACCCGGTACCGCGGCTTTTGATAGTGTCCGTAACAAGGTCATCCATACCAATAACTGGGATACGGTCGGGGCACAGATGTTGCTGAAGTCCGCCTTTGTACATGTCGAAGGACAATATGACTGGTCGCGGTTGATCCCCTGGATGCAGCTATTGACGGGCTTCAATTATCGTAACTATATCATCACACCGGACGGGAACAATTATGTCAACCCCGGCGCCTGGGCCGATCCGAAGCTGGCCGGTAATGACTTCCATTATTATACTTATGGCGGCTTTGTCCAGGCGACCAAACAATTGTTTGACGACAAGCTAAAGGTCCTGGCCTCTATCCGGGTGGACAAAACCCAGTATTTCGACCCCAAGGTCAACCCGCGGGTCGCACTGGTCTATTCCCCTACCGTGCAGCATAATATCCGGCTGTCATTCCAGAACGGGTACCGCTTCCCCACCCTGTTCGAAGGCTTTGCCTATGTAAACAACGGCGGCGTTCGCCGCCTGGGTGGATTCCAAAACATTTCGCAACACCTGCAGGCATTCGAGAACTCTTATATCAACTCTTCCGTGACAACTTTTAAGAATGCAGTAAATGCTGATGTGAACGCCAATGGCACGGGTTACCAGGCTACAGCCATCCAGCAGGAAGCGCGGTTGCTGGTAAAAAGCACTTATGACTATATCCAGCCGGAGCATATCAATTCCTTCGAAGCCGGTTACAAGGGAGTATTGCTGGACAACAAGCTGTTTGTCGATGTGGATTATTATTTTAGTGCTTATGATCACTTCATCGGGCAGTTGGATATCACGCAGCCAAAGACCGGCACCATTGGCGGAGAGGTGAACATCAATACGGCCACACAGGTCTATAACGGCCAGGTAACAAAATATAAGATGTGGACGAATTCAAAGAGCCAGGTAACGAACCAGGGGGTAGAATTGGGGGCCAGCTACAATTTTTATGGGAAGTTCACCCTCACCGCCAATGCCAGCTATGCGGCCATCGTCAGTGCGGAGTCGACCGACGCCTTTACCCCGGCTTTCAACACGCCCAACTGGATCACAAACGTATCGATCGGCAACCGGGAGATCCTGAAAAATACGGGGTTCAATATCGGCTGGCACTGGCAGAATGCCTTTTACTGGAACAGTCCTTTGGCTGCAGGGAATGTCCCATCCTACAGCTCCATCGATGCCCAGGTGAACTATCGGATACCAAAATTGCATAGTACACTAAAATTGGGGACTACTGATCTCTTTAATACGAGATATTACCAGTATCTTGGGGGGCCGACGATCGGAGGCTTTTATTATCTGACCGTCGTATTCGACACCAATATGCGGAAACAAAAAAAATGAGCACTATCGAAGCGAATG
>Ga0070681_10006601_pt1 | contig 11297 bp, 6 predicted proteins | sample KBSC83BmetaG_FD_65650 | JGI IMG/M metagenome (GOLD analysis project Ga0070681, IMG submission 65650) | Corn rhizosphere microbial communities from Kellogg Biological Station, Michigan, USA - KBS C8-3B metaG | ecosystem: Host-associated > Plants > Roots > Rhizosphere | place: USA: Michigan...
CGCCAAGGGCTACGTTCCCTTCAACGACTATCCCGTCGATTTCTTCCTGGCTCTCCCGAATGAGGCGGCCTGCACGGCCGTGCGGTCCAAGCTGGAAGCTGAGGGATTCGAGGTCGACGTGCGGCCGGTCGACGATGCCGCGGAGCTGCACTTCAGCCTGCACGCGAAAAAGATGATGCGGGTGATCGCCCAGATGATCCAGGAGACGGGACGCCACCTCAGCTCTATCGCCACGGAGCATGGTGGACAGTACGACGGATGGTCGGCGTAGGCGCCTATTTCTTCTCCGTCTGCCGCCGCACTGCTTCCGCAGCCGCGGCAATCGCCTCGGGGTCTCCCAGGTAGCGGCTCCCGAGCGGCTTCAGCTCCCGATCGAGCTCATACAGCAGCGGCACGCCCGTCGGGATGTTGAGCTCGACGATCTGACTCTCCGACACGTTGTCGAGCATCTTCACCATCGCACGCAGGCTGTTGCCGTGTGCGGCGACGAGGACGTTTCGGCCCGTTCGCAATTCCGGCGCGATGCGGCTGTGCCAGTAGGGCAGTACGCGTGCCAACGTTTCCTTCAGCGATTCGGTGGCCGGCAGCTCTGTCGGGTCCACATTCGCGTAACGCGGGTCGAAGCGCGGATGACGCCGATCGTCCGTGGCGAGCGGCGGCGGCGGGATGTCATAGCTGCGGCGCCAGATCTTCACCTGCGCGTCGCCGTGCTTCTCGACGGTCTGGGCCTTGTTGAGACCCTGCAGCGCGCCGTAGTGGCGCTCGTTGAGCTTCCACGTGCGCTCCACCGGGATCCACATCCGATCCATCTCATCGAGCGCGATCCAGAGCGTGCGGATCGCTCGCTTCAGCACGGAGGTGAATGCGATATCGACGGTGAGCTTTTCCTTCAACAGCTCCTGTCCCGCCTGCTGCGCCTCCCGACGGCCCTGATCGGAGAGATCCACGTCGGTCCAGCCCGTGAACAGGTTCTCGACGTTCCAGATACTCTGGCCGTGACGCAACAGGATCAGCTTGCCGGGCATTTCACACTCTCCGAGAAAGAATCAATCCGCCAACTTGCGCAGCGCCTCGATACCGACCGACAGCGTCGCAAAATCCGAAGCCCCTGCGGCGCGCATGTCGGTCAGCATGCGCTGCCAGTGAGCCAGGTCCTCGCCAGCCGTTTCGAGCCAGGCACTGACGCGCGCCTGCTCCGATCCCGCAAGCTCGGCGGTCAGTATCTTTTCCGCCAAGGTGCGGTGGATGCGCAGCGCGCTGTCGCGCAATCCCGTGCGTGCGACCGCTTGCCAGGGTCCTTCGACCGGGAGCTGCTCGACGCGTTCCTGCACCCAATCGAGGCCGATGCGCGTGCCGAGGTCGAAATAGATGCGCGCGGCTTCGACGACGCCCGCAGAGTGTGACGTGGCCAGCTCGACGATGTCGAGTGCCGAGTTGTGCGCATTGAGGCTCGCGATGCGGCCGGCAAGCTCTGCCGGCACTCCCGCTTCCGTGCCCTGCTTGCGGGTTCGCTCGAAGCGCTCGTGCTCGCTTCCCGAAAGGACCTGGGAGATGTCCGCTTCGAGCTGGCGCACGCCCTTGCGGAACTCCGCGACCGCTTTATCGACGTGCAGCTCCGATTTGCGGTTTGCGAGGAGCCAGTACGTCACGTGACGCAGCAGACGGCTCGTCTGGAACTGCATCGAGTATTGCACCTTCGCCGCCACGCGCGTATCCAGCGCTTCGATCTGAGCCCAGAGCATGCGCATGTCGAAAATTTCGCGGGCAGCCGTGTAGGCGCGCGCGATCTGGGCCGGATCGGCCCCGGTCTCCTCCTGCGCGCGGGGCACGAAGGTCGCTCCCATGCGGTTCACGAGGCTGTTGGTCGTCGCGGTCGCGATGATCTCGCGACGCAGCCGGTGCTGCTTGATCGCGCGGCCGAAGCGTTCCTGCACAGGAGCCGGGAAGTAACGGGCCAGCTCGGACGACAGATACGGGTCCTCGGGGACATCCGAGGCGAGCAGATGGTTGTTGAGCCAGATCTTGCTGTAGGCGAGCAGTACCGACAGCTCGGGCCGGGTCAGCCCAGCGCCGCGCTTGCGCCGCTCGGCGATCTCATCGTCGGCAGGCAGAAATTCCAGTGCGCGGTTGAGCTCGCCCGAGCGTTCGAGCGAGTGGATGAGATTCTGATACTCGGGAAAGCGCGCCTTGGCCTGCTGCTCGAGCGTGCTGATGGCCTGGCTCTGCAGGTAGTTGTTGCGCAGCACGAGGCCGGCGACCTCGTCGGTCATGCGCGCCAGCAGCTTGTTGCGCTCTCCGCGCGTCAGCTTGCCGGCGGCCACCAACGGATTCAGCAGGATCTTGATGTTGACCTCGACGTCGGAGGTGTTCACGCCCGCGGAGTTATCGATGAAGTCGGTGTTGAGACGTCCACCGGCGGCGCCGTACTCGATGCGGCCGCGCTGCGTCAGCCCGAGGTTGCCGCCTTCCCCGACGACCTTGGCCCGCAGCTCGATGCCGTTGATCCGGACCGCGTCGTTCGCTCGATCGCCGACCTCGGCGTTGGTTTCCGTGCTCGCCTTGACGTAAGTGCCGATACCCCCGTTCCAGAGAAGATCGACCGGCATCTTCAGAATCGCACGGATGATGTCATTCGGCGGAACCGACGCGGCCTCCAGCCCCAGCAGTGCGCGGGCTTCCGCTGAGAGCGGAACCGACTTGGCCGTACGCGGGAACACGCCGCCGCCGCGCGAAATCTTCTTGCGATCGTAGTCGTCCCAGCTCGAACGCGGGAGCGCAAACAGTCGCTGCCGCTCGAGGAAGCTCATCGCCGCGTCGGGGGAGGGGTCCAGAAAAATGTGTCGATGATCGAAAGCGGCCTGCAACCGTATGTGGCGCGACAACAGCATCCCGTTGCCGAACACATCCCCCGACATGTCGCCGACACCCACGGCGGTGAAGTCCGCTTTCTGAATGTCGGCTCCGAGCTCGCGGAAGTGCCGTTTCACGCACTCCCACGCGCCGCGGGCCGTGATTCCCATGGCCTTGTGGTCGTAACCCGCCGACCCGCCCGAGGCGAAAGCATCGCCGAGCCAGAACTGATAGTCGCGGGAGATGCCGTTGGCGATATCCGAGAACGTGGCCGTGCCCTTGTCCGCGGCAACGACCAGGTAAGCATCGTCGGTATCGCGCCGCACCACTCGGGGAGGCGTCACTATCCGACCGGAGACGATGTTGTCGGTCAGATCCAGCAGTCCGCGCATGAACGTCTGGTAGCAGGAGACGACTTCGGCCTGAACTTCCTCCCGGGGTCCCGCCGGGAGTCGCTTGGCGACGAAGCCACCCTTGGCCCCAACAGGGACGATCACGGTGTTCTTCACGTTCTGGGCCTTCATCAGACCCAGCACCTCGGTGCGGAAGTCCTCACGCCGGTCGGACCATCGAATGCCGCCGCGTGCGACGTAGCCCATGCGCAGATGAACGGCCTCTACGCGCGGGCTGTAGACGAAGATCTCGAACTTGGGCCGCGGCAGGGGCAGATCGGGGATCTTCACCGGGTCGAGCTTGAACGACAGATACGCCTTCGGCTTGCCGCCCGCATCGACCTGATAGAAGTTCGTGCGCAACGTCGCCTCGACAAGCGTGAGGTACGCGCGAAGGATCCGATCCTCATCCAGACTGGTGACCGCATCGAGACCGGCACGGATCTGCTCGATGAGCTTCTCCGCGGTGCGCGGCCCGCTGCGGACGAGGGCCGGATCGAAGCGGGCCTCGAACAGCTTGACTACATTGCGGGCGATGACGGGATTCGCCCACAGCGTGCGCTCCATGTACACCTGACTGAAAGGCACGCCGGTTTGCAGCAGGTAACGGCAGTACGCGCGCAGGATCACGATCTCGCGGACTAGCAGTCCGGCGGAGAGCAACAGCCTGTTGAATCCGTCGTTTTCGACATCGCCGGACCACGCAGCAGACAAAGCATCGCGGAAAGCAATCTCCACGCCGCCAATGTCGATCTGCAGGCGGTCGCGATGCTCGAGCTCGAAGTCCTGGATCCAGGCCGCCCCGCCTTCGGGCCAGGACAGCTCGTACGGGCGCTCGGAGATGACGCGCAGACCGAAGTTCTCGAGCATCGGCAGCAAGTCGGAGATCGGCACCGGATCGCCGAGCTTCGCGACTTTCAGATGCATGCGAGTCGAGACCTGCGAGCCGGGTCGATGCAGGCTCAGTTGCAGCGACTGCGGCTGTGCCCGCAAGGCTTCCAGCTCGGCGATGTCCTCAGGCACGTCGCGCGGATCGACGTCCTCCTCGTACGCCATCGGGAAGACGCGACGGTAGCGTTGCGCAGCCGCCAGACCGGCGGCCTCGCCCTGACTCTGAATCAACACCTGGCGCAGACGGTCTGCCCAAGTCGTGGCGGCCTGGGCGATGCGCTGTTCGATGGCCGACAGATCGGCCTTGCGGCGATTCTCGGGATCGGTGCGCACAACGACGTGCACGCGTGCATGGATGGAGCCGGAGATCTGCACCTGCGACTCGACGCTCGTGCCGCCGAATCCATCGAGGACGATCTGCTCGATCCGCTGCCGGACTTCAGTGCTGTAGCGATCGCGCGGAACGTAGATGAGGCAGGAATAGAACCTGTGGAACGGGTCGCGGCGAGCGAGCAGGCGCACGGTGCGCCGCTCGTAGAGATTGACGACTCCGCGCACGATGCGGATGAGGTCGTTCACGTCCGCCTGGAACAACTCGTCTCGTGGATAAGTCTCGAGGACGTTGAGCACCGCTTTGCCATCGTGGCTGTGCGGATCGAGCCCGAAGTACTCGACGACTCGCTCGACCTTGCGGCGCAGGACGGGAATGTCGCGAGGACTGCGGTAGTAGACGCTCGAAGTCCACAATCCCAGGAACCGATGCTCGCCGGTGACGCTGCCGCGGCTGTCGAATGACTTGACGCCCACGTAGTCGAGATATTCGGGTCGGTGGACTGTCGCCGTCGAATTCGCTTTGGAGATGTTGAGGATCGCGCGGTCGCGCGCCCGTGCCCGAATGTCACCCCGCAGCTTGGTGACCCGGGCTCCGGGTCGCCCGCGCAGAATGCCGAGCCCCGACTTCACATCCGGCAGCAGATGATCTTCGACAGGCCCCCGCTCCAGGCGGTAATAGCGATAGCCGAGAAATACAAAGTGCCTCTCTTCCATCCATGTCAGCAGACCGCGGGCTTCCTGCAGCTCATCGGCGGGCAATGGTGGGGCGTCGTTCTCCAGTGCCGAGACGAGCTTGCTTGCCCGCTCGCGCATGGGCTTCCAGTCCTCGACGACGACACGGACGTCTCGGAGCGTCGCCTCGATCTGCTCCTGGATCTTCTGAATGTGAGCCGGATCTGTCTGCCGATCGATCTCGTAGAGCTGCCAGGACTCCGCGCGCGTCTCGCCTGCGCCATTGGCACCGATGTCCGCGAGACGTCCGCGACCATCGCGCCGCACCTCGATGACCGGATGCACGATCAGGTGCACCCCCAGCTCGGCCCGTGTGAAGACAATACTGACGGAGTCGACGAGGAACGGCATGTCGTCGGTGACGATCATGACCACCGTGTGCGGCGATTCGAAGCCGTCGCGCGCCTTATCCGGGTTGAAGACCCGTACCAGCGACTGGCCGGGAGCCCTCCGCCCCGATCCGAATTCGAGGTGCTGCAGCGCAGCCCCTGCAAGCGCCTCGGGTGTGCGGCTGGTGAGGTCCTCCTCACCGACGCCGTGGAAATACGTCTCGAGGAAATGCCGCCGCAGCTTGTTAGTGCGTGCTTTGGCGTTGGCGGATATCTTCTCGATCAGGGCAACCCGTGCCGGGGGAATGCTGCGCAGAGCTCGATTGTCATCCGCGTGCGTCGTCATCTAGGTTTCCCGTTCTAGATCGGCCAACAGAGCAGCCATGAACCGAGCAGCCTCGCCGCCGGTGACACTGCGGTGGTCGAAGGTGAGTGACAGCGGGAGGCGCAGATGCGCCTCGATCCGGCCCATCACGGCGACGACATCGTGCGTCAACCGCCCGGCGCCGACGATGGCGACAGCCGGGGGTACCACGACGGGCGTCGCATAGCGTCCGGCGATCATGCCGAAATTAGACAGCATGATCGTGAAGTCTTTGAGATCCTCCCCGCCGATCGTACGATCGCGGGCGGCGCGCTTGAGCCTGTTGATGTCCTGCCGGACCTGCGCGGCGGTTCGACCGCCTACGTCGCGAACGACCGGCGCGATCAGACCATCGGGAGTGTCGACGGCGATTCCAACATCGACGCGCGAGAGGAGCAGGCGACTATGCGCGGTGTCGTCCAGCCAAGCATTGAGGCCGGGTTCTGCCTTGCACCCCACTGCGATGCCACGCAACAGGCGCGTAGTCACATCCTGACCGGCGCCCCACCGGTGCAAGTCGGCGTCATCGAAAATCGTGCACCCGGCGACGTTGTCGCGCGCGAGGCTCATCGATTGGGCCATCGACCGCCGGAGTCCCCGCAGCTTCTCGGGTTCAGTCGCGGCGGCGTTGCCACTGGCTGCCAGTTTGGCCGTCGAGGCGGCGCTGCTCGAAATGACTCCAATGCCGCGCTGCGTGGCGAGCGTGCTTCTGAAGGCGGTCACGCTCGCAGAAGGGGCTGTCGCCGCTACAACATCATCGACGGTGATCAGGCCACCGCGCCCCGTGCCTTGCACACGAGAGAGATCGACGCCCAGTCGCTTTGCGACCGCTCGCGCCGCGGGGGCTGCTCGCAATCGGCCACTGGACCTTGCGGCGCCGCTGGCTTGTGCGCCTGTGATTGCAGGCTCGATCAGCTCTTCATCGCTCGTCGGCATGTTGCCCACGATGGAGACTGAGTCGCGTTGTGGCGCGGCTGGGTGTGCGGTCTGCACGCCGGCGCCCGACGTCGCGGCGACGGCTTGGTCCGCCTGCGGCTTCGTCCCTTCGAGGATGAACTCAATGAGCACCGCGCCCGTTGCGATCACATCGCCGGGCTTGCCATGCAGCGCAATCACCGTTCCGGAATACGGTGCCGGCACTTCTACGACGGCTTTGGCGGTCTCAACCGCGAGCATGGGCTGATCGGCCTTGACCTGATCGCCGACCTTCACGTGCCAGCGAACGATTTCCGCTTCGGCCAGTCCTTCGCCGAGATCGGGCAGATGGAACGTGGTCATGCAGACTCCGTCAGTGACTCAAGGTCTCGCGCACCGCATCGACGATGCGCGCAACGCTTGGAATGTATTCGTGCTCGAGCTTGAAGAGGGGCATCACGGTGTCGTATCCGGTGACGCGCTTGATGGGCGCGTGCAGATCATAGAGCCCGTGCTCGGCGACCGTGGCTGCGATTTCAGCGCCGACCCCGCAATTGCGCGGGGCCTCGTGAACGATAACGAGACGGCCGGTCTTCGCGACCGACTCGAGAATCGTATCGTGATCGATGGGGGAGAGGGTCGCGACGTCGATGACTTCGCAGCTCACTCCGCCGGTTTGCAGCTGATCCGCGGCTTTCAGCGTCTCGAGCGTCATGGCGCCCCAGGTCACGAGCGTCACGTCGGAACCTTCGCGCAGCTTGAAGCAGACGTCGAGCGGGAGAGCCTGACCGTCGTCCGCGATTTCCTGCTTGACCAGGCGATACAGCCGCACGGGCTCCAGGAACATGACTGGGTCCGGGTCGCGGATCGCAGCGAGTAACAGACCATAAGCCCGCGCGGGCGAGGAGGGGCACACGACGCGCAGCCCCGGATGGTGGGCGAGCAATACCTCCAGGGACTCGGAGTGATGCTCCGGGGCGTGGATGCCGCCGCCGTGCGGCATGCGGATCACGACGGGACACGTCAGTCGGCCGCGCGTGCGATTGCGCATGCGCGACATGTGGCTGGCGATCTGATCCAGCGCCGGATACAGAAAGCCCATGAACTGAATCTCGGCGACAGGACGCAAGCCCTGCGTCGCCATGCCGATCGACATGCCAGCGATCATGCCCTCGGCCAGCGGAGTGTCCTGGACGCGGTCCTTGCCGAATTGTTCCTGGAGACCCGTCGTTGCGCGGAAGACGCCCCCGTTGACGCCGACGTCTTCGCCGAGCACCACGACAGACGGGTCGCGTGTCATCTCCCACGCCTGCGCGCGGTTGATGGCCTCAACCATGGTTACCTTAGCCATGATGCTGGTATCGCCGCGCGTTCTCACGTTGCTCGCGCACGCTCTTCGGCAAGTTCTCGAACAAGTGGTCGAACATCGAATCGGTGCTCGGGCGGGGCGCGCTCAGATACTTGTCGACGGCCGCCTCGACTTCGCGCGCGCACTCGGCCTTCAGGGCTTCTTCCTGCGCGTCATTCCATGCGCCCAGCTTGGTTACGTACTTGCGCATACGCAGCAGCGGCTCTTGTTGCCACGCCGCGTTGACTTCGTCGGAATCGCGATAGCGCGTCGCATCATCGGATGTCGTGTGATCGCTGAGACGGTATGTCAACGCTTCTACGACCGTCGGACCGCCGCCGCTGCGTGCCTTGGCCAGTGCTTCGGAGACGATGTGCCGGACGGCGATGGCATCGTTACCGTCGACCTGGACGCCCGGAATGCCGGCCGCGACCGCCTTCTGCGCCAATGTCTTCGCGGCAGTCTGCGTCTCGATCGGCACCGAGATTGCCCATCGGTTGTTGACGATAACGAACACGATCGGCAGTGAGCGGGCCCCGCTAAGGTTCATGGCCTCGTAAAACGCACCTTCGGACGTGCCGCCGTCGCCCACATACGAGAGGGCACAGCGCGGCTCGCCGCGAATCTTCATGGCCATCGCAACACCGGCGGCATGCAGTGTCTGTGTGGCGATCGGCACGCACCAAGCAAAGTCCTGGCGTGCGCCACTGAAATTGTTGCCCGCTTCGTCGCCGCCCCAGTAAGTCAGGATTTCCGACATACGCACGCCGCGCCACAACTGTGTTCCGAACTCGCGATAGACGAGGGCGAGCACGTCCTCAGGTCGCATTGCGGCCCCGACGGCCACGTGGGTGGCCTCGTGGCCGAGGCAGGAAGCGTAGGTGCCGAGCTTGCCGGTGCGCTGCAGATTGACAGCCTTGGCGTCGAACGCGCGCACGAGCGTCATCATCCGGTACATCCGCAGGAGTTCCTGCGCGTCGGTGGCGAAGGGCGGCGCTCCAGCGGCTAGATTCCCCTCCGCATCTAGAAACTGGCAGTACTTGATCTCGAACTCGGCTACCGTCTTCAAACAGACCCCCGCCACCCCGACCCTCGCGGCGCGCGATTATACAGTACGGTCCGCGTGGCTCGGGCCGAAGGTATAATAGTTGCAATTGAAACTAATTCTGGAGGGCCGGCCGATGGACAATCCCATGGGTACGGACGGCTTCGAGTTCGTCGAGTACACGGCTCCGGATCCGCAGCTGCTGCGGACGCTGTTCGAGCGCCTGGGATTCCCAGTCGTGGCACGACATCGCTCGAAAAACGTCACCCTGCATAGCCAGGGGGACGTGAATTTCATCATCAATGCGGAGCCGGCCTCGTTCGCTCAGGCCTTTGCCCGGCAGCATGGACCCTCGGCCTGTGCGATGGCCTTCAGGGTCAAGGACGCCTCGGCGGCCTTCGCGCGTGCCATCGAGCTTGGAGCCAAGCCGGGACCTCAGAGCGCGGGTCCGATGGAGCTGAACATCCCCTGCATCGAGGGTATCGGTGGGTCGCTCATCTACCTGGTCGATCGGTATGGCGGTCCCACCATCTATGACGTGGACTTCCGTCCCGTTGCTAGGCCCTCGGGCATAGAGTCGGCGGGGCTGACACACATCGATCACCTCACGCACAATGTGATGCGCGGACGGATGGATCACTGGGCCGGCTTCTACGAGAAGCTGTTCAACTTCCGCGAGATTCGCTATTTCGATATCGAAGGCCAGCAGACCGGATTGTTCTCCCGTGCCATGACCTCCCCCTGCGGCAAGATCCGGATCCCGATCAACGAGTCCCAGGACGACAAGAGTCAGATCGAGGAGTATCTGCGCGAATACCACGGCGAGGGGATCCAGCACATCGCTCTCGCCAGTGCCGACATCTACAAGACGGTGGACGTGTTGCGCCAGCACGGTGTCGCGTTCCAGGATTCTCCCGACACGTATTACGAAGGCGTCAACGCGCGCGTCCCGGGCCATACCGAGTCCCTGGACGAGATGCGCTCGCGGCGGATCCTGATCGACGGCAATCCCGCCAAAGGCGAGGGGCTGCTGCTGCAGATCTTCACTCAGAACGTCATCGGCCCGATTTTCTTCGAGATCATTCAGCGCAAGGGCAACGAAGGCTTCGGAGAGGGTAACTTCCGCGCCCTGTTCGAATCGATCGAGCGGGATCAGATCCGGCGTGGAGTGATTTGACACCGAAGTCTGACGCAGATCGCGGGGTGCAGGCCGACTCGCCGGCACCTTCCCTGCGACTCCAATACGACGCCGCGTTGCCGATCACGGCCCATCGGGCCGAGATCCTGGAGGCCATCGAGCGCCACCCGGTGATCGTGGTCTGCGGAGCCACGGGATCGGGCAAGACCACCCAACTGCCGAAGCTCTGCCTCGAAGCTGGACGCGGGCGCGGTGGGCGCGATGGACTGATCGGCCACACGCAGCCACGCAGGATTGCCGCTCGTGCGCTGGCGGCTCGGGTGGCTTCAGAGCTCGGGACGACTGTCGGCGGCGCCGTGGGTTACAAAGTGCGCTTCAACGAGCGCACCGGGCCGCAGTGTCGCGTCAAGTTGATGACCGACGGAATCCTGTTGAAAGAGCTCGAGAGCGATGCCTCGCTGCGGCGTTACGACACGCTGATCATCGATGAGGCACACGAGCGCAGCCTCAACATCGACCTGCTCCTCGGGGTCATCAAACGCCTCTCGCCACGGCGACCGGAGCTGCGCGTCATCGTCACCTCGGCCACCATCGACCCGGAGAAGTTCGCCGCGTTCTTTGAGGGTGCACCGGTCATCGAAGTCTCCGGCCGAAGTTATCCCGTCGAGGTGCGCTACCGTCCACTCATAGCGGAAGACGAGGATGCCGCAGATCTCTCGTTACCCGAGGGCATCGTCGAGGCCGTTCGTGAGCTCGACGGCAAGGCAGGCGCGCTGCGCGGCGACACGCTGGTGTTCCTGCCGGGGGAGAAGCACATTCGCGAAGCCGCGGATGAGCTGCAAAAGGCGAAGTTGTACAACACCGAAGTGCTGCCGTTGTTCTCGCGCCTTTCTACTCGCGACCAGGAACGCATCTTCGAGGGCCACGCGGCGAGGCGAGTCGTGCTGGCCACCAATGTCG
>Ga0070681_10006602_pt1 | contig 11296 bp, 8 predicted proteins | sample KBSC83BmetaG_FD_65650 | JGI IMG/M metagenome (GOLD analysis project Ga0070681, IMG submission 65650) | Corn rhizosphere microbial communities from Kellogg Biological Station, Michigan, USA - KBS C8-3B metaG | ecosystem: Host-associated > Plants > Roots > Rhizosphere | place: USA: Michigan...
TCCCATCTTGCGTCGATCGAGATTCTCACTCGGCAACAGTTTCCGCAGTACCTTCTTCAACAGATACTTGCCAGTCAATCCACGTAGCTTTAAGTTCTGCGGCAGACTCGCGGCAAACTCAATGACGTGATGGTCGAGAAAAGGCGATCGCGCTTCCAGTGAGACAGCCATCGTCGCGATGTCTACCTTGACCAGCAGATCATTCGGCAGGTACGTCATCTGGTCCGTCAACAACATCGCATCTACAACACCGATGCCGTTCGCACGCCTGAACCACTCGCCCAACACTCCCGTCGCATTCGCAGCTCGTGTCTGCTCGCGAAAGAAATCGGAATAAAGCGGCTGCTTCGTCTGCTCGTTGAAGACGCTGACCCAACGCGTGTAGCGATCGACCCGCGGCAGCGACACCGCTTCGAGTAAACGTTTCGCTGACTTGATCCGGCTCCGGCCGTTTCCGTTCGGCAACAAGTTCACCGTCTCTTTGATCACCGACTCGCGCAGGAACGACGGCACTCGCCGGTACTTCTCCGTGATTCCCATCGCGACGTAACGCTCGTATCCCGCAAACGACTCATCGCCGCCATCGCCATTCAACGCAACGGTGACGTGCTTGCGAGTTTCTTTCGCCACGTAGTAAGTCGGCACAGCGGAAGAGTCCGCGTAAGGCTCGCCGTAATGTTCGACGAGCGTCGGCAACACCTCAATCGCATCAGGCCGCACGATGAATTCGTGATGATCCGCGCCGACGTGTTCGGCGATACGTCGCGCGTGATGAAGCTCGCTGAAATCCTGTTCGTCAAATCCGATCGAAAACGTTTTGACGCGTTCGCTCGACTCCTGACTCATCAGCGCGACGACCGCGCTCGAATCGATGCCGCCCGAAAGAAACGCACCCAGCGGCACTTCCGACATCAATCGCACGCGCACTGCTTCGCGCAGTATCTCGACCGTGCGTTCGCCGGCTTCTTCCTCGTCGATCCGGATCTTCTTCGTGAAATCCGGTTGCCAGTAACGTTGTCGCTCCGATTTGCCGTTTTGCCAACGCAGCCAATGCCCGGGTTCGAGCTTGCGAATGGCGCGGTAGGCAGTCAGCGGCGCCGGAATACACATGAACGAGAGATAGTAATCGAGCGCTTCCGGTTGGATTTCGCGACTGATGTCCGGGTGTAACAGCAGTGCGGTGAACTCTGACCCGAAGATCAGTTGATTATTAAGTTGCGTATACAGCAGCGGCTTCTTACCGACGCGATCGCGAGCGAGGAACAGCTCCTGAGTTCTTTCGTTCCAGATCGCAAACGCAAACATGCCGCGCAGGTGTTTCGGACAATCGGTGCCGAACTGATCGTAAGCATGAACGATCGCTTCAGTGTCGCTGTTGGTGTAGAAGGTGTGGCCGAGTTTTTCGAGTTTCGCGCGCAGCTCGAGATAGTTGTAAATCTCGCCGTTGAAGACGATCCACGCGCTTCGATCGTGATTGTGAATGGGTTGCTGTCCGCTCTTTAGGTCGATGATGGCGAGCCGGCGCATCGCCATGCCAACAGATCCGTTGACGTAAAAACCATCTTCGTCGGGACCGCGGTGACGAATCGCCTGATTCATCCGCGCCAACAACTCTTCGTCAACGGGCTTTCCGTCGTTGCGAACGATGCCTACGATGCCACACATACTAATTAAACTGACGCCGTGGATCCGCGTTGCACGTCGGCCGCTTTGCTACGTGCCAACACGCGCGCTGCCTGAAGTTCCGCTAGTTCCTGTTTGGCCAACTGCTGCTGGTAGCGACGGTTTTCGGCCCTCTCTTTCATGATAATTGCGCCCACTGCCACAAAAATGAAGTAGAAGACCAGCAGTTGCGAACGTTGTCGATATGCGGTGCCGACGTTTCCCTGAAAGAGCGAGTAGGCGAGAGTGAGCATCGTCGTAAAGATGATGATTGGCGAAACCTGTCGCAGCCGGTGCTTCATCGAATACCACAACCCGAGAACCAGCAAGGGAAACGCGAGCCACCAAACAATCATTTCCGGCAACGTGATGCTTTGTCGCAACGTCGTGAACTGCCAGGGAAACGGCGCGAATATTAAGTAGAGCAGTCCCATCGGAATCACTGTCAGCGCGCCTTCCGTGGTTTGCACGTCAACGTCTTTCATGAATCCCGATCCCGCGGCCGCCTGGTCCTCGCGACTGGTCTGAATCTGCTTCAGGTTCGCGTAACGTTCGAGTTGTGTTCCTGCACTTTGCAGCACACCAAACCACGTAAAGGCGAGCCCGATCACTCCAACGGCGATGAAGCGATGCAGAAATGCCTGCGCACTCAGAGTCTTCATACCAAGAACAAAACTGCCGGCTACTGCCGCACACATCATGTAGAAGATGTAGAAGCGCAAGCTGAACAGCGCGAGCAAACAGCCAATCAACACCACGACGTACGTGGCCGTGATCTTTTCCATCAACCGCAACGTCGCGAGGATCGAGAGCGCGAGCGCCATGATGATCAAACCGTCTTTGAGTGCCTGCGATGACCAGAGAACGAGCGACGGGAAAAATGCGACCAGCACGGCCGCGACCTGAGAAACGCGTTTGTTGGCGAAGAGCGTTTGCGCAGCGTGGTAAACGACGATGGCGGTCGCGGCCCCGATTGCGGCGTTGATCAACTGAATGGCCAGCATGTTTGCGCCGATAACTTCGTAAACCGCGGCCACCAGATAGATCATGCCCCACGCGCTCGCGCCCGATGCGACGAAGCCCTCGTACCTTGCCTGGTGATATTCGTTGCCATGCCATGCCTCGACCAGCGACTGGCCGAAAATGTCGTACGTGTTTGCATCGCCGCCGAAGAATTCTTCCATGTGGCCCACGTAGATGACGGTGGCCAGAACGATCCTGAGCACCAGAGCAAGAATAAACAGCCGCATGAGAAATGACCGCTGTTCGGGTGTGCGCGCCAAGATGATGATGGTCGGCATCGACGCGAGCGCGCACATGGCGAGTGCGGCCGGCGCCTCGGTCGGTCTGATAAAAATCGTGCCACCGCAAACCAGGATGACCAGTGAGATAAGGACTATGTTCATAAATCAACCGCTTCAAACGTCGTCCGGCAGATCCGGGCGCGTCTTTCGTTCGATAAGAAACTGATCCTCCGAGCTTAATTCCTTGACGGTTTTGGCCGGCACGCCGGCAATTAGTTTACCCTCATCCGTCAGTTGCGCGGTAATCACCGAGCCTATGCCGACGATCGACCGGGCCGGCAGCGCGCTTCCCGGCGCCATTCGGATTTCCGAACCGATGTAGACCATCGAACCGATCGTGATCGGCATCGTTCGCTGGCGATTGTGCGTCCAGAGCGATGAGTTTCGCCCGCCCAAAATCACACGCCGGCCAATCTCCACTCGATCGGTAAAGTCGATCTTATGTCCGGTCGTGACGATGCTGCCGTCGCCGAGAATAAACACCGGATCGATCTCGTTGACTACGTCCGGATCCGGAATCGAGTTGATCTCGTTCATCCGGATTATTTCTGCGTAACGGCCCAGACTTACCAACGTGCCACCACGAATGATGTTCAAGTGACCCATGCGCACGTGGTCTCTGATCGTCAGTTTCTCAACGCGCGTGATCACGTTCAGATGACCGATCTGCACGTCGTCTTCGATGGAGCACTCGCGAGCGTCGATCACGCTCAGTCCGATGCGAACTCGTTTGCCGATTTTATATCCAAAGAACAGACGATACAGGGGGCGTTTCAGAAAGGACGGAAAGATCGCGAGAGCGGCCAGCACGAGCAAACGCGATCTGCTTCTCTTGGGCATCTTGGGGGCAAATGAAATATAGGTCCTATAGGTCCTATTGGACCTATAAAAAGCTCCTGCTACCGCACGAGTTGCCGGCTCTCGAGCTCCGCGGTGGCGCTGGCTACCTGGTCCTTCGCGGCCTGCGCGCGGACCCACGATAGCAATTCAGGGATTCCCCGTTCCAGTGAGACCTGCGGTTCGTAACCTAACAGCGCCCTTGCCTTCGAAATGTCGGCCACGCAGTGACGGATGTCGCCCTCGCGATACTTCGCCACGATCTCGGGTTGCAGATCAAGTCCCAAACCTTCCGCGAGTAAACGACTGACCGTGCGAATCGAAGTAGCCACACCAGTGCCGACATTGATCGCCTGGTAATCGGCACGATCGCTTTCGAGCGCGCGGAGATTCGCCTGCACGATGTCGCTGACGTGAACAAAGTCGCGCGACTGTTCGCCGTCTTCAAAAACCATCGGACGATTGCCGTTGAGCAGGCGCGCGGAGAAGATCGCACACACGCCCGTGTAAGGATTCGAAAGCGCCTGTCGTGTTCCGTAAACGTTGAAGTAACGCAGAGCAACCGCCGGAATGCCATAAGATCGGCCCACCGCGAGACAAAACTGTTCCTGGTCCTGTTTCGTCACTGCGTAAACCGAAGTCGGAAACAACGGCTTCTCTTCACTCGTCGGCGCCGGCGCGAGAAGTTGACCACACTTCGGACACTCGACTTCCCAACGTCGATCGAGGAGTTGCTCGACTGGACGAAGTTGCGGCGCAACTAATCCACAGTTCGGACATGTGTAAGCGCCTTCGCCATAGATCGACATCGACGAAGCAACGATTAACTTCTTGATCTGCGGGCGTCTCTCAAGTATCGCTTCGAGCAAAACCGCCGTGCCGAGATCGTTGGCACGCACGTACCGCTGGATCTCGTACATCGATTGGCCCACGCCAACCTCGGCCGCTTCATGAAAAACGACCTCGATCCCGTCGAGCGCAGTATCGACAAGCTGTTTGTCACAAACGTCGCCCTGGATAAATTCGGCTGCGGGATTTAAGTATGAAGGCCTTGCATTTTCGCCGTGAACCTGCGGGACAAGTGCATCGAGCACGCGCACGCGATGCCCGCGCTCAACAAGTGCATCCACCAGGTGAGAACCGATAAAGCCGGCGCCACCAGTGACCAGAACATTACTCTTTTCCAAATTAATTCCTCGCTTCTATCGCGGCCGCCGATTTCACGGGAAATTCGTGGCCGATAACCGATTTGAAAATCTCGTAGACTCTCGGCGTTTGAGTTATCGCTGAGTACTTCTGTTCGACAGTGGCTCGGCCCGCCTGGCCCAGGCGTTGCCGCAATTCCGCCGAGCGCAACAAGCGGCTGAGCTTCTCGACCCACTCGTCTTCCGTGCCGGCGATGAATCCGTTTTCGTCGTCCTGAATGATGTCGGTGTTGACACCGACCGGCGAACAAACAGTGGGAATTCCGAGCGCCATGAACTGGAGCGCCTTCAGTCCACACTTGCCCTTGCTCCAACGGTCGTCAGGCAGAGGCATCACGCCAATATCGATCGCGCTCAGATCTTCGAGCTCTGAATCCGCGCGCCAGCGCATTGCTTCGACATCGATTGGAGCACATTCATAAGCAGGCGTGCCAATCACTCGCAAACGAAACGATTCGCGTTCCGCGAGTTTTTTGAGAGCGCCGCGCAACGTGTCGAGATGTTGGACCGTGCTGTAACTGCCAGTCCACCCAATCACCGGCGGGCCGGTTTTTTCCGTGCGCCGAGGCACGCGATATTTCTCGGTGTCGATCGTGGTCGGGATCACTGTCACGCGATCGTTCACTTGCCGCGCGTACTCCGCGAGGTAAGGATTACCAACCATCACGTGCGACGCAATGCGACAGATCGTTTTCGTTTTCGAAGCAAACTTCAGGTAACTCAGGTAGCCGTTTGAAGGACTGCGATACGAAACGAAGATCGCGTCGTCAAAGTCAAAAACAATTGGCACGCGACGCTGGTAAATCAGTTTTTCAAAAATCGGTGGACCCAGCAGCGCCGCCTCACGCAGGATGTAAACGAGGTCGTAGTCCTTCACCCGACGAACGAGCGATAGTCTGCGACCCACGTTACGCGTGACGAGCTGGAGTTTCTTTCCCAACAGCCCCGGCTTGTAAAGCAGGGCGTGCAACTCTTCGTCTTCGAAGGGCGCGTAGGTAATCTCGACACCACGCTCGCGCAACAGAGGTTCCCACTGCTCAAGTCGGTAACGCTGGCCTGGCGAGGTATCGTAGAGCGCGGGCATCAGTGCAAGAACGTGCATAGCTACAAACATGAAACTCCACGGAGCAAGCCCGTGGTATCTATCTCATCGTGTCGTTACGAGTTGGTTCAGTATACAAAAACAATTTTGTCAAAAGCTTTACTGCGCTTTCCGTCCGGTGGCGATCCATCCGAAATTCTCAAACACACTGACGGCTTCGAGCGACGCGCGGGCCAACCAGCTCTGCACGTCCGCGCGCGAGTAACGATTTTCAATCGGCGCCGAAAAACGGTCCAACTGATCGTTGACACACACTCTGAACGGGAGGTTTGCGTACTGTTTTAGCGGAATGTCCTCAGCCATGCGATTGAACCCCGGCAAGCGTCGAAAAATCCGGTACGGCCACACAAAAAACACAAACGCAACCGCCGCGGTCGGATAAGCGAGTGCGTGAACAACTCCGTGCGGCAAGCGCGTGGTCAAACGGCGCGCGGCTGTCACGCCCGACAACATAGCCGCTTTGATCGGTTGCTGTTCGGCCTTCCAGTAGAGATAAATCTGAACCACACCTCCCGGCTTTAAAAACCGCAACAAATTCTGAAACGCCGCTTCGGGATTCGGCAGGTGATGCAGCACGCCGATCGAGTAGATGAAATCAAAACTCTCCAGCTCGAAAGGCGGATCATGCAAATCGGCCTGGATCACGTGAACGTTGCGCGCCTCAGTATTTCGACGCGCGACTTCAACTGCTGGTCCAAGATCTATTGCCCAAACTTCGGCGCCGTACTTCGCTGCGTAGTATGCAAACCGCCCGTTGCCGCACCCGGCATCGAGAATCTTCTTCCGCGGGAAGAAGTCGGCGGCGTGTGGCTGCATGTAATCGAGAAACTGGCGTTCCCATTCCTCGTACATCTCAGGGAAGTTGTGCCATTCATAACCAAAACTCCGCGCGGTTTCAGCTTGCGTCTCTTCATGCGTGTTCACGTCACCTTCGCCGCGCAACGCGTCGCGCATGGCGGGCAACAGCAGTCGCGGAATGTTGTCGACAACCGGATACGACAGATTGCAACGACTGCACACGAGGGCGTTAGCCGAATGCGACAGCATCGACCGACAGCTCGGACACCGCAAGGTATCCAACAGTCTCGTCAGCCCGTCAACCATCCTGAAAATCCTGTTAATCCTGTCCTAACACTCTCTCGTAAAGCGACGCGTAACGCTCTCCTCCGATCACGTTCAAGTCGAATAACTGCTCCGCGACTGCACGCGCTTTCTCCCTGACTTCCGGCCGCGCGACCATCGCTTCAATCGCGCGCCCTGCTTCAGCGAATTCAGCGTCAGTAAACTCTTCGATCAGAACTCCCGCTTTCCAGTCGTTTACCAACGCATCCGAATCTCCGACACCGGCGTTGATGACGAGCGGCAAGCCGCACGCGAGATATTCACCATTCTTCGTCGGCGACGAAGCCAGCTTCGAAATGCAGCGCTTGATAAACGCGAGCCCCGCATCCGCTGCCGCAAGATACGAAGGAACCTCGGCCGACGCAACTGAAAGCACGCTGAAATTCTTCGTCTCAACACGGCGGCTGCGCATCAGTTCCCTGACTCGATCGGGACTGCCGTTAGTTAACCAGAGCAGGTGCGCATTCTGACTTCCTTTGAGAAGCGCGGCGAAGAAGTCGACCATCTTCTCGGTCAAATACCAACCATCAAGCGAACCGCTGTAAACAACCGTAAACTGATCTTCCAGTCCCAGTTCTTTGCGACGGCGTTCGCGTTCAGCGGCGCTGAACTGGAACAACGAAAGATCCACGCAGCACGGGATCACTTCATGATAAACCGACCGCCCGCGCAGTCCCGGCCAGTTTCTGATGATGGGCCAGATGCGCTCGGTCAGCGTCACGATACCGTCAGTGGCCGCGAAGATGCGTCTTTCCGTGGCCTTCGTCAGACGATACGGAACACCACCTTCACGCCAGTGCTCCGCGTCGACATATTCCTCGGCCATCAATCCGCGCACGTCGAAAATCATCTTGACGCCGAAACGCCGCTTCAGCGCTAAAGCGATGGTGGCTGGAATATGACCGCGCGCATGGACCATCTCGATCCGGTTGCGACGCATCAGGCTGCTCGCTTTGCGAATCCCCGCAAGCACGTCGTAGATCGTCGCTGGTACTGACGGGCGCTGATGATACCGCAGCCAGTGCCATTCGATCCCGTGCGCCTGAAGTTTCTCGCGCAGTTGTTCGCACTGGCGTACGCCTTCCGGTGTGAATGCTTTGGGGCGTTCAAAGCTGAGCAGAGTGAACTTCACGCCACGTTTCGCCAGTTCGCGCAGGTATGGAATGACCTGACTCTGGCCGAGCGGATCAAGCATTCCGTTGTAGGAGACAAACAGCACGCGACGGCCTTCAAGCGCCATTCCCAGCCTCCACGGGAGCTTTCCGACTCCAGCGAAAAGAATCAAGCAACAGCCACTGAATGCTGCCGAGAATCGCGGCCGCATCCAGCACCGCGAGCAGAGACATCACCATCGCACCGCGAAGCAGGTTGTGAAAGAAAGGCGCGGGATAGCAACAGCGATTGCGTCTGATTGAAACTGCCGCGCGGGCCACCAGCATCAGCAGCCACGCCGCGATCGGAAACCATGCCCACGCAGGTTCGACGATCAGAGCAGCAATCAGCAAGACCGCCAACACTCCATAGCGGAAGAGAATGGTTGACTGCCAATGGCGAAACAATCCGGCGCGAATGTTGTTGCGCGAGTAGATCAGGAATCGTTTGAACGTGGACCAGAGTGTCGGACGGAGATCCCAGAACACCTGCGCGCGCGGGGCGAAAGCTGTTTTGTAACCAGCACTCTCGAGACGATCCATGAAGACGAGATCTTCAGCGGAACGCAGATCTTCGGGAAAACCGTTCACGGCACGCCATGCTTCGCGACGCAATAGCGCGGAAGCGATCGAGCGTGGGCGAACAAGCACACCTTCGTGCAACCCTGGTGGCGGCACGTAAGCAATGGCGGCGCACTGTTTGAAGAAACTGTTTGTTACCGGCTCCCACGATCCGTAGACCACGTCGATCGAATCGTTTGCTTCAGCCTTCGAGACGAGGGCTTCGAGCCAGTGGTTTGCGAGACGAATGCCCGCGTCAGTGAATGCGAGCCACTCGAAACTCGCCTGGGCTGCGCCGAGATTGCGTCCGCGTCCCGGCAGTGCGGCGCCGGCGCGAATCAATCGGACGGGCGCGCCTTTGCGAATGTAGTCTTCGATGATCTGCGGCGTCGCGTCGGTCGAACCGCCGTCCGTGATCACGATCTCGTCGGGCGGACGCGTCTGCGCCAGCAAGCTGTCGAGCAACTCGCGGATCGAGTGTTCTTCATCTCGAACGGGGACAACGACACTGACCTTCATACTTTGCGTCTTTGCGCCTTTGCGGGAAACAGATTACACAGATTGCTGATCCTTGCTCAACACTAACGTCTCCAGCACGAGGTAGTCCATTTCAGTGCGCATGAAGCAGCGATAACTATCCTCGGGAGTGCAGACGATCGGCTCGCCGCGGACGTTGAAGCTCGTATTCACGATCACCGGGCACCCGGTGAGTTTGCGAAACGCCTCGATGATCTCCCAGTAAAGAGGATTTGTCTCGCGGGTGACGGTTTGCACTCGCGCCGAACCATCGACGTGCGTGACCGCGGGAATCTCTAAGCGCCTCACTTGAGCTACCAGGGACATGTAAGGACTGTCTGCGTCTAACTCAAACCACTCAGCCACATGCTCGCGCAGGACACTCGGCGCAAACGGCCGGAAACTCTCGCGGTATTTGATCTTCATATTCATCACTGACTGCATCTCCGGCGAACGCGCATCGCCGATAATGCTTCGACATCCGAGCGCGCGCGGCCCGAACTCCATCCGCCCCTGGTGCAAGCCGATAATCTTTCCCTGCGCTAACAACTCCGCGACCACGTCCGGGAGTTCTTCTCGTGAATGTTTCACATAAGCCAAACCCTGCGACTGTAAATACTTTTCGATCTCTGCTTCGCTGTCGCGTGGTCCAAGGTACGAGCCTTTCATCGCATCTCGTCCTGTCGCGTGTCGCGGCTTCCCGAGATACCGATGCCAGATCGCGAGCGCTACACCCAGCGACCCACCCGCGTCTCCAGCCGCCGGCTGGATCCAGATGTCCTCGAACGGCACTTCGCGCAACACTCTTCCGTTCGCCACACAGTTCAAAGCCACACCACCGGCCAGGCAGAGATACTTCATACCCGTCTCTCTTCGCACGTACTGCGCCATCTTCAACATCACTTCTTCGGTGATCAACTGGATGCTGCGCGCGAGGTCCATCTCGCGTTGGGTGATCGTCGATTCAGGCTCGCGCGGTGGACCACCGAAAAGTTTGTCAAACGCGCCGTTCGTCATGCGCAGTCCCTGCGAGTAGTTGAAGTAGTGCTGGTTGAGCCTGACGCTGCCGTCGTCTTTCACTTCGAGCAGATGGTCCTTGATCGCCGAGACGTATTTCGGCTCGCCGTACGGCGCGAGACCCATCACCTTGTACTCACCGCTGTTCACTTTGAATCCCGCGTAGTAAGTGAACGCGCTGTAAAGCAGGCCGACGCTGTTCGGATATCGCAACTCCTGCAGGAGCGTTAACTCATTTCCTTTGCCGGTTCCGATCGAGCTGGTGGCCCACTCACCAACACCGTCAATCGTCAGTATCGCTGCTTCATCGAACGGCGACGGATAGAAAGCACTCGCGGCATGGCTCTCGTGATGGTCGCCAAATAACAGTTTCCATTCGAACTTGCGTCCGCGTTTTTTCGCGACGCGCTCATCGTTTTCTCCATCGACCTTCGCGAGCTCGGTGCGAATCAAATCGGGCATCCAGAGTTTTTCACTCATCCAGAGCGGCATCGACTTGAGAAAGGATCTGAAACCGGACGGTGAGTAGTCGAGGTAGGTCTCGAGCAGGCGATCGAATTTCAGGAGTGGCTTATCGTAGAAACCGACGAAATCGAGGTCTTCGACGGTGAGATTTGCTTCCGCGAGACAGTAACGCGCGGCGTGAAGCGGAAAGCGCTGATCGTGTTTGACGCGCGAGAAGCGTTCCTCCTGCGCGGCAGCGACGATATCGCCGTCGACAACCAGGCACGCGGCTGAGTCGTGATAGAACGCGGATATTCCGAGAATGCTTACCACTGACGATCAGAAGAGAGTGTAGATGAACGGGGCGATGGCCGA
>Ga0070681_10006605_pt1 | contig 11293 bp, 8 predicted proteins | sample KBSC83BmetaG_FD_65650 | JGI IMG/M metagenome (GOLD analysis project Ga0070681, IMG submission 65650) | Corn rhizosphere microbial communities from Kellogg Biological Station, Michigan, USA - KBS C8-3B metaG | ecosystem: Host-associated > Plants > Roots > Rhizosphere | place: USA: Michigan...
CCGCACATCTCGGCTCGCACCAGCTCGCGCACCTTCGACACCTCCGGCTCCGGCACCTCGAGCAGCAGCTCGTCGTGCACCTGCAGCACGAGGCGCGCGCCGCGGCCCTCTTCCTGCAGCCGCCGCGCGATGTGGATCATCGCGACCTTGATGATGTCCGCGTTCGAGCCCTGCATGACGAAGTTGACCGCGACCCGCTCGCCGAAGCCTCGCGTCTGACGATTCGACGCGCGGATCTCCGGAACGGGACGCCGCCGGCCGAGCAGCGACGTGACGTATCCATCGGCGGCGGTCTGCGCGATCGTGCGACCGATGAAGTCCTGCACGTGCGGGAAGCGCGCGAGGTACGCGTCGATGTACCGCTGCGCCTCGTCACGCGGGATCTCGAGGTTCTCCGACAGGCCGTACGCGGAGATGCCGTAGACGATCCCGAAGTTGATCATCTTCGCGATCGACCGCTGGCCGGACGTGAGCTCGGCGGGATCGACTCCCAGCACTTCGGACGCGGTCGCGGTGTGGATGTCCTCGCCGCGCTCGAATGCCTCACGCAGCTTCGGCTCGCCGGAGACGTGCGCGAGGATGCGCAGCTCGATCTGCGAGTAGTCCGCGGACATGATCCGGTGACCTTCCTCGGCGACGAACGCGGAGCGGATCTCGCGGCCGAGGTCCGTGCGGATCGGGATCGACTGCAGGTTCGGGTCGGACGTCGAGAGGCGCCCGGTCGCCGCCACCGTCTGGTTGAACGTCGTGTGCAGCCGCCCGTCGGCTTCCGAGATCAACGACGGCAGCGGCCCGAGGTACGTGTTGAGGAGCTTCGAGAGCTCACGCCACTCCTCGATGATCGGGACGATCGCGTGCTCGTGCCGGATCGACCGGAGAACCTTCGCGTCGGTCGAGTAACCGGTCTTCCCCTTGCGACCCGCGGTCAACCCGAGCTGCTCGAACAGCACGCGGCCGACCTGCTGCGTCGAGCCGATCATGAACTCCCCGCCCGCGGCCTCGAACGCCTGCGACTCGAGCTCCTCGACGCGGTCGGCGAGCCGCGCCGTGATCTCCCCCATGCGGTACGTGTCGATCTTCACACCGGCCGTCTCCATCGACGCCAGCACCGACGTGAGCGGCAGCTCGACCGTGCGGTACAGGTCGGTGACGCCACGCTCGTCGAGCCGCTCGAGCAGCGGGCCGATCAGCCGGCGCGGCGTCTCCGCGTTGCGGACGAGCGCCGTGGTCTCCTCGTCCGCGACCGGAGTCGGCAGAAGCTCGACGCCGTACTCGGCGGCGAGATCGTCGAGCTCGTAGGACGCACGGCCCGGGTCGATCAGGTACGCGGCGAGAAGCGTGTCCTCCTTCGCGTCGACCCGCAGCGCCTTCGCGTCGTGCACGACCAACTGCGCTTCGCGAAGTTGCTCTAGTGGGGCGACAACCACTTCATGGTCCGTCGCAATCGCCATGCGGTCAGCGATTGCGGAGAACCCGACAACCCCGCGGAAATCCGGCGTGCCCTCCCTCCAGGGAACCTCCACACCGGTCACCTTCATCGGGGCCGACGGGACGGCAGCGTCGAGCTCGTCGACGCGGTTCAGCAGCGCGCGGAACTCGAAGCGGCGGAAGATCTCCTTGAGCTCGGCGCGGTCGGGTGGGTCGAGGACGAGCTGCGCCGGATCGCAGTCGATGTCGAGGTCGCGCCGCATCGTCGCGAGCTCCTTCGACGTCCGCGCGATGTCGGCGTGCTCGGTGATGTTCTTGCGACGGGCGGGCGAGAGCTCGTCGGCGTGCTCGATCACCGCCTCGAGCGAGCCGTACTGCGCGACCAGCTGGCCGGCGGTCTTGTCGCCGATGCCGGGGACGCCGGGGATGTTGTCGGACGTGTCGCCCTTCAACCCGATGAAGTCCGGCACCTGCTCGGGGGTGACGCCGTACCGCGCTTCGACCCGGTCCGGCGTGTAGACGTTCACGTCCGCGACGCCGCGCGGCGTCATCATCAGGCAGACGTTGTCGCTGCAGAGCTGGAAGGCATCGCGGTCAGTCGAGACGACGCACGTCTTGATCCCCTGCGTGTCGGCGCGCGTCGCAAGCGTCGCGATCACGTCGTCGGCTTCCCAGCCCTCGAACTCGAGGTTGCGGTAGCCGAACGCCTCGACGATCGGGCGGAAGTGCGGGAACTGCTCGCGCAGCAGGTCCGGCATCGACTTCCGGCCCTCCTTGTAGACGACCTCCGCCGCCTCGGCGACCGCCGCGCGGTGCACCGGCCGCGTGTCCCATGCGACGGCGACGCCCTTCGGCCGGTAGTCGGCGAGCAGCTTGAACAGCATGTTCGTGAATCCGAGCAGCGCGTTCGTCGGCTGGCCGTCGGTCGTCGCGAGCTCCTCGGGGAGCGCGAAGTACGCGCGATAGGCGAGGTTGTTGCCGTCGACGATGAAGAGGTCGCACTCGCGCGCGGGCGCGTCGTCGAGCTCCAGCACGGCACCGGTCAGGGTCTTCGGCATACGTCAACGGTATCGTCGGGGGCCGGTGCCGAGCCTCGAGATTCATCCACTTTCCGAGCTTCGCGCGGAAGCCGCGAGCCTGCTCGCCGACCGGTTTGCGCGGCAGCGCGCCGCCGAGCCGCTCCTGCCCGAGGTGGACGACTTCGAGCCGCACGTTCCCGTGGACGGCCATGTCGCGACGCGTGGCGGCGACGCGGTCGCCTATCTCGCGGGAGCGGTCGACGGGGACATGGCGCGCTGGCTGTTCGCGGGTCATGCCGCCCGCGAGCCGGAGGCGCTGCGCGACCTGTTCGAGGTTCAGGCGGGAGAGCTCGGCGTCTCGCGGTTCATGCTGACCGTCCCGGCCTCCGAGCCGGAGCTCGTCGACGCCTGGTTCCGGCTCGCGTTCGGCTGCCAGGCGGTCTGGGCGGTGCGCGAGGTCGAGCCTGCCGCCGCGATCGAGTTCGGCGGCGTGATCCGGCCGGCGACGCGCGACGACGCTGCGGCTCTGATCGAGCTCGACCAGCTGCTCTTCGCCCACCAGGCCGTGACGCCGAGCTTCTCCGGTCTCGTACCTGCGACGCGCGACGAGCTTCAGGCGGAGATCGACGAGATCTGGGATGACGACACCTACATCCCGTTCGTCGCCGAGACGGACGCCGGCGTGGTCGGGACGCTCGGGTTGTACCGCCGCCCGGAGGGAGATCTCCGCGTCCCGGCGAACAACATCGACCTGGCGTTCGCCGCGACCCGGGACGAGGTGCGCGGCAGCGGAGTCGGCCGCGCGTTGACCGCGTTCGCCTTCACGTGGGCGCACGAGCACGGCTTCCACTCCATGACCGTCGACTGGCGCTCGGTCAACCTGCTCTCGTCACGCTTCTGGCCGCGCCGCGGCTTCCGCCCCCAGTACCTGCGCCTCTACCGGGCGGTCCCGTAAGTGCCGTCCGCGACCTCGTTCGCGCTCTTCTGCCTCGCCTCGGCCGCGCTGGCGGTCGTTCCCGGCCCTGCGGTCACGTACATCGTCATGCACAGCGTCGACAAGGGACGCCGCGCCGGCCTCGCGTCCGCAGCGGGGGTCGCGAGCGGCGGGCTCGTGCACGTCGCGGCGGCGACTGTCGGGCTCTCCGCGCTGATCGCGTCGTCGGCGACAGCGTTCACGATCGTGAAGCTCGTCGGTGCCGTCTACCTGATCGTCGTCGGCATCCGCCGCATCGTCGGCCGCGACGACTCGGAGCAGGTCCAGGCCCCGCCCGCGCCCATGAGCCGCATCTACCGGCAGGGTGTGATCGTCAACGTCTTCAACCCGAAGACGGCGCTGTTCTTCCTTGCGTTCCTGCCCCAGTTCGTCGACCGCGGCGCGTCGATCCCGCCGCAGGTCGCGGTGCTCGGGCTGACGTTCGCGGCGATCGCCTTCGCGTCGGACTGCCTGTACGCGCTCCTGGCCGACGTGCTCGCCGGGCGGCTGCGTCGCAGCGGCAGTGGAGCGTGGCTGCGCCGGTACCTCTCCGGCGGGATCTTCGTCGCGCTCGGCGTCACCGCGGCCGCAGCGCACCGCAGCACATGACGCGCGTCCCGCTGCTCGCCGACACGCGCATCGTCGTCGCCGAGCCCGGAGCGGACGATGTCATCCTCCGTCCGCCGCCGCAACGCGACGTCCTCGACGACGTTCCGCAGGCGGTTCGCGACGCACTCGCATTCCCGCTCGCCGGCGAGCCGCTCGAGCGGCTCGTCAAACGCGGCGGCACGGCGACGATCGTGATCGAGCAGCCGTCGCTGCCGATTCCTGCGGCGACGCTCGGCCCGCGCCATCTCGCGATCGCCGCCGCCGCCGACGAGCTCGATCGGCTCGGCGTCGACCACCTGACGATCGTCGTCGCCGGCGGGCTGCTGCGCCGCACGTCCCCACGCGAGATCGGGCTCCTGTTCCCGCCGGAGTTCAGGCGCCGCTTCCGGGGCCGGATCCTCGTGCACGACGCGGAAGCCGAGGATCTCGTCGCGCTCGGCGACGTCGACGGCATCCCGCTGCGCGTCAACCGCGCGCTCGTCGAGACCGACCTCGTCCTGCCTGTGACCGCGGCCGAGACGGTCGTCGACGGCGGCCCCGGGGCGTTACTCGGCACGACCGGCCCGGAGTCGCTGCGCGCCGCGAGCTCACCGTCTCTCCTCGAGGCGAGCGGGTCGCAGGGCTGGAAGCTCGCGCTCGAGCTCGAGCGGCGGCTGCAGCAGCGCGTCGCGTTGACGGCGGTGTCGCTCGCGCTCAACCTGACGCGGATCGCCGGCCCGTTCACCGGCTACCCGCACGACGAGGAGGCCGTCGACCGGCTGCTCCGGTCGCGCGTCCGCTGGCTCTTCCAGCTTGCGCCGGGACTGGTGCGGCAACGCATGCTCGACCGCCTGCCGCGAGAGTTGACCGCGGCCGCGGCCTACGGCGGCACGCCGTCGGTCGCCCACACGGAGGCGCTGCTCCGCGGGACGGTCTTCAAGGGCTGCACGCTCGACGAACCGCTCGACGCGGTCGTGATCGGGATCCCGCCGACGACGCCGTGGATGCCGCGCGAGCGGCCGAACCCGATCACCGCCGCGTACCTCGGCCTCGGGCTCGCACTCCGGCTCTGGCGCAACGCACCGCTCGTCGCCGACGGTGGCACGGCGATCCTCGTGCACCCGCTGCTGCGCCGCTTCCCGCGCCCGACGCAGACGCCGTACCGCGCCGCGATGTTCCAGAGCGAGGAGGAAGCGGCGCAGGACGAGCGCGCACTCGCCGACTACCGCGCGGGCCACGCGTGCCACCCGCTGCAGCCCTTCCTCGAGCGCAGCGCGAGCGACGCGGTCGCGCAGCGGCTCGGCGCAGTCCTCGTCGCCGGCTGCCGCGACGCCCAGGCCGCGCGCCAGCTCGGGCTCGTGCCGGTGCACGGTCTCGGCGCGGCCCTCGAGATGGCACGAGGTCGCGGCGCACGACGAATCGGCTACCTCGTCGCGCCGCCGTACTTCCCGGTGACGGTCGGTTAGGTCTCGCCGAGGTACGTCTTGCGAACTTCTTCGTTCGTCTTCAGCGCGGCGGCCTTGTCGGCGAGGACGATGCGGCCCGTCTCGAGCACGTAGCCGCGGTCGGCGGCGTCGAGCGCCATCAGCGCGTTCTGCTCGACGAGCAGGATCGACGTGCCCTGCTCGTTGATCTGGCGGATGATCTCGAAGATCCGCTCGACGAAGATCGGGGCGAGCCCGAGCGACGGCTCGTCGAGGAGGAGCAGCTTCGGGCGCGCCATCAACGCGCGGCCGATGGCGCACATCTGCTGCTCGCCGCCCGACATCGTCCCGGCTTTCTGGTGACGCCGTTCCTGCAGGCGCGGGAAGAGCTCGAACACGCGGTCCATGTCGGAGCGGATCTCCGACTTGTCGTTCCGCTGGAACGCGCCCATCTCGAGATTCTCGGTCACGCTCATGCGCGGGAACAGCCTGCGCCCTTCCGGCGACTGCGCGATGCCGCGCTTCACGATCTCGTGGGGCGCGGTCGTCGTGATGTCGAGGCCCTGGAAGCGGATCGACCCCTGCCGCGGGCGGTTGAGCCCGTTGATCGAGCGCAGAGTCGTCGTCTTGCCGGCGCCGTTCGCACCGAGCAGCGTCACGATCTCGCCCTCGTTCACGGTCAACGACACCCCCTTGAGCGCGTGGATCGAGCCGTAGTAGGTGTGGACGTCGCCGACCTCGAGGATCGGGGTTCCCGTGCCGTTCGTACTCATGACAAACCCTGCCGCTTCATGTCCTCCACCGCCGCCTTGCCGAGATAGGCCTCGATCACGCGCTCGTTCTTCTGCACCTCGCGCGGCGAGCCTTCCGCGATCTTCTCGCCGTAGTCGAGCACGGACACGCGATCGGAGACGCCCATGACGACGCGCATGTCGTGCTCGATCATCAGCACGGTCAGCTTGCGCTCGTCGCGGAGGTGATGGCCGACGAACTGGGTGAACTCCGCCGACTCCTGCGGGTTCATCCCTGCGGTCGGTTCGTCGAGCAACAGCAGCTGCGGCTCGGTCGCGAGCGCGCGCGCCACCTCGAGCTTCCGCTGCTCGCCGTACGGCAGGTTCTTCGCCGCCTCGTGCGCCTTGCGGCGGAGGCCGACCTCCTGGAGCAGATCGAGCGCCCGCGCGCGCGCCGCCGCTTCCTCGCGCTTCACGAACGGGGTGCGGATGATCGAGTTGAACAGGTTGGCCTTCATCCGTGTGTGCATGCCGACCATCACGTTCTCGATCGCCGACATGTTCTGGAAGAGGCGGATGTTCTGGAACGTGCGGCCGATGCCCCGCGCGGTGATCGCGTGCGGGGGCTTGCCGGTGACGTCCTCGCCGAGCAACATGATCGAGCCGGCGGTCGGCTTGTACACGCCGGTGAGCATGTTGAAGAAGGTCGTCTTCCCCGCGCCGTTCGGGCCGATCAGCGAGATGACGCGGCCGCGCGGCACGGTGAACGAGACGTCGTTGACCGCGATCAGCCCGCCGAACTCCTTGCGGACGTCCTCGGCGACGAGCAGGTCGTCGTTCGTGTCGCTCATGCCTCTGTCCCTGCGTGCGTCGAGTCGTACAGCGGCTCGTCGTGGACGCCTTCGTGGAGCTCTGCGGCTCTGCGTCGCGACGGGATCAGCCCTTCGGGTCTGAACAACATCACGACCAGGATGATCAGGCCGTAGATGCCGGACGCGTAGAGCGGCACCTCGAGGTTCGGGTGCCAGTGCCCCACGTGCACGTTCGAGTTGATCCATGCGCCGGTGTTCGCAAGCCCTTCGCGATCGAGATACGCGAGGAATGCCGCTCCGACGATGACACCCCAGATGTTCCCCATTCCCCCGAGGATCACCATGCAGAGGATGAAGACGGAGATGTTGAAGAAGAAGTCGCCGGGGAACGTCGCGCTCTTGAAGATCGCGTAGTACGCGCCGGCGATCCCCCCGAAGAAGGCGCCGCTCGCGTAGGCCCAGGTCTTCGTGCGCATCAGCGGGATCCCCATCGCCGCTGCGGCCGTCTCGTCCTCGCGGATCGCGATCCACGCCCGGCCGAGCCGCGAATACTGCAAGCGCAGCGAGCAGAACACGGTGATGAGGAGCAAGACGATTGCGACCCAGAAGAACAGGTCGGTCGACTGGAACTGATGACCCAGGTGATTCGCCTTGCAGCACGTGAGGAAGTTCGAGGGGAGGACGCCGCCGGTCCACCCCGACAGCTTGTTGCCGAAGCCGATCGAATCGAGTGGCGTGATCCCGTTCGGGCCGTTCGTCAGGTTGACGCCGGTCCCGAAGAAGTTGTCTCCGTTGCGCGCGATCTGCGGGAGGATCTCGCCGAAGCCGAGAGTGACGATCGCGAGGTAGTCCCCGCGGAGCCGCAGCGTCGGCAATCCGATCACGATCCCGAAGAGCGCGGTGATCACTCCCGCGAGCAGGAGCAGGAGCCAACCCGAGACGTGGATGCCTCCGGCCCCGGGGACGAGGCCGACCGCGCCCAGGTCGAAGTTGTGCTTCGGAACGGCGGCGACGGTGCAGTTCTCGATGCTGACACCCGGGGTCGGGCATCGCTGGCCGGCGAACTGCTGGCTGGCGAAGAATGCGGCCGTGTAGGCACCGGTCGCGTAGAACGCGACGTAGCCGAGGTCGAGCAGACCGGCGTAGCCGACGACGATGTTGAGCCCGACGGCCATCATCACGAACACGATCATCACGACCCCTGTCGCGACGTCGGGCCAGACGCCGAAGACCGGGATCGTGAACATCTCCGTCTGGTAGAAGGGATAGAAGACCGCGGCGACGACCGCGACGACCGGCAGCGCCCAGACGCGCAGCCGCTCCGGGATCCAGAAGACGGCGAAGGCGATCGCGAGCAGGGCCCCGAGCGACCGCGGCTGGAACACCAGGAAGACGAGCACGAGAGCCGCCTGCGCAGCGAGCTTCCACGGCATTGGCGGCAGCCTGCGGATCCAGTAGAACGCCGACAGCGTCAGCACGGCGTAGCCGAGCGCGTGATCGACGAAGAAGAGGAGCGCCGCGAGCGCGACCTCCAGGCCGATCGCGATCCCCCACCTGGCCTCGGCGCGAAGACCGCGCCACCGACCCCGGAGGCTCTGCCACCCGGGACGGCCAAGCGTATTCCAGGCGAGCATCGGCTAGCCGCCCTCGGGCGTCTTCTCCCCGAGGAGCCCCTCGGGCCGGAAGACGAGGATCAGGATCAGGATCGAGAAGACGATCGACTGCGTCCAGTCAGAGCCCGGCATGTGCCAGGGCAGCCCCTCGTTCCACGACTGGATCAGGCCGATCGTGACCGCGCCGAGGACGGCGCCCGGCAGGTTGCCGATGCCGCCGAGCACCGCTGCGGTGAACGCGATCAGGCCGAGCTGGAAGCCCTGGTCGAACCGCACCGTCGTGGCCCAGAGCGCGTAGAGCGTCCCGGCAGCGCCGGCGAGTGCGCCGGCGATCAGGAACGTGAACGAGATCGTCCGGTTGACGTTGATGCCCATGATCGCGGCCGCGTCCTTGTCCTGCGCGGTGGCGCGCATCGCCTTCCCCTGCCGCGTCCGCTGCACGAGCCACAGCAGTGCGAGCAGCACCGGGACGGTGATGATCACGACGATCAGGTGGTTCCACTGATAGTCGACGCCGCCGACCGAGAACACCTGCGAGTGCGGGAAGACATCGGGCGCCGTCACGTAGTTCGGGCCCTTCCAGGCGAGGCCGATGTCCTGGATGATGAAGCTGACGCCGATGGCGGTGATCAGCGGTGCGAGTCGCGGCGCACCGCGTAACGGCCGGTAGGCGATGAACTCGATCGTCGCGTTGATCGAGCCGCAGGCGAGCATCGTCAGGACGAGCGTCGCGAAGACGATCAGGACGGTGACCGGGCCTTGCCCGTGATGGAGCCCGAAGACGTGCGTCCCGATCGTGATCGCCAACATCCCGCCGAGCATGAACACGTCGCCGTGGGCGAAGTTGATCAGCTCGAGGATGCCGTACACGAGCGTGTACCCCAGCGCGATCAGCGCGTAGACCGCGCCGTTCGTCAGCCCGATCAGCGTCGTCTGGCCGAACTGCGACGGCGAGACGGTCGCCTCCTTGATCAGGAGCGCCACCAGCAGCGCGACGAAGACCGCGCCGACGCCGCCGATGAACGTCGGACGCTTGAACCGCGTCCCGAGGGTGGGTGCTGAAGCGTCGGCCGCCACGATTCAGGCGACTTTACTGCGTTCGCGCGCGAGTTCCTACTCGACACGGTTTCGGCACAAATCGCGGCAGGCCCGATGGCTACGATGCCGGGGGCCGGAGTGGCGAAATTGGTTATACGCGATGGATTCAAAATCCATTGTCCTTTTGGGCGTGTGGGTTCGAGTCCCACCTCCGGCATGTGGACAGACACGCGCGCCGCCTCGGTGAGCTTGCGCACCTTTGGGACGCGGCTGCGGGCACCAAGTACGCGTACGTGCTCGCCCTCTACCTCGGAGACGGGTACATCGCTCGGTACCCGCGGACATTTCGCCTCGAGATCACACTCGACGCCGCGTATCCAGGAATCATCGGCGAATGCAAGCGGGCCGTCGCCGCGCTAACGCCACGCAACCCAGTACGCGTCTTGAGCTACCACGGAGCCAGTTTCGTTGACGTCGCTTGCTACTCGAGTCTCTGGCCAGATCTGATCCCGCAGATCGGACCAGGCCCGAAACACCGGCGGCGGATTGTCCTCGAGCGGTGGCAAGAGGCCGTTGTCGAGGCAGAGCCGAGGTCCTTCATTCGAGGGCTCTTTCATTCAGACGGCTCGTACTTCCGAAACTCGGTTCGCTCGTCGACCGGCAAGCTGTACTCGTACGACCCGCTATATGTTCGCGAACCACTCGCGCGATATTCGCGAGCTCTTTCGATGGGCTTGCAGCCTCGTGGGTGTCGAAACGCAAATGGCACGCTGGCGGAACGTCTCGGTCGGACGCCGTGAGTCAGTCGGGAAGCTGAATGAGTTCCTCGGGCCGAAGACTTAGCCGTTGAGCTCAGCGAGCCGCCGCGCCACGCGCGCAGCCGCTGCCGCAAGCTCGCGCGCCGCCTCGGCGTCGCCGACCACCGCGGTGCGCAGCTGGCCCCGCACCCGTTCGGCGAGCTCGGCAGCCTCATCCGCGCACTCGGCGATCTCGAGCGGGACGGCGATGATCCGCTCGCGATTCGCGTCGCTCCGGTCGGCCATGAACGCTGCGTAGGCGGCGGCGTCCTCGTCGGCGAGCTCGGCGAGCCGCGAGCAGAGCGCCTTGGCGCGGACGACCGCCTCGTCGTCGCCGGCGAAGCGGCCCGCGAGCTCGACCAGCGCGGCCGCGAGCGCCGCGCTCAGCGCGGTCGCCGCCCCACTGGCAGGCGTCGGCGTGCGCTCGCCGAGCGCCGCCAGGAACTCACCGACTGGGCGCTCGGAGAAGCTCATGTCTGTAGAACGGCGCGTTCTCCGGGGGCAGCATCGTGTTGCCGCGGATCAGGTCGGCGGCGCGCTCGGCGACCATCATCGTCGGGGCGTAGATGTTCCCGTTCGTGACGAACGGGAACACGCTGGCGTCGACGACGCGGAGTCCGTCGAGCCCGTGGACGCGCATCGTCGCCGGATCGACGACAGGACCCATCGCGCAGGTGCACGACGGGTGCAGCGCCGTCTCGGCGTCGCGCGCCACCCAGTCGAGGATCTCGTCGTCCGACTCCACCGACGGCCCCGGCGACAGCTCGCCGCCGTCGAACGGCTCGAACGCCGGTGCGTCCAGGATCGCCCGCGCGGCGCGCACGCACTCGACCCACTCGCGCCGGTCCTGCTCGGTGGACACGTAGTTGA